>JADDYB010000014.1_pt1 | contig 50033 bp, 46 predicted proteins | sample 8641941 | NCBI WGS metagenome assembly JADDYB01 (sample SAMN16275377, study PRJNA637457) | freshwater sediment metagenome | isolation source: Lake Kineret sediment | place: Israel: Lake Kineret | collected 2013
TATTTTTTGTAGGGACGAGAAAGATATACTGGGTGAGCTTCACTACAACACCTCTGAAAACTTTTCTGGATAGGTGTGCCTCAGGTGCGACTTCACAGCGTGCACTTTCAAGATCTTGGAGAAGCCACAGTGGGGAGCCAGGTAGTTGTGCGTCTTTTCGTAGATAGAGACAGGACACCCTCCGCTGCACATGGGAAGGTACGCACACTCACTGCATCCTTCGATCTGCAGAGGGTCGCGAGTCAGCAGCGTGTAATAAGCGGGAGCACATTCGAGGACACCCCCCTCTTTTAGGGTACCAATAGCATGGTGCTTGAACCCAGCAGCCATGGGACACATGTAGACGTCACCGAAAGGATCAACAATGTAGTGGCTCTTCCTCAGATGGTCGCATGGAATTATGTTGAAGGTGAGCAGCCCATGTTCCTCCCCCACTCCCACACTCATGTGAGGTCCCCATCCTTTGTCTCGAGCTCTCTTCCATGCTGCTGGAAACTCATCCAGTTCTCTCTTCTTCTTTTCCACGTATTCACTGCTCACAGCTGATGACAAGCACACATCAGGGGGCTCCAGCTGTCTGAAGTAGATGTGGAGGTTGGGCCTCCCTTTGAACCCTCTCTCTTCAAGCTCATCTAAAACTTCTAACCCTTTGCAGTCATTCTCCAGATCAATGTGTAGGCGTATGGTAAGATGGTGGGGGGTGTCTCTCAAAAGTTCACAGGCACGCATGACCTCTCTGAAAGAGCCTTTTCCATTAGTGTAAATCCTCATTCTATTGTGCATGTCTTCACTGCCATCTAAGGTAATGTGGACAGAAGCAATATAAGGGAGGAGCAGTTCAGCAGTTTTCTCATTCAAAAGAGTCCCATTGGTAGTTAATGTTCCAAAGTAGGTAATGTTGTTCTGATGTGCCCATTCTGAAAGTTCTCTTGCAATACTGTAGCAGATATCAGGGTGTAGTAAGGGTTCTCCCCCATAAAATCCCAGGACCAGAGCGCTGCCCCTGTTTTCCACCGTAGCTGCTTTGACAAAGTTGATAGTTTTCTCAATGGTGGCATCATCCATGTGGGCAGACAGCTTTTCCGTACCTTCATAGCAGTAAGGACACCTCAAGTTGCAGTTGTAGGTAGGGAAAATGACAAAACAGGCTTCTTCTGACCGGTATTTGGTGATGCAGTGGCGGAACTCATAGACAGCTTTTTCATCCAGGTTCCAGGGAACCAGCACCCCCATCTGCACCAGTGACGTCTTTATCGAAGAATCCAAGGTGTTGAAATCACCCTTCTCAAGAACAGTCTTCAAATCGTCGTCAACAGCTAATATGGCCTTAGATAACGTGTTGAGAAGCGCATATTTTTTCTTTTCACTCTCTTTCTTTTTTATTTCAAAGAACACGTTGTAGCGTGAACTTTTCATGGCTCCTTCGCAATGTACATTTTTTTCCTTCTCCATAGTATCACTCCTGGAATCGATCAGGATACTTCTTCTTCAGATACATGAGGATTCTCTGTGCAGCAAACTCCTTCACAGACCCGCAGCAGTTCGTGTCAAAAGTCCCCCGCTGCTGGTAGGTGCGCATGGCACACCCGCCGCCACACATGGGCAGGTAGGGACAGCTCTGGCACTCTTCAAAGGTGAGGGGGTTGCGTGCAACCATACCATAGTACAGGGGGCCAAACTGCCCCTTCCCCTCCTTGAGCACGCCTGCCCGGTACTCTTTCTGGCCTGCACGAAAAAAGCACAGATAAATGTCGCCGAATGGATCAATAACATAGCGTGCTTTTTTTTCGCTATTGCAGGCCACAAACTTCTGTTTCTGGATGACCTCGGGCATTTCAAGGTGGCTCATCCATCCAGAACTTTCTATAACCTGCCGTAAATCCGGTGTCACGTCAAGAAATCTCTTTTCATCCTCATAACACAATTTGGTATTGCCGAATAGTTCGCACAACCCAAAATCTGAGGTTTGTGCATAGTAAAATGCCACCTCTTTTTTGTTGCGCAGTCCTCTTTCTGTCAAATCAGACAACACCTGATGCAGGTCCTGTGCATTTCGCACATTTATTCGAAGAATGACATGAATCCTTCTCTTGACCAGGCGCTGCACTGCATTGGCAATATCGTCGTAAGTACCTCTCCCATCTTTGTACACCCGTGTCTTGTCATGAATCTCTTGAGGACCATCCAGGGTTAATTCTGCACCAGTGAGGTACGGGGCGAACTTTTCCAGAAGATCCTCCGAGAGGAGGGTACCGTTGGACTGGAGGATCACCGCAAGGGTTACATTGTTCTGCTGAGCCCACAAAGCAATCTCTTCGCAGATTTTGAGACATGCCTGCGCATTTATAAGGGGTTCCCCACCATACAATTTGATCAATATTGTTTTGATGTTATCTTCGCTAGACATCTGTTTGATGAAAGAGATAGTATTTTTCACTGTCTCATCATCCATGGTTTGTGGTGGCAATTCAGCAGTGCGTTCATAGCAGTAGGGGCATGCTAGATTACAGGCTAATGTGGGGAATATGACAAAGGTGGAATAAGGTGACGAGTACTTCTCCCGGTGGTATTTAAAGGAGAGTACCTTCCTCTCATCCACATCGTCCTCAACAATGAATCCCATCTGAGAGAGCACGCCTACATGATCTTCTGTGAGAGCGCCGAGGTTACCGCTTTCGAGTGTATCTTTCAATTCGCGGTCTGCCATCAGAATGGAGTCTGTCAGCGTGTTGTACACAATGTATTTACTCTCTTTTGGTATGAACAGGTTGTAGAGCGAACTCTTCACACAATCACCTCTTGCCCATTTTTTCAGGGTAAAATCTCTGGAGATATGATAAGACCCTCAGAGACGTTATACTCTTTATTGCACCACAAAATGAGGTGTTATAGCTTCCATTTTGTTCTTTTGCATGCACCGCACACCCGCCGCCGCATACGGGAAGGTAGGGGCAAACCCTGCATTCGGGGAAGTCCAGAGGGCTGCGGGTCAAAATGTCGTAAAATCCTCTGTTCATCACTGCTGTTCCGTTCTCAATGTGCCCAACCTTAAAGGTCGTGTCCCCTGCTTTGGAAGGACACAAATATAAATCTCCCAGAGCATCGATAATGTAGCGCTTTCGCTTTGTCTGATCACACAGCACAGGTGCCTTATCCATTCTGATATCGTCAAAATACCGCACATTAGAGGGATTCTCCCATCCCACTCTCTTCAACATGTCTTCAATGTACTGAGAAGATGCGACGATGAGCTCTTTTCCCGTTACATACTCCTCCACGTTAAACCGCATATCACACACATCTTTTCTGACAACAAGCCCAAAATCCAGCTCGAAATTGGGGCATTTTGAAAATCCTCTCTCTTTCAAATCTTTAAGGAGAGATGCTGCCGTTTCGTAATCACGGTTGTGAATGTTGAGTCTCAGACAAACCCTGATGGAGGTCTTTGCCAGGAGTGAGAGGGATTCCATGATGTCTTCATAGGTTCCCGTCCCATTAGCGTAGAACCTGATGCTGTCGTGCAGCTCTTGGGGACCATCCAGCGTGATGTGCACTGCAGACAGGTGGGGGGATAACCTCTCGAAGAGATCTCCCTTCAACAGAGTACCGTTTGTGGTAATGCTGCCAAAAAACTGAACCCCGTGGGCCTGGGTCCAGGCGTGGAGTTCTCCGAGGAAGGCCTCCGTGGCGCTGGGGTTCATCAATGGTTCACCGCCGAAGACTTTTACGACTAAAGCACGGGTGCTGTCCTCTAGCAGTCTCTTTTTCAAGAATTCCACTGTATCCCTGTAGATGGTCTCACTCATAGACATTTTTTTTATGTCCGGCCATTTCTGGTAGCAGTAGTGGCAGGAAAGATTACACGCATAGGTGGGGAATACGGTCACACTGGCATAACCAGGGGAATAGATTTCCCTCGCGAACAGGTAATTGTAAATGTACAGTTCATCTGTATCATCATTGACAATAAAGCCATTTTTTTCAAGCAATTCCCTGCTTTTCTCATCTATTTCTTGAATTTTATTCGCTTCAAGAGCTGACTTCATCTCATTATCCATAAAAAAGAGAGATCCAGTCAACGTATTGTACACCACACATCGGTCTTGTACTGGTATGTATAGGTTATACATCGAGCTTTTCATGTAATCACCTCTAAGAAAGTCAAAAACGAGAGCTGATGAGTCAAAATTCCTTCTTTCGTCACTTTCACCTCCTCTAATTCCAGTAAGTGCCTCCCTAATGGATGTCACTTTCTCTTTCAGCAGAGAGGTGGCAAACTCACCGCAGTGACAGCACTCCTGGAAAGAGAAGTTCTGCATTTCCCTATATAAATCTTGTGTTCATGGTTGCAGGTCAAATGATTAAATTGTGCAAATACTCTATTTGCAGTATAAGAAGATTTTTCTTATTTTCTGTGACTCATTCTCTGAAGTATAAGAAGATTTTTCTTATTTTCTGTGACTCATTCTCTGAAAGTGCTTTTTCACTTTTTCTCTACTGCTGAATGTGTTTCCCGTGTCAAGGAGGTTGTGTCTCACATTCGATCCTTTCCGTCAGTCTCGAAAATACCCGGGTACCCTCCGAAAAATTTATATATAGAGGCAGGGAGAAAAGAGAGTGCTATGAAAAGTTCCCTCTTCAATGTATTTGTCCCTGCAAAGCAGGGGTATGTCATCTACAACACCTTGAATGAATCTGTCCTCTTCTGCGATAAAGAGCTCAAGACTGCTCTAGAAAAAAATGATGTGGAGAAAATAGGCCAGGAACATATTTCCACGCTGCAGAGGTACGGTATCGTCGTTGAAAAGGAAGAAGATGAACTGAAAATGTACCAGTACAGGTACAACACCCGGTTGTGTAGTAAACGGGAGATACAATTGGTGGCAGTTACCACCTACACCTGTAATTTAGCGTGCCCTTACTGTTATGAGGGGAAGGGAGAGGTATACTCCTGCGACATGGATCTCGAGATGGCAGATAGAATTGTAAAGGTCATGCAGAGCCAGATCATGCAGATGCAGAGCTCTTACGTGACGCTCATCCTCTTTGGTGGGGAGCCCTTGCTGAATGTCGATGTGGGACTCCACATGGTGGGGAAAATGCGCGAGTGGTGCGCTGTAAACGGCAGACTCGTTCGCACCTTCATGGTGACCAACGGCACCCTGCTCACAGACGAGAAAGCCTCCCAGTTGAAAGGAATTGATGGAGTGCAGCTCACCTTCGATGGCTCCCAGCCCTATCATGACGAAACGCGCATCTACAAGAATGGGAAGGGCACCTATTCTGAGGTTTACTCAGCTGTAAAGCGTGCACTTGGTGCTGGAATGAAGGTATCACTACGCATACAGGTCAGCAAAGAAAACTGGCAGAACCTAGAAGACCTTTTCCAGGACATTAATCCATTCTTACAAACTGGGAATGTCCGCCTGAACATTGCCCCCTTGTCACGGTATTCAGGCATGTGCAGCAATTTCTCTTCCCATTTTCTGGAAAAAGAAGAACAGGAAACTGTCTTACCTGCTATGCTCAAGTACAATCCAGACACACAGCCAGTTCCCAACTATGTACCCTGTGTGGCCTACTCAAACAACCTCATTTTTGATGGGAAGGGCGATGTGTACCGATGCATCACCAGCGTGGGAGAAGATAACAGGGTAGGGCACATCTCAGATGAGAAAATTGTGTGGGAACCTGAACTGTACACCTTTTTAGAGAGAACTCCCTTGAAAATTGAAGGATGCAGCACCTGCCAGTACGTCCCACTATGCGGTGGTGGGTGTCCGAGGACAGCGCTGCTTGCCCACGATACGTATGAGAGCAGCGTGTGTGGTGGCTCTCGAAGGGTTTATTCTGAGGTTGTCAGCCAGTACGTGAGGAGGAGATTTCCTGACAAGTTTTAGGGAGTTGTTGAAATGAAAGCTTCCATGTACAACATGTTTATCCCATGTACCAAGGGATTTGCGGCCTTCAACACACTGAATGGTTCCATCCTCTTTGTGGATGAGGAGATGAAGACAGTTTTGGAAAAAGGAGAACTCCACAGCTTAACCCAGGAGAATCGCGACGCTTTGACTCGCGTAGGATTTATTGTTGATGATGCTCTCGATGAGAGGAAGGTGTTTTCTCTCCAATTAAAGAATCTTATCTATTCACCAGGTACGGCAAATTTCAGCGTCCTCCCCACGTATTCCTGCAATCTGGCCTGCCCATATTGCTATGAGGGATCGGGGGAGATCCATCGCGGCACCATGAGCGAGGATATGGCAGCACAGATTATTCAGGGAATTAAAACCTACTGTATGAATGCTGGTGTCCACAGTTTGGGATTAACTCTCTACGGGGGAGAGCCGCTGCTCCACAAGAAAACATCTGTACACTTGGTGAAAACCCTGGGTGACTGGGCACACTCTCAAGGAATTAACTACACCTGCAGCATGATCACCAACGGGACACTCCTGACTGAGGAGACACTCACCGAGTTTGAACCCTATTTAAAGATGATCCAGGTCACCTTGGATGGCCCCCGCCACTATCACGACACCCGTAGAATTCAGAAGAATGGAAAAGGCACCTACGAAAAGATCATGAATGCTGTTGCCACAGCACGAAAAAAAGGGATCTTAGTGATGATCAGGATTCAGGTGGCAAAAGACAATGTGAGTGGGCTGGAGATACTCTTTGAGGACATGGTCAGGAGAGGGTTTCACACAGATGAGGGGATTCACGCGTACTTGTTCCCTTTGATGGAGATCAATGAGGTGTGCAGCTCTTACGCCTCACTGTGTTCAGAAGAGGAGGCAAAAATGCTCCCTGGGCTGTGGAGAAAGGGCAGAGATTATGGACTCGAATTCTTTTCGAAGCCAACACAGGTTTCTGTTTCACCTTACTGCTCTTTTGCTGCCAAAGACTCCTTTTTGGTGGATGCACTGGGTGATGTCTACAAATGTGTTTCTGTTGTTGGTGATACGAGATACAGGGTGGCGCGCATGAGCGAGAAGGGAATCATTGACATCACGCCCGAAATGTACCACTTCACGGTGAGAGATCCCGCAGACATTGAAACGTGCTCCTCGTGTGTACTCCTTCCGCTGTGCGGTGGAGGGTGCGCCCACAGGGCATTCCAGAAGCACCACACGTACGAGGCAGGTGACTGCACGCTGCACAAGGGATTGGAAGAAGAGAAACTGCGCTTATATTTGGAGAAGAACTATCCCACTCGATTCAGTGACGCATCCCCGTCAAAATATAATCTTTTCTTCAAAACGGAAGACAAAAGATTTCTATTGTTGAATACATTTAAACGTTCTCGTCTGCTTGTGGATCAAGAATTAAAAGAGACTATTGAAAAGGGAGAGTTCCACCGTGTGAACCCAGAGATTGTACGGCAGCTTTCAGCCCACAGTATTCTGGTCACTGCAGACGAACTTTCCCAATTCACCACGTTGTATGAGCGGAGGGTGTGTTCCCCCTTTGAGTATGAATTCACCCTCATACCGTGGTACCGGTGCAACCTGAACTGTTACTACTGCAGCCATTCTGAAAAAACACTTTCGCCTCAGCAATTACAGAAATTTAAGGAATTCTTTTCTTGTGAACTTGAAAAGGGTGAATTTGAAAACGTGGCTGTCCGTATTGCAGGAGGAGAGCCACTGATGTACCCGGATATTCTCTTTGAGATATTGAGAGATCTCTCCAGAATTGCAGAAGAACATTCAAAGAAATTCTTCAGTGGAATGGCCATCAATGGAACGTTACTCACGAAAGAGATTCTAGACGAATTGTCATCCATCAATGCGGTGCAGCTCACGTTTGAGGGTGACCGTCATTACCATGACACAGTGAGATGTGATTTGAGAGGAACTTTTGACCGCGTTTTGAAGAGTGCAGAAATGATCAGGGACGCAGGTATTCTACTGAATATGCGTGTTCACGTCTCGGAGAAGAATGTTCAAGGATTGGAAGAACTCTTCAATGAATTGCACTCTCGTATTGGGATAGGTATGGAGTACAAAACCATGATCACCGCAGCTCCTGTCATAAAAACGAAAATCTGTCCATTGTACCCATCACGATGTACTGAGTCTTTTGATGCAGTGAAGCTGCTGCCCCAAGCGTGGGAAGCGGCAAAGAGGAGCGGCATCATCATTTCAGGGTTACCACATCCTCCTTATGAGATGCTGCCGTGCCCCTACGTTACTTCCACTTCCATTGTCATTGATCCTGATGGCAATGGTTACAAGTGCTTGCTGGCGGCAGATGAGCACATTGGTGATGTGGGTTCTCTGGAGGAGGGGATTCATTCTCCTTTCAACCGAGAGGTGTGGCATGACCAGTGCGTGAGCTGCCAGCTCTTGCCTTTGTGTGGTGGAGGGTGTACATGGAGGCGTTCTTCTGGTGACCCTTGTGGAGGAACGCATGATCTGATCATGAAGCAGGTGACCTTCTACCTGAGAAATGAGCATCGAATAGTGGATTAGTGATACCTCATCGAGAGTTTGGGGCCCTTTTTCATTCTAGATTGAGATGGGTTAATACGGGTGAGCTCACAGAAGCACAAGTCACCAGTGTTCGTACTGAACTCTAAAAAAGAATTGATCACGTAAGACTTAAAAGAACTACTGAGGAGATAGCTTGAGGAAATACTATGAAGAAGAGAACAGTCCTGTACGTATTCATAGGCATATCCCTTGTCATGAGCTGCTGTGTAAAGCAGGCCAGAGAGCCTGAAGAAAAAGTAGAAGAGCCCACAACATCTGTAGCAAAATTTGAAACCCTTCAGGACCCGGGCGGTCGTGTGAGTTGGTCACACTCTGAGAACCTGATCGCTTTTGACAAAGTAGGGAGAGATGGCTTCTTTGATGTGTATGTCATGCAGACAGACGGCTCTCAATCGCAGTGTCTCACGTGTGACAAAAAAGTCCCCCAGCTCAACAACGGGAATCCTGTGTGGCATCCCTCTGGTACCTACATCGTCTTCCAGGCCCAGGACCCCAACCTCCAATTACCTTCAATCCCCCTAGCAAACTTCTTCACAACCCCGGGAATAGGTGTCAACAACAATTTGTGGGTCATGACAGCAGACGGCTCACAATGCTGGAAGCTAACCCATGTGAAAGACAGTCATGGAACTCTCCACCCGCAGTTCTCCCCAGATGGGAAAAAACTATTGTGGAGCGAAATTACCAGCCCAACGGGGAAGACCTACCACTGGGCCATGAAACTGGCAGATTTCACAGTAGAAAAGGGAGAGCCGCACCTCACCAATGTACAGACGTTTGAACCCTTGAACTTGCAGCTGTATGAGACACACGGGTTCTCTCCCGATGGGACAGAAATCCTCTTCTCCGGGGTGGAAGAGGGGAAATACTACTACGACATGGAGATTTACCTCATGAACCTAACTACGGGGGAAACGACGCGGCTGACAGATAATGACGAGTGGGATGAGCACGCTCACTTCACGCCGGATGGGCTGTCCATTATCTGGGTCTCCAGTGAAGGGATACCCCAATCCAATGGTGATTCATGGGACGATACCATAAAGAGCTCACCAAAACTGGACTACTGGATCATGAACGCGGATGGCTCCAACAAAAGGCGGCTCTCACGGTTCAATGACTCCAATGCGCCTGAGTACCTCTTTGTAGAGGGTAGTGTCGGCCTTGGAGACTTTGACATAGGACCTGATGGGAAGACCATCGTCCCCAAGATACAGCCTGGGAAAGGAAGAGAGATAACAGTCTTGATCACGTTCAACTTTGATGCCCTTCCCCCTTGCATGTTCATGACCGTGCGATTCTGATTCACACCGAGAGCACGTACACATGTCTGTTCAAGCTCTTGTGAACCCGAACAACAAAGTGCGCCCGTACTCTAAGACCGATCCTTTCAAAATCGTAGGGCTGCGGACACACAATACACGCCTTTTCAGTCACCTCTCCCACTGCTTTGACCGCTTTCTCATACAAATAGTCCCGGGAAGGAACAGTGCGGGAAGCTCTCCCGTATGGCATGTCTGTTATCACTGATTCTACCTTGGAAAATGTTTTTTTTATCTCAGCAGCATCTCCCTGGCAGACCTCGTAATCTTTAATATGAAAATGCTCTAAATTCTTTTTCGTACCCTCCACCATCTCCCTCGATATGTCCATCCCCAAGACTCTCAACCCCATTAATCCTGCTTCAATGAGAATGCCTCCTGTCCCACAAAAAGGATCCAAAACCTCGTGTCGTGTCCTCCCCAAATTCACGAAAGCACGGGCAATCCGGGGATGTAATGACGATGGGTGAAAGTACGGCCTGTACTGGGGTTTCCTTTTCTCGTAAGAATAGGGAAAATTCATCACCGTGAGCCCTATGAACTGCTGCCCTTTCTGGACAATGCAGTAGACTTCCTGCTCCGGGTTTTCCAGATCAACAGGTATCTTCCCGTACTGACTTTGAAGACTTCCCGCAATCTCTCTCTCCATTTTGAGTGTGTCCACGTCAGATAACAACCGTTTGACTCTCACTCTGAAGGGTTTGTCCTCCAGAGAAAAATCCAAATTAAGAATTTTGTGAGTCAATGATAACCGGGAAAGCTCACAAAAGAAATCAACGTCATAAACTGCCACCTGATGATCATAAAAGATTCTTTCAAACCTTTTTCCATATGTTTCAAAGAGGGCCCTCACCTCCTCATCTGCAAGAGAGGGATGCTCACCTGAAAGGTAAAATAGGAGCCTCATGCAACCGTATCACTGACTGCTGATAAAAGGGTTGTCCCTCTCTCACATGAGCTTACACCGTGCCTTTTACAGAATTCTGTAACAGTCGCCCTGTTGCCTCATCTCCTTTCACCTATTTTCACCTTTACCTTAGAACCTTAGAACGGGGTTGTCAAGTCTTATGGTGTTCCTCACGTCGCATCGCAGAACATAGTAGATCACTGCTATGAATGATTCGATTAACAGAACAAACTGATAATCTGAGAGGTCACACCATTTCGAGCACCACATAATTTGACAACCCCCTTAGAACACAAAGCTTAAATGGAGGTACACAAATAGAAACAATAGATATGAGCTACTATCCCGTATCATTAAGAGAGATACAGGAAAAGGTCGCCAGAAAAAACGGAAGAAATGGAAGGAAAAGGCCGGATGTAAATCAGAATTTCCTTGTAAGTTCAGAATATCCCAATGTGAAGCAACAAATAAATGAATTTGGTGAGAAAGTAGTAAGAGTTGATGGCGACATCCCTGTAAACCTACCAATTGAGAATGGACAGCGATTCCTTTTCATTAGCTATGATCAGGCTGCTTTAACCCATGGGATGCACAAGTATCCTGCAAAGTTCTTTCCTGAACTGCCACGGTGGCTCATAAAGAGGTACTCAAAGAACTGTGATACAATCCTCGATCCTTTTTCTGGGAGCGGGACTACTAATGTGGAAGCTCTATTGAATGAGAGGAATTCCATTGGGATAGATGTCGATCCTTTTTCCCGATTCCTGTCAAAGGTGAAGACCACGCCTCTAGATAGAGAAGAATTGAGATGGAGCGCAGAAGAACTCTTGAAAATGATTGTGGATTTCAATCCATCTCTCGTGAGTGAGAAGGATATTCCTCATTTTCCCTACAGAGATAATTGGTTCAATTGGGAACCTATTGTTGAACTGGCTTACATTAAAAAAATCATTGAAGAACTAGTCATCAGTCAAGATGCAAAGAATTTCTATAAAATCTGTTTTTCCTCAATTATCCGTTCAATTTCCAACGCAGATGACAACTGTACAAGGACAGTCATAAGAAAGAAGTTGAACAAAAAAGTGTACCCATCTGACGCGTTAACGAAATTTGCCGAGACAATACTAATAAATATTCTAAGAATGACTGAATTTTCCAGAAAAGTCCCTCCTCACATTCATGTGGAATTTCCAGAAAACAGCGATGCTCGTAATATTGGATATTCTGACGACTACTTTGACCTCGCAGTCACTTCCCCTCCCTATGCGAACGCAGTGGATTACCCCAGAACGCATCAACTGGAAATGTACTGGCTGGGGCTTGCCACTGGATCTTTGACCCCACAAAAGAGAAACCATGTAGGAACTGAAAGTGTCAAAGCACGAGAGTGCAGTTCACTTCACACAACAGGGATAGCTGAAGCTGACCGTGTGATTTCAAAAATATACGTGAGAGACTCCAGACGTGCGTACATTGCGTACAAATATCTAGAAGACATGCGCAAAAACCTCCAGGAAGTGCACAGAACTCTGAAAAAGGGAGGCAGGTATGTGGTAGTGGTGGGTAACAATAGAATAAGAGGAGAAATATTTAAGAACTGGTTGTACGTCATGAAGATGGCTGGAGAGATAGGATTTGAAGTGGAATCTTACTTCGCTTCAGAAATCATCAGACATTTCATCAAAGTGCCCAGAGAAGAGAGGATTACCACAGATTGGGTGGTGGTCTTGAGAAAATGAGGAAGAATTACGACAGATGAGGAGAAACGGAAAAAACAAGCATCTCTTGAAGGATTTGCTCACGCACACACAGTGGTCGGCATATCTTTTCTTGCATCATGAGAAGTCAAAGGATTGACTGCCACAAATACGCTAACCACAACCCGTAAATAGTGTGAACCCCATCCTCCTTCATGGACATCTTCAGCATGCAAAAACCCATCATTGGCATGATCCACTTAGAACCATTACCTGGTGCGCCTCAGTTCGCAGGTGACACTAGCCACATACTGGAAAGAGCACAAAAAGACTACAAAGCGCTCAGAGAAGGCGGCGTGGACGGGGTCTTACTGGAAAACTTCGGCGACCGCCCCTTTGTGAAAGATGCGGTGGAACCCCAGACCATTAGCTGGATGACCCGGATCATTCTTTCCTTATCCATTGACATCCCCTTTGGCATAAACGTGTTGCGGAATGACACTCTATCTGCACTGGCCATCGCCCATGCCACGGGTGGAAAATTTGTCAGGTGCAACGTCCTCACAGGAGTAATGGTCACAGATCAGGGGATTATTGAGGGAAAAGCCTCTCAAATCCTCAGATACAGACACGTTCTCAAAACAGACATACGTATTTTCGCTGACGTTTCAGTCAAACACGCACGCCCCCTGGTGACCCAACCAATTGAACAGATGGCAAAAGATACTGCCTACCGGGGACTGGCAGACGCACTGATTGTCACAGGTCTCGAAACTGGGGAACCGCCAGAAAGAGAGGACCTCCTGTCAGTGAGGAAGGCAGCCCCTGATAAATTCGTTATTGCAGGGAGCGGCGTTGATACGGAGAATGTGGAATCAATCCTGAACTGTGCAGATGGATGCATTGTGGGGAAGGCTTTCAAAAAAGGAGGGAGAATAGAAAACCCTGTGGATGCAGAAAGAGTGAAAACGTTCATGAGAAAGGTTGAACAGCTAAGATAATGTGTGATCAAAGAACTGTACAAAGATTCTTAAATCAAGAGAGGATACGAATCTTATGAACACTACAGAATGGCTTCTCTCAGATTCAAACCCGTCGGTAAAGTACTGGACGCTCAAGGATTTACTGGATAAACCTGCAAATGACAAAGAAGTTCTTGCCACACAAAAGAAAATAGAAGAGCAAGATGTTGTCAAGAGGATTTTTTCCTTCCAGAATGACCAGGGAGTCTGGGGGAACCCCCGCAGATTATGGGGTTACCAGAATACGTGTTTCCAGTTAATCTTGCTGTCTGAACTGGGTTATGAGAGAGACCCCCGTATTGAAAGAGCTGTTGAATCTATTTTTGCATTTCAGGCAGAAGATGGATCTTTTCCATACGTGTTAGGGCGCAAGAAAAGACGCAAGACCAATGACTTCTGCTTGACAGGGATGATTCTGAAATTCCTTTTACTGTTCAAGTATGATGATTCGAGGGTACGTGAAGCTCTCACCTTCCTTCTCTCTACAGAGGAGAACGGGTGGGCCTGCGGGTATTATCCCCAGCAGAGTGAGAAAGTCTTCCCTCAGAAGTGCTACATGGGGGGTATCAAAGTGCTGAGTGCCTTTGCAAAGCTCCCTCGTTCTCTGGTCAGTACAGAAGTTGAGGATGTCATTGCGCGCAATGCAGAGATTTACCTGGAAAATCGAATCTACTGGTACCGAAAAGATGAGAAGGGAACCAGGGTGGTAAAACCCAGCTGGGAAAAATTTACTTTTCCGATGTACTGGCAGTCTGACGCTCTGGAGGTGCTGGATGTTTTGACAGAGTTGAAGATCAAAGATGAGAGAATGCATGAAGCACTAGAGTTGGTGAAGTCAAAAGAAGTGAATGGGAAATGGCTTCTTGAGAGAACATTTCTCAAAGATGCTTTCGTACAGCTTGAAGAGGTGGGGACTCCTTCGAAATGGGTGACATTGAGGGCATTACGGGTGCTGAAAAGAGCAGGTAAATGAGCTGAAAAAGTGGAAGAGCGGACCTGGGGGGATTCGAACCCCCGACCTACAGCTTTCTTCGCCTCTGATAACTCTCTTTAGATCACAACTCAGTTAGCGTAATATTCTTCATCGGCATAGGAGGCTGTTGCCCTGTCCGGACTAGGCTACAGGTCCTCTGTCTCCTCTTTGATAGTGTATATATAACTCTTTCTGTAAGTGAGAAGGTTCTTTTTCTCTCATGGCCAGCCTTTTACGACTAATTCCCACACACAGGACATCTATCCAATCCTCGTACATCCTCCTCGTGGAAAACAGACTCACAATGGGGGCACATCATCCCTTCGCCCCGTATGGCCCTCCCATCAAGAGCACACGCCACATCAGACCTCACCCTGCGGAATCTGGAGGCAGGTGCAGACACTGAGGCAGGTGCAGGCCTTCCCATGGATGTGCCGCACACAGGGCAGAAGATACCCACACACTCATTGTGGAACACTGTGCCGCATCCCGGACATTCCTCCCTCCCTGTCATGACCTTCCTCGAGCACACCACGCAGATGACGCTCTCTTCTACCGGCACCCTCCTGGGGACAGCAGCCTTCTTCAGTGAAACCTCCTTCAGATTCAGCACCTGTATGGTCAAGACAGCAAAGGCCAGAGTAAACACCATCAGAATGATCAGCTCATTGTAGAAAGAAGTTGTCAGCCGCCTCTCCCACAGCTTGTTGAGGAGGCTCACGCTCCATCTCACGACCATGAAATTGGATATGAGCTTACTCAAGCTCTGCATCTGCTCTATAGGCACATACATCCCTGAAAACAAAATCTGAGGCATCAACACCACAGGTACCAAGGTAATGGCCCGATCCGGGTTGTCCACGGCCGCAGATATTAGTAATCCCAAGGTCGTGCCTGCCAGAGAAATGAGCACGAGGACAAAAAACATGATCACTAAATCCCCCTGGATTCCCCGGGGGAGGAGCAGGTTCGTGAACCCCAGCAGGACACTGCACTGGACGATGCTCAGCATGGAAAGAATAATAATTTTGGATAACACGTAAGATTCAATTTTCAGGTTTACCATCCTCTCCCGCAGGTATATGGACCTCTCCTTGCAGATTTCCCGGGCTGCATTCGTCGTACCGCACCAGATAGCTGCCAATGCCAGTGAAAACCTGATCTGGTACTGCTGGGCTGCAATTCTCTCCACCAGTGGCTTCGAAAGATCTCCACTGACATCTCCAAAGGCTAAACTCACCAGAATAGCCAGAATGGGGGCCTGACACAGCAAGAGAACTGTATTCATGGTATCCCCTATCATGACATCCAGGTACCTTCGTGCCAAAACAGTAGTCTGATAAAGTGAACCCATAAAATCACCTTCACCTCAAAGGCCCGGATAACCGGGAGACAACATACTTTGCATAGAGGGGGGACCTCTGGAATTTTGCTTCCCATTCTTCTGGAGTGCCCTTTTTCAGCTCCAGGAATATTTCCAAAAATTTACCCACCCCAAAATAGGTCAAGACCTCATTGGGGGGAGCAAAGCACGCTAACCGTCCTCCCCTGGCCAAAACGCACAGGAAATCCAGGAGTTCAAATTTCTCCAAGGGATGGCTCACCATAAAAATGCTCTTGCCCTGGTCAGCGATTTCCCTGCACAAGTCCATGATCTTGATGATAGACCCATAGTCTAACCCTGAAGTAGGTTCGTCCATGAAGAGGAGGAGAGGGTCTGATATTAACTCCACGCCAATGTTCACCCGTTTCCTCTCACCACCACTCAACACCCTGATCTTGGCCTGCGCCCTTTTCTCTATTTCGAGCTGTTTGAGGATGGACGTGATCCTGCTGTGGACCTCCTTCTTCTCCATGTCAGGCACACGCAGTAGCGCCGAGTAGTACAGCGCCTTTTCCACCGTGATCTGTGCGTGGACGATGTCGTCCTGGGGTACGTACCCGATGAGGGTGCGAAACTCGTTGAAATTGGTGTAGAAGTCCACGCCATTTGCCAGCACCTGACCTGAGGTCGCAGGGGCAAATCCATTCAATGATTTCATCATGGTGGACTTACCAGCCCCTGAAGGGCCGATAGCTGCTACAAACTCACGAGGTCTTATGGACAAAGAGATGTTGTGGAGGATTCTCTTTCCTTCCACATCCTTGGAGATGTTGTATGCTTCCAGTGTCAATCTTTGCATCATTGGCTACTGCCTCGTGACAATGAATATATAGTTTTTGGTAGGGTTACGCCGTGAGTGTGGAACCAAAAATTGGTGCATGAATATTTTCGTTTTATCAGGGTTCGGACCAGATATGTAGGTAAAAAACATGGAGGATATAATCACTGGGGATGTCAGCCACGGTGAATATTTTTTCCGATGCTCTCGGCGCGGCATTATGGAACTCTGACACAGGCGCGACATCGGAGTAATGTCCTGAAAAAGATAGAAGATGATGGGTCGTGATTTGCCATCTCTTGCAGCAGCTGCAGGTGTGAAAACTGAGCTGATCAACTTCTATGCCTATCAGATTACAGTATCAAGACCTTTTTCACTTGTTGTCATGCAGGTTGGAATCCTCTTCCTTGACAAAATCATATTTTCCCAATCTAAGCACTGCCAGTATGTGTAAATGCATATAGTCAACAACATATTCCTGAAATAGCATGAGCGAATGAGTAATCCTATGTCTCAAAATTGTAGCCAGCTTTTTCCAAAATATCAATCCCAAAACCTTTCTGGTGGTATTCTCAAATCCCAGCCTTGCAGATTGTAACCCAATAATCCCTATTGTATTCAGACGGCAAATAGATTTATAAGGGTTGTTGCAGATAAAAGGATGGTGACTCTATGAAATACAAAAAGGAATTAAAAGATGCTTTCAAAGATGTGGATTTGATTGAGGCAGTACACAGGGCTAGAAAGAAGAGCACTCTCCTTCTGGAAGAACAGGGAATTACCATTCTCTCCATTATGTTATCTGAGACTCTGATTGATTTTATACAACACCCCGAAAAAGTGGAGAAGATGGTTTGAGTGAGGCTTTATTTGGATACATCAGTACTGGTAAACCCTCAAAATTGTCTTTGTTTGAACAATGAACTCCACACGTGGAAACCTGTCTCGGCCTCGCCTTCAGAAGCGACAGTCCTCTCATTTCAGATAACCCAACCTATATGACCACCAGATAATGGCGGAGATAACTCCCGCTATTTAAAATATTAAAATGTCACTCAGTAAAGAACATAAAGCGTAATGCTGACACTTTGACCAGATAAAAAAAAGGAAAAAATTATTAGTTGATTACTCATTTTCCAGTTTTCGCTTGAGGCTCTCGTAAAGCTCCTTCGGGATTTTACCTTCCCTGTACATTTGTTCCAGCTTCTCCAGCTTCTCTGTTCTGCTCTCTGCTCCAATCTTTCTTTCCAGCTCCTCTCTTTCATAAACCTCCCGTTGCGGTTTCAAGCGCGGCTCCACTTTCGGCTCCATGCCCTGAGGTACCACTTCCACTAAATCGCCGTCCCGTAACCTGCACTCTGCCACAGTCCAGTCTGGAGCGCAGACCTTACCGTTGTACAGCAGCGCAGAGGGAACCATGCCGAGCTTCGTTGCCGCCAACTGCCTCACTTTCCCGATCTTGTCGTGTGCATCCACCGTGATACTGACTTCTATTCCTGTCTCTGCATCACGGGCCCTCAGTGTCATCCCTGCTACTGGTGCCCTACGTGTTCCTGCTGCCTCAGTCATCCCTTTTGCTGCTTCCCCAGAACCCTTTCCTTTCCCCAGCTGCTTCAGTAGAAATCCTCCACCAGCCACTACCGCAATAATCACCACAACGTAGATGAGCTTCTCTCTCAAGGTGCCCACACCCTTCAGGTTCTCAATCTCATCGTCACATCGGTCTATCCAGGTCTGGCATTCATCCGATTTGCTCTTGTCTTCCACTCGGTCAAATTCAGTCTTTGCTTTCTTAAAATATGATTTTGCGTTCTCATAAGTGTCTATAGCTGTCTGGTATGCATTGATAGTTGCAGCCTCTTCGAAAGCTTTCATTCCCTCCTTGAAATTCTCCGTTGCTGCTTCATATCCGATACATTTATCGATCCATTCCTGCATGTCACTGGATTTTTCCTGATCACCCATCTCATCAAAGAGATCTTTGGCTTTCTGGAATTCATCTTGTGCTTTCCCGAACTCGCCCTGCTGAAAGTACTGCTGTGCTGTCGTAATGTAGGTTTGCGCATCTTCGTACTTTTCGGTATCTTTCTGTGCCTGTTCGACGATATCCAACTGACTCTGCGTGTAGGTAATGTCCACTCTCAATCGGAAGACGTCAATAAAAGGTATGAGAGAGCTTGCATCTGTTTCACAACTACCGCAGCTGTAACTTGAAAGTGTTAAATGCGTTACGTTGAGAGTTGCCACAAGGTACTGATCTTTGACTACAAGAGGGGTATTCTGCCCAAACAGTTCTCCAGCATTGTCAGCGCGCGGTTTTCCTGCATGGTCCCAGAATAAGCTTTGCCGATTCACGTCAAAGTTGAGATAACTCACGAATTCCTGTGAAATCTTCTTGTCTGTCGTAGCAATCGTCACTGAGACGAGAATGTCACAGTAATAGTCCTTCAGTTCCTGACCCTGGTAAATGCAGTAATCCTGTGGCGCTATATTCACTGCAACAACCCTGTTTTCTGTTTTGTAGGTGCTGCCCTCTTTTATGTAGATGGGCACAACCTTCTCCAGGTCATAGTGGTCTTCGTATGTCTTCAGCTCCGTGGTCTCTGAAAAGGGGATTCCCTGTGCAAATACAGGAGCTAACAAGAAGATACAGACAATTAACCCTATCTTTTTCATGTGATCACTCCGCAGTGAGAGCAATGATGGGAATTTTTGAATTGGTTACCATGTTCAGATTTCTCACCTTTCCATTCTTCCCGGAATGAATGTTCCGGTTCTCTTACCTCTACCCTCTTTGTCTTTTATAATTTGTGGTTGCTCGTACAGGTTGGGGTGGTCAGGAGTGACACCCTTTCACTGGTAACTTCAAAACTCGGTGGATAAATCGAAGTTATGAGTGCGCGGCTGCGTGAGGCTTGCAGGTTAGTGCCTTCAATTCAAAGAGAGTCATAATGAGAGATTTCAAAAAATGAAAAATAAGAAGAAGAGAACTAGAGTTTGTGGCCACACTTGCTACAGAATTTTGAATCGGGAGGAAGTTTTTCCCCACAATTTGGGCAGTGCATTTCCTTCTTTCTCGCCACCATACCTGTGACACCCGCACCTGCTGCTGACTCTGCAGCTTCAGTTCCCAGTCCTGCGGAAGCTTCTCCTGCCATTGTGGTGCCAATCTTGGTGGAAGCCTCCTCACCTATTTTGGTACCGATCTTCATTGTGGCCTCCTCTCCTATCTTGGTACCGATCTTGGTGGAAGCCTCTTCACCTATCTTGGTACCGATCTTGGTGGAAGCCTCCTCTCCTATCTTGGTACCGATTTTCGTTGTGGCTTCTTCTCCTATCTTCATGCTCACTTTCTCTTTTGCTACCTTTTCTGCTGTTTCTTTGGCAATCTGTTCAGCTATTTCCCTTCTCGCCGCAATGTCCTCCGGCGTGGGTCGATATACCAGTTGCTCTGTAGTCGGCGGGCTCGGTGGGCTCGGTGGTCCTTTGCCTTTCAATCCCCAGAAGATGAGACCTCCTGCAATGATGATGATACCTCCGATTCCAGCCAGTATTATGTAATTAAAATTAAATGTCGGACAGCCTCCATTAGACGGATCTCCTGCCTCATTAGGACATTGATCCACACAGTCTGTGACACCATCACCATCTGCATCAATTTCACATCCATTAGAATCCACTTTATTACACTGACTGTTGGGGCACAAATCCTTGCAGTCCTCGACCCCGTCCCCATCTGAGTCTGTAAATGGGCAGCCGCCGCCGCAGTCCACACCGTACTCTCCACAGTCCTTTTCCCCATTAGTACAGTGATCCTGACAGGGATCGAACCCACAAGACACTGAATTGGCCTCCAGTAAGGCGTCATCGACACAGGCACCATTGACACATTTCTGGCTCCACAAACTGTAACCCTTGCACGTATTCCTGCACACAATGTTAGTACACGGATCATACCCGCACGACACTGAATTGGTCTCCAGCAGTCGGTCATCGACACAGGTGCCATTGACACATTTCTGGCTCCACAAGTTGTAGCCTCTGCACACAGTACCGCAGCTCACGTTTCTGCACGGGTCATACCCGCATTGGGTCGAGTTCTTTTCAATGAGGTAGTCCTGGACGCACACTCCATTGACACATTTCATTGCCCACAAGTCATTTCCGAAGCACTGGTTCGAACACGTGCACTGAACCTCTATAACGTAGATCGTGCACTGACCGTAGTCACACATGCCGCAGTAGTAACACCCTTCAGTACAGGGCATCGAGAGCACGAAGGTGATCTCCCCAGCAGGAGGACCTATGGTCCCTGTCACGTAAAAGGTCTGACCAGTACCCACACCTGCAGACACGAGCTTTGGTGCGAGCCCACTGTGATAAGACCAGATTTCAAACTCGACACCAGGATAGGTGACAAAGTACACAGTAACAGGGTCATACACCGCGTAGGTGGAGCCGCATCCTTTATCAGTCCAGATGCTGGCACCCCTGCTGTCTTGATTAGATATGGGAACCAGCAAGAATATACCAAAGAGTGTCAATATCAGGGTTAGTTTCTTAATAATACCACCTCTTTTTTGGAAGATAAGAAATACAGAACCTCAAGTGAGATTCAGAATTTCTCCTCGCCGAGATGTAGTGTGTCATCACGGTGACTTGCGGGTTCAGAGTATAAAAGGGTTTTCAAGATTCAAGAGAGCGTCATAGGAGGGGATGGTCAACCCTTAAAAACATCGAAAAAAAAGACACCTATGAACGTTGTCCCTGATACGAGCGTTGTCATAGATGGCAGACTCAAGAAATTTCTACACGTAAATAAAGTAGAAGAGATTTTGTTACCCGAAATTGTTGTTGCAGAAATAGAGTACATCGCCAATAAGGGTACAAGAATTGGTATAACAGGATTGGAAGAGTTAAATGAGATCAGGAAATACTGTGTCGAAAATAATGTGAAGTTGACCTATTACGGGAAAAGGACTGAAGATTACAGAGATGCAGATGAGAAGATCAGGAAAACAGCAGAAGAAACCCATTCTCTCCTCATCACTGGTGATTTTGTCCAAGGTAAAATAGCTGAGGCGAAAGGTATTGAGTGCATCATCTTAGAAAAGAAGGTGGAGGTAGAAACCAAGGTTGAGGACTTCTTTGATGACAAGACCTTATCTGTCCATCTCAAGGAGGGATTGCCTGTCCTCCTGAAGGTGGGAAGACCTGGATACATTACATTAGTGAGAAAAGAGAAAATTATCGCCAGAGAGGAGTTAGAGACTATCGCTTTAGACATTGTGGAAAGGGCACGACAGTCAAAGGACTCATTTATCGAAATGGATGAAAAAGGTGCCACAGTTGTCCAGTTACGGGAGTATCGCATCGCCATTACGCAGCCTCCCTTTTCAGACCGCATGGAGATCACGGCAGTGAAACCCTTGAGAAAGTTAGCTTTGACAGACTACCATGTTTCTTCCCCGTTAATGGCGCGGTTCGAAAAAGCGGAGGGTATTCTCGTCTCTGGTTCCCCTGGAGCTGGGAAGTCAACCTTCGTCCAGGGGTTAGCAGAATTCTACAGAGAGAAGGGGAAGATCGTCAAAACTATGGAAAAACCTAGAGATCTACAGGTATCTGAGGAGATCACGCAGTACACGTCGCTGAGAGGTTCCATGGCGAAGACTGCTGACATTTTGTTGTTGACGAGACCGGATTTTACCATCTTTGATGAGATGCGCATAACAGAGGACTTCCAGGTCTTTGCTGACATGCGGTTAGCTGGCGTGGGGATGGTGGGTGTGGTCCACGCCACGAATGCAATTGATGCAGTTCAGAGATTCATTGGGAGGATCGAACTGGGAATGATCCCTCAGGTCATCGACACCATTATCCACATTGAGAATGGTGAAATAGGCACAGTGTTGAAGCTGAACTTTACGGTAAAGGTGCCTGAGGGGATGAGTGAGCCTGATCTGGCGAGGCCAGTCATAGAGGCGAAAGATTTTGAAACCAGTGAGAGCGAATTCGAGATTTACTCGTATGGGGAGCAGATTGTGGTGATGCCGATAAAAAGACGGGTGAAGAAAAAGAAAATCCTCAAAAACATTGACAAACTCGTGGGGGTGGACTACGAGCTGAAGCAGATATCTCCAACTGAGGGGATTTTGTACGTACCAGATGAGGCGATCCCTGAAATTATTGGGAAAAAGGGGAGGAACATTGCTGAAATTGAGAGAGAGTTGGAGATGAGACTGGATGTCAAGCCCATGGGAAAGCGGATTCCTGCTGCCCTGGATTTCACCCGAAAGCGGGGAAAGATATCGGTGAGTTCCCGTTATAAAAATGCGCAGCTAACGTTCTATCACGGAGATGAGGAACTTTTCTCTGCAACAGTGGGGAAAAAGGGATTGATACTGGTGGACATCAACAGCAAGATAGGTCGTGCACTGAAAGATCTATGGAAGAGAGGTGAACGCATCCACGCCCTAGAAAGTGGGTGAAGATCACCTGCTTTGCAGACAATCCCACTCACAGTAGAACGAGATCTGTGGAATCAATTGATCAAACGGGAAATGTGAGACGGAATCTGATCACGCAGACACTCAAAGTCAGAGAACGATGCCAAAACCTGCTTGAGAGTCCAGATATCTTTGTTCATTTTCAAGAGTTTTCGCAAATTGAACAATCGCACCAACCGGAAACTCCGCATCAGCCCTTTCATGTCAATGTATGAGTTGTTCACCTGCATCAAAAAATCGACCCCTTTCAAAAAGAGTGCGTCGGCAAGGTAGACAGTGTCTTTCAGTACAGACGATCTCTCAAGCAAGAAAACTAATTCTGAGGGGTCCATTTCCACAAGCTCATCTGGTGAGATGATGCCCCGTTCAATCCCCAGTAGTACGGCAGAGTTTACTGATCGAGTTTGAATGTCCTCAAAGATATCTTGTACATCGTCATAGACCAGGCTTGACTTGAAAATGTACTCATTGCTTTTTTTAAGGTTGGCCAAAGGTTCATCAAGGGTATCAACGTGACACAGGTCGATGTCAATCCACACATCTCCTATGCTCTTTTCTGCAATCGATTCTATGTATTCTGCAAGTGAAGGCCACCTGGTGTCCTTGTGCTTCAAAGACAGAATCTGACCTTCAACCAGGGTAGTACAATCATCGGCGTACAGGTTAAATGCGGGTGCATCGCTGTCCAGGGAATGGTATATCCATGAAGCCATCTCGCACGCTGCAGATTCTGCCCGTTCAACAGGAGAACTGCACTTTCTCTCAAAAGCTCCCGTCTCTAAGGCTGAAAGGTAGTTCTCCAGAGAACGGTAGGCTTCTTCTGTGGTGTGAATTTCGTCATTGAGGTTATCCAGTAACTTTGAACTGGCTCCAAGAGAAGCTTTCGCCAAAACAGACTCAAGTACCTCCTCCCTTGTGCACTTCTGGTAGAGGAGTGGTAGAGATTCTGCAGCTGCCATCAAAATTGCATAAATCCAGTGCTTCTCCTTCATGTATCCTCTTTCCAGGAGAAGATCATACCCCAAGTACTCGGAAGGTAGTGTGTGCAACTTGCTCCTGTACACTGCTTTGGCATCCTCCATGAAAGATGCTAAACCAGTATACCTGAGAGAAGGACAATTACTGTTCCACATCATCCAGAACGTTTCAATCAATTTATTTGCCAGACTATGTGTAGATTCTCTCATGATTTCCTACCTACTGGTAGTAGTATATAAAAATATTTGTGAGAATCTCACAATTGTCGTCGTATTATGGGAAGAAGTGTGATAAAATAGGTGATCGTGTGAACACTTGTGAATTATTCTTCCAGAATCTTGTTGTGACTGAGAGAGATCAGTACAGGTTTATCGTGTGTTGACACGTAGTATTAAAAGACGTGAAAAAGAGATGAGTGCATCCGTGTTCTAAAGAGGTTGATATTAAAACCAGACATCATTAAATCAGGTAAATGAGTTATTCTATAAAAAAAATAAGGTCTTTGAGCGGTTTTCTTCCTCGTGGGGGAGGATTTTCTGCAGGATAACCAACGGGGATCATAATCACTGGTCTAACGGTCGTTTTCACCTCCAGTATTTCTGCAACCTCTTTTTCATTAAAAGCCCCCACCCAGCAACAGCCCAACCCTACAGAGACTGCTTTTAACAGCATGTTCTCGACAGCAGCAGCTGTGGACTGTATGGAGTACAGCTCCTTCCCCCTCCTCCCATAGGGCGCAGTAGCCTCTGAATCGATGCACACCACGATGGTGACTGGTGCCTCTGCCACGAACATCTGTCCGTACGCTGCCTCTGCCAGCCTCCTTTTGATCTTCTCATTCTTCACCACGTAAAACTGCCACGCCTGCACATTCCCTTCAGAGGGTGCTAGTACAGCAGCCTCCAGTAACTGGTCTAGCAGACTATCGGGGACCTCTCTACTGAGAAACTGGCGTACGCTCCTCCTCTTGCTGATTGCCTCATCCAATTCCATGGTACCACATTTTACGTTTTCAGCATGTAAGTGATCAATCTCCCGTAGGCAGGCCTTGTGATCATGGTACCGATGAAAATACCCACAATAGTGACAATAGCAAATCCCCGGAGCACTCCCAGCTGCATGTATGCCAGGGGGATCATGGCTATGACCGTTGTGGCGGCTGACAGTAAAATGATGAAGAATGCCCGTGATACACTCTGCATCATCCCACCTATTCTGCGGTGCTCTCCCCGCATGACCTCATCGGTGATGATCACCAGCTGGTCCTCTCCTGTCCCCAGGGTGGCTATCACTCCTGCCAGGGAGGGTAAATCCAACTGCTGGCCGATCAGAGAGGCAAATCCGAGCACGATTAATGCTTCTGAAAAGGCGCACAACAGCATGGGTGCTACAATGCGGAGGACTCGGTACCGCAAATAGATAATTATTGATACTCCCGCGAGAGCGCCAATGATGGCCCTGATCACCTGCCTCAAAAACTGCTCTCCCAGGGCAGGGGGCGTCTCCCCTTCTCCCACGATCCTGGGTTTCACCGGAAGGGCACCTGCCTTCAGGTGAATTTCAAGCTCCTTGGCCTTCTCGTAGGTACCGGTAACAGCTACCTGGTTACCCTCATAGGTACCCTCGCGGATGCTTGAAGCCAGATCTGCCTGTATGGGTGCTGAGAACACCTCTTTGTCGTCCAGGTACATGGCAACCTCGTGGCTCGCTCTCACTGCCTCGTCAGGGTCTGCAGCCCCGTACTCGATGCACTTTTCTCTGAAAGTCTGTGCACCATTCTCGTTAAAGGTAAAGGGCACTCCCCAGTTAGATCCGGGAGGGTTACTGGGTGGGTCTACACGGGAAATTTCGGCTCCACTCACCACAAAGTAGGCTATCTGCTGCTCGCCTTCTGCAGCCTCTCCTGATTTGATCTTGATCTCGAACTTACCTGGCTGAGACACGATGGCTCTGGCTTCTTTCAATGATTTACCTGCCATGTCCACCATGATGTAGTCTTCTCCCCAGACCCTCACCTTGATGTCCTGCAACCCCATGTAGTTTAACTTGTTTTCAATGATGTTTCGGGTTTCCTTCGTCGTCTCAGGCGAGACCTTGTGCAAGTATGCAGTCACCTTTCCATCCTCTCCGAGGTATGACTGAATCTGCTCCTGGGTTACTTCAGTGCGGATTTCGAAGTACTCACTCCCTCCATATTTCACCTTCCACACTTCAGCATTGGTCTTCATTCTCAAGAACCAGACAATCAACCCATCTGCAGAGCGCTCCAGCTGAATCGTATTCTCATCAGGGTAAGTAAAGGGCAGTCCCAAGCCATCTTTCAACTTCTTCTGCTCATCTGCAGTGACAGACGTGCACTGGAAGGTTATGACTTCTTCTGTCGAATTGAGGACTGACACCTGCCTCTGCAGAATATTCTCAATCTCCTTCTGCAATAGCACATCTCCATTTACATCGAGCTGCACCATGCATCCTTCGAGGGCCAGGCGGATGAAACTCCCTCCAGCCAGTTCTATACCAAACTTCAAATTGGTTTTTATCCCCCCATCTGCGTACTGGGGTCTAATAATCAACAGTGACAGGATGACAGCAACAACTAATAACATGATTCGCATATCCTTTAGTATTTTGTTCATGCTTTTCCCCTCCTCTTCAGATACCACACCAAAACACCTGCATTAAGCATCCAGGTATTCATCAGGTCTGCAACCAGCGCAAAAACGAGAACCACGGCAATGGAATCTAAAACAGGGTGAGTGGAAACAATCCACAGCGCAAACACGGCAACAATCGTTGTCATAGACATGGTCAGCCCTGTGCCCAGCGTGTTCCTCAGCTTTTCCTGGAGAGAACCCTTCCTCTTCAGCACTCGCACCGTCAGTAATATGTGTGAGTCGTCAGAGTACCCGATCACCATGAGCAAGGCACCAATAGTCCCCACGTCCAGAGGGACACCCAGGAGAATCATGATACCCAGTGCAATGATCATGTTTGAGATGGTGGAGAAAATGATGGTGAAACTGGGCAAGAGAGCCCGGATTTCTATGAAGACCACGACTGTCATGCCGATAAAGGCCAGAATCAGAGCGTTTCTAGCCTGTCTCTGCAGATCTTCACCCATGGTAGGTCCAATAAAGCTGCTGGAGATTTCTGCATTAGGATATCTCTCTCTGATGAATTTTTCCAGCTCAACGGTGTCAACATCAGCAGGAGCCTCCACAGAAGTCCCTAACGGCATTTCGCGCAAGTTAATCTGAGGAGTGTTAAAGTAGTCCTGCAGTTCCCGTTGCAGTGCAGGGTCTACGTCGACTCCTGATATTACAGCGACTGTACCTCCCTGGAGGTCCATTCCCATGCGCAGCTTGAAAGGACCACTGTACCCGGGAATTAAGAACGGTATGCCAATTATTAAAATACAGACGAGTAAGACTACGAGAGGTAGTCCAATCAGCATTCGTGGGGAAATTTTCGTGAGGTCAACCCTCTCCAATATAGCATCGAACATGGTACCACTTCATAAGATTGAATATCACATCCACTATGAGAAAGTATATAAATGTTTTTGTGGTAGCTCTTTCATGGAGAAACTGATCACTCTGGGAACGCTCGTGATTCTTGCAGGTGTTGCTATTCTGGTTTTTGGGATCATGGGGAGTGCACTCCAGAAAGAACCAGGAGAAGCAGGAAAAAGTGAGGTCAGAGCAGGTGGAGTCATTCTCATAGGACCCATACCTATCGTGTTCGGGAGTGATAAGACCATGGTTTTAGTGAGCATTGCTGCAGCTATCCTTTTCTTGATCACATACTACGTGTGGAGGACGAGATGAAGTTAATTGAACAGGGTGACCTGGTGCTGCTGGTGCATGAGAAGAAGTCTTTTCTTCTAAAAATGGCTGACAGGGACTTTCATACCCATTTTGGGATCGTCTCCTTATCCGAGTTACTGGGGAAGGAGTACGGCACAGAAGTTCTGTCTCACACAGGCAGGCGATTTGTGGCTCTAAGACCCACGTTCACTGATTTTATTGGGAAAATGAGGAGGATGCCCCAGGTGATCCAGCCCAAGGACGCCGCCCAGGTGGTGGCGTACACAGGGTTATCACGGGGAGACACCGTAGTGGAGGGGGGTGCAGGGTCGGGGGCTTTGACCGTGTTTCTGGCTGCCGTCATTGACCCGGGTGTGGTGTACTCGTATGAGATGCGGGGTGATTTCCTTGAGATTGCTAAAAAAAATGTGGAGCTATTCGGGTTGAAAAATGTGGAATTCAAACTGAAAGACATATACGAGGGGATAGAAGAAAAAAACGTGGATTTAATAACGTTAGACGTAGGTTCACCAGAGAGGGCAGTTGAGCCTGGTTTCGAAGCTTTAAAAATGGGAGGCTATATCTTCTCGTATTCGCCCTGCGTTGAGCAGGTTTCCCGATTCTGCCTGGCTGCCAAAGAGTTGGGCATGCAGACCAAGACTATTGAGTGTATTGTGAGAGAGTACGAGGTATCTGAGAAGGGGACGAGGCCCAAGACCAGGATGCTGGGACACACGGGATACATGAGCTTTGCCCGAAAGATTTAGGGCTTCATTGATGAAGCTTAAAAACCGCGAAGATTGTAAAGATGTCTTCGTCAGAGACGTATGACTGTAAGAGTTTGAGGTGATGAAATGAGATTGAACTGGCAGGTTGTGTTCGGATTATCATTGATCACGCTGTCTGCACTTTTGTACTACGTCCACTACTTAATTTTTGGAGATGTCCACCACATCTTCATCTACTTGCTGGGGGACATTGCCTTCATTCCCATTGAGGTCCTCCTGGTGACATTAGTCATTCATCAATTACTAGCCATGAGGGAGAAACGCATATTACTGCAAAAGTTAAACATGATCATAGGGGCCTTCTTCAGCGAAATTGGCACTCACTTACTAACTTATTTTTCTGACATTGACCCTAAATTAGAGGAAATAAAGAAAAATCTCATTGTAACCAGCGAATGGTCCGACGAAGAGTTTGAAAAAGTGAATAAACGCCTCAGGACCTATGATTATGGGATTACTGTTGAAAAAGTTGACCTTCAAAATCTGAAGAAGTCTCTCGTGGGAAAGAGGAGCTTTCTGGTACACCTCCTAGAAAATCCCTCTTTACTGGAACATGAATCTTTCACAGAGTTGATCCGTGCAGTGCTCCACCTTACTGAGGAACTGGCCTTCAGGGGGGATGTGCTGGGGCTACCTGATAAGGACTGCGTGCATTTATGTGGTGATATAAAAAGAGCATACTCTCTACTGGTGCGTGAATGGCTGGACTACATGCGGTACTTAAAAGATAACTACCCTTATTTGTTCTCTCTTGCGATGAGGACTAACCCCTTTGATCAGACTGCATCGCCTGTCATAGAATGAATCAAAGAGGGTTAAAATTTCACGGGCAGAGGACCGCCAGTTAAAACTGACGGTTTGAATCCACTCGAGATTTCCCACTTTTGTTTTTTTGTTTTCTTATTTTTTTACGCTGCAGCTTCTACCGTGATCTCATTCGACTGGACGAGGCCATCTCCATTTCAAAAGTCGGTGGATAATTCTAACTTACATCTTATTAGACTTCTGAAAATAATGGGTTCAACAAGTTCATCAAGATCAAGTCATCACATTCGAGTTGAAAAAGAAAGGAAAGATTTGTGCATTGAACCCACAAATGAAAAGTCAGGAGTTAAGGGTAGAACATGATTTATCCACCGAGTTTCGAAAATACATCAATTCGGTTGACGATGGAATTTCTGAAAATCATGGGTTTCTAACAGTCGTCAATCAGATGCTGACTCTTTAGTTGCTGGATCTTCTATTACTATGAATATTTCTGTCACTATATGAAGATAGAAAAGGTAAAATAGAGACATGGAACCCTTTGCTCTTTGATCTTCCTGATTCAGTATTCTCTGATACCCATCTCTTCTGAGTACAACCCCTGGTACACCTCGTACAGAACTCCTATACCAGCCGCAATACCCAAGAGAAACCACAGAGCCACCCACCAGTACATTTAAGCACCTCCTCCAAATACCAGGACTAACAGGTTGACCACGACTACAATCAGGGGGGCCAGTGCCAGTCCGCCTAACATGAGACCTGCTGAAAAAGGCTTACCCTTCTCACTGAACCAAGAAGCTCCCTTGACCCGCTCCAAGAGCCATCTGATCAGCCCACCACAGAAGAAGGTGCTCACATAAATCGGCCCTGCAAATGCTCCAATCGCAAAAGCTGTCACGACAAAGGGGATGTTCCGTTTCTGTAAAAAGAATATGACAATTCCGAAGATGAATCCTATCAGAAGGAACCATCTATCGAAAAAGATCCCCATTTGCCCGGAGGAGAATGCTGCCATCATGTAGGCCATGCTCTGGACGTTCACCATGGGAAGTGCTCCTCTGCCAATCCCGTAGTAGTGCCAGATCAAGAGGACAAAAGGAGTTGAAAGCAGCCATGCAAAGCACCATCCGAACAGTGCGCTGATGTACTGCTGTTTGGGTTTCACCTCAAAAGCCTGTCCCACTTTGAGGGCTTCCATCTGTCCTGCTGCAAACCGCGTCCCCTGCAGACTTTCAGAGATGGCGAACCCTTCAAATCCTGTGGCTTTCAATCCTGATAGAGTCCATCTCCTCACAAAGTCCATCATGTCTGCGAATTGGGACATCCAGGTAATGCCAGCTTCCCCTGCAATTCTCACGTTGACGAGGATGCCCAGAACGAAGGTTGCCAAAATGCACACACCGACGAGCAGTGCTTTCCCTTTACTCAGAGGCGATGTAGAGACAAATCGATCCATGGACAAAACCATGGACAGTATGAGCACAGCACCACAGAAGACTGCAAAAACAACCAAAGGTGCCTTAACAGGCTTCCATTTCCATTTGGTACCCGAAATAAGGGGAGAAGCAACCTTGAGCACAAGAGGGGCGAGGACAGCTGTCAAGAACAATCCAACGGAGACGGATAATCCATAGGGGTATCTGAATGAAGGCCACTGGCTTGAAAAAGATTGGAAACCTCCTATTGTCTTTCTACTGACGAGGAAAGCACTCAAGAACACGTAAAAGATCACTGCACTCCCCATCATGCTCGAGGTAGAGCGGGGAGTCATCAACATTCCCAGGCCCAGGAGACCCATGCTGATGATGATACACAAGGTGGCACCGGGCAGGACTTTGCTCAGATAGGGGGTGAAATCCACGAGCTGCAGCTGGAGAGCAACCTTTCCCAGCCAGTCAGGACTCACTCCCAGAGAACCGGGATAGTGAATGAAGAGGAAATCGAAGAAAAATCCTATGACCAGTCCATAAAAGAGGTAGTCGAGCTTGAACTTTTCTGTAGTCAGGCTCTTGATCAGTTCGATGTCTGCCTGCGCTTCGGGGAAGGTGAGGTTCTCCTCTTCAATAAAGTGATCTCTCAACCAGATCACAACCATGAGTGCAGCAATCCCTGAGAGAATGGCTACAGGTATCATCCACGAGAGAGGAGTAATCCAGCTGCGGGAGAAGATGATGCCGTCCCTGAGGACGTCCCCATACAGCGTGGAGTCTGGGAGGACCCAATCGGGAATCCGCATGTTGACTGCTTCTGGGATGCCGTAAGCGACGAGAAAGACCCATGCAACAGGGAATATGGAGAAGGCAAAGGCAGCGGCCTGATGGACCGTGTAAGCAGTAACCGCCTCCTTTGAAGAGGGAGGAGGGGCTTTAAAAAAGGAGGAATATGCAAAAAGAGCAATCACAGAAATCATGGCAGCAGTGACCATGATAGGTATAGTCAACATCATAAATGCATTGACCATGGCAACAAGACTGCCGAAGAGCAACCCTGTGATCAATGATCTTAAGGTGAAGGATTTCTCTGTCATTAGTGAGAGGAACCTGAGTCATTATATAAACATTTCGGTGCAGGTGCAGGTGCAGGTGCCAAATACTAGTGGCTGTGTGAGGTACTTCATGAATGTTCTCACCTTTAAGGAAGAGATACCTTCAAGTGGGGGTTTCACGACCCTGTCCCCTTTTGAAAAGGTGGCTGAAACTTCCCATCAGATACCGCCATGTCCCACGTGTGTACGTGTTTGTTTTGCCCTCCTTTTCATCTGGAGACATAGGTCACTATTCTGTTCTGTTAACGAAGCAAACACATATATAAAGGAATGTCCTACAGTGAAAGCTATGAACCTGTATCTCATGCCTTCCATTCTCTCGCTGATTGGAAATGCTGTTCTGGGAATCCACCTCATCATCAAGAACCCAAACTCCCGAGTAACCCATGCCTTTACTGTCCTGATACTGCTCTTGATGGGGTGGGCCTTCTCAGAGATCGTGATGAGAAGTCAGTCTGATGCAGGAATTGCCTTTTTCTGGAGCAAGATTCTCTACCTCAACAATTTCTTCCTCCCATCTGCTTTTTTGGCCCTTTCCTATACGTATGCGGGAGGAAAGAAACACTTGTACATAGTGGCTTCATATGCTGTGGGATTGGGATTCATTCCTCTCCTGTTCACTCCTCATTTCGTGGAGGGAATGGTGAACATCCCACCCTGGGGGTATGATGTTCAGGTGGGATTTTTGTTTACGTACTTTGCTGTGTTCTACGTAGCCATCATTTTCCTGGGCACGTTTATCTTGTTGAAATTCTACAGAAAAAACTCTAGTCAGGAGCAGCGCAGGCTGCAGTTCATGCTGGCAGGCTTCCTGGTAGCAGTGTTTCTGATTGTCCTCAGTAACATCGTGTCCCGTGTAACAGACATTCACCTTCCCAGAACAGGGTCTATGTTCACCCTGGTGGCAACCGTGGCCTTTGCTTATGGCATGGTGAAATACCAGCTCCTCGTTATCCCTACCAGAGAGAAATCCAGGGTCACCATGGACGCCCGATGCGGAGCTCTGTGTTCCTCCTGCAATGGGTACCTTGACGGGCTCTGTCCAAGCTGTGAACTGGGGGACCCTGACCTGAGAGAGAACTGCCTCATATACCAGTGTTCTACAGAGAAAGGTGTCTTGTGCAGTGACTGTCCCTCCCTGCTCAAATGTACGATATTCAGCAGTAACATGGAGTTATGCCCCTTTACCTTTGACCGCTACGGGTTGAAAGCCCGGAACAGCTATTTGTGGGAAGATGCAGACCCTCAGTTCGCCTTTCAGGTGTTCCGCGATTACACGATACGGGGGTCTTTTGGGCTGCTCATCACGAGAGAATACCCTGAAAAATTGAGGGAAAAACATCAGCTGCCCCACATGAATGTTCTGTGGTTGAGTCAAGTTGAAGGACATGAGACCAGCATTGAACCCACCAACCTTCCGAGGCTCACTCATTTTGTTACCCAATTCATACGGGACGCCCCCCTCTCTTTTGTGCTTTTGGTGGGATTAGAATACCTGGTCGTACACAATGGGTTCGACAAAATGCTCAAACACCTGCACATGATCAACGATCAGGTCATGACCCACAATTCCCGGTTCCTCGTCGTAGTGGATCCCAAGACCATGGAACCCAAAGAACTGAGTCTTTTAGAAAGAGAAATGCGCCCACTGAAAAAGGACAACCTTTTTAAGTCTCCTGTGTAATTTAAGGTAATGGACCTCATTGGCATCATTCCTACAGGAAAGGTCTGGGGTATTATTCTGAGAGACTTACTGCTGGACGTGAAGACTGCTTTTGAGAAGGCAGAAAAAGAGGTATACCTGGACATACTGACTGAACGCCCGTACCCATTACCCAGACTGGCCTTTGATGTGAATCTGGGGAAATACCGTGTGGAAGGCTTCTTTTTGAAAGCACTCGACATTAAAACAGAAGTTGAGAGAGTGCACCACATTTCAATTCAGAAGGTGCTGGTCTTGACTGATGTAGATATCTGTGATCCTCCTCACATGGATGGGTTCGGGTACGCTGACATGACTCACCTTTTTGCCATCGTCTCCATATACCGATTACAGAGGGGAGCCACGAAACTGGTGTTCAGAGAAAGGCTGGTAAAGGAATCGTTACACGAGCTGGGACACACGTATGGGTTGGATCATTGTTCCAAGAGCAGCTGCCCCATGAGCTTGTCTGCCTCAGTGATGGAGATCGATGCCAAAACCACAGAGTTCTGTCCACGGTGCAAGGCTATGCTTTCAGACAGTGGGTATGGGGAGTACTGGGGGGTGTGAATGTTCTACTATTATCCGGGGAAGAAATTTGCTGCAGTCTCAGTGACAGGGGGTGAGTGTGAGGTGAGGTGTTCTCACTGCGAGGGGAAGTATGTGAGGGGGATGCTCTGTGCGAGAACAGATGATGAGTTAATTTCCGTGTGTGGAAGGCTTAAAAAGGACGGCTGTTCAGGAGTGTTGGTATCGGGTGGGTGCGATGTGAAGGGGAGGGTTCCTCTGCCTTTTGACGCTTTGAAGATTGTACGTGAAATGGGGCTCATCCTGAATGTGCACACAGGATTGGTTGATGAGGATTCTGTGGGTTTTTTGAGAAAGTTGAACCCGTACATCTCTTTTGAAGTGCCCACGCCTTCACGGTTACAGTTGAGTTCCTTAAAGGTGACACAAGAAGACTATTTTGCCTCGCTTTCTTTGATGGAAGGGTTGAGGGTGGTGCCTCACGTCATGGTGGGACTCAAAAAGAGTGAGGAGTTAATGGTGGTGAAGAAGTTGAGGGAGATGGGATTTTCCTCTCTCGTGCTGATCGTCTTTACACCAACGAAGGGAACTTCTCTGGAGAAGAGACAGGTCAATGTTAAAGACGTGATAGAGGTCTTTGAGAATGCCCGTTCCACATTTGCGAGGCTTGTACTGGGTTGTATGCGTCCGCGGCTGAAAGCTGTGGAGGAGAAGGCATTTCTCTTTGACGGTGTAGTACTCCCTACAGCATGGGCACGAGAGAAGGTGGCGTCTTTGGGGATACCTGTTGAGATCAGAGAAACGTGCTGTGTGGTAGAATGAAAATTCGACCGTTGATAGTGCAAGATTAGTATGCTGTTGGATTGATAAAAAGATTTCTAACACGTGAAGAATTCCGTGGGCACCCTCAGTGCGCAGTCTGGGATGAGGGTTGCAGTCTGCCTCCATGCATATTCTCTGCATTCAAATCTATTTGATGTCGAAAATTTGAGAAATATCAGAAAAAATGAAAGAAACAAAAATATCCATCGAAGTCAAAATGAGTAAAAAATTCAAGATAGAGATGTTTCCGGTAGATCATGATTGGTGGAAGATGTAGTGGAAGATCTCCAAGAAAAAATAGGAGCCATTCTCCCTTTTCAGGCACAATCAGCCTAGGAATTGTTCTGTATTACCGGGCACACTTGACCATGACACCAGAGGCACTAGAGATTACCCTGTTCCAGGTTCAGCAACAGCTTCTTCAATCAATTCTTTTATCATCCCAGAGAGCTTCAAAGCCTCTTCCTTACTATAAGGGATATTAACCGACCATTTTGCCCATCTAGTCTCTATATCGTTCCCCTGGATTCTCTGCACCCAGTGCTTCTCCAGGGAGATGAACTTCCCGTACTTACCCTCTTTGATAAAGCATCTGAGAACCTGCTTTGGAGACTGGTCTTCATTGGTGCTCAGCACCCGGTAACCAACATCTTTTATAGTTCTTATAGGTTCCATTTTACTTCCCTCCACCTACATCTCACAGGCTTAAAAATCTTATGAATCTCCTTTCCACTTTTCCTTCCTTTTCTTCTTTTACCTCTTTTCTTCACAAGTGACAAGGAGGGCACTCGCACCTTTTTTACGTCCGTGACATTCAAAATTCGGTGGATAAAATATTCTGATCGAACCTATGATTCTTCAATATTGAATTCGGCTCAAGGCCCAGTTTGTCTGTACCGGTACCCTTACATTTATAAGGGATTTAGTTAATAAAATGTCAGGAGGTCTGTTCTTCAAACGAGGTAAGAAAAAGAAAAGAGAGATTTAAAGCGAGAATAAGTATGATGCGTGGTAGAATGAAAACAGTGAGAGTTTCTCTAGGGTCTGCTGTACGCCTGGGATTGAAAAAGATGAGAATTACCTGTCTGCCGACCACCATGTACCTGATGACCTCAGGAGTGTGCGCGGCAAAATGCTTATTTTGCTCCCAGTGGGTCAGCGGGGATCAGCTGTCCAGAATACAGTGGCCAGAATACCCTATTGAGGACGTGATTTCCCGTATCAGGACAGAAAGAGTTTGCATTCAATGCTTAAATTATGAAGGGGTCTTTGAAGACCTTCTGGACCTCACAGATGCTCTCAAGAATAAAATCATCTCCGTATCTGCCCAACCCTTCACAAAAGAAGAGATGTCAGACCTGAAGAATAGAATAGACAGAATATCTATTAACCTGGACTGTGCTACTCCAGACCTTTTTAGAAAAATAAAGCCATATTACACCTGGGAAGACCACATTTCCAAGTTATTGCACGCTCGAGCAGTTTTTGGCCCCTTCAAAGCCTCCTCCCATTTGATCGCCGGGCTCGGTGAATGTGAAGAAGACATGGTAAAAACAATGAGATTCCTGTACGAAAATGAGATATCCTCCTCTTTATTTGCCTTCACGCCCATAAAGGGGACGCCCCTGGAAAAGAAAAAAAAGCCCTCTCTCACGTATTACAGGCGCCTGCAGGCTGCTCACTACCTCACCTATGCGGGGAGGGAACACTTCACCTTTCATGAAGGGAAAGTATTAAACCTCTGTACAGACGTTCCCCCTGAAGCCTTCACCACCAGAGGATGCCCCGGGTGCAACAGGCCTTACTACACGGAGACTCCTCGCCATGTATACAATTTCCCAAGCACACCAGATGAAAATGAGATGGAGTTGATCAGAAATCAGCTGAATTCAGTAGAGTATGAACATTCCTTGTGAAGCATTACTGTTCTTTTCTCTTTTCTATCTCTTCCACAAAGCTTCCATGAACTGGTCCTTTGAGACCAACCCAATGACGCTGCCTTCTTCATCCACGACAATGATCGTTGAAATGTTCTTTTCAATCATGACATTCTTGACATTCTCCATTCCCCGGGAGAGGAGGGCAGTTTCAGGATTTCGGTTCATCACGTCCAGTACGGGGAGGTTTCTCACCAAAGAGCTCTGGTGCCGATCTACGAGGTCCATGAATTTGTACAGTCCGAAGACCACATCACTCGTCGTGATGACGCCGTCCAGTTCGTTATTGACGACAGGGAAACACCGTACATTGTTTTTCAGCATGAGCATTCTGGCGTGGACGACCCTCTCCTCCTTGGATATGGACGTAAAATCTGGAGTGTACCACTGGGACACCTTCCCTGAGCAGGTATAGACTCCCATGACATCCATCTTGGTCACTATTCCCACGAGCTCCCTATCCACTCCCTCGACGATAGGTATCCCTGAAATCCCTTTGGAGCAGAACAGCTCTACTGCCTTTTCCACAGGATCAAAAGGAACAAGCGTAAAAGGCTCCTTGGTCATGCAGGAGGAAACATGGTACGTGGACATCTTCACGTCCTCTCTGAAGTATCCGATCTTTTCCATCACATCTCGCTGGGTGATAATCCCCACGAGCTTCCCTTCTTCCAGTACAAGGAGCCGCGCAATGTTGTGTTTCTCAAACAGTTCCACTGCGTGCGAGAGCTTCTCATCCTTGTCTATATGAAAAGGTGATTTCATAACCTCTGAAATCTTCATGCTATCACCTCAAAAGAGCGTAAGGAGGTCCCGTTCAGCCAGTATGCCTTTGAGCAGTCCATCCATCACCAGTAAACACCCTACATCTTTCTCCTTCATGATCTGGGCTGCTTTCCCCACGTCCTCCTTTGGTGATACCGTGATTGGGTTTGTGACCATGACCCTGGATATCCTCTCTGAGAAGGGGTCTCCTGTCAGATGTTTGAACATCTCATTGGAGGCAAAGTATCTCAGAATGTCAGTCGTCGTTATCAACCCTTTTACTGCATCTTCCTGGATGACAGGTAATCGTCTTATATCATTAGCAATCATGAACCTGCAGGTGTCCTTCATCGTGGTCCCGGGGGGAATGGTGATCAAATCAGTGGTCATCAAGTCCTCGACCACCTCACCAGTGACTGCCCCTGCAATCTGTTTCACCACGTCTCCTTCTTCCACAATACCTACGACGTGGTTTTCATTACTTATAATAGGGAACCCTCCCACATCCTTCTCCTTCATTTCCGTGATGACGTCATCGATGGAGGCAGTATTCTTCAGGGTAAAAACGTCACGGCTCATGATATCTCTGACAGAATCATTTATTGCAGCAAAGAAATTGCCGTGGTACTTTTCAGAAATGATCCTGTGTTTCTCTCCTCCTCCCAGAAAATCGACGAGATCTCTGGAGATGACAATGCCCTCCAGAACACCTGTTCCTGGATGGACAACAGGCAACCTCCTGGTCTTGTACGAGACCATGGTTTCAGCTGCCCCTTTTATTGAAATAGTGGGGGGGACAGTCACCACATTTCTTCTCGCAATTCCCATAACTTCTCCTTCACGTTCATGTATCCGGGTTTCAATCTCTCTCGATCCCCGGTCAAATTTTCCCTGAATCAGTCTTCTCATGGTAACCCTCCTACATATATTCTCAAGATATCCTCCCTGTCTACAATGCCCACGAGTTCAAATTCGTTCTGGACCACAGGAAGCCGCCCAATTTTGTATTTTTTGAACAATTCGACACACACATCCACAGAATCGTCTGGATGCACGTACTTCGGCGTGCGGGTCATGACCTTTTCAACAGCTGGTGGATGGGTGAACCGTTCTACCCCCGGCCTTGCCTCACCAGCGCGCAGCATGTCTTTCTGGGTGACGAACCCCACCAGTTTTCTGTACCGCCTGCGGGAGGTGGACACCTCTTCTGTGATGGGCAACCCTGTGAAGTTGTGGTATTCCATCAACTTCCACACCTTGGTGATCTCTTCTGCATGGTCGCAAAAGACGACCTCCCCTGTCATGATGTCGCGCACTTTTTTTGGCAAAGGCTTGTACACTACCTCAGTCACATCTTCCACGTGTACAACGCCCAAAACCCGGGAGTTTTCCACTACAGGGACGGAGTACACATCGTTTTCAATCATCTTTTTACCCACGTCATGGATTTCCTCATCCGGCCCCACCGTTAACAAGGGGGAGGACATGATGTCTCTCGCCTTCACATTCGATCTCGAAGAGGTTACCACCATAGCGTCTTTCCGCGTTATGACACCGAGAAATCTTGTGTCCTCCATGACGCTGAGGATTCTCTCACTTTCGCGGAGTAATGCCCGCACATGCGTACCATACTCGTCTGGTCTCACCGACTGCAGTACCTTCATGATCGTGCGAACTTGCATAGTCATCCCTCCAGCATTTCCTTACAATCCTCACAGACAAATTTCCCATCAACCTCACTCAAGACTTCAAAGTAGCCGCCGCATACTTCACACATGCTCGGTCCTGTTTCTCTATCTTCCTCCTCCTCCTTCAGCTCATCTGCATAGGAGAGAAGATCAACAGACGTCACAATCCCTACCACTTCCTCTCCCTCCACGGCTACGAGCCGTTTCACCCCATGAATGGAAAACTTGATCAATGCTTCAGAGAGGTTCTCTTCGCTGTCGATAGTAACCACAGGAGAAGACATGATCCTTCGCAGGGGGATTTCACTGGCATTCTTCCCCTCTGCCACGATACGCCGGAGGAAATCGGAGGCAGTCACAATTCCCACAGGTTCTTCATCCTTCATTACCAAAATGCAGTCTGCATCTGAATCCGCCATGCTCTTTGCAGCTTCACTGGAAGCAGTTTGGGGGCTGAGCTTGACGAAACTATCCGTCATTGCGTCCCTCACTACCATTTTGACCATGTGATAACCTCGATTCCATTTTCCTTTCCACCTTTTATAGTTTTCGAAATCAGAACCCTACTCAGCAAAACAGGGTTCTCCAGAATAAAATAGCGACAGGGGAATATGACTCCTCAGACGCCACTATTGAAAAGTCTGAAAGGAGGTGAAGGGAGAGAGCCATAATAACAACCTCAAAATTAAAAAAAATAAAAAATAAAGTTATTGCACCTTATGGATTTCTATCTCCTTCACCATCCATTCTTCTACTTCTTTCTTTTCGTGGAGCAGATTTTTCAGTTCCGCGTTCAGGTTGGAGGGTTTTATCTTTGTAATCCAGCCCTCGCCATAGGGATCCTTATTGATGAGAGTGTAGTCATCTTCCAGGTTTTCATTGACCTCCACGATTTCTCCAGACACAGGAGCATAGATTCTCCCTGTCCACTTCCCCGATTCTATGGTAGCAAAGGGTTTTCCCTGTTCAACCCTGTCACCCTCGTAGGGCAGCTCCACGTAGACGAATTCTCCAGCCGCTTTCTGGGTGTAGTCAGTCGCTCCCACAACTACTAGATCACCCTCTATTCGTGCCCAGTAGTGATGCTGCTCGTAGTAGAGGTTATCCGGAATTTCATATCCTTGAACATTCACGATAAACCACCTCGACAGTTCCCTACACTCCTCACCCCTTAAAAGAGTTTCGTCAATCCAGTTCATAGGTGTTCCCCTCATGCGTGATACTGAAATAGTCCTCAACCAGGTAGAGGTATGCCCTGACCCTTGTTTTACAGGTGGTTGACTGCATGTCAAGTGCAATCCCATCACCCTCAGCTCTTGGAGGGTATTCGCAACCACATAGGTCCTTGTTCTGGGGCGGAGAAGAAGAGCGCTTTCAACACCCTCAAGATCTAGAAGCTCTCGGAGAATCCATCAGATTCGATCTAGTAATACTTCCATCCAAATGGAAGTTTTTACTAAAACGTTAAATTTTTTCCAATCAGGTCCTTCAAAAATGATCCCTTTTTTTGTGAATATCGCAATAGGCTTGAAGGCTTAGATTATCGATAGAAAGCTTTATAAACTAGAAAGAAGCCTATATTTATTAGTAAGATGAATAGTAGAGGAGTGTTTCTCCCCGGAGAGAAGAAGTTCCCTTAATATCTGAAAAAGAGAAACTTCCGTGTGTCTTCGCATCATGCTTAAAGTGCAACTTGGTCTCTGCCCAGGGAGGTGAAGGATGAGGGAGAACTCGAGGGAATGCTCCACGCATTCCGTGGGGCATTCCCATTACTACTAAACTTTTATAGACGATTTTTGCTGCTACTGAAGTTTTCACACCAAAATTTTATTGATCTCTGGAGTCCCACTTTACTGTGGGTTCTGTTGTAGTACTTCTTAGCCTGATGGTAAATCGTATACTCTTCCAGGCAGAAAAGAGTGATTCTCACGACTACGTTTCTGAAGTAACTCTTCCCGTCAGCCACTGCAAATATCCAGGAGAAAGTAACAGAAAATGAGAGCTCACAGACTCCGATAATTATATAAGGTAAAAATATGATGATGCTGCAAGAAAAAATGAGGAGGATTCACATGGATCTACAGAAAATAAGGAGTGCTATGGAGAAATACGGTGTACCGGGAAGAGATTTATATGATCTACCCACTTCCCCTTTGAAATTTCCCGATGGTGCGCACTACCGCATGGAAGTCTCAGGAGTAGAGAGACTGTCTACTCTGGAAGCTTTAGTAGATGAAATGGAAAAGAGAGACGTGCCTATCCACAGGCTCATCAGTGTCGTCATGGGCACTACCCTCTTAGACGATGAAGAACTGGAAGCATTTGCACAATTGGCGAAAGAGAAAAGGGTGGAAGTTGTTCTCACCCCCGGGCCCAGGAGCAGCTGGGACACAGGGCGGCAGCTCATATCTCCCGAGGGAGGACTTTCTGGGTTACGCGTGAGAGGGAGTGATAACCTCTCCTACCTGATTGCAGATATTGTAAGGTGTACCGAACTTGGGTTCAGAGGATTTCTAGTCCTGGACGAGGGAGCGTTATGGCTTTTGTCCAATTTAAGAAAAGAGGGCATCATCCCTCAAGACACCATTTTCAAGGTCTCCATCTATGCAGGACATGCCAATGCTGCAGGAGGCAAGGTGCTGGAATCATTGGGTGCCAATACCTTCAACCCCCTGGGAGATTTATCCCTGCCCATGTACGCTTCCATCCGTAAGGCGGTAAAAATACCCATAGATATCCACGTAATGCTTTCAGAGTCTTTTGGAGGATTTAACAGGATGTGGGAAACACCGGAACTGGCGAGAGTGACAGCCCCCTGCTACTTCAAGATAGAACCCGGGACTGCCTTGGCAGCTGGCGGCGGTATCTACAAACCCTGGACTGACGAGGGATTTCTGGCCAAATTCGCCAGAGAGAAAGTGAAATACGCTGATATTATCAGGGATATCGTACAGAAGGTCCACCCAGAGTCATACCTTTCAAAACAGGGGCCCTCCGACCTCGCTGTCCCCAAGCCGTGAGTGAGCTGAAGGAGTGACCATGATATGGTTACCGGGAGCCCTCATAACGTAACCTTTAAAAGGGAATCTATTGTGCAGTAGACCAGAACCTTGCGTTGATTTGAGGTGAGATAGTGTCAGACGAAGCAATCGAAGTACTACTGGAAGAAGGAAAGACCTTCCCCCCACCTGAAGAATTCAGAAAAAAGGCGTGGGTGAAAGACGAGAAGATATACAAAGAAGCTGAAAAGAATTTTGAGAAGTTCTGGGCTGACTTTGCTGACGAGCTCCACTGGTTCAAGAAATGGGACAAAGTGCTGGAATGGAACCCTCCCTGGGCCAAGTGGTTTGTCAACGGTAAGTTGAACGTCTGCTACAACTGCCTGGACCGACACATTACTACGTTCCGTAAGAACAAGGCGGCCATCATCTGGGAGGGAGAACCAGGTGACATGAAGATCTACACGTACTGGGACTTGTACCGTGAAGTGTGTAAATTCGCCAATGTGTTGAAGAGCCTTGGCGTTAAAAAGGGAGATCGTGTGGCTATCTACCTGCCCATGATCCCTGAGCTGCCCATTGCCATGCTGGCCTGTGCACGTATTGGTGCCCCTCACAGCGTCGTGTTCGGTGGGTTCTCTCCCACATCACTGCGAGACAGGATTCTCGACGCTGAGGCAAAGATCCTGATTACCTCCGACGGTGGATGGAGAAGGGGAACTGTGGTATCATTGAAGAAGAATGCAGACGAAGCCATCCAGGAAGCACCCTCTATAGAGAAGGTCATCGTCGTCGAGAGGACAGGAAACGAGATATCCTTCAAGAAAGGAAGAGATTTATGGTGGCACGATTTGATGAAGGACGCCTCCCCTCACTGTGAGGCAGAACCCATGGATGCTGAGGACATCTTGTACATTCTGTACACGTCTGGGACGACAGCAAAACCAAAGGGTGTTGTGCACACTACAGGGGGATACTTAACAGGTGTGTATGCGACGACGAAATGGGTATTTGATCTCAAGGAGGAAGATACCTTCTGGTGCACTGCAGACATTGGCTGGGTAACAGGACACAGCTACATTGTGTATGGTCCTTTAGCTTTGGGTCAAACCAGTTTGATGTACGAGGGTTCTCCTGACTACCCGGACAAGGACCGGTTCTGGGACATTGTGGAGAAGTACGGGGTCACCGTGTTCTACACTGCTCCCACTGCAATACGAGCTTTCATGCAGTGGGGAGACGAGCACGTTACAAAGCACAATTTGAGCTCATTGCGATTATTAGGAACAGTAGGTGAACCTATTAACCCAGCAGCCTGGATGTGGTACTACGAGGTTGTCGGAAAAGAACTCTGTCCCATTGTCGACACCTGGTGGCAGACTGAGACAGGAATGATATTGATCACCCCGCTCCCTGGCGTGACGACGTTGAAACCAGGAAGTGCCACGAGAGCATTCCCCAGTTTGGAAGCAGATGTAGTAGATGAGAAGGGTAATTCTGTACCGCCTGGTGGTGGAGGGTACCTGGTGATGAAGACTCCCTGGCCTGCTATGTTGCGGACGTTGTACAAAGACCCTGACCGGTATGTCAAGACATACTGGGAGAAATACGGAAAGGAAACCTATTTCGCCGGTGATGGTGCAAAGAAGGGAAAAGATGGATATTTCTGGATATTAGGACGCGTGGACGATGTGATGAACGTCTCAGGCCACAGGATCAGCACCATGGAAGTAGAATCTGCCTTAGTAGATCACCCATCAGTGGCAGAAGCTGCAGTGGTGGGAAGACCGCACGAACTGAAAGGACAGGGAATCATGGCCTTCGTCATATTGAAGGGTGGGAAACAACCCACACCAGCCCTGGAAGACGAGCTGAAGAAGCATGTTGGTAAGGTTATCGGTCCTATTGCCAGACCAGACTGGCTCATCTTTACTGAAGACCTTCCCAAGACCCGTTCAGGAAAGATCATGCGGAGACTTCTCAAAGACATTGCAGAAGGCAAGCCACTGGGTGACACGACAACGCTGCGTGACCCGACCATCGTGGATAAGATCCAGGAAAAGGTTAAGTAGATTTATTTTTTTTATTTCCTTTATTTTGTTATCTATTCTATTTTTTTTTTACTGACAATCTTTCTCTCCTTTTTCTCTCACACGTTAATTGATAAATCGTCTATCTGCTCTTCTGCATTATGGTGCAGAACATGAATTCAAAAGAATTTTTCAGAAATTTCAGGCATACCAATTCATTATACCAATTTCTTCCATTTATTCTCTCCTCTCTTGAATGTAGTCCTCAAAATATTCAAAACTTCAGATAACCTAAAAAATTTGCCTTGCTGCAGTAGATCAGACACCAGTAGGTTCAAAATTTGATACGTCTCCAATCCATTGCATTCATTTGAACAGCCATTGAATAACTCAGTGAGGTAGTGTTCATTTTCTCTCAGAGATGTTATTTTGAGATCTTCAAAACCCTTTTCAGGAGATTTTCTAAAAGTTAATATGAAATCAGTTTTCAATCCGGCCCCACGTGTGTCCTGAACAACTGAATGAGCAGAATATTCCAGTGTTTCAACCTTCTTCAGTTCAAAGTTGAGCTTGTTCATACTTGTAATAAGGTTTATCCAGGTATCATCATCTAAGCTATTGAACATCAAAGAAAAATAATGATCAAATTTTAGTATCCTCTCGATTTCCTTAAAAACGTGATTCAATAACTCATAATAATTATGTATATCTTTGTTTCTATCTTTGGATTCGCTTATCACAATCTCCTCTTCATAATTAACCTCTTTTTTAAGCCAGCTATTCCACATTAGGCTCAATTCCAAATACGGCTGTCGGTTCCCATGAGGGGGATCTGTGAGTACGTAGTCAACAGATTCGTCAGGTATGGTCTTCAACACCTTTTGGGCGGGTGCATTTATGAGAAGCACATTCTTTGAACCTCGTAATTCATCAAAAATTTCTGCCTCATTAAGCAGATAATCTGTTTTTTCCAGGTTTTTCTTTGCTTTTAGAATTTTTCTGTATTTATTCTCAAAACAATTCCAGACATTTATTTCAAAATTCTCTTCAGGTACCCAGTAGCCAATCACCCAACTACCAATCTCCTTTTTTTCAGATCCTTTAGACTTCCCACCGCACTTCCCTCTTTTTTTAACCACAAAAACCATTTTGCTCGCCTGTCCGACAGATGCTGTGAAACAGAATTTCAAGAATTCTCTAACATCTTCATTTTTAACTGTTTCTATTCTATCCATCAAGAGAGAAAGAGCTTCTAAATTTCTTGGTGTAAACAAATCATAAATGTGGTTTTCTCGACGTGTGTTGATCCTGGAATTGTGAAAAAAGTTGTTTTTTGGATAATAGTAAGGTACTCTGTCATAAGAAAAAGAGGATGCTAATCTTATATCATCATCTGTAGGATCGTCAATAATCTTTGTCCTTTTGTTCTTATACCAGATTTCTGTCAATGTACCATTTTCCCAGAGAAAATGTGTCCCCACAAATTCTTTGGCCCCCCTCTTTACCTTGTAGAAAGAGGCTATTCTATCTTTAACATCTCTCTCCAGGTTTCCAAATTCTACCTGTAATAATCGTGTAGATATTCTGTTAATCATCTGCCTTGTGATAAAAATCGCGGAGGGATTTATGTCTATCCCGATTGCTTTTCTCATTGTAAAGATCGATTCAGTCATTGAGATTCCGGAGCCGCAGAAAGGATCGACCACAATGTCACCTGGCTTAGTATAACGTAAAATAAAGTCTCGGATAATATTGTAGGGCTTTTTGGACCAGTATTTGTGCATTCCATAGATTCCTGTATAAGACTCGCCCATATGATTCGGATTTGGATTATCTTCAGGCTTACCCTCATAAAGGGTCAATTGCTCAAGCATGGAATCACCTTCAGGTTCTGGCTCACCAATCATTTTTTTGGTTTTTTGATGTCTGTCAGATGACATTCCTCTCAGGGTTTGGCTATTGTTCGTAGCCGTTCAGGCAGAGGAGCTCTTTATTACTGCAATTGTAGTGCATCTTCGCAGGGATGTATATAAATATTAGGGTCATCAAACCATTTGGTTCTCCCATTTCTTGCTGTCTCCTATCTGTTGAATCCTCCTCAGAGTGAGCTTGTAGATAGCTTGAACGTTTGCTCTTGTGCCCTTGATGAAATCCATGGGAGGACATAACCAAACCTATTTATACTGTCAAAAAGAGCAAAATTCATGAGCCTGGTGATTACCTCAACCAAGAAAGATGCAGGCAAAACCATGGTTGGCCTGGGAATTGGATTGCACTATTCGGGGAAAATAGGATTTCTTAAGCCCCTGGGAACTAACGTGGTTCAAGGATATGATGAAGATGCCCTGCTCTTTAAGGAGGTCTTCCAGCTCGATGGAGATCCGCGGGAATTCAACCTTTTCCGTGACTACCACAGAATTGTCCATGATTTGAGAGAACCTGATTTCACTGGCCTTCTCAAGAGAAGATATGACGAATTATCCCAGGGGAAGGACTTTACTCTCATAGAGAGTGCCCACACCTTGTCGTACGGCGCTTACGCGGGATTGAGTGCTCCCCAGGTTGCTTCTGTTTTGGGGTGCCCCGGCTTGTTAATCGCAGAAGGAGCCCCTGAAAAAGTTATCGATAAGAGTATTATGGCAAGTCACTGTTTCAAAATAAAAAAGGCAACCCTACTGGGCGTGGTCGTCAACAAATCCTCCTTCAAAGAAGAAGATCAGACTCTCCTCGAAGAGAGAGGTATTAACCTCTTGGGGGTCATTCCAGAGAACGATCACTTGAGAATCCCTACCTGCGAAGACCTCATAGAAGAGCTGGGTGGTGAGTTAATAGCAGGAAAAGAAGGCTTGACCAAGAAGGTAGAGACCACAGTGGTGGGAGCCATGACCTATGATACGGCGCAGAGAACGTTACAGCACATGGAGACTCCCCGGAATGCTGTCATGGTGACAGGAGGTGACAGGACAGACATGCAGTCACTGGCCTTTGAGATTGGGAGCACCTTCATGGTCCTCACGGGGAACAGGTATCCTTCCATGGAAATACTGGCACGAGCAGACGAGCTAGAGATTCCGGTGGTCATGGTAACGTATGATGACTTGACTGCAGCTTCCATGTGCGAAAAAGCCACAGCCAGGTTGAACCCCTCTGATGCCCCACTCATTAAGGAGTTAGTAGGGAGACATGTGGATTTAAAGCAGATATTTGAAAAAACAGGTCTGAAATAAATATTATTATGAATTCTGTAGCTGACTGCGTCTATACGTCATTTTTTCCAGGTATTCCTATAGCATCTGCCCTGCATTGTTTACATAGTCTGAACTGGGGCAGAATTTTCTCACATTTTTCTCTTACCAGTCTTATTTCTTCACAGGAAGGAGGGCGCAACCCTGAAAATTCAGCGAGAGGGATCAAGGGTGTAATATTCTGGAGTGATGCCCCCTTTTCACGTGATTCTAAAGCTACCCTTTCAAGCTCATCCATGTTAATCCCTGGGATCAGAAGAGAGTTCACCTTCACCATGATACCCTTATCAGTACAGGCTTTGATTCCTTTGAGCTGTTTTTGTACAAAAGCTCTTGCCACCATCTCATCCATTTTCCCTTCAATGTGAGAATAAATTCGTTTCACCGTCCCAGCATTTACCGTATTCACGGTGATAGTCACCGTTTTGACTCCCAAATCAGCCAGGGTTCCGGCCTTCTCATAGAGCAATAACCCATTGGTAGCCACGCATAAGACCAAATCGGGAGCTTGCTCGTGGACCAGTGACAGTGTTTTGAAGGTTTCCTCATTACACAAGGGTTCTCCAGGGCCTGCAATACCCACCACCCTTAATTGACCATCCACGTGATGTAACACCTGTTCTACTGCCTTTTCTGGCGTCATGATCTCTTTGGCGACTGCTGGTCTGTAGCTGTGGTAAGAAATACCCACCTCCCGGGAGCAGTACCTGCACTGTATGGTGCAGACTAGGGCGACGGGAAGGTGCATTCGCCCGTACCTGAAATGTGCTTTTTCTTCAAAACAGGGGTGGTTTAAAATCACAACCCTGAGTGAGGTTCTCCTTTTATAAACCATTGTGTGGTTTGAGAGTTGTGAAATCGTTGAAGGTTTGATATCTGAGAAAGCGAATACTAGAGTAATAAAAACCAGTATCTCCGAAAGTATCTTTCATGACATTTCTGCATCTTGTGAGAATTGGCGTGCAACAACTTCATTCACATGAGCACATTCTCGTACAAAGTCAACTATTGACACTACAGCGAGGTGAAGATATGAATGTTCTCAAAGGTTGGTCGTTCAACAACTAGAAAAATGTAGAAAAATGGAAAAGATAACCTTTTAGACCTTTTACTTTCCAGATACTGACCTGAAATGTACTAACTCTCTCTCAAGATGTCCAGTCTGTGTTTCAACGCTTTACTGGCAAACAGCACTTCACACAGCGCACCGAGCAGTATGATCTCGCCTGTTCCCTTCACCAGGATACCTTTCACCACTGGCATGGGCATCACATAGGGAATGCCCAGAATACCCAAGGTCACCAGAATAATCAATGCCTCAGGTATCCATCCCACTACCGCGGTAGGAACAATCCTCAGCAGCCTCGTCTTTCCTCCATTCTCAACTCCAATGACCAGGCGCGCCCTCGTAATCAATAACCCCACCACAAATCCCGTGAGGGCCTTCACAGGAGGGACCAGCGGGTTACCAAACGAAATCATGGGGTAGATACCGATGAGGGCCCCCGTGATCATCCCATAGAAAGGTCCCAGACTAACAGCCACAATAAAGGTACCAATATGAGAGAGATCCAGATTAATGCCAGGACCGATTGGCACAAAGGAGGCTGCAGCCAAAACATTTCCAAGAGCTGACATAGTTCCGACGAATGCAATATGTTTTACCGTGATTTTCTTTTTGCTCACGTACTTTCTCAAGACCAGGGCAAAGATAATAATTGCTGCGATTTCTACAATCAGGGTTACGAGAGTTTTGGGTTCCATAGGATCACAGGTTCAGCTTTTGATACATCTTTATAAGTATTTGGGTAAATACTCAAGAGTGAGTAGAGATCTGTGTGGGTTAATTCTTTGTTTAGTACCAGGTGAGGGTTGATCGTGAAGTTATCAGAGTAGCTTTGTACACATTGGCGTAGCGGGCGTTAAAAGCTCTGGCTAATTGCAGGATAGTAAGGGCTGCAGAAAGGCTGTCTACTAAAATAACGGAGTTACTGCTCTTTGCCCAGTGGCAGTCAGTTAAAACTTTGTTTAAATACCTGTAGAACTGTCGCCTTCCATGAACATCTGCAGGTAAGTCATAATCCACCACGTACATGTTTTTGGATTCAGGTTCCATTGCTATCACCCCATTATGTCTCACATGTGACAGGGTAATATAAATAGTTTAGCCGAGAGCACTGGAAAAATATTCAGAATCATTAATGGTCTGAATGACGCTGAATCAACCGCGTCAAATTTTACGGGCGGCGGACCGCCGGTTAAAACCGGCGGTTTGAAACCGCCGCCCAACCTAATATTGACTCCGTCACACTGTCTCGATTTTTCCAAGACCCCTCTTTAAAAAG
>JADDYB010000015.1_pt1 | contig 48599 bp, 41 predicted proteins | sample 8641941 | NCBI WGS metagenome assembly JADDYB01 (sample SAMN16275377, study PRJNA637457) | freshwater sediment metagenome | isolation source: Lake Kineret sediment | place: Israel: Lake Kineret | collected 2013
TAGAGTATCCTCAGGGTGAACAGGACAAAGAAAACTTAAAAGGAACAGTGGTGAGGGTGATTGATGGTGATACTTTTGATCTTGAAGAGGGAGTCAGGGTGAGATTGGCCGGAGCCGAAGCACCGGAATATCCTGAGGGTTGCTTAAGTTCAAAAGCAAAGGAAAGATTAGAGGAATTAATCTTAGGGAAAGAAGTAGGAGTTGAGGTGATTGAAGAGGATAGTTTCGGCAGAAAAGTGGGGTTGGTGATGGAGAATGGGCTTTTGATAGATAAAACAATGGTTGAAGAGGGACTGGCCAGAGCTCAGAATGGAGAAAATCCAAGCTATGGCCTAGATTTATTATCAGCCGAAGATTCAGCCAAAAAGGCGGAGCGGGGGATTTGGTCTTCTTTGTGTGCAGGGAAAGAGAATTGTTTGATTAAGGGGAATGTGAGGAAAGATCTGGGGACAAAAGTCTATCATCTGCCAGAGTGCTATAACTATGAGAAGATTGTCGTCAATGAGCGGGAAGGGGATCAGTGGTTTTGTACTGAAGGAGAAGCAAAGCAAGCCGGCTTTAGGAAATCAGAGGATTGTCCTTAGAAAGAGTTTACTATATTAATCTAAGAAAATGTAGGTCGGAGTATATCATAAGAGCACAATTCTTCTAAAATTCTCAAGCCATTAAAATCCTGCCCTCCTTCGCCAAGGCTTCGGAAGGGCAAGGCCCTGTTGAGTTTTAAAAGACCTATTAACAGGTCTTGACAAGCGACCTCTTTTATGTTAATTTTAAGCCATTATGGATAGTTTATCGATTTCTCAATTAAAAACCCGTCCTGCCAAGGCAATCTCTCAAGCTTCGGATTACCCGGTAGCGGTGGAGAGCCGGAACAAGGTGAAGGCCTATCTTATCGGTAAAGAGCTTTATGAGAAGATGGTTAGCTTTATCGAAGATTACCTTGATAAAGCGGCGGTGGAAAAGACAGATTTTCGTCAAGGCAGGGATTTTGAAAAAGTGGCTCAAGAACTAGGGATATGAAAGTCATTTTATCCCCCCAAGCGGAAAAGCAGCTTCAAAAACTCTCCAAAATAAACCAAATCGCCATTGCTAAGAAAATAAGGGTAATCAGAGATAGTTCCAAGATTGAGAGAGAGGAAAAATTAAAGGGTTTTCAGAACATTTTCAGGGTCAGAGTGGGTGACTACAGAATTGTTTACCGTAAAACCAAAAGTGAAGTTTATATTGTTCTCATCCGCCACCGAAAAGATGTTTATCGTTTGGTAAAACAACTACTTCGTTAAATCTTCCTCTGCTAAGTATTTTGAGACCTTAAAATCCTGGTTCCCTTCGATTACCTCAGGGTAAACTTCCTCACTACAAATGCCTTTCCAGAAGTTTTTCAGGTATTAGAAGTTAGGCCGAGGGTTTTCCAGGAGCTTCTCCAATTGAAGGTCCGGTGCCCCTTCTCAATCTAAGCGCTTGGCGGAATTTAGTCAGGGCCACGATTTCTTTGTTAACCACACTAAGGTTGGTATCCCTGACTCCCGAAGCCTCGTCGGGAGAGGAGTCTCTCATTTTAAACTCTATTCCTGACCCGTAGGAGGTAATGTCTCTGATTTCATTAATTGCTTTTTGGTCGAGGAGATATCTTTTTCCTTCTTCCGATAGACCTTCTTTCCTGAGGGCCCTAATCTCGGGGATGTCATTAACTTTAGGATATTCTTCGGGGTCACAGGAATGGAGAGTGGCTAGCGCCCAAAGAGATAATCTTGTTCCAGGATGATCGGCTGCGGTGGTGAGAAAAGCTTTAATTATCTCAGGGTCTTTGTCCGCAAGCGGCTTAAGAAGCTCCTCAATAGTATGGGCAAATTCGGCGCTTGCTTCTTCTTCTTGCGTATTCATTTCTTAATAAGAATAGCTTTTAATATTTGAAAAGTCAAGATTGTTTGGGAGCTTCTTATGCCCTTGTGTAGAAGATGGAGCGACCTTTGCCGTGAGAGAGAATTAAATTCAGGCTGGCGAGCTTGGAAAGATAGCGCGAAGCCGTAATTTGAGCAACATTAAACATCTTCTGGACGTCTTTATTGGTAATCTTCAGCTCTGGATTCTCTAAGTGGTTTAAAACCAGTTTCTGGCGGCTATTAAGCTTCCAGAAAGAGGCCGAGAGATCAGTCTTAAACTTAGGCGACTCAATCTCTTCAAAAGCCTTTTGGAGCTGAACCACAATTCCTTTGGCAAAGTATTCCAGCCAGGCAGTGAGATTTTTATCTTCGTCTACCTTTCTAATGGCTTCTTTTAAGCCGACAATGTCTTTGCGGTAATATTCTTCCAAGACTAACAAACCTCGACAATCAAAACCGTGCTTATAGAGCATTAGGTAGGTAAAAAGCCTGGCGATTCGAGCACTGCCGTTATCGAACGGAGAAAGCTTGATAATCTGAATCTGGGCGATACCAGCCTGAACCAGGGGGTGTTCTTTGCCGGTTTGCAAGTAACTTAAAAACTGTTTTAGATCTTTCCTTTTAGCATTGAAAGACCGAGCTGATGAGCCAAAAACCGGCCGACAAGCTAAATTATAGAGGTCGAGAATCGCGTTTGGGGTGACAATCTTCGGAGAAGCCAGCCATTCTTCTTTAATAAAATCCAAGGTTTTTTTGTAATTAATAATCTCCCTCTCAAAGCGATTGAGTTTCTTTTTAGGAGGAGAGGCGAGAAGTTTAACCATGTCAGGTTTGCTGATAGGATTATCGGCAATTGAAAGCCCCCAGGAAATCCTCTGTAAATCTGCCTCCCAGCGCATCCTCAGTTCGACTTTCGGGGGAATAAGAGAAAGGAGGATTTTTTGTCTTAAAACCAAAGAATCTTGAATCGATTTTTTTATTTCCTCAGAAAGATGGTAGGACATGGAAATCTTAACCATGGAAAAATCATATCAGATTCTTATCAGCTTGTCAAATTTTACTTAATCGGATAAAATTAAGCCTGATTTTCAAGTATCTGATAAGATTATGATAAGATAATTTAAGTTATAATTGCCCCTTGACAAACCAATTTCACTCTCTATATACTTGAATCAAGCATTTAACTGAAAGGAGGTGAGTCTGTTTATGTTGGGTAACATTGGAACTCCGGAACTAATCGTTCTCGGTTTGGTTTTGTTACTCTTCTTCGGTGGAAGAAAAATTCCTGAGCTTGCCAAAGGTGTTGGCGAATCAGTCAGTGAATTTAAAAAAGCCGCTGGAGAATAAACAAGCCACAACAAAAATGGTCGCTGCCCACCAAACTCACAAAATTTCATTGCGAAGCAACAAGCTTTGCTTATGCTTGTTAATCTTGGCTTTAGCTGCAGCCCTGGCGGCTCCGCCGATCACCAGGGCTGCAGTGGGCAGCCCCCAGACTTGCGCTCCTTCTTCGACCTGTGTCGTTGGTGAATTTCTTTACGATGACTCCTATGCTCCGATTATTGACGCCACCTGCTCGGCCACAAGTAAAACCCCCACCGGAGCCGAATTTTTTACCGATGAATTGATGGATGTGTCTACTTCGGATGGCTGGTACGCTTATGAGTTTACCGCGCCGGAGACAACCGGTTTCTATCGGGCCCAGGTTTGTTGTGAGACGGAAACGGACTACCTCTGTCTTGATAAAAGCTTTGAGGTTAAGTCTTCCACTGGCGCCACGGCCAGTGAAGTCGCCACCGCGGTTTGGGGTTATTCGGGGAGAACCTTAACCAGCTTTGGTGATTTGACCACCGATATTTGGGCGGTTTCTTCCCGAAGTTTAAGCTCTTTTGGTAATCTGGTGACGGATATCTGGGGTAATGCCACTAGGACTCTCACCGGCACCAGCCTCACCAGCGGTAATTTAGCCACTGAAACTGACCTTTCTGATTTGGAATCAGCTGTCGCGGAGAATCGGACTCTTCTTGAAAAACTGGTTAATAAACCAATTATTGAAAGCACGATGGAAGAGATTGAGGATACTGATTTAAACGAAAAAGTTAGTCAAGCGAAAACGATTGCCTCCCAGCTCTATATTAACCAACAGTTTTTAGCGAGTAGAACAGACTCTACTGTCTCTAAGTGGGAACAATTAAACGAAAGAGAATTACTTGATGTTTTTATTGAAATGGATGAAGTCTTGGGTAATGAATCCGATTCAGAATCAGCCAATTCGGCTTTAGGCAGTCTGGCTTGGTTAAAGAATACCTGGGGTTGGGGACAGACAGATGAACTCTCTGACCAGATGAAATCGGTCAAGAGAACGGTCGCCTATATTAAAGAAAGACTTTCTTCCTCCGGCAAGTCAAAAACCCTTCAAAGTGAAGCTAAGAGTTTATTAGTTTACCTTCAGACTTCAGAAAAAATTCTCGGTGATTCGACTGATAAAGCCTCAGCGAAAACGGTTTTTGGCCGCTTAAAAGAAACCGAACAAGTCGCTCTGGCCTTAGAGGAAAGGTTGGTCGAGGCAGATCAATATTTGGCGGAAATTGACAAGAAAGAAACTAATGCTCTCAGAAGAAAGGTTGAAGATTTAATCAAGCGCGTCTTAGCCGTTAACCGGCTGCCCAGAATTGGCAACCTGTTGAAGATAAGCTCGAACAAAGAGCTTTCCTTAGAGAATAAACTGAAGAACCAACTTTTGAGTACCAGAGCCCTGTTAGTAACCAATAAGAGATTTCTCGTCAATGGCGGCAAGAAAGTTCTTTCGACCACTTGGTTTGAGGTCGGCAGTATTGTCATTAAAACCCTGGTGACTAATTCCTCCAGCTTGATTAGCCAAGAAGTGCCGCTCAAATATTACTTGCCTAAAGAAATCCAGAGAGAAGAAGATATTTTAGAGGTTGATGACGGCTTAACAGTCAAGTTTGACACTCAAGAAAGTCAGTACTATGTTGAAGGTGAATTTACTCCCCGAGCGGGAGAGACGAGGACCTTTTCTGTCCGGGTTCAAGATGTTTGGACGATTAGCCAGAAAGAAATTGATAGCCTGAGAAATCAGACTGCCGAGCTTTCCCGGCCCCTGGAGAGAACTTCCTACTTTGCCCAAGGAGTGACTCTTAAGAGTGATATCGATGTTTCTTTAGACCGGGCAGAAATGTTGATTGGAGAAGCGATTACACCCGAACAAAAGATTAAAGCTCATCGGGAAACCCAAATTGAGCTGGCGGCGGTCAATACTAAGATGGAAAAACTCAAAGAATTGCTGGCGATAGCTTCAGGAACGGGTAGCCTGTTTGGTTTTGTCGGTGGAGCTCAAGCGATTGCTGTTTGGGGAATTATTATTGTTGTTGCCGCTGGGTTTATTTTCCTCTCTCTGGCGATGCGAAAGATTGCCCAAGGGGAGAAGAAAAAGAGAAGAAGGAAGAAGAGTGAAGAAAAGTCAGCTCAGAATGAAGGCGAGATCTCTGAGCGGAAAGAAACAATCAGTCGTTTCCGGTCAGCTTTACCGTTGATTTCCGTGAGTACTGCCAGCGCTCTCACCGCCTCTTTAATTGTGGGTAGTGCCCTTTTTCTCTTTGATCGCGTCCAATCAAAGGAAAACTTACCTCAGGAAGTAGCTTTTCAAGAAGAAGAAAGAGAGGAGAATTTGGCTGTTGGTGGTCTAGAGATTATCAGGCTTAAAGCGCCAACAGGAGAAGAGATTATTCTCTATTCTCAGCCCTCGCTTGACTCGGCGATAAAAAGCCACCTTCAAGGCGGTCAAGAGGCCGTTAAGGTGGGAGAGCAAGAAGATTGGGTTCAGTTATTGATTGTTAAAAATATCTCGCCTGAGAGTGTCTTAGAAGGTTGGGTAGAAAAGGCTAATGTTCAAAGCGCACTGGAAGAAAAGGAGACTGTTTTTGAGGTGGTTATTAAGGAAACACCGACCTTAGGTTTAAGGGTGAATAAAACGCCTGGCGGTGAAGAAATTGGGAGGGTTTATACGGGGGAAAAATATTTGTTTCTTAGCCAGAACTCGGATTGGTATCAAATCGAATTTAGGGGCGGAGAAGGCTGGATTCCAACCACCTATGCCGAGATTAGCGAGTCAAGCCGTTGAAAATTCCTCCAATCAAAAGATTATAACCGTAGTGAAGGATTACAGCTAAAAGAAAACCAACGAAAGTGAGCTCCTTTTTCTTTAGACCAGGCAAAAGCATTAAAAGCAGAGTGAGGACGTGAAGAGGAATGGTGAAAGCGAGTCTTTGGAAAAAAAGTCCTGGTTGACCGATCTGAAAAATCAGTAGAAAAAAGAGGATACTTTCGGAAAAGGCAAAGAGAGCCCCAGCGCTGGCGGCCAAGATAATTTTCTTTGTCGCTGATTCCGAGATCTTTAAGATAAGAAGGATTAAAACTAACTTTAAAACTTCCTCAAGGAAATGAGGGTAGGGGAAAAGAATTTCCACTGGCCAGAGGAGAAAGGGGGCCGCGGCTACCAGAGCAAGAATGATTACTTCCATTAGGGAAAAGTTTAATCCTCTTGTTTGTCTCCACCCAGGGCTTTTTTGAATTCTTTGACAGCATCGCCAATGCCTCGGGCTAGCTCGGGCAGCTTCCGACCGCCGAACAAAATAAGAATGACGACGGCAATGATAATGATTTCTGTTGTCCCAATGCCTTTAAGCATTCTTCTCACCTCCTTTTAAGACTGCCGCTTTCTGGCAGGTGGCTTTTATTTTAAATGAGTTTTTAAAAGCACTCGGTTTAATATTAAAGTAGTTTCGAAGAGAATTGCAAGAGGCAAACTGAGAAGGACTAGAGAAAGGATGTCTGTCGGCGGCAAAAAGGCAGCGAAGATTAAAATAATCAGATAAACGAATGGTCTTTGGTGTTCAACCATTTTCATTTTGACCACGCCTAACCGAAAGAGAATCGTCAGGACGATGGGATACTGGAAGGCAAGCCCCATCAGAGAAGAAGTAATTAGAATTTGGGAAAGAAGGCTAGAGATATCCAAAAGATTGCCGATTTCTAACTCTAGTGATTTAACGTAGAAGAGATTGATGACGTAACGCATGATAAAAAAGCCAAAGATGAAGCCAAAAATAAAGAGAACCATCCCTAAGGGAAGGAAATAAATTATCATTTTGAATTCTTTTGGTTTCAGGGCTGGTTTGAGGAAAGAGAGAATTTGGAAAATGATTAGAGGAAAAGCGACCACGGTCCCGACAAGGAAGGCGGAACTGATGGCGAGATTAACGAACTGGAAAGGAGAAGTAAAGACAATATTGACTCCCTCAAGATTGATAAGGCCGATGACGAAGCGGATAATCGGCTCATAATAAAAAAAGCCGAGGACGCTGGCAATCAGAAAGACAGAAAAAGTAAAAAGGAGCCGCCTCCTGACCTCCATAAGAAAGGGGAAATAGAGCTGGGTCGTTTTCTCCACCGCTAATCCTTGACCGCCTTTTTGAATTCCTTAATAGCTTTACCGAAGTATTTGATAAATTCTGGCACTCTTTTGGTGCCGAAAAGAATAAGAACAACGATGGCTAAAATGATGACTTCAGCGGTACCGAGTCCTCTGGCTGCTGGCATTATTAAGTTTCCGCACCCCCTTCCCCTGAAGGCTTTTTTGTTTCCTTTTTCTCTTCAGCCTCCTTTTTAATTTCCCTCTCTGTTTTTCTTTCTCCTTTCAGTTCGCCACTGAATTCTTTGACGGCGTCGTTATATTCCTTTTTTATTTTTTTGAGCTCTTTACTGGCTTCGCCGGCTTGACCAGCGAGCTCGTTGATTTTCTTACTACCAAAGATAATGATTAAGACTAAGAGGATAATGATGATTTCGGTAGGACCAAGATTGCGTAACATCTTCAGAAAATAATAATACAATCAGTTGATTGATTTCAAGAGGCAATTGAAACTTTTTTTTGAGCGAGGTAAAATGAAGAGGTGGTAAGAGATGCGGCTGATTATACCAATACTGGTGCTAGCCTCCAGGTTCAAGGCAAAATGGAGGAAGCCATTGTTGATTACCAGGCGGCTTTAAAAATTAATCCCCAACAAGTTGAAGCTTTAAGTAATTTAGGCATTATCTACTATAGCTTGGGAAAAACCAAGAAAGCTTTAAACTTTTTTAAACAGGCGATTGTCGCTGATCCAAGTTACACCGATGCCTATTATAATCTCGGTTTAATCGCTAAAAATTCGGGCGATTTTCAAAAAGCCTCCCGATATTTTCTTCAAGTCATCGAAATTAACCCAGCCTACGTCCAGGCATATAATAATTTAGCTTTGATGCAAGTTGGCTTGGGGGAATTAGAAGAGGCGGTTATCACCTTTCGGAAGGCTTTGGAAGTCAATCCTAAGTTCCTTCAGGCCTACAATAATCTCGGCAATCTTTTTAGAAAACAAGGCAAGCTCAATGAAGCAGTTACTTGCTATGAAAAAGCCCTTCTTCAAAGCCCGGAGTATGAAGAAGTTCAGGAAAATCTTGGTGCTGTTTTGAGGGAATTGGGCAAAAAGAAGAAAACCACTCCTCCTTCTAAGAAAGCGAAGCCAAAGTTGCCTTAGTTTTGGCATCTTTGAGCGTCTTCCCGGCAGAGCCAGGCGTAGTCACGTCGGTAATCACTTCAGCCCAGACAGCATCGGCAATGGCTTCGACATCGGCGGCGCCAGTCGGCTCAACATAGGTGTCCGTTCCCTGGTTGAGGACGTTATCTGGAGTATTTTTATTAAAAGTTGTTCCGCCCCTCACCGTTGTTCGCAAAACATCGGTGCCAATATTGACTCCATAAGCGGTGTGTTTATAAATCAGACAGTCTTCAACGATATTATCGGCAAGGCCGGTACCAGAAAGTAAAACCCCGCTTTTATTGTCAAAAATAAGACACTTTTTTATTTTTGTTTCCGTGGTGTCTTGGCCGAGATTGACCCCGTTGCCTGTTCCTGAAGCGCCGCAGTGTTCAATTACGGCCGTATCGACGATGGTTTTAGCTGTCCCCGATAAGTTCAAACCATGACCTCTAACAATCGAAATCCAACAGTCTTTAATAAGGGCGTTGTCGCCAGTGACCGTAACCGCGTTTTTTGTCCCCGAAGTGGCAGTGGAGATGTAAAGACCGCTAATTTCGACATCATTAGCACTAATTGTGACTGTATCGTCGGTGGTGGCAATGGGGACTAGTTGGAAGACATGACCAGGGCCTTTGACTTTCAAGGTGTTTTTAGTGATGGTAATTGTCTCAGTAACGGTGGTGATGCCCGTCGGGTCGGAGGAGAGGCAGAAGATAACATCATGGTGGCCAGCGGTCGCCAATTCGTGGGCTTGAGCAAAGGTCTCGACCGCAGCCGTGGGTGTTAAGCCAGTATTACCGTCATTACCAGAGGTTGGATCCCAGTAGAAGACATCACCAATGCCTTTTTGGGTTTCACCTAACGAGGCCAGCAGGTATTTAATGTTGATGTTTTCTGAGGCCGTGTCTGGAGTGGCGATGACACCTGAGGCAGAGGATAACTGGACGACTTGGGTATAGGCAGAAGGAGCGATTGGATTACCGCCTGGTCCGCCTACCAGATTGCCGCCGGAAATCGTACACTGGGTTAACTCAGTTCTGGCTTCAAAGCGAACTCGCCAGTTATCAAGCAGCCGGACGGTGATGGCGGTATAAATTCCTCCGCCCAGGTCGTCTTTACCGCTGGCATCAGCGATTTTCGGGTGGGCCATTCCAGGATTTAATTCATCTTCAGTGTCTCTGATTTCATTAATAAGAAACTGCATATCCAAAGTCGTATCTGGAGCGGGAACTTCGATGATGCTGTTATAAAAGTCGAAAATTAAAGGTAAAGCCATAACTAGTCAAATTATAACAGAGCTTTACTTAGATTATTGGACGATTGTATCAGGGGTTCTTATGGCCGAGGTGGAGAAACCGGTTGAACCAAAGGACCCGGTGGTTTCGAAAGGGATAATGGCTGTCGCTGTTTTTCTTCTGACTCTTACCAAGATACTTCTATCAGTCGTATAAATAATAGTTACGGAAGTTGAGACTGTGCCAGCACCTGTCACCTCGGTGTCGATAAAGGGAACATAGGCTTTATCATCGGTCTGGGTATATTCCCGGTCAAGGGCAGGAGAGAGACCGGAAAAAGTTGAAGTTGACCAAGAGGAATAAGAGTATCTGGTTTCTCTGGCTGAAGAGGTGTCGCTGGTATCGACAACCCGGATGTAGCCTGAAGCCGGTGTATCGACCGAGATGGAGCCGGTAACCACGAAAGTGGTATTACTAGTCACATTGCCTGCTCCGGCAGAGTACATTTCCTTATTGATGGTGGTGCCACTACTGGTTCTAAAGACTGCCACTCTGTCTCCGGAGAGAAGGTTTTCAATCGTCACTGCTTGTTTGTTGGGTGGATTCTGGCCGACATTATCCGAGTCAATTAATTGGAAGTTTTGGATATCAGCATCGGCCATGCCTTCAATCCAGACTCCTCGGGCGCCAAAGAATTTACCTCCAGCAAAGGTGCCAAAAGGAGAAGCCTTAACCGCAGAGTAGGTGTTAGCCGGCGTGTCTAAATCGTTATAGGCGGTGATGTATTGCTCGCCGGCGAGATTATTGAAGGCTAAAGCCGCCCCGGTCATCTTCATGCCATAGGTGGTGAAGGTTGAACTGATGCGGGTGACGTATTTAAGATATTCGTAGACTTTTGTCAGTTCCAGGGTGGCGCAGTTAATACAAACATCGTAATTCTTAAGTGAGGCTTGCTCAAACTGTTTCTGAACAGTATGAGCTTTGGCCATATTGGCATTCGCGGCGCAATAGGCTCCTGAAGTCGAGCCGGTGATTGTCTCGGTGCTTAACGGTCCGTCATCGCCGGTGACATTGCCAATGGTCATTGTCCCTGAGTTTTCCCTTAAAAAGATGCCTGAGCCGCCGGTCCAAGTGATGGTTTCGTAGTCCTCAAACGGGCCGTCGGTAATCGCATCATGGGTGACGGTACCGTTGACAAAAACAATGTCGATATTGGTATAGGGGGCGGCGCCAACCGTGCTGGAGGCAGTGGGGTTGTTAAGGTCAAGCGAGGTCGCCAAAGGAATCGCGTTTCTGTCTCCAGTTCCCGTCGGGCTGATGGTGACCGGAAAATGGTCATAAAGGTCGGCTTTATCAGCCGAGTCAGGGTAGTGTCTTAAGAAAATCGTCAGCTTGCCGGAATCAATGGCACTACCCAGTTCGACAACTTTAATCAGGACGTCAATGTGTTGTGAGCCGGCTTCTGGCCACCATTCATTGCCGCTGGCAATTCTTACCCCGTTTTGGACAATATAGACTTGTTGATTGTCTGTTTCGTCAATAGAACCAAGAGTGTAGAGGTTGGGGAAGAGGTCTTCACCGGTTGACGAAGCCGCATTGGTTGTTCCGGCTCCGGTTCCGCTGACAATGGTCATAGCGGCGCTGCTGCCGATTTGAGTAGCAGTTCTTACCCACCATTTTTTGGTCGTATTGTTGTAGTCCAAAAGGTTGCCTCGGTCGTTGCCGTCTTCCTTGACCATTTTGCCGATATCAGTGCTGACACAGTTGGTATACGTTCCTCCAAAGGTAACCAATTGGATCGCTCCGTCGTAGCCGTTGGTGATAATCGCTCCACCCTTAAGAAATTGATAGCTCCGGTCGTCCATAAACCAGCCGTTGATGAGGGTGTAGTTAGTCGGCGTTTGGGCAGACGTGGGGATGGTATCATCAAGTTGATTGAGTTCGTCGAAGGTGTCTTGGAGGTAGGAGTAAAGTTCGCGGACGGTGTAGATGACACCAGAACCAGGAGTTTCATAATAAATAATTTGATTAACGTAGTCTATTGAGAAGTCATCACCAATGGCCATTGTTTTTTATCCGTTCATATCTCTGATTTTAATGGGCAGAGAAGAACGACGACTAATTGAGTATAGGGATTGACAAACACTTGTGTCAAGTGTTTCCTTACCCTCTGGCAAACATCATACTAGGAAAATAATTATGCTGTCAAGAGGGACTATTATTTCTACCGAAAAAGATATCTTTTGACGCTAAAAGATACATTTGGAGGTTATCGAGTTTGGTAGAGTCGGTGAAGCCGGGCGTGTTTTTCGTTTTGACATTGGCATTTTGTCAAAGGATTGCGGTTGCGGCGGCAGCCAGGGGTAATGCATTTTCTTGGCGTGTCTGATTCATCGCCGCACCAGGCGATACAAACGTAATGGGGAAGAGTCTTTTGTGCCATGGTTTCTATTTTAACAATTCATCGTCAGATTACAAGGAGGAAAGGATTTAGGCCTGATAGTTCGAGTCGGTTTGCCAGATAGCGGTTACAATCAAACCGGCGGAAGTGATTGTTCCTAAGGCTTCAAAAGGCAGATAACCTTTATATCTGGCTCTTATTTTTACTGGCTGGTCGGAGGTATAGGTATAGGGTTGGGTGGCTTTATAAAAACCCTCGGAACCATAGGATTGATCAGCATATTCGCTCATCAGAATGGTTCCCGGAGTTTCTGGTCCCCCTGTGGTTGTCTCGATATAACAGCGGACGTAATTGGTCGGTTCTGAGCCGGTTTTAACCCCATTGACTTCAAGAGCGGTGGCGACTGAGGGAGCCCAAGTGGTGCCGTCATTGGCGGTAAAGTAGGCAATCGTTCCCGCACCTCGTTTTGACAGAAAGACCCCCTGACTATTATTTCTAACGGTGTAAAATCCAGAAGCACCCGAGTACATCAGCTGACCTCGGGTGGCTTGACCCCAAATCATGACATCCAGAAAAATTGAGTCCGGCGTGGCCTCGGCCATCTTAGCGGCCAGGTAATCATAAGTGACCTGGATTGACTTAGTGACACAATCAACCTCCCAGGTGAATCTTTTTTCGGAATCACTGGTGTAGGTGGCGGTCCAGCCGGCACCGTTGCTCAAAGAGTCGCCGTTGGCAAAGGCGGTCCCATTGCGCGAATTGAGAAAAGTCTTCCCGGCGGTTGAGTCTCCATCTGATATTTCCACTACCGTGCCGCTGGCGCCACTGGGGCTGCCGGTGATCGTGTTCGTTGCACTCAAAGTGCCGGAGCCGACGGAATAGGTAATCAATGAATTAGGGTTGGCGACCGATTGGGTGACGGTAATCCCTGAACCACCGGCGATGGCAGTTGCCTGATCCGACTGGGAGATAGCCGAATCATCCAGAAGGGTGACGCTTTGGTCAATCTGGGCGGATAAAGAGGCACCTAAAGAGGTTACAAAAGGGGAATAAGTATATTTGTAAACCTTTAAAGCAAAATTGCCGTAAGCAGTTTTTGTCAGGGCAGTACCGCCATTGTCAACATAGGTGGCGCTTAAGATATCAGAAGTGGCAAGACCATTGACATCTGTGGCCTGTCTGTTGTCAGCGGGCAAGTCTAAGTTAACCAAACCTTCATAAACATAGGTATAGGCATTTTGGAGTTTGGTACCGTCTGTTTCCTGAACAATAATCTCAAGGGTATATTTTTCATTGACTTGGTTACTGGTGGCATTTAAGAAATCAAGTTCTGCCTGGCCGGAGGTAACAATCGTCCAGTTAGGATTAATGGAGTTCCAAGTTTCATCAGCGGCGATGGTGATATAGGGTTTGTACATTTGGTTGAAGTTGTGGTTTAAAACATTGATGGTTTGGGTTCCGGCCTGTGTTGACCTAAAGCCTCTACCGTAACCACTTGCGGAAGTACCAATAATTTGCCATTCTGAAGAGGGGGTGTCAGCACCGGCGTAAAGATCCATTGAGGCAACACTGTCGGTGGCGAAACTGATTTTATTTCTCAACTGGTTGATGGTTGAAGCAGAGGCGATGTTCCTAACCACCTGGCTGGGACTGTTGAAATTATTATCAATCAGTTCAATGGTTTTGCCGCTGGCGCCCAAGGCCGTACTGGTGCTACCCAGTTCAACTGGGGTGGTGTTGATTAAAGTATTGGCGTAAAGCTTGAAATTATTAATATAGCCGCCGGTAGCGGATAATTGCCAAGTTTTAGTTCCTTGAGTAGAAATGGTGATGCCGCTGCTGCCGATAGCGTTGCTACCAGAACCAGTAACGTCTCCCAGCTGAAAACTGGTGGTTCCGGTGGCATTACCGGTAACGTTGAAAGCATAAAGACTGGAATTGACTTTTCGATCCTCAAAGACCGCAATTTGGTTGGTGTCTTTAAAATCACAAGAGCCTGACCCAGAACTATCGTTAAATCTTAAACTGCCGGTCAGAAAGAAAACTCCGCCTATTTTTCTGATGACACCCCAAGCGCCGGTGGAAGCGTTGTCCGCATTGTAAATATCCTCCAGGCCAAACTGAGTATCACTGGTACAACCCAAGCCATCGCAGCAAATGAGATTATCTAGCCAGATATTCTGAGCATTTTTGGGAAGGGCATTAGTCACAATTCTCACCCCGAGAGTGGTTATTGAGCTTAAAGTTGGCTGGGAGCCTGAGTCTACCGCTCTGGTCATATCCACGACCATGTTATACCAACCACCCGGATAAGAGTCTTTGCCGCTAATGTTCCAATAACCGGTATTGCCGCCGCCGGTGGCGTAAAACTGAATGCCGCCATTAGCATCTGATTCCATCTCTTTTAAAACAACCGTTAGAAGCCAAATCCGCAGATGGGGAGTTGAACTTAAATTCCAAGAACCGGTGAGATAGGCATCATTATTGCCATTGGTTGTAAAGGTAAAGCCTAAAGAATTGGAGCCTTGTTTGAAATAATCGGAAACGACGGCAACTTTGTTTCCAACCCAGGTTCCAATGGCTTCACAAGTGCTGATAGAAGCATAATTAATGGGCGTAATGGTCAGGGCCATGTTCTATATTTCTTTGGGTTTGACGATGCGATTATTTTCCCAGGTGTCTAGAAAATAGAAACCGCAAGTTTCAAAGATGATTGGCGGCGCGGCCGGAAAGTTCTTACATTTGGCCGGCCTTTTTGGTGAGTTAAATATTTTACAGGTGGCAAGACCGGTTTTTTTATCAAAGACAAGATGTTTACAATTCTCATTTAAACAACAGGCGCCACACCGAAGACACTTTCCCATTCTTTTATACCTCGGTTTAGCGATCTCTATTATCTCTGCCATGCCACTTTCCGCCTTTTGTGATATCTTCCATTTAATCTCATTAGAAAATAAGAGTCAAGGGAATTCTTTGATTAAATGGGCTCGGGAAGGTTATCCTTTTTGGAGTCTGCAAAAACCGATAATGGCAAAGAGAAAAATCAAGAAGTCAAAAAACAAGCCGATAATCAGAACGAGATTGGGCAGTTTTTCATCCAGGGTTTTGAGAGCGAAACCAGGCTTTGAAGAGACGAGGAGAGTAAAAGTTTCTCCATCGGGGCTGATGGTTCTTTTAGTCCTTAGTCTATCTTCGGGTTTAACCAGAGGAATATAGTAGCTGTAGTCGTGGTCATAGAGAACATGCTCTTCTTCTAAAATCTGACCTTTGAATAACTCAAAATCGAGGTAGGGAAAGGTATCTTTAGCATCAAACAAGTCTTTGAAAACTTGTTCTGATTTAAAAACAATGGCGGTTAAACCTTCGACGGCAGCTCTTCTTTCTTCGATGGTCTTAATGGGCAAGCCCTTTTTATAGAGGGGAGCATACACAATAAACCCCGGAACTTGCTCACCGATTAAAGAAACTTTGTCGGTAAAAGCAAGGGAGGCGTTATCAATAGCCCTATTAATTGCTCCTAAACGCTCTGGTGAAGTAATTATCTGGCCCTCAATTGTCGTTTCTATTTCGGGAAGATAGACAAAAGCAAAAAAGAAGTTGTCACCTTTTTTTTTGATAAAATTGACCGAAGTGATGCTGGGGAAACGCTCTTTGATTTTTAGGGTTTCAAGGTAGGCCCGATGTTCCTCCTTGGTGGCTTCCGCGTTACCGGCCCAAAAACCTTGGAGACTATAGGTAATGGTTTTATAAAATTCAAGACGATTAGTAATCCAGGCTTCAATAGCGGTCGCTTCATCATTAAAAAGTTTGGTTGTTTCTCTATCGGCTACTGATTTGGTGACATACCAGGCAGCCAAAGTGGAGGCAACCAGAAGAATAATAACAAAAACAAAAATTCGGGGGAAGTTTTTTAATTTTTCCATCTTCCTTTTACCATTTAATCTCATGAAAAAGGAAGAGTCAAGGACTACTCTTGATCTCTTTAAGGAATATTGTATGATAGAAGGAGGATAAAAGAGGGGGTGAGAGAGTTTGTATAACCACTGGCTTTATCTTCTTTACTGGCTGATTAATTCTTTGGTCATCTATCTCGTTAAATGTCTTTGGCCCGAGAGTTTGGCTTTGGGAAGCTGGCGCTTTTCTGAAATTGAAGCCGCCATTTACGCTGGTTTCTGGATGACCTTTATCTTTTGGCTGGTTTGGGATTTTGCTAAGGCCCGAGGTTTCAAGATGGATAACTGGTTGACAACCTGGGTTTTCTTGGGAATAGTCAACTGTGCGACAGTTTGGATGGTAACCCGGTTCGGTTTTTATCTTGGTTTAGGGATGAGTCAAATCTCCTGGATGTTGGTCATTGGTTTGGGGACGACTCTCCTTCAGCGCTTGGTTTGGACCTTATTGGTCGAGCGGAGAAGTCATCAATGGGGTTTTTAAGAAGGGGATTCAACCTTCCCAAAAATCATCGGTTTCCTCTTCTTCCTTTTTCTTCTTGGATTTTTCTGATCTGGAAGACACTGCTTGGAATTGAGGTTTGTTTTTAGTTAGCCCCTGATAAGCACCCTCAATTACCCCCCTGATTAGATAATAGACAATCACTGGTGGAAAAAGAAAGCCAGCATAGCAAAAAGCTAAGGTCCACTGGAGAGGTGTCACCCGGGTAGAGGTGGCGACCTGCTGAATGGCATAAAGAACTCCTAAGGTGCCGATAATCAGAGCAATGACCGCTTTCAAAAGATAATTTTTCTCCATCAAGGAGAGAATCAAAATCAGAGAAAGAGAAAGGGCAATGGTTTTTAAAGCGATTTCAACCGCGGTAAAAGGATATTTTGAGAGGGTAGAAGCAGTTAAAAATTGAAAAGGACTTTTAAGAGAAAGGGCAACCGGTCCAGCTAAAAAATTGAGAACGTATGAAGCCAGAAAAAAACCGACTACCACTAGAAAAAAATATTCTTTTTTCATTTCTAAAATGACTATACTTTGTTAAGGTTAACAGTGTCAAGTCTTCCAAGGGCTTTTTCCATCCGCCTGATTTTTATCCGACTCTATCTGAGGGGTTAGCCGGAGGAGCTGTTTCTTTCAGTTCTGTCTCGGCAGATTTGGTTTTCTCGGCTGGATTAGGCGTTTGCAGGGAACCATGCAGATGGCGGGCTAAGGGTCCGGGAAAAGCCGCGTCCAGTTCACGGATGAGCTTGATAATACCGTCGGCATCGGCATAACTTATTTCTGAAAGAGTGATGGTGACTTCATCAAAAATTTTTTTATAATTATTTTTCTTAGTAATTTTACTTCCCAGCGTCATGGGTTTGGCGAGATGGATGATATCATCAATAGAGAAATACCACTTTTGGTCGTGGTAAGCTCTCCGAATATCAATTCCGTAAAAGGAAACCGTAGAGACGCCTTTCTGGACCACCGAAGGTTTTTCTCCCTCGCCCTTTTTCTTTTTTCCATCCAGGTCGGCTTTAGAAAAAAAAGCTTTTTTACTAATGAACCTTCCGTTTGAACCCCTGGGGGGAGTTGTCTTTAGTTCTATTTCATCAACCAGATGTTCTTTAATAGAGGTAGTAGAGGTATCTTTCTCATTGTCATCTTTAAAAATCTTTAAGCGGTCGAAAGCCATGCTCTTCATTTTTACTTAAAAAAGATTAATTGTCAAGAAAATTTCAGTTTTTTCCCTTTCTTTTTTTATGGCTTCTTTTTTCATAACCCGGCAGGGTTGCACCCATAACTTGTGGGCCATGGACGTTAAAAGAAATGACATATTGAGAAGTTCTATCAGGGATTACTTTCCAGGGTTGATTGATGACTAGGGTATTTTTGGTGTTCGCAATAATTTTCCTGGTTTGGGCTTCTCCTTTTCCCCTGGAAATCCAAAGAGGATAGCCAGCAAAATTATTGGCCTTCCATTTCTTCTTTTTATCAGTCAGACTGGTTTTTGAGGCTGAAGTGACGATACCTAAGTCTTCTTTGGGCGATTTAGGCGCTCCTTTGGTAAGATGGGCAAGCTTGGGGTTTTTTTTAATGAATTCATCGACTGGGTACCACTCGGAGTGTTGATAGCCTTTTCTTATTTTCGATTCGAAGGCAATCTTCATGTAGCCAGGGAAGTTTTTATCCGGAGTGGCGCTGACACATTCCCTTTCGTTGCCATTAACATCAATAATTTTCATGGGTCTCATTATATTATTTTATTGTTCTCGATTGTCAAGTAATTATTTTTTGGGGCTTTTTAAGCTTCAGGGTTTGATGATGATATTAGTTGGTTTTTTGCCTTCTGTATAAATTTCCCACATTTGGGAATAAGCCTCCTCAAGATATTGGGTAAACTTTTTGGTGTCAAAAAGGGGTTTGGTCAACCTGTTAGCGTTTAGTTTAGACCGAAGAGCGTCTAGTTTTTTCGGGTCTTTGGCTAACTCAATGGCTAGGTTCTCGTATCCCTTTGGAGAGTGAGTGATGAGTTCGGGGAGGCCAATGGCAGTGAGAAGACTGGCGGAAACACGAGAGGCGAAATGTTTTCCTTTGAGAGTGATGAGCGGGACACTAGCCCAAAGAGAATCGCTGGTGGTGGTCATGCCGTTACAGGTGAAGGTGTCAAGACACAAATCAGCCAGTTTAAGACGAGCCAAGTGTTGTTCTTTTCTAATGCCGGTGGAAAAGATAAGTCTTGAGGGGTTAACTCCGCGTTTCTTGGCTTCTTTTTTCAGATTGATTTTATCCTCTCCGGTTTTTTCCAGCAGCCAAAGAACGCTGCCTGGCACGGTTTTAAGAATTCTCGTCCAAGAATCAAAAACCTTGGGACTAATTTTGTAGGTCATATTAAAGGAACAAAAGACAAAGGCTTTTGTCGGCAAGCCAAAATCAGTCTTCTGGTAGAGGTTGTTTGATATTGGCTGTTGATTGTCATTGACTTGATAACAGTGGGGGAGGAAAACAAGTTTTTCGCTGTAAAAAGGGATATCTTTGGTGGGGGTGACGATTTTGTCGGTGATAAAGTAATCAATAAAATCAGCTCCAGTAGTGCCCGGAAAGCCAAGATAATTAATTAGGATTGGAGCTGGTCGAAGGGCGGGAATTTCAAATCGACTACTACCGGTATGACCCTTCAAGTCGACGAGGATATCGATTTTATCTTTATAAATCAGTTTTGCCGATTCAAAATCAGCCTGATAGATGATATCGATAAACTTATCGGCCGCTTTTTCTGTCTCTTTTCGGTAATGACTGTGGTCATTTTCTCCGTATGAGTAGATAAAAATATTAAATTTCTTGCGGTTATGAAGCTTCAGCAGGCCCATAATTAGGTGGGCGGTGGCGTGATTTTTAAAATCAGCGGAAAGATAGCCGATTCTTATTTTTTTACCTTTCTTCTTGCTGAAATAAAAAAGAGGGCCAGTGGGGTTAACTTTACCTCTGGTATTGGAGAATGGAGAAACTTTATCGCTAATGTAGCGACTCCAGGCAGAAGCAACCTGGTAGTTTCTCTTAGGGTTTTCGTCTTTCAGCATGGAAGCGAAAGGAGTTTCATCTGGTAGAGTTTTCTTGGCTAGAGCTTTGTCGGTAAGCTTTTTCATCTGTTTGGCAATTTTCTCTGCCTGTTCCCAGTCGCATATCTCTCTGATTTGGAGGTAGAGTTCTTTATAAACAGTGGTCAATTCCGAGTCAATTTCCAGGGCTTTCTGGAAATGTTTAATCGCCTCGACATTTCTCCCCAGCAGTCTTAGGGAGACGCCGAGATTGTAATTCGCCATCGAATTGTTGTCATCTATCATGACGGCTTTGGCAAAACACTGCCGGGCTTTTTCGATATCGGCGGCAATCAGGGCGGCGCCGAGATTGACCAAAACCATGGGGTTTTCAGGACTGATTTTTAGGGCTCGCTTGAGGTATTTCAAGCTTTCTTGACGATTACCAAGCGTCTCGTAAACCATGGCCAAATTATTCAGAGCATTGGTATTGTTTTGGTAGATTTTAAGACTGGTTTCGTAATTTTTGATGGCCTTCTCGAGTTCTCCTTTTTCTCGATAGCAGACACCAAGATTGTAAAACCCTTCAAAGAGGAGGGGATTGATGGAAACGGCTTTTTGAAAACAGGAGATTGATTGGTCAACTTGGCCCTGAGTCATATGAAGGTTGCCGAGATTGTTGTAGGCTTCGTAGTCGTTGGGATTCAATTTTATCGTTTTTTCGAAAGCCTTGATGGCCTTTTTGACTTCTCCTTTTTGCTGGTAGGCAAGAGCGAGGTTAAAATGAGCCGCGATCAGTCGGTTGTTTATTCTGATAGCTTTTAAGAAAGACTTAATGGCTTTGTCGGTTTTGCCTGAGGCAAGGTGAGCTGCGCCTTGATTAAGAATTTTGCCTGCTCTTTTGAATTTGTCCATTGAGATGAATTGATGATAACTTGAGAGTCAAGATTTGTCCAGAAGATTAAACTTTCTCCCTTAGTTAAAACTTCTCGTAGTATTCGCCGAACTGTAAACCGCCTTTACCATCCCAGTTATCGGTAAAATCAGTCGTCCCGGCGGCATAGGTGTAGTTACCATCCTCGTCCTCTTTCATGATAAACCACTGGCCATCTTTGTCCGTGTAGCCGTAATAAGCCGGGACAGAATCGTCCACCCGGCTGATTTTGTAGCCGTCAGTGGGGTGCTTGATGGCCGGGTCGATTTGAGCACCAAGGGTGTCCTTGAGAGCGACTGTGCCTGGTCCAGGGACACTGCCGAAAAAGGCGGCTTGGGCTCTTTTGGTAAAAATCGAAAGGAGGAAAAGGGAAGCGCCAGTACTGCCGATGATTTTCAGAAAGGCTCTTCTTTGGGGGTCAAAGCCTTCTTCGGGCTTTTCTTCAAGTTCAAGCTTGCCTTCTTCGGGAAGCTCTTTTTCTTCAAAGATTTTTTCCTCTGGGGGAGTAATTTTGACAGGTTTTTCCGACTGAGTTTCTGGCATAACTATAATCACGGCTTTGCTTCTTTTGGGAAGGACGGCGAGACCAAAATAAAGAGCCAGCGGAGCAAAGAAGATAGCGCTCATCAGCTCGGGCAAGGATTTCACTCCCAGAAAGCCGAGGCAGACCATTAAAATAGTGATGACGAAACTATAATAAATAGGAATTCTTTTCATTATTAATCTTCTAAGACGGCAACATACTCTTTATAAAGGTAGCCGAAACTGTTTTCAAATTTGATTTGATACCAATCTCCCTCTTTTTTTATGAGAATAAATTCTTCGCCCTGACCGACTTTTCCGATAATTTTTGAGCTAGTGGAGGCAGTTTCTTGGACATTGATTTTTGTTTCGGGATTTGGGGTTTTAATGGTGACTTTTTCTTTTGTCTGAGCGATATGATTGACAGCGATGATGGTTAAGGCGAAAAAGAGGATGAGAAAGAAGAAAAGCCCACCTTTCTTTTGAGAGAGAACGACTTCCAGATTTGAATGTTTGATGGCTTGGAAGCTGGCATAAAGAAGATAAAAGGTTACAGGTAAAAAAAGGATTTGGAAAATAAGATTTTTTCCGCCTGAAGTTAAAAAGCCGCTGACGGTGATAAAGACGGCGGTGGCGGTTACCAGGAAAAGAAAGATTTTACTGGTTAAGTGTTTTTTTAACATTAGGGTGAAGCCGAACCGGTCGCTTGTTCTAAGATAAGATTTAAAATCTCTGAAGCTTCTTTGGCCGAGCTGGAGAGGCCGAGGAGCTCTCGCGTTGCTCTTTGTTCGGCTTTGATTTGGGAGATTTCGGTTTTAATCTCTTCTAGGGCGGTCATTATTTCTCCACTGCTTGTTTCGCCTAAAGTAGTTGGGACTGAGGTTGGTCCTGTTTCACTTAAGGTTGACCTTGGTGGTTCCGTCGGTGTTTTGTTGACCAGCCCAAAAGCAAAGATACCCAGAAACCCGACTACCAAAAGAAGACTAAGCATTTTTAAAGACCAGCGATAAGGACTTTTTTCCTCGGCCAGGGTGAACTTGAACCAAAAATAAAGAGTGACGGGCGTAAAAAGAGCCAGGGCAAAAAAGTTTTGGGGTTGAGGAAGGAAAAAGAGGGAAACAACAAGAAGAAAACTAGAGACGATGAGACTGTAGTAAAAGAGAAATTTCTGGTAGGCTTTCATGCTACCAGTTTAGCATATCAAAAAATAAAAAAAAATGGCAGCCCCGCCTTTGGCGGGATGAAGAGAAATTGGGGATTGAAGATTGCTTGTTAGATTGAGTAGTATATAAGGTAGTCTGCTAAGAAAAAATGATTGATTTCACTGATCAGAATTTTTACCGAGAGGTTCTACAGAGTGAGACTCCAGTTTTAGTTGATTTTTGGGCGCCGTGGTGTGGACCCTGTTTAATGGCCGGGCCGGTGATTGAGGGGTTGGCGAAGGAATATCAAGGGAAAATAAAAGTGGGGAAGCTGAATGTTGATGAAAATCCCAAGATGTCCCAGAAATACGAGGTGATGAGTATTCCGACAGTGATTATTTTTAAAGACGGCAAGGAGATAAAAAGATTGATTGGTTTTCCCGGAAAAAGCGGATACCAAGAAATGATTCAAGAAATTCTAAGCACTAAGCACTAAATTCTAAACAATATCAAATGACCAAAATTCAAAATCATAATCAGCTTGGAACATTTGAATTTGGAATTTTGAATTTATTTAGGATTTTGAATTTCGAATTTAGGATTTATTAAAATGTATGACTTAATCATTATTGGCGGTGGTGTGGCAGGCATGTCCGCTTCGGTCTATGCTTCTCGATATAAACTGGACCATTTAATTTTTGGGGAAACACCAGGAGGGCAGGGGATGCTGGCGGGCACCGTCGAAAATTATCCGGGTTATGTTTCTCTTCCCGGACCCGAGTTAATGCAAAAATTTATCGAGCAGGTGAAGAATTATGGTGTGGAGATAAAACAGGAGAAAGTGGGGGGATTTGAGAAAGTTCAAGGCGGATTTGAAGTTAAAACCGACAAAGAAAAATATCAAGCTAAAAGTTTAATTTTGGCGATGGGTGCATCTTATCGCCATTTAAATATCCCGGGCGAAGAAAAGTTTATTGGTAGAGGCGTTTCTTATTGTAGCACCTGCGATGCTCCTTTTTTTAAGGAGAAAACTGTTGCCATTATTGGTGGTGGCGATGCCGCCATTACTGGCGCTCTTCATGTCGCCGCTTTCGCCAGTAAAGTCTTGATTATTCACCGCCGGAATGAGTATCGAGCAGAACCAGCTTGGGTGGAAAAGATGAGGCAAAATAAGAAAATTGAGGAAATATTATCTAATGAGGTGACAGAGATAAAAGGTCAAGAAAAAGTCGAGGGAATTGTTTTAAAGAACCCTTATAAAGGTAGTCAAGGGTTTAAGGTTGAGGGGGTTTTTATTGAAATTGGTCAAGTGCCTTCTTCGGTTTTAGCTGGCCAACTGGGAGTGGTGGTTGATGAACAGGGTTATATTAAGGTTAATCCGGGGATGCAGACTAATCTTCCTGGTGTTTTTGCGGCCGGAGATATTGCTGCCATTCAAGGAGGGATTCTTTTCCGTCAGTTTATTACCGCCGCCGCTGACGGTGCCAGAGCCGCCGCCAGTGTCTACCAATATCTTCATCAAGGGAAAGTACCCGCGCCTAGTTGGGAAGCTTTTAAATAATAATTTCTTTATTTCTTGACTGAAGAGAAGAAAAGTGCTAGGATACCTAAGTTATGAAGATTCCTGCCATTGATAAAGAGAAGTGTCTTGGTTGCGGGACTTGTACGGTCATCACCCCGAAAACTTTTAAATTAGGTGATGACGGCAAAGCCCAAGTTATTAATCCGCCCGGAGACGAAGAAGAAAAGATTAAAGAGGCGGTTGAGAGTTGTCCGGTCGACGCCATCAAAATATGAATAATAAAGTTTTAGGAATCATTATCATTTTAGTCGCCATCGCCTCCTTTTTGGGTGGAGCGACTTATACCCAGTGGCAGTATCAGAAAGGGGAAGCCGGTCCAAAAGCCGGGGTAACCCCTTCGCCGACCGCTCAGCAACCGACCCAAGCTCCTGAAGTTTTAGGGGAATTGACTCCAACCATTGGTCGTTTTTCGGCTCTTGAAGGAGATGTTTGTCAGGAAGATGGCAAACCAATAGTTTATTTTTTTGGCAGGCAGACTTGTCCCCATTGTAGTTGGGAACATCCTATTTTTGAGGAAGTAGTGAGTAAATTCGAAGGTTTAATCTCTCTTCATAACAATATGGACAACGATGCTGACCAAGATATTTTTCAGAAGTATGTCCAAATTAATCAAGGAGGAATCCCATTTTTACTTTTGGGTTGTAAATATGCTCGACCCGGAAGCGGGGAAGTGAGGCAACCTGATGGGACTATTACCGGAGAAACCGAGGAAGAAAAAAATCTCACCGCTCTTCTCTGTAAATTAGCAGATAGTCAGCCGGAAAAAGTTTGTGCTGGAGTTGAAGACTTAATCGGGCAAATAAAATAGTTGTCCCCCTTGACTTTTAGGTGAGGATTTGATAGCCTATATTGTAAGTCAACATCCTCATTATTCGCAATTTCCTAAAACTGCTAAATGAGGATTTATTTTTGAGAGGAGGTGAAGAACATGGCAGAAGATACTACAACTGAAGGCGAGGGAGAAAAGGAAGAAAAAGAAGACGAAGAGTCTGAGTAATTCCTCGTTTGAATTCTTGAGCCCGGATGACAGCAATGTTTGAAGGGCTCTTTTTTTGGTAAAATAAATCAATAAGCAAAGCTTGAAAACTTGTTTGAAAGCTGTTGCTTTCAAAAGCCTTGCTGAAAGCAAGGAAGTTTATGATTAAACTGGGGGCTAAAGAATTAAGGACGACTGAGCCGTCTCCGAAGGATTTAAAGAAGATTAAGAAAAATCCGATTTATATTATTTTGGATAATGTTTTAGATACCTATAATATCGGGAGCATCTTCCGGTTGGCGGATGCGGTGGCGGCTAAAAAAATTTTTCTTTGCGGCAACACCGAGACGCCACCGAATCATCGGATTAAAAAGGCATCAGTTGATACTTGGAAATGGGTGGAATGGGAATACGCCGAAAAAGCGAGTGACATAGTGACAAAGTTGCAAAGTGACAAAGTTAAAATCTATGCGGTGGAGCAGTCACCGAAAAGTACCTTATATAATAAGGCCGATTATCAGCTACCCTGTGCGGTTGTCGTTGGTCACGAGACCGACGGAGTTTCAAAGGAAGTTTTAGAGATGGCTGACGAAATTGTCGAAATTCCAATGTGGGGGGTAAATAAAAGCTTAAACGTGATGGTTAGTTGTGGAATCGTTTTATTTGAAATTACCAAGAGATTTAAATAATAGGTTGACAAAGGAGATTAATTTTGGTATTCTTAAAGCCAGATATGTGAAGGAAAACGACTAAGTCGGATCCCGCGAAGCCTCGGCGGAGCGGGAAGACTGAAATAAATCCCGGCTTTGTCCGGGATTTTTAGTTGTTTAAGCACCTTGACAATTGAGCAGGTAAACATACATCCTTGACAACCCCGCTCAGCGGGGTTACAGCCGAGCTTAGCTCGGCAATCAAGATGTGACAGGAAATTAATTTTTGAGAGTTTGATCCTGGCTCAGGATGAACGCTGGCGGCGTGCTTTAGGCATGCAAGTCGAGCGCCCCGCTCTTTTTGGATTTTATCTGTTATTATGGTTTTATGTTCTACGTTTATGTTTTAAAAAGCCGGAAAAACAAGAGAATCTATATTGGTTCTACTTCAGACTTAAGAAAGAGGGTTAGAGAACATAACAAGGGTGAGACTGAATCAACGAAATATGGATTGCCTTGGGAATTGGCTTATTACGAGGCTTTTTTATCAAAGAAAGATTCGTTGAAACGAGAGCTACAGCTGAAAAAATATGGTAGCGCACTTAGCTTTTTAAAACGAAGAATCAAGTGTAGTCTAGATAAAGTTTGAAAAGAGCGGGGAGCGGCAGACGGGTGAGTAACGCGTAGGAATCTACCCTTTGGTGGGGAACAGCTCATCGAAAGATGGGGTAATACCGCATAATCCCGCGGAGCTTCGTGCGAAGTGGGAAAAGGTCGTAACTGACCGCCGAAGGAGGAGCCTGCGTCCTATCAGCTTGTTGGTAGGGTAATGGCCTACCAAGGCGATGACGGGTAGGGGGCGTGAGAGCGTGATCCCCCACAATGGGACTGAGACACGGCCCATACACCTACGGGTGGCAGCAACTAGGAATCATTCGCAATGGACGAAAGTCTGACGATGCGACGCCGCGTGCGGGATGACGGCCTTCGGGTCTTAAACCGCTTTTCTTCAATGTAGTGTTGGAGGAATAAGCCACTGCTAACTACGTGCCAGAAGCCTCGGTGAAACGTAGGTGGCAAGCGTTATCCGGATTTATTGGGCGTAAAGGGTTTCGTAGGCGATCGGCCGCATCCTCCCTGAAAGCCTCCCGCTTAACGGGAGAACCGGAGAGGAGATGGGTCGGATTGAGTCTTGTAGGGGGTGCTGGAATTCCTGGTGTAGCGGTGAAATGCGTAGATATCAGGAGGAACGTTAAGGGCGAAGGCAGGCACCTGGGCAATGACTGACGCTGAGGAACGAAAGCTAGGGTAGCAAAAGGGATTAGAGACCCCTGTAGTCCTAGCCGTAAACGATGGACGCTAGCTGGTCCCGTCTGACGGGATTGGCGTAAGCTAACGCGTTAAGCGTCCCGCCTGGGGAGTACGGCCGCAAGGCTAAAACTCAAAGGAATTGACGGGGACCTGCACAACCAGTGGAGCGTGTGGTTCAATTCGAGACGAAGCGAAAAACCTTACCTGGGCTTGACATTCCGATGAAAGTCCGAGGAAACTTGGATTCTCCGCAAGGACATTGGAACAGCTGCTGCATGGCTATCGTCAGCTCGTGCCGTGGGGTGTTGGCTTAAGTGCCGTAACGAGCGCAACCCCCGTCCCGTGTTAAATAATCACGGGAGACTGCTCTGATTTCTATCAGGGAGGAAGGAGGGGAAGACGTTAAGTCCGCATGGCGTTTATGCCCAGGGCAACACACACCCTACAATGCCCGTGACAATGGGTTGCAACCTCGCAAGGGGAAGCTAATCTCTTAAACACGGGCTCAGTTCAGATTGTGGGCTGCAATTCGCCCGCATGAAGTTGGAATTGGTAGTAATCGCGGATCAGCAGGCCGCGGTGAATACGTTCTCAGGTCTTGTACACACCGCCCGTCAAGTCAGCAAAGTCGGTAGCACCCAAAGCCCCGGTTTCGGGATTAAGGTGAGATCGGCGATGAGGATTAAGTCGTGGTTGCATTCTGCAAGTTGCGACCTAGGGAAGTGATTCCCTAGAAAAATCCGGCTGTATCGGGGAAGCCTAAATCCCGATGATATAATTATTATCGGGACACGGTAATCGCGAGGGAACCCCGCCAAAAATTCACTTCACGAAGTGATGTATTTAGGCGGGGACTCCGTAGAGACTATACGCCGGCTCCTGTTGAAAATGACAAAGGCATATTTGCTTGGGGCATTACATGATGCCACCGAGCGGAAAATCACTTATCGGATTGCTCAAAAGAGCAAGAGGTATATCGAATTTCTTGCCAAAGAGATTAAATCTCTGGGCCGAAAAGCCTGGATATACAAGGAAGGAAAATCTAGAAATCTTTACATTGTTGAATTTTCCAAGTCTTTGCTGAAGGGCACAAGAATTCGGTCTCGACAAGATAAAATCGATTATGTCCGTGGCTATTTTGACGCCGAAGGTGGAATAGCCAGAGATCCAAAGGTTCGTTATTATTTGTATTTTGCCCAGAAAGACTTGAGTGATTTACAAAAAGTTAAACGATATCTGGAGGAACTTGGCATCGCTTGTGGCAAGCTTCATAATCCAAGCAAAAAGGTGGATGTGAACTATTGGCGATTCTTTATAAGAGCGAAATCTTATGAAGATTTTGCCAGAATTATTGGTTCTTGGCATCCAGTCAAAGGTCGTTTTCTCAGGATGAAGAGATAGTCCATGCCCCTCGAAAGAGAGGGAATAACATGAACAAGGTATCCGTACTGGAAGGTGCGGATGGATCACCTCCTTTCTAAGGAGTATCACGGCCCGCCAAAAATTCACTTCACGAAGTGAAGTATTTAGGCGGGGAAGTACACCCAAGTTTTAGCTGGATTCTTGTAAAAAAATCCGCGTTCCTGTCACTTCTTGGTTTTCAAGCTCAGCTTGATAAAAACCGAGCTTAGCTCGGTTGTCAAAGGAAACAAAAAACCCACTGATTAGGTGGGTTTTTTGATGAGACAAGATCACTTTAACCTTTCGGTATTTGCTGGTGAGAACACTAAATACGCATTATTGCGATCGTGATCTTTATTTTCTCACTTTCAGTTATTGGTCTTACCCTTTCGGTTACCAAACTCGCCGAGGAAGTGACTATAAGACTTTTTTAGGGGTAGATTTGGCTGTCTGATTTCTTCGCCTCTGGCGGAGGAGAAGAAGGATTTGAAGAAGATTCTTTCTTGCCTTCTTTTTGGTAAGAATATCTTTCTCTTGAAACCTTAATTACTTTTGGTCGGTTCTGGTTTTTAGAAACCGGCAAAGGCAGAGTGTAGCCCAAGAACGGTCGGGAAATTTGGGCGTCAATCGTTAATTTACTCGCAACCTGAAATTTATCCAATTCCACCAAGTCTTTTTCCGTAAAAACGCCGCCAAATTCCTTTTCCAAAATCCGGCCGTCATCGGCGCCGACGACAAAAGAAATCATCGAGCCGGCGTTGCCAAAAATCGCTTTTTGAACCTCCAGATCAATCTGAGCCATGTATTGATTAGCTAAGGTTAAATTCAACCGGTATTTTCTCGCCTCGGAGAGGATTTTGATAAAAGAGGTGGTGGCAAAGTTCTGAAACTCGTCAACATAGAGATAGAAATCTTTTCTTTCTTCTTCTGGCAGGGTTTCTCTGCGCATCGCGGCCTGTTGGATTTTAGTAATAATCATTGCCCCTAAGAGAGCGGAATTATCTTCTCCCAGTTTGCCTTGAGAAAGATTGACTAAGAGAATTTTGCCCTCATTCATGATTTCGTCCAGAGTGATGCTTGATTTCGGTTGGCCGATAATCGCCCGAATTAAGGGTGAAGTGACGAATTGACCAACTTTATTTTGAATGGGCGAGATAGCTTCTTTTTGGAGTCTCTCAGGCATTTTTTCAAACTCATCTTCCCAGAAACTGACTAAAATCGGGTCCTTTAATTTCTGGACCATCTTTCCCCGAAAATTTTTATTGGTCAAAACTTTTAAAACATCAACTAAAGTGGTATCCGGCACATTGGTGAGACTCATGACCGTGCTCCGGAGAATATGCTCCAATCGTGGTCCCCAGGAATGGCCGTAAATTTTATTGAAGATGGCGACAATGCCGGAGGTGACGACTTCCGCATCCGCCAGCGCCGATGTTTCCAAAATATTCAAAGAGAGGGGATTATCCCGGTCCGCCGGATTAAAATAGCAGACCTCATTAATCCGATGAGAGGGAATAAAATCGAGAAGGATTTCTGAAAGGTCACCGTGGGGGTCGATGACCGCCACCCCGCGTTTTTTCTTAAAATCATCAATCGCCATGTTGGCAATTAACCAGGATTTACCGGTGCCGGTTTTACCGACAATGTAGAGGTGGCGGCGGCGGTCCTTATTTTTAATCCCAAAAGTGAGCATTCGATTTTTGAATTCCGTCCGGCCAATAAAGCAGATTTCCTTTTTCTGATCTTCAGTCAAATTAAGAGAGATGGGAAGGTTTTCCGGAGCTTCAGAAAGAATGGTTCGACCCCAAGCGAGATTAGGAACTTTAATATTTTCACCGGGTAGGTGCCAGAGGCTGGCGAGTTCAGAGATGGAGAAGAATTGAAAATGAGGCGTCTCACCGGCCTGATGATTGAGAATGGCTTGTTTCAGTTTGTTTTTCCTCAGGATTTTCGGTTTCTTGAAAACCAGGGCATTGCCATCACCCCGGCCAAAACCGGCAAAAGCTCCCGCCAAAGAATTTAAAAGTGATTCCGAAGAGGCCATGAGCCGCAGTCCGACTTTCAAGCCTTCCTCTTGAATTTTTTGTCTGATTAAACTCTCGCCAGGCAAGGGTCTTCTTTCGGTCTCGCTGACGACAATGCCTTTGTCAATCGCTTTTTGGGCACTGTTTTGCCAGCCGCCAGGCGCTCTTTGGAGAACAAATTGAATCAAAAGTTTGTCGTTTTCGTTAGCTTTGGACATCACCGCCAGGATAGGCGAGAGGGGATCAACGTCTTTAAAGTCTTGATAAGTCTTAAGCGGATAATAATAAGAAGTTTGTTGGACCATCTGACCAAAAACGAGTTTTTCGCCCGACCACTTTTCGAGATAATCCGGCGATTTAATCAGAACGGCTAAAGGATAAGCTCCCAGAATCTGACTTTCAAAGAAAGAAAGCATAGTTTCCGGCAGGACGGCGTAAAAATGGATGGCTTGCTGATGGCAGGCGATTTCAAAGATAATTGGTTCTGGCTCTTTTCTTTTCAGCCGCGCCAGTAATGAGGGAGAAGAGAGGGTCTTAGTAAAACCGGCAAAAAGGGCGGCGGCGGATTCAGGCGTATATTCATTCTCACGAGGAATCCTGATTTCGAGGACGAGTTTCTTTTCCGGCATGATTGTGATAATTATAGCAGAAAGAGGGTGGGCCCGTCAGGACTCGAACCTGAGACCTCCAAATTATCAGTTTGGCGCTCTAACCAACTGAGCTACGGGCCCTCTTAACTGAGATATTTTATCACATTTTTTTACTCTACGAAAGCTCTTGACAGTTAAAAAGAAGGTTGTTATAATAACGACAGTTAGGAGTCAGTCCTACTAAGTATTGATGGAAAGTCTGAAAAAATTAATTCAAAGATTGGTCGCGCTTTTGCGTGGCAGTTAGAGTTTAATCTTAAAGGACTTGAGAACTGGCTCCGAAAGGAGCCTTTTTCGTTTTTAGACATCGGGGCCGTTAGCTCAATGGGTAGAGCGTCGCTTTTGCATAGCGAAGGCAGGGAGTTCGAATCTCCCACGGTCCACTGTTTGCTCTTTGAAAAGTGAGGAGAACATAGGCAACAGTCTTAAACAGCCTGTTTTTCGCTTAAAGCAGACAGTGGATGACTTGGTAGTAAGAGCCGAGGAAGGACGCAATTGGCGGCGATACTCGTCGGGGAGGAGCCTAATATCCGGCGATCCGGCGGTTTCCGAATGGGGTAACCCCCTCTTTAGAGGACTGTTTGGTTTACCAAACAGGGGGAACCCGGGGAACTGAAACATCTTAGTACCCGGAGGAAAAGAAATCGAAGAGATTCCGTGAGTAGCGGTGAGCGAAAGCGGAAGAGCCCAAACCGAGCTTAGCTCGGGGTTGTAGGATCCTACATAACCATTCTTTGCGGATAGGAGAATACTTTGGAATCAGTAACCAGAGAAAGTGAAAGTCTTGTATCCGAAATCCAAGAAGAGGTGTGGGACACCTGAGTACCATGGAGAAAATACTCTGTGAGAATCTGGGGCAACCATGCTCCAAGGCTAAATACTCTTATTGACCGATAGTGGACAAGTACCGTGAGGGAAAGTTGAAAAGAAGGGTTGATGACCCAGTGAAATAGAACCTGAAACTGTTTGCTGACAAACAGAGAGAGTTCCGCCTTTGGCGGGATGATCTCGTGCCTATTGAAGAATGAACCGGCGAGTTTTCATTATTTGTTGAGTCTAACCCAGCTGAGCTGGGGGAGGCGCAGGGAAACCGAGTCTTAAAAGGGCGTTTTGGACAAATAATGGAGCACCCGAAACCGGGCGAGCTTACCATGGTCAGGGTGAACCCCGACTAACGTCGTGGGGGAGGCCCGAACTCATGTCAGGTGCAATTGGCTGGGATGAACTGTGGTAAGGAGTAATATGCTAATCGTGCTCGGAAATAGCTGGTTCTCCCCGAAATATGTATTGGCATAGTCTTTCCGCCGTAACACCCTTGGGGGTAAAGCACTGGATGGATATGAGGCCGTAAGGTTTTATGTTCAACCAAACTAAGAATACCAAGAAGTGTGGCGGGAGGAATCAGTCTTGCCGGGCTAAGCTGGTGAGACGAGAGGGAAACAGCCCAGACTTCCGTCTAAGGTCTCTAAATTTCTGTTAAGTGGAAAAGGCAGTATCCGCCCTCAGACACCCAGGAGGTTGGCTTAGAAGCAGCCATCCTTTAAAGAAAGCGTAACAGCTCACTGGAAGATGGGAGGGTGCGCCGAAAATTTATCGAGGCTAAAACAGAATACCGAAGACGAAGATCTTGTGCGTAGCACAAGGAACCTAAAACTTAAGACTGAATACTTAAAACTAAAATTGTTTTGGGTATTTAGTTTTGAGTCCGCCGATGGCGGACGGTTTTGAGTTCCTCGCGCTGCGCGCGAGGTGGTAGGGGAGCGTTCCAACAGCAGTGAAGCTCTGTTGTAAAACAGGGTGGAGCGGTTGGGAGTGAGAATGCCGGTATAAGTAGCAAAAGTCCGGTGAGAATCCGGACCGCCGAATACCCAAGGTTTCCTCCGCAATATTCGTTAACGGAGGGTTAATCGGATCTAAGGCGAGGCCCGTCGAGATGGCGGGCGTAGCCGATGTACAAGTCGTTTATATTCGACTATAGAGGGAAAATCGATATCACCTAGGGATTGACAGAGTTGGATAACCAAGCGGTGGGATGAAGTTCCATTCGTTTAAATCACAAGGCAGTTTGTGTTGGCAAATCCGCATGAACGTTTTAACCGAGTGATGAATAGAAGTCTGAATCGCAAGATGAAGGCAATTTGGTGACTTTCGACTTTCAAGAAAAGGTTCGTAGGGAGATTTTTCCTTTTCCGTACCGACGACCAACACAGGTGGGTAGGTAGAGAATACCAAGGCGAGCGGGAGAAGGAGGTTCAAGGAACTCGGCAAATTAGCTGGGCGTAACTTCGGGAGATGCCCTCCCCGCCGTTTCTTCGGAAACAGCGGGGCGCAGCGAATGATTGCTTGGCGACTGTTTAACAAAAACACAGGTCTCTGCAAAACCGTAAGGTAAAGTATAGGGGCTGAAGCCTGCCCAGTGCCGGTAAGTTAAGGGGAGGGGTGATTTGCCTTCGGGCGGATTGCTCTGAACTGAAGCTCCGGTGAACGGCAGCAGTAACTATAACTGTTCGATGGTAGCGAAGTCCCTTGTCGGGTAAGTTCCGACCTGCATGAATGGCTTCACGACTGAGCAACTGTCTTGAGCCTTCACCCGGCGAAATTGAAATGGCTGTGAAGATGCGGCCTACGTACTCTAGGACAAATAGACCCCGTGGAGCTTTACTACAGCTTGACGTTGGAATGGAATCGTCAATTGTTTAGTGTAGGAGGGACCCCGCCGATTCGGCGGGGGTCAATGAAACACCTCTCTTTGATAGTTTCAAACCTTACTTTAGGACTCTGCAGACGAGTCCAGGGAAAGCGTTAGGTGGGTAGTTTGACTGGGGCAGTCGCTTGCTAAATGATAACGCGAGCGCACAAAGGTACCCTAAATCCGGATGGAAATCGGATGGTTAGCGTAAAGGTATAAGGGTGCTTGACTGCGAGGCTGACGGGCCAAGCAGGGTCGAAAGACGGTCTTAGTGATCCCCCGATCCAGTATGGAATGGTCGGGGCTTAACGGATAAAAGCTACCCCGGGGATAACAGGCTAATCGCGCCCAAGCGTCCTTAGCGTCGGCGCGGATTGGCACCTCGATGTCGGCTCATCGCATCCTGGGGCTGAAGAAGGTCCCAAGGGTTGGTCTGTTCGCCCATTAAAGCGGTACGTGAGCTGGGTTCAGAACGTTGTGAAACAGTTCGGACTCTATCCAGAGTACGCGTTAGATTCTTGAGGGAAGTTGACCTCAGTACGAGAGGACCAGGTTGAGGGAATCCCTAGTGTGCCAGTTGTTGCTTTCAAGCGCATCGCTGGGTAGCTACATTCCTTCGGGATAACCGCTGAAAGCATCTAAGCGGGAAGCCCATCCCAAGATGAGGAATCGTTTGAGACACCTGGGAGACTACCAGGTAAATAGGCGGTCGGTGTAAGTCCCGTAAGGGATTTAGCCTAGCCGTACTAATCGGTCGAAGAAAGCCAGACTGTTTAGGAATTTAGTCCTTATTGTTCTCTTCACTTTTCGAGGAGTGAGCGAAAGCGAGCGCACTTTAAAAGTTTTTGTTTTCGAGCCTTTCGGTCTCTGGAGCGGAGTGGTACTACCTCTTCCCATCCCGAACAGAGTCGTCAAACACTCCAGCGGGGACGATAGCTCCGCCGCGAGGCGGGGTGAAAATACCTCGAGGCCGGAGGACTTGAGAGCAAAAACTGATTATCTAAAATCTAAGGAAAGGATGGACTTGATAATTGATAGCCAAGAAAAAAAGAACTTCTCAAAAAATAAAAACCACTAAGACCGTGGTTAAAAAAACTTCCTCTCGTGAACCCCAGACAATGGCAGAGCTTCTGGCTCAAACGGACTATCAAATAAAAGGCTTGAAGCGAGGTGAAGAAGTCGCTGGTAAGATAGTGAACATCACCCCCAAGGTAGTTTATATTGATATTGGCGCTAAAATGGAGGGAATTGTTACCGACAGAGAATATGAAGCTGCCAAGGATTATATCAGACAACTTGAAATTGGCCAGGAGATTTCGGCTCGAATTAAATCTCCGGAAACTGATTCCGGCCAAATTCTTTTATCTTTGCGCCAATCGAGCCAAGAGGCAGTTTGGAAAAATATTAGCCAAGCCTCAGAAAACGACGAAATATTAGTGGTCAAGGGTAGGGAAGTTAATCGAGCCGGATTAGTCGTTGACTATCAAGGACTTTTTGGCTTTATCCCTAACTCTCAATTTGTCGTTAAATTAATTCCCCAGTTAAAACAGCTCATCGACAAAACGATTAAAGTAAAAATCTTAGAATTTGAACGCGACCAGAGAAGACTGGTTTTAAGTGAGCGATTGGTATCCGAAGAGGACAAGATCAAAGAAATTACCCAGATGATGAAGAAAGTGAAGATAAATCAAGAATATCAAGGAATAGTTTCTGCTATTCTTCCTTTTGGCCTTTTTGTTGCCATTAAAATTGGCAAAACAGAGGTTGATGGCCTGGTCCACATCTCTGAGATTTCCTGGGATAAAGTCGAAAATCTAGAAAAAATTTATAAAATTGGGGACAGAGTTAAAGTCAAAGTCATTGGTATTGACCCGAAAGAGAATCGTTTGGCTCTTTCGATGAAACAATTGACTGAAGATCCTTGGTTGGAAAAAGCGAAAAAATATTCGGTGGATAAACATGTTAAAGGTAAAGTGATTCGTTTGGCGGCTTATGGTGCTTTCATCGAGGTCGAGCCGGGTCTGGAAGGCTTAATTCATATTTCCAAAATCCCCGCCGAGACCAAGATTGATGTTGGTGACAGTGTTGACTGTTTTGTCGAGGCGATTGAAGAAGACAAAAGAAGACTGGCTTTAGGTTTGGTACTTAAAGAGAAACCTATAGGTTACAAATAATTTCTAATTGCTTCAAGTGATATAATTGCTTCGATGGTCAAGACTTTCACTAAATTCGTGTGCCAACAGTGTGGGGCGGAGTCGCCTCAATGGTTTGGTCGCTGTCCGAATTGTCAAAAATGGAATACTTTGGTAGAGACGCAAGAAAGAGTCAAAATGACAAAAAGGCAAAGGGGTAGAGAAGAGAAGAGAGAAATCGAGCTGGTGAGTTTGGATAAAATTAAAGAGTTTGAGCTGAAAAGAATTTCTACAAAGATTGAAGAATTGGACCGAGTTTTGGGCGAAGGCCTTGTCCCAGGTTCCGTCATTCTTTTAGCTGGTGACCCCGGGATTGGTAAGTCGACTTTGCTTCTTCAAGCCGCTTCTCGGGTCGCTAGTCTGGCCGGAGGTTCAGTTCTTTACGTTTCTGGTGAAGAATCACCGCAACAAATCAAAATCCGAGCCCAAAGACTGGGGATCAAAGAGAAGAACCTCCTTTTTCTCAATGAAACCAATGTTGACCAGATTATCGAAGTGATTGACCAGAAGACAGAAAACCCGAAGTTAGTCATCATTGATTCCATTCAAACTCTTTGGACTTCAGACTTGACTGGTACGGCTGGCAGTGTTGGACAGATAAGAGAAACCTCCCGTCGGCTCCTTGATTTAGCCAAAGCGAACCAAATTTCTGTTTTCTTAGTTGGTCATGTGACCAAGGAAGGAGTGATTGCCGGTCCAATGGTTCTTGCTCATATGGTGGACACGGTTTTATTCCTAGAAGGGGAGCGTTACCAGGCGTTAAGAATTCTCCGCTCAATCAAGAACCGCTTCGGCCCTACCGACGAGGTGGGTGTTTTTACGATGACGGAAAAGGGGATGGAAGAGGTGGGTAATCCTTCCAAACTCTTTTTAGCCGAAAGGAGAGTAAAAACTCCGGGTTCGGTGGTGACCGTCCTGATGGAGGGGACAAGACCGCTTTTGGTGGAGATTCAAGCCTTAACCGTCCCGACTCAATTCGCCATGCCCCGAAGAGTGGCGTCAGGCATTGACTGGAACCGCTTACAGCTTTTGATTGCCGTTCTCACCCGGAGGGCGGGTTTGCCTTTAGGGAGTTTTGATGTTTTTGTTAATGTTGCTGGCGGGATCAAGGTCAGCGAACCCGGAGCGGACTTGGCTATCGCCCTGGCGATTGCTTCTGCTTTTGGCGATAAGCCTGTCAATCCTAAAACCGTCGCCATTGGCGAAATCGGTTTATTGGGAGAATTAAGGCCAGTGGCTCAATTAGATAAACGCCTCAAAGAAATGAAGCGCTTAGGCTTCACTCAACCATTGACTCCCAGCCAAGTGAAAACGGTGGGCCAAGCCATCCGTCGGGCCCTGGAGACGAAGTAATTGACTTTTCCACAACTCCTTAAAATTTTTAATAACTGAGTAAAACGAACCTGTTTCCCTAAGAGTTTTTACTATCGGTTTAGGAAAAAAAGAAACTTATTTTCTTATAGGATTGACAGACTTGACAAAGTGTGATATATTTGCTCAAGAGTCAAGAAAAATGAAATTCCTGAAAGACTTTTTAGATAAAATTAAGACAATTCTGCCTGACTTCAAACAGAAAAAGACCAGGTTCGGTCTTTTGGGGAGCGAGCAGATAAGAAAATTAGGCTTTTTAGGTCAAGAGATGGTCCTGATGAAAATGGACTAGCAATTTGACAAAGATTTTTAAATAAAAGAGCATTACTATCGCTACTTCGACAAGTCTCAGTACGAATAGCAATGCCCTTTGCGTGGTTTACAAGTTTGGACAGGAAACTCGTAAAACCAGTTATGACAGTAACATATAATAACAGACTTGTCAACTGTCGATCTTGGGGTGGAGAGTAGTGTGTAGGGCAGGCATACTACCCTCCACTTTGAGATTGACGTTTGACTCTTGACAGGTTTAGTTTGGGATGTTAGACTAAAACTGTATTTTGATTCCCCCGGAAATTATTCTCAATTTCGCTCATGCTTAGTAAGAAAATTCAAAAACGGGAAGAGGTTGAAGATATCGTTGGTCAGCCCCCGGAAAACCAATTTGACGGTCGCATCGGCGAGCGGGTGATTCCTGATGCCGGTGTGCCGACAGAATACATTGAAGGTGTTCTCGACGCCAGTAATGATGGTCACGGTTATCTTCGGCCCGAGTTTATTCCCTCAGAAAAAGACGTTTATATTTCCAATTCCCAAATCAGAAGGTTTTCTCTTCGACCAGGGGACATGGTTGGTGGCCAAGCGAGAAGGCCTAAAGAAAACGAGCGCTACTACGGCCTGCTTAAAGTGGAAAAAGTCAATGGCGAAGATATCGAAAGCGAGATAATTGTTAAGAGACCTTTTCTTGATGATCTTACCCCAATCTTTCCTCAACCCCAGATTGTTTTGGAAACAACCAAAGATATTTTAACGACTCGAATGATTGACTTGATTTCTCCTGTTGGTTTTGGCCAGCGGGGTTTAATCGTCAGTCCGCCGAAAGCGGGCAAAACCTGGCTCTTAAAAGATATTGCCCGGGCGATTAGCGAGAATTACGCCAAGAAAGTTCATCTGATGGCGATTTTGATTGGCGAGCGACCTGAAGAAGTAACCGATATTTCCCGGGAAGTGAAAGGCGAAGTCGTCGCCTCAAATTTTGACGAATCACCAAGCCATCAGATAAAAACCGCGGAAATCGGTTTGGAGCGGGCCAAGAGACTGGTAGAACTAGGCAAAGATATTTTTATTATTTTAGATTCGATTACTAGGTTGGCCCGCGCCTATAATTTAGCCATGCCGACTTCTGGTCGCACCTTGACGGGTGGGTTTGACCCGGCCGCTCTTTTTCCAGCCAAACACTTTTTTGGCGCTGCCCGAAAGTTAGAAAAGCAAGGTTCCATAACGATTGTCGGTACCTGTCTGATTGAAACTGGCTCTCGGATGGACGATTTGATTTACGAAGAATTTAAAGGGACGGGTAACATGGAGCTTCACCTGGAGCGGAGATTAGCCGAGAGGCGAGTTTTTCCGGCCATTGATATCCAAAAGTCAGGCACCCGTCAAGAAGAACTTCTTTATGAACCCAAAATTTACGAGAAAGTGGTCACCATGAGGAGAATGATTGATATGCTTAATCCAGATGAGCGGACCGAGCGTTTTATTGAAAAGCTGAAAAAGACCAAAAATAATAAGGAATTCCTTGAAAGCCTCAGTAAAGGCTAAACACTTAAACTCTAAGCACTAAGCACGAAATTCGAAACAATATTTAATTTTCCAAATTTTAAATATCAAACTGTTTAGAAATTGAAATTTAGAATTTTGGATTTGTTTAGGATTTAGGATTTTGAATTTAGGATTTAATAGGAGAATGATATTCTCCGATATTCTTTGACCCCCTTGACCCCTTTTCCTGATTGTGCTAAAAAGAAGAACACCTTAACTAATGATAAAAGAGTTAACTCAAGATTGGCAGGACTTTTTCCAGACTTGGTACCGTTTTCTTTTTAAGAGAGTCTATTTTTCTTTCACTAAGTTTGAAGCCGGTAAGGACCTTCTCGTCGCCCGTCTAATGTTTGGGCGGGGTAAATTAGCTCGTCCCTTTGTTCATTCAGGCATGGCCGCCTTAGTCATTTTGGGGCTGGCTTTTGCCCCTTTAATCGCCAATTCCTACCAAGGATTGGCCAAGAGTCCTTGGCAGGAGACACCGCCACCCTCAGCCGTTCTCTCCGCAGCGACCAGCGAGCAGGAGATGGAAACCGTCATCTCCGAAAAACCCAGGGCCGAAATTATTGATTATCTGGTTCAACCAGGCGATACAGTTTCCGGGATTGCTCAAAAATTTGGCATCTCGATTGATACCATCCGCTGGGCGAATGATTTAGAGTCAATCTCGGCCATTAAACCTGGACAGACGTTGAAGATTCTGCCGGTGACCGGTATCGCTCATAAAGTTAAGAAAGGCGATACGATTTATTCCATTGCCAAATATTATTCTGCTGACCCTCAAGGAATCGTTGATTTTCCCTTTAATAGTTTTGCCAACGATGAAACCTTTGCCTTGGCGGTTGGTCAAACCTTGATTGTCCCTGATGCGATTAAGCCTAAAGTCCAGCCTTGGTCCCCTGGAGCTTATATTGCTCGCCAAACGCCGGATGCGGGGACGGTGACGGCAACTGGTGTTTTTGTCTGGCCGGCTGGCGGGACGATTTCTCAGCCTTTCCGTTGGTATCACCCCGGCATCGATATTGCCAATAAGAACTTGCCGCCAATTCTTGCCGCCGATGCAGGCAAAGTGGTCTTAGCCGGTTGGCCTGACAACCGTGGTTATGGTAATCGGGTGATGATTGACCATGGCAATGGTTACCAAACCCTTTATGCTCATTTATCAAGAATCTATGTCGGCGTCGGTCAGACGGTTAAAAGAGGGGACCAAATCGGTCTGATGGGCTCAACCGGGAGGTCAACCGGAATCCATCTTCATTTTGAAGTCCATAAGAACGGCGTCCAAATTGACCCCATTGGTGTTTTGAAGTAAAATATCTTCCATGGGCCGTTAGCTCAGCTGGTAGAGCGTACCCTTCGCATGGGTGAGGTCGGCGGTTCGATTCCGCCACGGTCCACCCCACTCCGCCCTTTGGGCTTCGCGTGGCAGGCCCGGGCCCGTAGTATACCGGTAACACGCCTCCATGGCATGGAGGAATAGGGGGTTCGATTCCCCCCGGGTCCACAGGTAGTATTTGATTATTCTCCTTCAGGAAAAGTGGGAGTTGGTTCCCCGGTTACCTCTGGAGTTGGCTCCGAAGTTGGGGTGGGCGTAATCTCCGGCTCTACTTCTTCAGGCAATTCTAAAGGAGGCTCAATTCCCGTTGGTAACGGTTGGGGTGGTTGGAGTGTCTCCGAAGGTTGTTCAGCGGTCGCCGCTGCTTTCTCGCCCAATTTTTTCTTCAGCGCCTCAAGTTCCTCATTTGCTTTTTGATAATCAGTGGAGTCAGTCGGTACCAAAGAGAGAGCGCTCTCCATGGCGTTGACCGCCTTTTCAAAATCACCTTTTTCCCGGTAAGCGGCACTCAAATTATAATGGGCGTTGGCAAAATCCGGTTTGATTTGAACCGCTAATTGAAACTGTCTGATGGCTTCATCCCAGTTGGCCAGTGAATAATAAATTCCGCCCAGAGAAATTCTTAATTGAGGGTTGAAAGGGTCAAGAGTAATTGCTTGCTGGTAAGAAGTGAGGGCCCAGTTTTCCGCGCCTTCGGCAAAATTAATTAACTGGCGGTAAATTAAAGCCAAATTAGTCCAATTATTGGCGTTTTGGGGGTTAAGGGCGACGACGGCCTTTGCTTCTCTGATGGCTTGCTGGACTAAAGCGGAAATATTGTTCCGGTCCTGATCCGTTAAGTCAGTTTGAGAAGCAATGGCATTGGCCAGCGCCAGATTGACCTGAGAGTAATTAAGGCGGTAATTTTCCGAATAAGTATTGAGACCAATGGCTTTAATGAGGAGATTGTAGGTTTGGGTGCCTTGATTTTGTCTTAGGGCTTCGAGCGATTGATTAAAAGCCAGTTCCGCCGCATAAGTTCGCCCAAGGAACCAGCCACCCCCAATCAGCAATAGGAAACAAGGAAGAGCAATAATCACGGGTAAAATCTTTGATTCTTCCGCCAGTTCTTTGACCGGCAGATGAAGACTCAAGAGGGCGAGAAGGAGAAAGAGAAGGAGGAGAAGAAGGAAGTTGGCGGGAATAACCAGAGCGAGAATCAGACAGAGAATTACTCCCAGAAAGGCGCCGGTTTGCTCTGTTAGTCGGCTCATGTTTTTCATTTCCTTAACTATCCTCCAGATAAGAAGGGCGACAGCAAGAGCGCCAATAATACCGGTGGTGGTTAAAAGCTGAAGATAGAAATTAGCGGAATAGCCGAATTTCAGTGTCCATTGGTCGGTGAGATTGAGATTGATGGGTCGGAAGGCATTGAAGGCGGAGATAAAGTTCCCCGGACCAATCCCCAAGAGAGGTTTGTTTTTCAGGGCTTCAATGGCAATCATCCAGCCGTTCTGGTAAGAAAGAAGAATCGGTTTCGCCGTACTGAAAAGTTGATAGAGGGAAACCGCCAGTCCGGCGAAGATGACCAAAGACATGAAGAAATAGAGATATAAAGATTGTTCGCGTTTCTTCGCTTTCCAATTCGCGTAGATTCGCGAAAAGGTGAGCACCAGTGAAACCGCCAGAAAGCTGGCGAGAGATAAAAGATTGCCGGCTGGCGTCCAGAATTTTGTTTTCAGCCAGTCTAATCCGCCAGCTGGCGGAACAAAAGCTTCGCCTAAACCAATAAACTGGAAGATGGCAATTAAACCCAAAAGACTGCCACTAGTAATAAGAGCGTTTAGCGTGTAGCGTCTAGCGTCTAGTTTAAGATTATTAACGATAATAAAGTAAAGAAGAGCGAGGGCTAAAATCGTTCCTGTTTCTCCGGGAAGAATCAAGGCTTCAATTCGGTTCGGACTGGAGAGAAAGGTGGCGGCCAAATAAGCAATGGCTAAAGCCAAAACCGGAAGGTCAAAAGCCGTTTTCTTAAAAATAACCTTTTTTTCCAAGATCATTTTTCCACCCCAAAGACCGAGAAGAAGCAGAGTGCTTGCCATTAAGAGATAATTTTTATTGAAATCATAAAAATTAGGGGTAAGAGGAAGAAAAAAAAGAGGTAATGAAACAATGAGAACGATGATTATCCAGTTTATTAATTTCTCAATTATTTTATCCATTTTTATCTAGTTTGATTGTATCCCTTTTAGCTTCAGCTTGTCAAGAGGCAAATGAGCTTAATTTGAGGCTAAATTTCAGTCAATTTTAACCCCCTCCATTTGGACCCCTTCGAACATAAAACTGCCAGTGCTGAAATCAACCGGAGCGGTGGTACACCATTCAGAATTACCATTGTCACTATTGGCTCGAATCCGATATTGGTAATCATGCTCGGCGGAAGTGGTATCGTCAAGACGAGACGTGGTATTGGCGGGGTCAGTCGCCAAAAGAGTAAAGTCACCACTGTCAGTTTTCTTTTCAATCCGATAGCCGGTTTCCAAGGTCGTGTCGTCTTGCCACTTAAGCGTCAGCTCGCCGGGTTGGCTGCCATCATCAATCACACAAACTTTAGGTCTTTCAATCGTCGCCATGACAAAGTAAGCTTCTTCCGTGCTCCAATCGCCTTCGGCAGCGCTCTCATCGAAATATTTAATCCGCCAATAATATCTGGTGCCCCATTGAAGGTCAGTGCTGGCGCCGCCAAAAGTAATATCTTCGCATCTTGTGCCTTCAGAGCAATTAGTTATCGCTGTTCCTGAAGAGCCGGAATCCCAAATGGTTGAGCCGAAATCAGAATTGTCATCGACTTGAACCCAATATTTATTAGCGACATCATTTTCATCGGGGTCATTATAGATAGCGGAGAAATAAGGGATGGTGTCGAGGACATTACCCGGATTAATGAGGCCATTAGTCAAAAGAGAAGTGGGCGCGGTCGGAGCACGATTATAGTCAATGGTGACACTGGTTAATTCGGGCGTCACTTCGGTGTTGTTGGTGGAAAGAATGGCTCGGTATTGGATGTAGCGATCGGGAGTGGAAGTGATGGTTGAATTGGAAGAGTCAGTCAGATAGTTGGTATTGGAACGAAAATCATCCAGATACATAGTAAAACCTTCAGAAGCGTCTAAAACCCGCAAACCCAGCCTAACGGTGGCGTTGCGGTCAGCCGGAGAAATATCATTCAAATCCCAATATTCCCGTTGCCATTTAAAAACATCGGCGTTGGTGGTATAACCGCCGGAAGGAGCGGTGCCGGACCAAGAGGCAACGGTGACCAAACCAGAAGAAATGGAACTGACTTCTCCTTGCATAATATAATTTGTGCCGTTGTAATTTTCTCGGACAATGACGGTATCGCCTTTATAAAGGTTTGTAGTGGTATCAGGCGTAAACTGCAAATCTGAAGTCGAAGTTGGCCCGTCCGAACCAGCCGTGGTCACATAATCGGCGGTAATCTGATGAGTTCTTATTTCATATTGATAAGCCAGGCGGATTTCATCAGCGGTGCGGTTAATGTTGGAGATGCGAACTTCGTCAATGATGCCGTTAAAGTAGTAATCCGCTGCAGGAATACCGTTTGACATTGCTTCACCAATCCAAAGATTGGCTGAGCCACTATGGATCCCGCTAGAATAATTGTCGGAATCTTCTTCTTTTCCGTTAACATAAAGTTTGACAGTTGACCCATTGTAAACTCCAGCAATGTGGTACCATTGACCAGCCACAGGGACCGTTGTGCTGGTACTGGTAACACTATTGGTAGAACCATCGCTGCTTAAGCGAATGTTAAAGCTAGTAGTATTAACATCATAATAGAGTCTATAAGATTTTTGATTAACATCAGAATCCCATTTGGTTACAATTTCATCTGTTTGATTTGCGGTGGTATCCCAAGCTTCAGCTTTTACCCAAGCTTCAATAGTAAGATTGCCCGTAATATCTAGGCTTGAAGAATCTAATACACTGATATAATCATCCGTTCCGTCAAAATATCTCGCCCCGCCGATTTTGCCTTGGGAAAATGATGAGCCAGTCGGCGTACCATGATTACTATTTCCAGAAGAGTCTTTGATGTAAGCGCCACTGCCTGCGTGTTCTTCTAGATGCCAGAGTCCCTTGGTGTTGCTGTCGCTTCCGTAGATCGCCTGGTCGGTTTCGCCAACATAGGTTTCGGCAATGGTTCCTGGTTTGTCGGCAGCAAAGTAGAAGGGGACTTTAGTTTTGTTGGAAAGGTCGATGGAAGAGAGTGTTCGCTGTAATCGATGATCTCTGCCAGCCCGATAGGCCTCAGCAATTTCTTCAGCAGATAATGCTCTGGCGGTGACGAAAGGCTCGTCAATAATTCCATTGGTGTAGGCTGAAGAAGCGCCTGAATATTTACCGATGTTGAAATCTTGGCTAATGTCTTTAATGCCGCCTGTGTAAGTGCCAGTCGCCACCATTTTTCCATCAACAAAAAGATCAAGGCTAGAAGTGTCATAGCGGCCCACTAAATGATACCATCGATTTGCTTGAGCAGCTGCAGTATCCTCAACACATTGATAATTTGAAGTACCAGAGCTGTTGCCAACACAAATTCTCCAGTGGTCGTTAGAGTCTTGTAAGTGAAGGTCGTATCCACCATTGTCAGTGCTAGAGTTCCAAATCCATTTGGCAATTATATTTTGGTCGGCCCCATTGGCAACAGTATCTAATTTCACCCAGGCTCCTACTGACCAGCCACCACTACCAGTATAATCAAGTTTACTTGTTCCGCCACAGTTAGCATCAGTACAAGATAAATAGCCGCTACTACCGTCAAAATCCCGAGCTTTACCAAAGAAGCCGTCAATAGCACTAACGGTATCGGTCACCGAAAGGTCATTGCCAAGAGAAGTTTCATCTTGAATATAACTCCCTGTTCCCGAGGTTTCATCCAAATGCCAAAGCCCGCGGGTATTGGCATCTATTTGGGGAGCACCGACAGTGGATTTTAAGGAGCCATTGCCTTCCATTTTTATATTTGATTCATCGGTTTTGGTGAGCATTGCTGTGCTTGAAGTTGACCAATTAGTGGCATCAGAATCCATGCTGGCAATGGCGGTTTCAGCGGTGGTGGGTTTCCAGGCTTCCCAAGATGAGCCGTCAGAAGAAGTGCGAGTTTGGAATTCGATGTCCGCACCAACTCCAGTGATTGGTTCGGGGGAGGTGTATTTACGAGCCAATAGATCGTCAGCATAAAAACCAGCTCCACTTACTGTCCAAACAGTACCATACCAAATTTGTGAGGCATCAGCGACAGTTCCACAAGTAGCTGCTTGACTTCCATCTATAAATAGATAAGAAGTTGAGCCGGTAAAAACATATTTGAATTTGTGCCACCTAGTTGTCCTGGTGATACTACTAGCGGTCCAAGCTCCACTACATCGATATGTGTAATAAGTCGTGGAGGTGCCAGTATTCACGCCTGCATAAAAGCCATCCTCTCCAAAGACCAGATACCCTGTGAGTGAGGTGTTGTCATAAAACCACCCTTCTATAATCATGGCAGAAGCAGTTAAATTTTTGGCAAGATAAGTATCGCCGTCATCAACCGTTTGATAGGATTCAACTCCGTAAGAGCCCGTGTACTTTTGTGAAGTAGTTCGTTGTTGAACAGAAGTAGAGGAATTGGCTACTTTTTGGGTCCATTTACTCAGATCGGCCTGTTCAAAATCATCAGCAAATATAAAGGTATTGTCTTCGTTACTTCCCGCGCTGGCGCCGCCGTTCCCATACCACATCCAAATCGTGGTTAAGGAGCTGGCGGGAATGGTGTCGACTTCGACCCAAACCGTCGCCTCAACCCCGTCTGTTTTTGTTTCAATCCAGTAGTCGAGGTTGGTATTGGTAACCGTGCCTACCCTCGCTTTGCCAGTGGCTGATTTTAAATAGCCTACCACAAAACTAGAAGAGCTTAGGGAAGCAACGGTGGGTAAGGCAACGCTTGAATCACTATAACAAGACTCGCTACCAAAAGAAATTGATGTTCCTGAAACAGTTCCTATGTCAGAACAGCCATCAGCACCACTCGTGTGATAACTAACTACGAATCGAGTCGAATTTAAAGCAGAAACCGATAAACCATCAGTAGGCTCAGAATGGAAGACTGCCTCAGTTCCATAGGTAATAGTCGATCCGGACACTGTGCCTACCCTGGCATGCCCATTACCCGTTGGGGGTATGACCCCTGTTGCATGGTAATAGGTAACGACAAAATGGGTCGAATCTAACTTATCAATCGAAACACCATTGTTTATTGTATCTTCTTTAAAACAGCCCTCGCTTCCAAAAGAGATGCCCGAGCCAGAAACTGTTCCCACCCTAGCACAGCCGTAACTACTACCACCTTCATCTTGATAGCCGACCACAAAAGTTGATGAGGTAATGGCGGCGGATGAAATTTTCCAAGTTGTCGCCTCGTTAAAACAGGTTTCGTCTCCGTAAGAGATGGTAGTTCCGGCAATTATACCGTGTCTGGCACAGCCATAGTTACTGCCTCCGTAATCCGAGTAACTGACAACAAAATGGGTTTGATCCAGAGAGGCAACTGAGATATCATAAGAAGAAGCCTCATTGAAACAATACTCACTGCCGTAGGAAATAGAGGTTCCTGTCACTGTTCCCACCTTAGCGCAGCCATAATCATCGCCGTAGTCATAATAACCAACAACAAAATGGGTTGAGTCTAGGATACCGACCGAGATATAATTAGTAATAGCCTCATTGAAACAATACTCACTGCCGTAGGAAATAGAGGTTCCTGTCACTGTTCCCACCTTAGCGCAGCCATAATCATCGCCCCCATCGTCCCTATAACCAATAACAAAATGAGTTGAATCCAGGTTGGCAATTGAGTTGTTGAGGACTGATGCGTCGTTAAAGTTAGCTTCACTTCCATAAGCGCTGATAGCCGCTGTATGGCTCGTAAATCTTAAATCATCAAAATCAGCTTGCATGTTGGAATCATAGTCAACGTGAACTTTGGTTTGATAATTGGTCAGAATGTTGGAGTTTTGGGTGTTATCGATAATAACCGGTTTGAAATAGGGATAGCCGGAAAGGGTTGCTCCGGGGGTGGAAACATTATCCGTCCATTCAAGTGAGTCCAGGCTAGCGACGGTGCCGTTGCCTGAAGTTAAATCAATTGTATCTGAAGTATAAACTCCATAAGGAAATCTCTGGGCATCTTGCTTGATTTCTTCCGGGGTTAAGGTTCTGCCGTTATAAAGTGCCAGCTCGTCCATAATCCCATCAAAATACTTGCTATAAATCAAGAGTCTTCCGATACTACCGTTATCAGATGAAGAACTAACGCTGGTTGCCGTTCCGCCATATGTACCACCAACGTCAGTGCCGTTGATATAAATACTTATATCATTGCTACCTCTAATCACTGCTGCTAAGTGAGTCCACGTGTTGAGAGAAATGTCACCACCGCCTTTTCCTCTCCGGTTAGCTGCCCCTCCACCGCCGCCATTTCCAAATTGTGCTCCAAATTCACAACTCGTGCCGATTTCTGCTCTTACTCCATAGTAGGCTGAGGCATTGTCGTCTGTGACAAAAATCTCTCGCGTGTCACTGCAGTTATGAATGTAAACCCAGACTGAAAAAGAGAAAGGTAGAGTGATTGTAGGGAGATTACCAACATTGATATAATCAGTGCTTCCATTAAATTCTCTGGCGGCTGCTCCTAGTTTTTGATTGGAAGTTTCTATTGTTGTTCCTGTGGTTGTTCCATGATAACCATTGCCTGAACTATCACAAGCATCCTGGCCACCAGAGCAGGAATCGTCAGCCGTTTCATTCATATGCCACAATCCTACCGTGTGCTCATCGGCTGGCAGTTCGTGGTAGGGAGTGCGAAGTTTGGGAGTCGTGCCCGAGCCTTCGTCATCAATCCGATTGGTCGTGCCCGAGAATTCCGATGATTCATCGTGAACAATTGAGGGGTCGATGGTCGCCGGATAAATTGCCGAAGCGAGCCATTCTTGAGAGGGGATGAGGATGATTTCATAGATTGAGGAGCCTCCGCCTTCGCTCATTGAGGAGAGGGAAATAATCTCGAGTTCAACATCTTCCGAGCGGTTGCCGGCCGCATCAATCATAAAAGGCTTGGGTATATGGAAGCGATATTCCTCATTAATTGGTTCAATAAAATAAGCTTGAGTTTCACCTTCAAGCGATTTCTTAGGCACCGCATTCTTTAAATTGAGGGCGAATTTAAATTGCTGATCACTGGTCACCGATTGCCGGTCACTAATTATTATTTCTTCCTTGATCCCTTTACCATTAAGCGAATACTTGAGATCAATCCCCGGTAAAACATTTTTATAGAGAAGTGAATTCTCATCAGCTAATGGACGCGAATCAAAAGG
>JADDYB010000016.1_pt1 | contig 47730 bp, 44 predicted proteins | sample 8641941 | NCBI WGS metagenome assembly JADDYB01 (sample SAMN16275377, study PRJNA637457) | freshwater sediment metagenome | isolation source: Lake Kineret sediment | place: Israel: Lake Kineret | collected 2013
GGGTGAGGACACCTCCTTGAGCGTAGGCTTCAGTGAAGAGCCTGGCTATCCTCTGCTTTATGACGTCTCTCCATTTCTTCTCAGGAGAGAGGAGGAGAGTTATGTCCTCACTGGCGTGAATGGTTAACTTCACGGGGATTAATCTCGTGTCTTCCAGTCTTTTGTGGGGATGGTGCTTTTCTGTTACGTCTACAGCCAGCCAGACAGTCTGTCCAACACATTTTACACACTTTTCTGTGTCTATGTTGTGACTTTGTTTTTATTTCTCATTGCACCGGAGAAAGTGGAATTAGTATGAAGTATGTTCGACTTGAAATATTGTTCAAATCAGACTCCTTCATTAGTTCAGAAGAGTGGAAAACAATACATCAGCACATACGCAGTGCAATTGAAGCTGTTAAATGGCCTCAGGGTTCGAGTGAGTTTTTACTTTATCCCGAATCTGGCAAGAAAAGAGGTCTTGGAAGTGGAGTCAAGCCAATAAAGACTGCTTTTGTTAATAAACTCAGAGATTTGGACTGGAAAACTGAAGAAAAAATCCAAATATCTGATTCTATTAAATTAGGAAAAGTAGATGCAGCAAAAAAAGTGGAGGGTAAGTAGTTTGCAGTTGAGTGGGAGACTGGCAATGTTTCCTCCAGTCACAGAGCAATAAACAAGATGGCATTGGGAATGTTAGCACACACATTACTCGGTGGTATTCTTATCGTTCCTACTCGAGAAATGTACCACTATCTAACAGATAGAGTGGGTAACTTTGAGGAACTTGAGCCGTATTTTCTTCTTTGGAAAAGCCTACCGTTCACGGATGGTCTTCTTGGAGTTGTTGTTGTGGAACACGATGGGCTTAGTTTGCAATCTCCACGCATACCAAAAGGAACAGATGGCAGGGCTTTGCTATAATATCATTACTTTGTTTCTGATTCAGAAAAATAGCTTGGCACCTTCACCTTGAAATTAAAACCCACCTTCCACAAAAACTCCTAAATCTTCTCCAGAATCTTATGCAGCAAAGCTAACAGCACCCTCTTGACACTTTCCCTATCAGTAGCCACACACGGAAGCACCAACACATCACTCAGATTCAAAGATCTCTGAATAGTCTCCACAGGCAAAGCTCCCTTCTCATCCTGCTTCGTGCACACCACCACGAAAGGAGCATCAGTCTTCTCAGAGAAGAACTTCAAAATCTTCAACGTGCTCCCCACGTCAGGACGGGTGCTGTCCACCAGTAGGAGGAACCCAATGATGTCCTCCTTCAAAATGTCCCACATGAAATCAAACCGTTCCTGGCCCGGAGTGCCAAACAAATACAAAGCTAAATCCTCATCCACCGTGATCCTTCCAAAGTCCATGGCTACTGTCGTCAACTCTCCCGTGTCGCTCATCCTCTTATCAGTATAAACAGGATCAAACTCAGAAATACTGCGGATGAGCGTGGTCTTTCCTGCATTGAAGGCACCAGTAATCAGGATCTTTGCTTTCATCATAGTTTTTCCACCCTTCGAATGATTTTTAACAGCTGTTCTCTGCTGATCCGTGTCAGGAAACTCTCTTTCTCAATAGTAATGTTTACCTCATTCTTTATGAAGTAGGGGAGCTGTTTTTCCAAGAACTGGCGCAGCATGTCCCTTACAGCTTCCATTCTCCCTCCCCGATAAGACAACTGAATCTCTCCCGACACTGAGTCACTCCCCACCGACAGGTTAACCTTCCGAACGGTGGCAGATATCCCCATTGACATGAAATACTCCTCAATGTCTCTCTGTATGTGCTTCATGCGTTGTTCAATCTGGTGGTGCTTTTCCAGAAACCTCACCGCCCTCTCCAGGGCTGCCTTGATCAAAACGTCGTTGACATCCTTATCAGTGGTGACTCCAACCCACTCATCTTTAAAAAATCTCAGGTAAAAGAGTCCAGTTTCGCCTTCTACCAAGATATGGTCCGTATTATGCACAGATAACACTTCCCGCAAGTTTTCAACAATGTTTAGAACCATGGGAGAACATTCTTCTGGGAGGTAAATCTCCCGAATCCCTCTCACCTGATGGAAGGCCATAGTGATAAGTTCTTTCATTCTTCTCTCTCCGCTCTCTGTGCTTCAGGCTGTTCTTTATATAGGTTTCGAATAGTGGTCCCAACAGGACCTCACACCCGTGCCGAGTCTCTGCTCGGGTTCTTCATCCACCTTCACCCTCATGCATCCTTTCACACCAGAGCTTATACATTCTCCTCTGCAGATAGCAGTGAGACGTACCCTGTCTCTCCTTTTACCCCGACCTATGAAAGCTCACAGCAGACTGCAAATAGAAATCCTTTTAACAATTTACAGCAAAGGAGACCGTGGAGACCTTGAATCTTTCCCACCTCTATTTCAGGAAACAGCTCCTCTCAACAGAAATGAAGGCAAAAGACCCCGTGGAGGTGGCAGCATCAATCTGCGGAGTAAATGCCCAGAGAGGGATCACCATTTATCTCTCATTCTGGAACAGGATGCACAATCTCCACAAGAAAGAGGTGGACAAGGCACTGTACCAGACGAGACGACTGGTGAAGATCTGGTGTATGCGAGGGACTGTCCATGTCATACCTTCAACTGAGTGCCATCTGTACATGAAAGCCACCAACCCCTCACGGTTGTGGTCACCTCATATTTCTAGAGATTTCTGCGACATAATCATGAAGGTTCTTGAGGAGCCTTTAACGAAGACTGAAATTGCAGACAGAATCAAGGGAAAAGTGACAGTACGTGAAAAAGAACTGCTCACCACTGTTGACCGCGCACTCAGAATGCTGGGATATGAGGGATTGATCGTCTTTGGGAATCAGGTGGGTACAGGGTTCACCTTTAAAGAATACAAATTTGCCCTCACTGAGAACTGGCTTCCCACAGACGTAGAAGAAAACCAAGAAATGAGAGAAGAAAAAGCACGGCAAGAACTGCTCTTACGCTATCTTAGGTGTTATGGTCCTGCAAGAGTACAGGATTTTGCCTACTGGGCCGGGTTTAGAGTTGGAGAAGCTCGCACCGTTTTTGATTCAGTTGAGGTGGAAAAAGTTGAGATCAGAGGAAAATCCTATTACGTACTTCCGGGGGGAGACAGGGAGCCTTCAGAGGTTGAGGGTGACCAGGTTGTTCTCCTTCCCCCCTATGACTCTTACGTCATGGGGCACAAGGACAAGTCACGCCTCATGGAGGAGGAGTTCAGATCGCAGGTCTTTCTACCCTATGCCGAGGTTGCCCCAACGGTGGTGAAAAATGGAAAGGTGATCGGCATCTGGAAGACGAAAAAAACTGAGGACATGCTCAGAGTTCACGTTAATCTCTGGGAGAAGAATGAGGACAATCTTTCAGCAGTAGATGAGGAATTGAAAAAGATAACCCGCTTCATGGGGTTAACGTACGAGATTGAGGGTTGATTCAGTGCAATTTTAGTCGGTGACACGAAACTCGGTGGATAAATAAATGGTTGATAACCCATGATTCTTCAAAAATGCATAGAATTGTGGGTTCTAAATTATCCACCAATAATCGAATCATTGATCACCTTCGATACTCGGTGGATAAATCAAAATAGGGACAACTCACACGTTCTCAAATTTTTTGGAGTTAGCAAAAGCTTTAAAGGTTGAACGCCTGAGAGAACCAGGTGACTACATGGACATAGAATCACTGCCTGAAGCTCTGCCAGAAGGTATAGACGATTCCGAGTACGTTATTGCGACCTACTACGTGTGTGCTTCCCCCCGCTACAACGTGTACAAGATTGCCCCCGCCCTGGCAGTAGAGCAGAGCACAGGCACCTGGGTTTCTGTCCCTGGAGAGACAGAAGAGGTCAGGAGAAAACACGTGGCCAAAGTCATTGGTATCTACGAGATTCCTCACTACGAATTTGAGCTCCCCGACGTGACAGAGAGAAACTACATCGTCCAGATTGCTTTCCCCTGGGTGAACTTCGGGCCGCAGTTCCCCATGCTGTTGACAACGGTGGCAGGTAACATCTCCATGGGTGGCAAAATCAAATTGATGGACCTCAAATTCCCCAAGACCTTCACCAGCATGTTCAAAGGAGCCAAGTACGGCGTTTCGGGAATCAGAAAAATGCTGAACGTACCTCAGAGACCTCTCCTCAACAACATGATAAAGCCCTGCACCGGATTTCCTGCCAAAGTGGGAGCAGAGCTCTTCTACGAGGTGGCCAGAGGAGGGGCTGACATCATAAAGGACGATGAACTGCTAGCAAATGCACCTTTTAACACGTTAGAAGAAAGAGTGCCATTGTACATGGAGGCTGCAGATAGAGCAGAAGAAGAAACAGGAGAGAAAACGTTGTACACGGTCAATGTAACAGACAGTGTCCCCAAAGTGCTGGAGAATGCAGACAAAGTCATAGAGTTAGGGGTTAATGCCATCATGATCAACTATTTGACTGCAGGTATTTCCGTCTTGCAGGCATTGGCTGAAGACCCTTCCATCACGGTGCCCATATTGGCGCACATGGACTTTGCAGGTGCCCTGTACGAGTCACCCTACTCAGGGGTTGCCTCTCCCATCGTTTTGGGGAAACTGCCGCGCATGGCAGGTGCAGACATCATCGTGTTTCCCGCTCCCTACGGGAAGGCGCCTTACCTGAAAGAACGCTACATCCAGACTGCCAAGACCATGACCTACCCTTTCAACGACTTGAACCCCGTCTTTCCCATGCCGTCGGGAGGAATTGCCCAGCCCATGGTGGAGGAGATCATCCGTGACCTGGGGTATGACATCATCATTGGAGCAGGAGGAGCAATCCATGCACATCCCATGGGGCCTGCAGCGGGAGCTAAGGCGTTCAGACAGGCAATCGATGCAGTCATGAGCGATGAATCTATAGAGGAAGCAGCAGAAGACCACGAAGAGCTGGCCCAGTCCATTACAGCTTCACTGAAAGCAATTAAGCAAATGAGAGATCTTATGGGTTAGTACGAGGTGATTGCGTGAAAGTTCCCTCTTTCATGTTAAAACAACTGTACAAGACAAAAAGTCTGAAAAATACTGGTGATGGGTTCGAGTTTGTCATCAAGAACACGTTAATGGACGGTACTATTGCAGGTCCCTTAACGTTAGCCGTGGACAATAAACCTATACCTCAAGAAAAGATTTCAATCACCATTCAGGGTAAGTCCTGGTCAAGTACTGATGTTTCAAAGACCAACACGCTCCCCTTGAAGGTGAATGTGGAGGTCACGGTAACGGTGAAGGGAGAACCCCTGAAACCTGGTAAGCATCAGGTGGACATTGCCACGACCACCAAGGAGTTCGGTGAGATCGAGTTCTCCATTGAAGATACAGTGTAAGTTCTCTGGAGGTCGACAGAACGGTGAGATGACCCACTCGTGTCACACATAGGTTTTTATGGTTGTGCACTGCAGAACCAGTGAATGCACAGGATTGAAGTGAACTCCCGAATACGGGACGTCATCACACGGCTAGTGTTCTTGCTGTTTTTGGTTTTCCTCCTCAACCTGGAGGGAGTAGGAATGAAAAGGTCACTCGTGTGGGTCTTACCTTTCTGTTTCGGGAGTTTTCTCCGGTTCAAGTTTCCTCTTTCTCAGAACATGGGCTCTCCCCCCGATGCCAGATGCGGTGCCTTGTGCTCTCTGTGCACATCCTTTCAGAAGGGAGATTGTCCCAGCTGTGCATTCTCAGATGAGGAGGTGAGAATCTCCTGTCCTATTTCCCGGTGTGCAGAAGAGAGGGAGATGACCTGCACTGAGTGTGCTGAAGTGTTTCACTGCGCCATCTTCAGGGAACATATAGATGAGTGTCCTTTCAGGGTTCAGGAGATGCTCAGAGATTCACTACCCCACGGTGGATTTCTCGTCAAGGAAAGGCACCTCAATGAAAGTTTGGCCCTTTTCACAGACAGAGTGGTGCGGGGCGACTTCGGGTTGATGATAACGAGGCAGCCTCTCGAAATGCTGAGAGAGGTGCCTGCCTTAAAGAAGGTGCACATGATCCAGCTGAGCCAGACAGAAACAGAGAGTACCTATTTAGATCCCACGAACCTGGCCAAGTTGCATTTGACTGCTGAACAGTTCTTCAAAGTTGCTCCCCGAGCTGTATTACTTCTGGAAGGGATGGAGTATTTGATAGTCCACAATGGATTCGATCGGGTACTGAAGCTCATCCACAATGTGGTTGAGTGTGCGAAAGAGAATTCATCACGCTTTGTCACTCTTGTGGATTCCAGAATTCTCGAAGATGAAGAGCTGGCGCGGCTGGAAAGGGAACTGATACTGATTGGGAGGATCAGCTAGGCGATTGAGACTTTGAAGATGAAAGTGATATAATGGGAGAAAAAAGAGATTTCATGGCTATTTCCATCAGAGATTGTGCAGATATCTGGTCGAGAATTGCTGCAGCTGTACTGGACTTGTTCATTCTGGTAGTAATTGTCTTTTTTCTGACCTTTGCTGCTTTTGATGCCATCTTCTTCCGTGGATTCACCTTGCTGCTCGGTCTGCCTCTGCTTGTGGGCAGTTCTGTCTCACTCGCGTACTTTGTGCTGCTTGAGGTGTATCAGAATGGTCAGACTTTTGGAAAGATGCTGGTTGGAATAAAGGTCGTGAACCTGAAAAATGAACCTGTCACTCTCACAGAATCTATCCTCCGCACTGTGCTGCGTTGTGTTGACTTTCTCCCATTCCTGTACTTTCTGGGTTTTATCGTCATAGTATTGTCTGAAAAAAGACAGAGAATTGGAGACAGGGCAGCTGGAACGATGGTTGTCAAAGTCAAAGTGTCATGACTCTCGCGTGGAGTGCAATCTGCCACCTTGCTAATGCCCTTCAATTCCTTTATTTATCCACCGAATTTTGAAGTTGGATGCAAAAAGTGACGTTAGAAGAGGAGTATCATCCTCTTCATGGAATACTTCTCAAAAGCAGCCACAGATCATCCTCAGGACTTAGGACTACTCTTTACAATAGAAGGTGTGGATTTTGAATTCTGAAAAAAAAAAGAAAAACAAAAAAAGGGTTACATGGGGGGCATTCCACCCATTCCGCCCATTCCGCCCATTCCGCCAGGACCTTCAGGCATCTCGGGCTTCCTTAACTCAGTGGCTGCAATGATGTCATCGATCCTCAGAATCATGACTGCAGCTTCTGAAGCAGACTTGATGGCCTGCTCCTTCACCCTCATGGGTTCCAGAACGCCTTGTTTCTCCATGTCAACGACATCACCAGTCATGACGTTCAATCCATAGGATGATCCTCCCTCCTTGGTGTGCTTCTCCCTCAGCTTCACCAGGATGTCAATGGGGTCCAATCCAGAATTCTCTGCCAGTGTCCTGGGAATAACTTCTAAAGCTTCGGCAAAGGCCTTCACTGCCAGCTGTTCTCTTCCACCGACAGAACTTGCATACTCTAACAATCGCTTGGACAGTTCAGACTCAATAGCTCCGCCGCCAGGCACGACCTTCCGGTACTGGTAGACTGCAGCAGCCACACTGATGGCATCGTGCATGGATCTCTCCAAGTCCTCAGCGACGTGAGAAGTACCTGCCCTCAAGAAGAGGGTCACAGACTTGGGGTTCTTGCAGTCCTGAACAAAGATCATCTTATCTTTGACAATCTTCCTCTCTTCCACTAACCCTGCAGCTCCCAGGTCATTACTGGACAACTCGTGGAGGTTGGTCACAACTCGGGCACCCGTTGCTTTGGCCAATTTCTCCATGTCGCTCTTCTTCAACCGGCGAGCAGCCATAATCCCTTCTTTCGCCAGGTGGTGGGCTACCAGGTCGTCAATACCCTTCTGGCAGAATATAACGTTAGCACCTGACGTCTTTATGGTATCTGCCATCTTCTTGAGCATCTTGTCCTCTTCGTCCATGAAAGCCTGCAGTTGTTCTGGTGAGGTTATGCGAATCTCTGCAGAGACTTCTGTTTTTTCAATTTCTAAAGCAGCATCAACGAGAGCAATCTTGGCATTCTTCACCTTCTTGGGCATACCAGAGTGGAGCACTTCTTTGTCGACGATAATTCCCTTGATTAATTCAGAGCTCTCCAGGCTCCCTCCTTCTTTCTTCTCCAGTTTGATGTCGTCCAAGTCCACCTTGTGGTCTTCTGCCACTGCCTTTACTGCCTCCAATGCCAGCTTTGCCAGGCGCTCCTTTCCAATCTCTGCACTTTTCCCCGTCAGGGTGGTCTCCACCACCCGGAGTATGGTTTCATCGTCAGAAGCTTCTTTGCCGATATCATTGAGGAGTTTAATGGCCTGTTCAGACGCCATCCTGAACCCCTTGGCTATGATAGATGCATGGATTTTCTGGTCTAAGAGTTCCTCAGCCCTCTTCAAAAATTCACCTGTGAGGACAGCTGCTGTGGTGGTGCCGTCTCCCACTTCGTCTTCCTGCGTCTTAGCCACTTCCACCACCATTTTGGCAGCAGGGTGGGCGATATCCATTTCCTTGAGGATGACATGACCATCGTTAGTGATCACCACATCGCCCATGGAGTCTACCAGCATCTTATCCATGCCTTTCGGTCCCAGGGTAGTTTTGACAGTTTCAGCCACAATTCTACCCGCCAATATGTTCATTCTCTGGGCATCTCTCGCTATGTAGCGTTCAGTCCCTTCTTTCATTATTTCTCCTTCACGAATACGAGCCATAGTATCACCTGAAAATTCATTTCTATGAAGTTGTAAAATTTTTAGGAACTATCCTTATAAACTTAACGGTTGGTAAAGGTATTTTTGGCAGATAGTAGTTGGGGAAATGCAATCTCATACGATGGTGTTCGAAATTCGGTGGATAATTCAAAAATGAGAGTGGAGTCATACTATTTCTTTGACGAGAGTCCCCTCATAACGGTTTTGCATGTTTTTGTGCTTGACCAAGCTCAATTATAGGCATAGGTGTGCTTTCTCTCTAGACTTTTTGATGTTCTGTCACTACTTCACTCCATCCAATATTTTCAGTGGCAAAGGGACATACTACTTTCTCCAGTATCTGCTTCTGGACATCTTGTATCGAAATATTTATATATTAGGTGAAAAAACCAATAGTACTGTCCAATCTACTCTCTACTACTCATCAATTTGCATTTTTCTAGAGCCGAAAGGACAAGTCATGGTAATCTGATGATGAAAACAGGTACAAATCATGAGAAAACTAAATAGAATGAGTTAATGGAGGAGAAAAGATGACTCAAGACATCAATGTGCTATTCCTTTCACCTGGCGGACTTGGGAGTGGTGAAATCATCAATGCGGTGATTGTGGCAGATCAATTAAGAAAAAAAGGGGCACACTGCTCCTTTCTCACCTTTCCGTATGGGGCACAATTCATAAAGCCCTCCAATTTTGACTGCACCATCCTCGGCAGTGACAAGAGTTCGAATATTGAAGCAATGAAAAAATATATTGCCCATACCTGTTTTGATGCTGTTGTCATTGCAGACTACTACTTGTTCCAGGTAGGCAACATACTTCCTCGGTTCCTCTGGATTGGCTGGATGGCAGATCTTGATATTCCCATACTCTCTTTTGACAGTCTATATCTGGGAAGAGAATTCCCGGAATTTGCCTACATTATGAACCCAACATTCTATCCTCAGCCCAAATACAACATAAAATTCAGGGTCCCCTCTTTTGTGAAACCTCTCATCTATCCTGCTCCACCCTTTACTACTCCCCAGGATACCGGGGATAAATGCGGACGGTTGTATGAAGAGTCCTTCTTGGGTTACAAACGTCCTCCTTCTGGAAAAGAGGAGATTGGCATCAGCCCTGAAGAGAAGCTCATACTTCACATCATTCCAAAGTGGGCGGCAAGAACAGTGATGGAAGGCTCACTCTTGCACTTTCCAGGGTACTATTCTATGCTGGCCGCCTTATTGATGCATCAACTCAAAAACCTGGATGAGAATATTCATATTGTCTGCATAAATCCTGCCAATACAACGTTGTACACGCAGAAGGATACTATAAAGGCAACCGAGATGAATTTTCTTCCTTTTGATACCTACATGAAGTACGTTATGGCTGCTGATTTAATCATTACCGATAACATCCTCTCAGCTACCACGTGGAAAGCAGTGGTGCACAGAGTCCCGACACTTGTTCTGGGAAACTCGCTCAGGGCAAGAGATACATCCAAATTTGACAAGATAAGAGAAGCCTACACTGTCAGCAGTGAATATATGAGGATAATCCGCCACCACTTGCAGGATTCATCCCAGCATCTTCCCATACTTTCCTTCTGGAGTTACCATACGAACCTTTTCAGGAGCATGGACATAGGGAAGACTTTTTTAATCCAGGAGATATTTGATGAGAAGGGATTCCTGGAAACACTTGAAAAAGTGCTGGTAGATGAGAACTTCAAGAGGAAACTGAGGAAAAATCAGGATGAATACGTGAGAAAAATCTCCAGAATTCCTACTATGGCAGAAATAATACTTTCGATAGCTCAAAATGGGAATTCTCAAAAAAAGAGGTGAAACCATGGACATTGTCAAAAAATACCCCATATTCCACCAGAAAATATATAGCCATCCACAGGGAGGAGTCATACTTCCGAAGAGCAAGCTAGAAGAACTGTACAACATCTATAGTGTTAATGCTCCCTGTATAGGTTCAGACACTTCCTCCATATGGGGGGATCTCAATGAATTCGGAACAGAACTTCTCTTGAAATGCAATGGCGAAAAGAGCATAGAAGACATAGCAAAGAAGGTTTATGATGAGAAATCAGATGAATTTAAAGATTCTATCCTCCGATTTTTTGAAAATATAGCTGCGAAATATGATGTAGAGTTTTTGGATAACCCTTCTTTTCACAGGGTGGAAACCTGCGGAACTTCTGAATGTTACTACCCTTTGAGGGTCTTAGCAGAGGTCACCACACGGTGTAACCTTAAATGTCAGCACTGCAGTGCATCTGCTGGAATGAATGGAAAAGACATGAAAAATGAGGATCTCTTCAGAATTATAGACACATTAATTGATAATGGAACACGGGATTTTGAAATCAGTGGTGGAGAACCGCTCCTCAGAAGAGATATTTTTGATATCGTGAAAAAATGCTGCAATGCCTTTTGTACAGTGGTGTTCGCCACTAATGGCATGCTCATAGGAAAAGAGGAAGCAAAAAACCTTGCAGAGTATGGAAACCTCTCTGTCCAAGTGAGTCTTGACAGTCACACTCCTGAGTTCCACGACCATTTCAGAGGTGTTGAGGGCGCCTTCGAGAAAGCAGTTTCCGGGATATACCACTGTGTATCTCAAGGTGTTCACACGCGTGTGGAGGTGACTGTTTCAAAGGACAACGTTAGAACCTTCGAGGAAATCCTGCTTTTTGCCAGTGAACTGGGAGTGAGAGGTGTCAACTATGATATGGTCAGAGATGTGGGAAGAGGCGAAGGCCTCAGTATAGCTCCTGAAGATATCATATCATGGATGAAGGAAGTAGAGACAATTGGAAGGAAATATATGGAAAAATATCCTCCCTTTTATGAAAGGAACAGGAGGGAATTCATATCACAAGACTGTGGTGCTGGGAGGACCTTCTGGACTCTCGGATCAACGGGGAATGTGCGTCCCTGCAACTACCTCCCTGAAAACCACGTGTCCTGTGGGAACCTCTTGAGAGACGATTTTCACAGTATCTTCAGTTCAGAGAGTGCTCTGAGACTCTCTCAGGTGAAATTTCCCTGCAAAAAACTATGTGGGGAGTGCAAATATCTTCCCTATTGCGATAGATGCTTCTGTAATGGTGTTGTCATGTACAGGAAACTCAAAGATGTGTGTACCTGGGGTGCAACAATGAAAATAGGAGACTGGCTGACCGTCAAGAGTAGTTGATGTACGAGAGTTGTACAGCAGACTTTTTTCTATTCGATCAAGAGATCTGGTCACCATACCCGGTTACAGAAATGACATCACAATATCAGCCATGCTGGGAAGGGCCTGTATTTTCTGGATGTATTCATCCTGTCTCTGTCTCAGCTCTTGTTGGGTGGTTACATCTGTCAAGATATCCTTCATAATCTGATAGACTTCTCTTGCATTGAAAAGCTCCTCCTGCATGAACGTATTCTGGATATCTCGTGTAGCATAAGATTCTTTGAACGTGGTCCAAAATGGTAGTAGTGGAATTCTCGCCCCTTTTTCCACATACTCTCTCGTGAGAGATAGAACATCTGGTTCAATGTCTAAAGAGAATACCTCTTTTGCAGAATATGAGTTCCCCAGAAGAAGAACAGGAATCCTGTTGAGAATCGCTTTTCCCATGGTGGCAGAAAGCAAGTTATCTGTAATCATGAGATCTGATGAGAAAAGATATTGCATGAAAAGATCAAAGGGGAGAAACTCAAATTCCTCTACCTGTATTGTCCCACGGGTGTACAGGGGCTGTTGAGATGGATTGACACATACTACCTTTATCCTGGCATCCAGCCATGATAGATATAATCCTATAATATCTGTCATTAAAGAGTGGTATAGAGGACATGTCGCTCCAAGCGTTGAGAGAGACCACTTGGGCACAGGGTGAAAAACAAGCTTCACGTCCTCCTGTATTCCAAGCTCTTCTCTGATTTTCTTCTTGTTGTGCTGGAGAGTTGTGTAATCTTCTGTGTATAGTCTTCCACAGTGTTCATCTGGAGCACTGCCTGAATCACTGAAGGGTGGGCTCGGGTATATGATTGCTTCAACAAAAGGAGGAACCCTATATCGTATGGTGTGCCTTGGAGGAGGGAATAATTCAGGTATCACTACATAACTATAGGAGGGAAACTCCCTTCCCAGGCCAATACTGTCGAAAGTAATGGTGGTCACATCCATGTCCTCGAGGAACCCTACCCACATGTATGCTGGAAGCTCTCTGCTCAAATAAAAGAGATAGTAGTCAGCCACAACAATGAGATCTGGATTTTCTTTCTTTATCATATCCTTGACAATCTTTATGTTTTTCTCTTTATTAACCGTGTATACAAAACAGTCGAAATGCTTATCCTTTACAAAATTCGCACCGTAAGGAGACGCAATAAAGGTGCATTCTACCTTTTTCTCTCTTAACTGCTCAGCCACAACGATGGCGTTGACTGTTTCTCCAGTACCAAGATATGCAGGCGCTATGATAAAAGCCTTCTTCATTCTTCCACCTTTTCGAAGGTGTATTTACAGCTACCACCATGACTTTCAGACCATAGAGAGGTTACCTCACAGGAAAGAGAGGTAGATATCTTGAAGATCCACTGTCTCCACATTTACAAGGTAACCTCTTCATGCGCTCCTTTTCTACTTCAGCTTTTTCCTAAACTTCAGGTCGGCATTCTGGGCACGAGCTGCTTTGCTTTATGCAGCGTAGATATCTTTTTCTGTGCAGCCTTCGCCCAACGCATTATCTTGGACAGTAGGTTCCATGTATTTCATCCTTCATCACCAGAGAAAATATGTAGTTGCCACATATAAATGTTTCGGTTTAAGTAAGTTGAAAGAACAATATTATATTCTACTTAAGAATTCTTAAGAAACTTTTGTGTAACTTACCTGAATTTACCCCTATAGACATGACAACGAGACAAACCTGTGGACAGATTTATAAGCTTTGAGGAGATAGGAGCATCCTGGAAGGAGACTAAGTATAAGTACTATACCACATAAGGTGAAACCATGGACATTGTCAAAAAATACCCCATATTCCACCAGAAAATATATAGCCATCCACAGGGAGGAGTCATACTTCCGAAGAGCAAGCTAGAAGAACTGTACAACATCTATAGTGTTAATGCTCCCTGTATAGGTTCAGACACTTCCTCCATATGGGGGGATCTCAATGAATTCGGAACAGAACTTCTCTTGAAATGCAATGGCGAAAAGAGCATAGAAGACATAGCAAAGAAGGTTTATGATGAGAAATCAGATGAATTTAAAGATTCTATCCTCCGATTTTTTGAAAATATAGCTGCGAAATATGATGTAGAGTTTTTGGATAACCCTTCTTTTCACAGGGTGGAAACCTGCGGAACTTCTGAATGTTACTACCCTTTGAGGGTCTTAGCAGAGGTCACCACACGGTGTAACCTTAAATGTCAGCACTGCAGTGCATCTGCTGGAATGAATGGAAAAGACATGAAAAATGAGGATCTCTTCAGAATTATAGACATTCTCTCAGAGAAGGGTATCCGAAACTTTGACATCGGTGGCGGAGAACCACTTATCAGAAGAGATATTTTTGATATCGTGAAAAAATGCTGCAATAACTTTTATACCGTGGTAGTTGCCACAAATGGCACTTTAATAGGAAGAGAAGAAGCACAAACTCTTGCTGAGTACGGGAACCTGTATGTCCAGGTGAGTCTTGATAGTCACGCCTCTCATTTTCACGACCATTTCAGAGGTGTTGAGGGCGCCTTCAAGAAAACCATTTCTGGAATTTACAACTTGGTATCTGAGGGGGTTCACACACGAATTGAGATTGTTGTTTCAAAGGACAACGTTAGAACCTTCGAGGAGATTCTACTCCTTGCCGGTGAACTGGGAGTGAGAGGTGTTAACTATGATATGGTCAGAGATGTGGGAAGGGGTGAGAACCTCAGCATAGCCCCGGATGATGTCATGTCGTGGATGAAAGAAGTAGAGGGAGTAATAACAGAGTACGCAGATAGGTTCTCTCAAGTCTATGAAAAATCACGAAAGGAATTCGTATCGCAAGACTGCGGAGCTGGAAAAACGCTGTGGACCTGCGGACTTACCGGGAATCTGCGTCCCTGCACATTTCTCAGTGAGGACTATCTTGTCTGTGGGAACCTTCTGAAGGAGGACTTTCACACAATTTTTAGCGGGGAATCTGCCAGTACATTCTCACGTATGATGTTTCCATGTAAAGACATTTGTGGGGACTGCAGATACCTCTTGTATTGCAATAGATGCTTCTGTAATGGTGTTGTTATGTACAGAAAACTCAAAGATGAATGCACATGGGGAGTAACAAACAGAATTGGAGAATGGGTGAATATGTGAAAAATGATTTCATGCTTTCAGATACCTCCTTCATGCTGAACCAAAAAGGGAACGCGTATCAAGGTTCAAGGAAGAGGTGAAGTTGCGCTCATAAACATTTATATACAGGTGATAAAAATCGCACCATGGAATGGCGGTTACTCAACCTGGGTTACAAGGACGGGTTCTACATCCAGAGCGTCTATGAGGCAGTAGCTCGAGCAGTCACCGAAAAGACCTCACCCAATACGCTCATACTCATTTCCCCTCAGTCTCCCTACGTGTGCATTGGCGTCCACCAGGAACTGGAGAAGGAGGTGGACACTGACTACTGCGCACAGCACAACATCCCTCTCGTGAGGAGACAGACGGGGGGAGGTGCAGTGTACCTCGATTCTATGCAGCAGTTTTACCAGATTGTAATAGGGAAAGACGATCCCTTGATTCCCATTAGAATTGAGGAGTTCTACAGAACATTTCTGCAGCTTCCCGTGAACGTCTACCGTCGATTCGGCCTTCCAGCTGAGTACAAACCCATCAATGACGTCATCATAGGGGGGAGGAAAGCATCAGGGAACGGGGCTGTCACCCTGGACGATGCACTGGTGCTCATTGGAAATATCATATTAGACATAGACACAGATCTCATGGTGAACGTGTTAAAGGTCCCTTCAGAGAAGTTCAAAGACAAAATGGTACAGTCCCTCCAGAAGTACATGACCTCCCTCAAAAAAGAGTTGAAGGCCATCCCAGAAAGAGATTCTGTCGTCACTTACTTGATCCAAGAGTTTGAAAACCTCGTACAGGCACCTTTAATACCAGGTGAACTCACTGACGGTGAAGGGGAGTACCTGTCTGACGTCCTGGAAAGGCTGCACTCTGAAGAATGGCTTCACAAACCCTCCAGGAGGAGGGAGAAGCTCCTTTCTTTGGTGAAAGCCAAATGTACCAAGGTCACAGGGGGGGTCATGGTGTGTGAGGCGTCCCACAAAGCGGACAAGTTAATCAGGATCACTGTAGAGACGGTGAATGGACGGATCGGTGACATTCTGATTTCAGGAGACTTCTTTTACGAGCCAGCAGATGCTCTGGGCGAACTGGAGGACGAGTTGAGGGGGATGAAGATACGAAAAAAGCTCATGACCACAAAGATCGAGGAGTTCTTTGAGAAGAGAGGGGTCCAGCTGGCAGGGGTCACTGCCAAAGATTTCGTGGAAGCCATATTGAGAGCCCAATCAAAAGTAAAAAGGTGACTCACTTTCAAAACCGGAACCTTTATTATATCTCTGTTTGAAGAACCTTCATGATCCTGTATGCTGCTCTCGCATTCTTTCTCACCCTCATGGTGACTCCCCAGCTTGCCCAAGTGATGAAAAAGCACAACATTGTGGGCAAAGATGTCCACAAACCCTTAAAGCCCGAAGTACCTGAAATGGGAGGGTTGTCCTACATTTTCAGCTTAACTGTCGTGTTTGGGCTCGCCTGTATCCTGCTAAAAGAAGTGAAATTCGTCGCAGCCCTGCTTGTACTCTTACTATCTGCTCTCATTGGAGCTTACGACGACCTCAAGGGGTTAACTCAGAAGAAGAAACTTTTTCTCACGTTATTTGCAGGAGTGCCGCTCCTCTTCTTTGTTGAAGATACCACTCTGAACTTCATCGTTTTCACCGTCGATCTTGTGTGGGGCTACTCCATCCTCGTCTTACTAGCAGTTTCTGCCTGCTCAAATGCTACCAATATTCTGGCAGGCTTTAATGGAGAGGAGGCAGGGCTAGGTGCTGTCGCCTCCTTTTCCCTGGGTGTGTCCTGTCTATTACTAGGAAAAGAGCTGCCCTCCTTATTGTTATTCTCACTCTTCAGTTCATTGTCAGCTTTCCTCATTTTCAACAGATATCCTGCCCACATTTTCCCCGGAGATACGGGAACCCTCCCCATTGGAGCCTTGATTGCAGCCTCAGTCATCCTTGGAAAGATAGAACTCCTAGGATTTGTTGCCCTGTTCCTCCCCATTACCGAGTTCTTCCTGAAATTGAGGGTCTGGTTCAAAGGAAAGCAGTACGGACCCACACGCGTCATAAGGGGTCGATTATACCCTCCCCCTTACACATCGGTGGCAAATTCCCTGACCAGGAGGCTCCCCTTAACTGAAAAGGCACTGGTGATCATTCTTTGGGTATTAGCCAGTGTTTGTGGACTCATATCTATATCTATGGCATTTCTGATAAGATGAAATTGATTGGAAGTGTTTTCGCCCCATTCAAACCCGATCCAAAATACTTAGATTTTTCATGTGATTAAAAGGAAAATTGTTTGCAGGAAACGTTCAAATAGGTGGGTTCTCTCACAGAGAATTATGTGTGGAATTGTCGGGATGATCTCTCAGGGAACATTCACCACAATAGATTTATTGAAAGCTCTGAAGAGGTTGGAATACAGAGGTTATGATTCTGTTGGTTATGCAACAGTAGAGGGTGCCCTCGAGAAAGAGGTGGGAGAAATAGATGATTTCCTCAAAGTAGTAAAAGAGGAGAAGACGAAGGCTGCCATATCCCACACGAGATGGGCTACCCACGGCGGGGTGACCCGCGAAAATGCACATCCCCACGCAGCCTGTGGGAATACCTTTTACCTCGTGCACAACGGGATTATTGAGAATTACGAAGTGCTCCGCGAAGAGTTGCACGGTCATACCTTCACCTCAGAGACAGACTCAGAGGTTATTGTCCATTTCATTGAACAGAAGGTGAAGGAAGGATTAACGGTAAAAGAAGCGATTGAATCCTTCATGAAAGTGGCTCAAGGCACTTATGCTGTTTTACTATTACCGCGAGGGGAGGAGACCATCTACGCCTTTAAAAAGGACTCTCCCTTAGTTTTGGGGTTACTACCTGAAGGGTATGTCGTCTCCTCAGACATTTACGCCTTCTCTGACAGGTCTCAGAAGGCAATCTTCTTTGAAGACTACGAAATGGCAGTGGTCACTCCTCACCAGTATTCCTTCTTTAAAGAGGGGGCCCCTCTCAAGAAGGAGGTCAAAGAGTTCAAGACTACCTTCACCGAGGTGAAGAAGGATTTTCCCCACTACATGATAAAGGAAATTCACGAACAGTCTGCGGCAGCTGAGCGATTGGTTAACTCTCTACAGAATGAGCAGAAACAGAAACTGGAAAAACTGGCACAGCTCATGAGAAAGGCAAGGAAAGTGTGTTTTGTGGCTGCAGGTACGAGTTATCACGCCTCTCTTCTGGGAGTGCACTTCTTCCGCATGGCAGGGATGGAAACCCAGACCATCATTGCTTCAGAGTTCAGGCACTACATCACGTGCGATAGAAACACCTTAGTCGTGGCCATCTCTCAGAGTGGAGAGACCATGGATGTCTTGAAAGCTGTGAAATACGCAAAAGCTAAGGGAGCCACAATCGCTTCCGTTGTCAACGTACCATATTCTACGATACAGAGAATGTCGGAGCTGTCTTTAGAGATTCTGGCAGGCCAGGAGATCTGTGTTGCTTCTACCAAGACCTTCACGAACCAGGTGATCACTTTACTGGCTCTGGCAAACTTATTTGGGTATAAGATGAACCTAAACACCGTGTCTGAGAGAATTGAGGAATGCATTGCTGTTCACGAGGGGAAAGTGCGTGAAATGGCAAAGAGGCTGAAGGATGCCCACGACATATATCTGATCGGCAGGGGGCTGTCCTATCCTGTGGCCCGAGAATCGGCTTTGAAGTTGAAGGAAATTGCGTACGTCCATGCTGAAGGGATGATGGGAGGGGAATTAAAACACGGGACTATAGCGTTGATTGAGAAAGGTACTCCCGTGATATGCTTGATTCCCAGCAGGGATTGTGAGATGGAATCCAACACAAAAGAGGTGCAGGCTCGGGGTGCCCGCACGATTGTTATATCAAATGACGAGATATTCCGTCCCGATTTTCTCCTGAACACGTCCAGTGACGGAAAATTTGCCATATTAGCCACTATTATTGGGCAAATGTTGGCTTACTACATTGCCAGGGAGAAAGGATTACCCATTGACAAGCCCAGGAATCTCGCGAAGAGTGTCACCGTGGAATGAGCAAGAAGGTTGAATACGAGCTGGAAAAATGACTAACGCCCACAGGGACATCCGCCTGATTTTTTTGAAGGGTTCACTCCCTCTCTCTTCCACATTTGTGGATTACTGAGTCCTTTCACAGCACAGACGTCCAGTTCTTTCGTTCTCTTGAAGACCTCCATGAGCAGGAAGGTATACCAGCTTTCTCCCTCTTCTACTGCTTGTTTTTTCCACTCCTCTATTTCCTGGCTGTTTCTTGAAAGCTCCTTCAGGTTCACGACAAATCCGCTGGTGAACTCACTTCCTCCATCATCAGGGTTTGTATCCTCTTCAGGGTCCCAGTCACTGTAGGCGAGCTCATCCATGCTGGTGGCAGTTATGACTGTGTCGCACACGTCTTTTAATGAACTGGTGAAAGCCCCACCACAACAGGCATCGACAATGACGTGGATGTGGACTCTTTCGTCAAACCTGGTGAGTGCTGCAGCAAGGTCTGTGTCTGTGAAAATCTTTCCTCCAACACAGACGTATCCCTCATTCCCGTGGGCAGTCACATAAACGACCAGGGTCTCGTAGGTCAGCTCCTGTGCCCATTCCTCCAGCGTCTGGTGGACCCTCTCCACCGTGTCAGCAGAGTGGAGCGTCATTCCTGTTGAAAGGAGGGCTTCTCCCATCCCTTTTTCATCTTCAGCCATGTCCTCTCTGTTGGGCTGGCCAGCACTCCAGCCATTGATGATCAATCCCCGGGCAGATTCAGTGACAGAGAAGGGTTCAGGGTTCGTGATGGCCCGGGGCTGAGAGGAGTGTGGTTTGTGTGACCTGGGGTTGAGAACCCAAGAGGTGCTTTCCCAGTACGTGCGGGAGTCTGTCCACAGAGACTTCCCGTTGAGGACAGGCCACCATTCCTCCTCGTAGAGAGTTTGCGTTCTGGTTTCAGTCCCAAAGAAGAAAAATCGAGTAGGATGAGCATACTTGGCATAGGGGGCATCATCAATGAAGAAAAACCAGCTGTCCTCCTTCAGATTGTACGGGACCAGAGAAGGCAGCTCAGTCACCTTTGAAGAAAGGAATGAAGGCGCATAGGGAGCTATCACGTCGGTGGTAAGAACAGGAAAAGGCCACAGAAAGACGATCTGATCGTGGTTCGATCTAACGTACTGTGAGACAGTGTCCACCCCCTCGAAAAGAGAAGTAACATTCTTCTTGTTCTCTTCACACGTTTTTTTCGTTCCCTCTCTGTCTGGTCCGCCGAGTACCACCACGATTTGATTGTACTCCCATACATTTAACCGGACAATCATGCCTCCTCTTGTAGATACCTCAGTTTTCTCTTCCTCACTGAGAATGCGTTCCACAATGTCCCCCGTGCCCTCTGCTTTGGGGCCACCCAGAAAGACGATGTAGGCACTGGTGAGATACGCTTCACATTCAGAGGGTTCAACTACCAGAACAGTTCTATTACTGCGGAGAAAATCCACAAAATCAGCATTAAGCTGGTCCACATTATTGGCCACGACAATGACGGATTCATCTGAACTGGAGACTCCCGGAAGGAGGCTTGCGAGGAGCAAAAGGAAGAGAACTATTCGTGCTGTCATCACCTCCATTTGGGGCGGTAATATATAAGGTTAATGAATCAGAAAGAAATGACACAACGAGGTGAGGTGGGGTAAGGTAAGGTGAACCTGCGTGGTAAACCAAAGTTTTTAAGAGCATCTCCCCATGGAAAAGCAATGGTAAAATTTTACAGCACAGGCAACCCAGACATCGATATACTGGTTGGTGGAGGTATTCCAGACCACACCACCACCATCCTGCACTCTCATCCAGGGAGTGGAGCCGAGATGTTAGCCTGGAACATCCTCTATCAAGGGCTGAAGGAAGGTGCTGACGGCACCTACTTCACGAGCAACCAGGCACCGGACGACATCATGGAGGACATGACCTTCTTTGGGTGGAATGTTAACGCCTACTACAACAGGACTCTGCACTTTATTGATGCGTTTACTCCCCGGTACCGGGAGTACACCAATGAACAGACGGCAGCCTTCAAGATCTTTGCCCAGGATTTAACTGCTATTGACCAGATAGAGCACGCACTCTTTGAGGAAATCAAGAGAACACGCGGTGAGTGCAGATGTATTGTGGATTCCCTCTCCTTCATTCTGCAGAACAATGACCCTGATGCAGTGTGTGAATTCTTTGATCGAATGCGGATGATGGCCAACCGATACGGCGGCATCTACATATTCACGCTGGTTGATGGAATGCACGACAGCAAAGTGGAAACTGCACTCCTGTACCTGGCAGACAACGTGATCCACTTTTCACGGAAGGTGGTGGGTTATCACTTCTTGGAGTTGTTCATGAACATATACAAGTTCAAGAAGATGGTTTACGACACCAAAAACATTATCTACCGCATAGGTAAAGAGGGATTGATCATCGACATGAAAGAAAGAATCTTGTAGGAGGGTTTGCATGTATGATCAGAGAAAGATGCACAAGCTCATGAAGCAGATGGGCGTGAAAATGACAGAAATTGAGGCAGAAGAAGTGATTATCAAGACTCCTGAGGAGGAGTACGTCTTCGAGAATCCAGAAGTGGCTGTGGTCACCATTACGGGACAAAAAACCTTTCAGCTATCGGGGAACTACATCATCAGGAAGAGACAGCGGGAAATTGCTGAAGAGGACATTAAACTGGTGATGGAGCAGGCAACCTGTACGAGGGAAGAGGCAGAGAAAGCGTTGAGGGAGTCCAAAGGTGACATAGCTGCAGCAATCTTGCACCTGACTACTTAGTCAAGAGGGCGGTTGTGCCGAAACTGGTAGGTAGTTGTCACATTGTTATGATGTGAGAGATGATCGACAGAGAATGATCAGAGGAAAACCTCAATATCGAAAATAAGAAGGTATTAATTAATAGTTAAGCATTTTCCACGAGGATAGAGACCTTCACAGGGAGTTTATGTCCTGCCTTTCTCAAAGCTTCTTTTGCATGAGCGATGTTGCCCTGATCTACCCACACAGAGATCAGCTTCTGATGCTCATCCAACCGAGCCGCTGTACCCACGGGTTTTCCAAAAGATCTCCTCATCCCATCTCCGTACCGATCTGCCTTCTTCCCTGATGCCATCCTGTTCTCTCTGAGCACTTCATGGGTGTAGGTCCTGATCTTCAGGTGGTAGTTCATCTTTCCCACCTGTGTCTCAAGGTACCGGTGGGAGATAACCCGTGCCGCCTCTAGCGCATTATGCCTCACCATGATAGGTTCATTCACTGTGAGAGACACTTCATACTGGAAGTCACGGGCAGTATTGCCCATGTCAAAATGGACGACCTTTGTCTCAGGAATTCCACGCATGTACTCTCTTCGAGTGTAAGCGGGTTTATCTACATTTCGATCGATTTTACCAGGTCTCAAATGTGCCATAAGCATCACCTGTAAAGACGTATAGATCGTGTGTTTTCACGACCTTATAAAGGTTAGCTTTCTGACTTTTTGAACCTCTTCAATAGAAAGTCGAGGAGGGTAGGTTACCTTGAGTAACTCACGAGCGACTTTCCACGTGCCTTTGAAAGTGGGTGAGCCATGGTGCCACTCTACGAGTATTTGTTGGTTCGACTACAGTATTACCTTTTATTACCGAGTTTTCCGAACTGGTTCAAATCCAATCTCAAAGACACAGGCTGGATCGCCACAGGCCATGCACATGACCTCTTCCACTGAGGGTACGAACCCTGTTGCCTGCTCCACTGCACCGATGATCCCACCGCGATAGAGGTGGCACACCGGTTTTTCAGCCCCCGTTCTCTCGTGACAGGTGTCCCCTGTGTGGTCTACAAAGCGGATTACCTTCTTTTCATCGTCTGTTTCCACGTAAATGGCGGTTAAGTCCCGGTCTCCAGGGATTGAATTCATCAAATCCTCTGCTACTGCCTTTAAGATTGTCTCAACACGCCATTTAAAGCCGGGCAGTTTTCTTAAAACAGCTAACTGCGCTTTCATAGAAACGCCTAGCCCGTTTGCCCCCATTTTCGCTGTCTTAATTCCAATGTTGACCAGCTGCGCTCTCCCTCCTCCTACTTCCTCCACTGCCTGGGAAAAGGCTGAGTAGTGTCGGGCGGGAGGACCAGGTTCAGAAGTTTCGGGAGGCCATTTATCTTCGTCAAGGTAGACCTTCATGCCGGGACAGAGGATTTCTGCTCTATTTATGACTACTCTGAAGCCATCTTCTCCCATGAGCTCTTTTGAAGCTTTCAACGCCTGGAATAATAATGCATTTTGTATCTTTCTTCGGGGGTCTCTGTGGAACGGCAGGCTTTCCACTGCTTTTCGCCTCCTTTCGCGTTGCGATTTTGATATTTGTGTGTCCTTTTCATATAAACTTTGTGACAACAGGCGATAGATGCTGCACAACCTTCCTCACCATCAGTTCTCTCTCACACGGTAGTGCAGTGAAAGATGTATCCTCGACACTGTATCATACTGCTCCATGCTGTTCGTTGCCCACATCGAAACTCGGTGGATAATTCTAGAGCGAGAGCACAGCCACTCCCGTAGTTTTTTGGGTTATTTTGATAGGAAATTACGAAAATTAATAAAAGTATTCTTATACATTAAATGAAGTATTTGGAGGTTGATTCATGATCAAGAATTCTGCGTAAACCACAGGTTCAGCTCGTAGATCCCCACTCCTCTTTTTTTCTCTATAGTAAATCCCATTTTTTCAAAGAGGTTCATCATGGGTTTGTTTTCAAAGAATACTTCTGCATAAAATCCTAATAAACCCTGTTTTTTTGCCAGATACGTCAGGTAAGAAAGTAGTTCTGTACCAATGCCTTTTTTCTGGTAATCGTCTCGTACGACCAACGCCACTACTGCGGTGTGTGTATTTTCCTGTACACTGTACTGACCAATGCCTATGACTTCTTCTTTTGTATCGTGCTGCAAGACTGCTAAGATGACTTTCCTTTTCGTGTAATCAATGACGACGAATTCCTGTAACATTTCGTGGGGGACATTCTTTCGTATGGAGAAGAACCGGCGGTACATGCTCTGGTCCGACAGAGAATAGAAGAATTCCTTTAACAAAGGTTCGTCACTGATTTTGACTGGCCTCAAAAGAATTTCCAACCCTGTCTTCGTGGTGCGGTAGGTTTCCAGTTCTTCAGGGTACTCCCCTTTTTTCCCGGGGATGAAGGCCTGGTCCTTGTAGATCAGATTGAGTTTCTTGGCTTCCTGGATCAACCAGGGCCTGAACGATGGATGGGCAATACTGATTAACTCCATGGCACGTTCACGAATGTTCTTCCCGTGGAGATAGGCAATCCCGTATTCAGTGACGACGTAGTGGATGTCACCGCGATTCAAGGTGACGCCCGCCCCCTCCTTGAGAAAGGGAACGATACGGGATATTTGACCATTTTCTGCTGTCGACTGCAAGGTGAGGATCGCCCTCCCATTTCGGGCCAGGACAGCTCCTCTCATGAAGTCTGCCTGTCCTCCGATACCGCTGTAGAACAGTTTACCCAGAGATTCAGCTGTCGCCTGCCCCGTCAAGTCAACTTCTAAAGCGCTGTTGATGGCTGTCATGTGGTCGTGCTGTGCAATTGTTAGAGGGTTATTCGTGTAGTCAATCGTTCGGAACTCTACAGCAGGATTATCGTCAATGTACTCGTAGGTCTCTCTCTTGCCCATGCAGAAGGTGGCTACCGTTTTCCCCCGATTTAAGGTCTTTCGAGTGTTGTCAATGACGCCCCTTTTCATCAAGTCGACAATACCATCACTCAGTAACTCGGTGTGAATCCCCAAATGCTTCTTATTTTTCAACCTCGACATGATCGCATTGGGTATACTCCCGTACCCTGCCTGGATCGTGTCCCTATCTTCTACTAAGCGGGAAACGTGCCCACCAATCTCTGAAGCTATTTCATCTGACACCTTCGTCTCGTACTCCAGGATAGGTTCATCGTGCAGCACCAAAAAATCAGTGTCAGACACGTGGATGAACCCATCGCCGTGCACGCGAGGCATAAAATCATTGACCTGGGAAATGACTAACTCGGCCTTCTCTATGGCTGCCTTCGTCATGTCGACTGACACCCCTAAACTCATGTACCCGTGCTCATCAGGAGGTGAGGTCTGTATCAGAGCAACATCGACAGGGATGAACTCACCATAGAGTAAGCGGGGCACCTGGCTCAAGAACACGGGCGTGTAGTCAGCAGCACCCTCGTTTACTGCTCCCCTCGTGTTGGCGCCAATGAAAAAAGAGTCGTGCCTGAAGTTGTACTTGAACTTCTCATCAGCATAGGGAGCCACCCCTAACGTGAACACGTGGAATACTTCAGCATCAAAGAAGGCCTTTGGATTAGATTCCACGTACTTAATCAGTGCATTCACTAAATACTGCGGCTCTCCGCACCCCGTCCCTATGAAGATGCGGTCTCCACGGTGGATGTGCCCAAATATCTCGTTTTCGGGTGCAACCTTTTCGGCGTATTTGCTCTTCAGCTCAGCTACCTTCGTGATGGGTACCTGCATAGACACACTCCTTTTCCCTCTTCAGCTTCAAACCATAAGAACATTGTCCTAGTTTCGAAACTCGGTGGATAAATAAAGAGAGAGAAGTCTGGAAGACTGACAAGTGAGGTCAGCCAGCCTAATACAGGGTCAGTGTTCCGTCTTCTTTTGTCTTCTTTTCAAAGTAGGAAAAGACTTTGTACCCCAGTACATTGAAAGAGACGGCAAGCACAACGAGCAAAAGGATTTCTTTTCGTATGTCAAACAGGGGTTCTATCCCCATGAGGACAGACCTGAATGCGTCAATTGCCCAGGTATCGGGAATGCAGTACGCGATATATCGCAGTGCCTGGGGAAAGATCCTGATAGGAATGATAATCCCGGTGAGGAACTGGAAAAGGAAGGTAAACAAATTGGCAATAGACCCTATCTGTTTATACCTCAAAGAAAACCCACTCATGATGACACCGACGCCAAAGAAGACCATCAAACACAGCAAGAATATGAAGAAAGCTCCTAAGAGAGCTGATGCTGGACTAGACCTGCCAAATGACACAAACCCAATGACAATCAACACAAGCGAAAAGAGGCTGCTTGAAAGTATCCTGCTCAGAGTCATACCCATGATGAAAGAGATCCGGGGTATGGGTGACAGAAAGGTCGGCTCTAGTGTCCCTCTCACCACTTCACCCTCTATACTGTACCCCATCTGATAGGCAAAGTTTCCCAGGAAATAGAGCGCCCATCCACTGAGGACATAGCTTGTCAGAGATGAGGCACCCCCACTGGCCTGGAGGAATAATCCCTGGTCAATGAGGCCTGAAATGAGATACGCTATTAAGGTGAACCCAATAGGCATGGTGATGATCCACAACAAATTGGCAGGGTACCGGTAGTATATTCTGAGATCCCCAATAGTTGTGGAAAGAATGACTCTAAGTTCACCTTTTAAAGTTCCTTTTTCCTTGATATATTGACTGAAGCTCATTTTTTACTCCCTCCTCGTGAGAAATAGAGGTAAACGTCCTCCAGTGAAATATTGGTCACCGATATGTTCTCTATCTTTGGCCCCAGGAACTGATACAGCGCATGGAGCACACCGGGGACCTCCTCTACCGTAATGTGGACCATACCTTTCTTGTTGTCGTCTAACATGATGATGTTGTCAATTGATCTCATTTTTTGCACATCTGCATCTGAGAACGCCCCCCTCACTGTTATGCTCTCTTTACCGCCAATCGTATTGATGAGCTTTCTCGGTTCGCCCTCGACCAGTAAGTGCCCTCCACTGATGATGGCAACAGTGTCACAGATTTCTTCTACCAGTGATAATTCGTGAGAGCAGAGAAAAACTGTTTTTTTCTCATCTTTGGCCACAGAGTAGATGAGTTTTTTTAATTCTATTTTGGTCTCTACATCTAATCCGAGCCATGGTTCATCAAAGAACAGAATGGGTGGGTCCGGGAGCAGCGCTCTAATAATCGACAACTTGGCTTTCATTCCACGGCTGTACTTGCCGACCTGCTTATCTTTGTGCTTGAGGAGGTCAAATCGGTTCATGAGTTCTGTAATCCTTTTTTTCGCTTCTGAAGGTGGGATATAATAGTAACTGGCAAACCGCAGCAAGTTCTCCTCCCCTGATAACCGCCAGTAGGTGGATCGCTCAGATTCCATGATAGCACCAATGCTCATCTGCACCTTCCGTGGTTCTTTCATGACATCATACCCGTTGACGTACGCTTTTCCACTGGTCGGAATCAAAAGGGTGCACAAGATCTTGAAGGTAGTTGTCTTCCCTGAACCATTTGGTCCCAAAAACCCAAAGATTTCACCCTCTTTAATCTTCAAATTCATGTTCAGTACAGCAGGTTGGGTACTCTTTGGGTATACCTTGGTAAGGTCTTCTGTGAGAATTGCGTGTTCCATAGACTCACCGTGATGTAGTATTCCCCCATTCTAACAAGGTATATAAAGGTTTTGGTCTCTCGGGGTTGTCAAGTCTTATGGTGCTCCTCACATTGCATCGCTGAATAGAGGATGTTACTGCTATGAATGATTCAATTAAGAGAAAAACTGACAATTTAAGAGGTCGCACCATTTCTAACACCACATAATTTGACAACCCCGGTCTCTCAGCGATGTGGCAGTGTCTGGTGTTGCAGCATATTTAATTCTGGAAATTGTCTGTTTATCTATTTTTGTAGAGATTGGAAAGTAAAATGCATTTATAGAGAAGTGGTGTCTGCACAGCCAGGAATCGCGGTGATGTGAAAGGTGCCACTGCAGAAGGTGCAAGGGGGAAGGTGGAGGAAAGGTGAGGGAAATGAGAAATGATGAAATGAGGGAAACGTTTTTAAATGGATAGGGCGAACAGGGCTGAATGCTGGAAGGGTGCACAGCAGATGAGCTGCTGCTGGACTTGGTTGAAGCGAACAATTTGAGCAAAATTTCTGTCAATTTTGCTCGAAAATTTGAGATTTCTCGAATTCAAAAGCAGTACAATCTCTTATCTGTATGTCTTAATTTCAAAATAGTGGAAAAGTATTTTAAAGACAGAAAACTTTATAAATGAGGAGAGACATAAGGGGTGGAGGTGACAAAGATGGAATGGCTAGCAAACGGCGTGACAGAGAATGAGATAGAAGAATACGTCGAAACCTACTGTTGTGCATGCCACAACGTAAGAGCTGCAGATTTAGAGTGCTAAATAGAGGAGATACTTATGGAAACCTCTTTGGATATTTTGGAGAGGGAGTTTGTTGCTCCTTCTCTCACTTTTATCTTCAAAGCCTACGAAGGACCCAACAGGCACCTGGTTATTTCCAATATAAGTGGTGCTGCTGTTATTGTCGATGATGAATCAGTGAACCTCATAGAGTCCTTCAGGGAACGGAGGAGCCCTTCCCAGTTAGGGATTGTGTCAGAAGATACGCTCTCAACGATTGGTAAGTTTGTCGAATCCTGTATCCTCATTGATGCTGGAAAGGACCCTTATGAAATGCTGCACTACCGGGTTGAAAGGCTGAGAACACGCCCGGAATTGGACATCATTCCCGTGGTTACCACTGCCTGTAACCTGGGGTGTCGTTACTGCTTCCAACCAAAGGGTATGAAAAGCTACTGGGACAGGAAAATGGTGGAAAAAGCAGTCGAGTATACGCTCAGCCGGATCGCGAACGAGAAGATAACCCAGCTGTACGTGAGTCTGTATGGTGGAGAGCCTCTCTTGAATTTTGACGCATGCTCGCAATTCATGAGTGAAGTGTGGGAAGGATCAGGAAATATCAAGAAAATGACGTCTCTTGTGACCAATGGGACACTTATAACAGACAAAATCCTTGACGAACTCAGAAAATACAATATGAATTTTGTCCAGATCACGGTGGATGGATCAAAAGAGGTCCATGACAAGAGGCGGTGTTTCAAGAATGGAGAAGGTACCTACGACATCCTCATGGAAAAAATCGAGATGACTGCACGGAAGCTCCCCCTCCAGATACGGGTTAACGTCGATAAGGAGAACCTGACCAGCCTTTCCAAGTTCATTGATGACCTGATAGATCGAGGGCTTGGTGGGCGCGGCATCCGGATTGATCTCGCCCGTGTGATGGCCAACACATCTCCTAACTGCTGGTACGAATCGAGCTGCATCCCGGTGGATGAATACGACAGAAGTATGTTCCCCTACTTCTTGCGGTTGAAGAATGCAGGCTTCAAAATCCTCATAGGCTGGAAGAACCTGCCGCGGTACATATACTGTGCTGCGTATTCTGGGAAGCACATAGCAATAGACCCGGAAGGTAACCTGTACAACTGCCTTGAGGGAATAGGGCTTGAAAGGTACATCACGGGGAACCTCTTCAGAGATCCCATCTACAATGAGCACTACAGAGAATGGGTGGAATTTTCTGTTCTCAACTTCAAAAAGTGCAGGGAATGTCCTGTCATTGGATTTTGCGGCGGAGGGTGCGGCGCAGAGGCCATGAAAATACACGATATGTTGACAGTTGAGCCTGCCTGCGTCGAGAACAAGTTCTCTTATGTGGGAGGTGCTATACTACCTCCAGAGTATCGCAGATTGATCGAGGGCGTTTAAATGGATCCACGGGAGGTCAAAGAAGCTGCAGGTGAATGGATAGAGTTGAACAATTCACTTGAAGGAGGCGACGAGTTCACCCCCTTCTGGTATTTTGGGAGAAATGTAAGAAGAACGTATGAAGAAATGTATATCCTTCATCCGCAGGTGACGCTGCGGTATGACCCCGCATTTTTCCCCTACGGTATTCTCGTCCACGGTGTTGGTACCTATCCGCGGTTTTTCAATGAAGATGCGACCCGGATTTTGGCGAAAATAATGAATATCCCAAAATCTGTTGATAACCTCTGTGATGATGCTGAAAGCACGCCACATGTAAAAGCATTCCTGGATGAGTTGGTCGATAAAGGGTACGTAGTACGCGGTATTTTCAACCGCATCGGTTACGCTATCAGTGACCGCGAACCCCTCAAAACAGAACCAGCCACCCAACACTTCCCTGTTCCTTATCCTGTAGTCCCCCACCGCACCATGCTCTACCTCACATACCAGTGTAACGTTGACTGCAAACACTGCGGCGTACGCAAAGATACATCGTTACACCTCACGGGCGAACAGTGGATCGCTGTCTTGGATAAACTGGAAAAAGCTGGCGTCTACGAGATCACCTTAAATGGTGGTGAGCCATTACTGCACCCTGATATCCATGCCATCCTGAAGAGGATTTCCAACACCCGGTTACACTGCCGGTTGTTCACCAATGGGACTTTACTGGACACTGTAATGGATCAGCTGTATTGCGCAAATAACTTTTTCCTTTCAGTGTCGCTGGATGGTGCCACAGCTTCAGTCCACGACGATTTCAGGGGAAAGAAGGGGACCTTTTCGAAGGTCATCGACGCTTTCGAAATGCTGCAGAAAGCGCCCCACGACATCCCGCGGATTGCAGCCTGTGTCATCCACAAGAAAAATGTGGACCAGCTCGAAGATGTCATCGAACTTGCACTCCAGTACAACCTGTGGGGAGTGGGCTTCATCTCTATGAACTACTTCGGAAAGGCCAGGACCTCAGGCTACTACCTTTCCGTGCAGGAGCACCCCGAAATCCTGGAGAATTTGAGAGAAATTTCTAAAAAATATGAGGAAAAACTCTACATCAGCATCCAGGGGAGAGGACCCACCCTCAAAATCCCTGAAAGGAACATGCCTGACTTTTATGGGAACAAGTTTGTATGCAATTCAGGTATCCTTGAGTGGTGTTTAGACCCTGCAGGGAATGTTTTTCCCTGCGAGATCGTGGTAACGTTCACGGAAGAGCAGCAAAAGCAGTTCACCTACGGAAATATGGTGAAGCAGTCGCTCTCCGACATATGGAACAGCAAGAAATTTGCTCTATTCCGTGGAGAGTATTCGCCTGATGACCTCACAGCGTGCACAGACTGCTCCTTTTATGAGAAATGCATGTCCAAGAAGTGCAGATTATACGCACTGTCAACGACAGGGGACTTTCACGGCCCATCTTATGAATGTCAGTTCTCTCAATGTGATCTAGGAATAGACTATTTCACGAACAAAAAAGAGAAGAATTCTACATAGAGGTGATGTAATGAACAAGATAGTTGGAAAAATGGCAAGGGAGGCGTACGAGAAGTACCCCTTCTACAAGTGGTGTTACGATAAGGCAGGAATTTCACCCGAAGAGCTGGAAAAAGGGAACGTCCCTGTCATAGACAAGACTGCCTTTTTTGAATACGAGGACGAGAAAGGACAGCCCTACTACTATTACAAAGGACTGAATGCAGAGCACCCCGATGCCTTCATAGCTCAGACCACCGGGACGACGGGAAGGCCTCTGCAGGTGCTCTTCACCAAGCGGGATTCAGCAATGAAAACTGCGCTCGAAACGCGCTTTTCTGACATCATAAAACGAGATGGAGAGTTGAGAACCCTCTACCCGAGTGAAACGTCTGAACACATGCTCAACATCTACGCTATCTCGGGGATACATGAGAAGCAGTTCTTCTTCCCTGCAGGTTCTCTGGAGGAAAAACTGTCCCTCCTCAAAAGGGCGAGGCCGCACATCATCTTTGACCTTACCACAGACATCATCCGGTACATGGTGAAAAATGAAATTGACATGGCGGAATACGGCATAGAATATGTGGTGTATTTACGTTTGGAACCCTCTTTAAAGGAAAAAATTAGGAAACAGGTGAAACCGTGCAGTGTTTTTGGCGCCATAGACGCCTTGATGGCAGCATTTGGGTGTCCTCTCAATGAAGAGAGGAGGCATCTTTATAGCCCGGAGTGCATCTATGAAGTGCTCAACGAAAATGGAGAAGTCACTGAAACAGGTGAAGGTCTCTTAGTATCGACACTCCCCCTCAAGGGGTTCCCTCTCATCCGGTACACCAACAGAGACCGGGTGAAGAGTGTGGAGTCCCACTGCGAGTGCGGGTACACGGGGCGGGACCTGGAGTTTTTGGGACGTGAACACGGTGTCAAAATCCCCACAGCAGAGGAAGTGATGATCGATTATGAACGGGTCTTTGAAGCATTCATGGACAAACCCTACACTGACCGGGTGATGACAGCGCTCATGGACGTGGAAGAGGAAGGAAGACCAGAGAACATTCTGGCCACCCTCATTGAATGCGAGGTGAAAGAACCCACGCTGGATAAAGAGATGTCTGTTGAAGTCATGTGGATAGGCTCCGGCAATGTCTTCCCGCGGCACCTCAAGTACCTACCTGTCATCTATGTCCCGAAGGGGACGATTCCCTGGAGTACGTTGGGAAGGATGAAATCGTACGTAAAGCTCACTTCAGGTGCTTCTGCAGAAACACTCAAGCTGTACGGGTACTTCATTAACATTGTCGAGCAGACAACTGGGTGGCACATCGTACGATAGTCTTTTGCATGAGGAAGTGATCCTTAAAAGATGACTGCAACCCTGCCTGAAGGTACTTCTCATGACAGGTAGAGCTCCTGGTGATGACAGGATTGTTTGAGCCCACGAAGACACCTCCTTCTTCTCATCACTTGGGATTGGGAGCACTTCTTGTCCAAAAAAAAATCTAGAAACCCAAAAGTTTATATACTCCCAGGAGAAGGAAGAGTGAGGTGATGATAGATGGAAGAATGGCTCACTTCTGGCGTGAAAGAAGGCGAAATTGAAGAATTTATCGAGACATACTGCTGTGCCTGCCACAATGGCAAGGTAACACCAGAATGCTAGATAAGAAAGTGTGGACGCTTTGCGTTTGGAGAGAGGGTTCATCGCTCCTTCTCTCACTTTTATCTTTACCTCTCGAACCTGAGAAGTCCTCATTTTGATACACGTGGATCTGATTGTCGATGATGAACCAACCCCCATCAAGCCCTCTCGAATGGAGGAGAGGTGCGCGAGGTTGAGCAGTGCGAGTGCTCAGAATGAGACATTTCAGTGAGTGTAGTCTCAGTATCACCAAAAGCTTCCATTTCAATAATCCAAAAGCTTATATACCTCCAATGAAATGAGGAGAGAGGTGATAAAAGATGGAAGAATGGCTCACATCAGGTGTGACAGAAGGCGAAATCGAAGAATTTATCGAAACCTACTGCTGCGCCTGTCATAATGGCAGAGCTGACAATGAATGCTAGATAGAAAATATGAACTTTGCACAGAGAGAGGATTCATCACTCCTTCTCTCACTTTTGTTTTGAGTCATGAGTATGCTATCGGGTTATGCGGTGGTCACGTGACAGCAGAGAAAGAACTCATCGAGATGACGAGAGAATTTGTTCAGATTTCCAGCGAATGCACGCCACATGAGTCCTACCATGAGATCACGTCATCAATTAAAGCACACATGGAGGACAGAGGGATTAAACCGGAGATAGTACGGGTTTCACCCGAGCAGGCGCGCCGCGCTTGGGATATAAACATTTCTCATGAAAGGTTCCCTTCTGCATCTGCGTATGCGTGGTTTGATACTGCATCACTGAAGGTAAGGACTCCTCACGTGGAAAAGTGCAGTATTCTAGGTCACGTTGGCGACGGGGATTTCACGCTCGTACTGCACGCTCACCTCGACACCCGGTGCCTTGAAGACGAACAATGGGAGCACCCACCCTTTTCTGGAGATCTGGTGGAGGGATGCCTCTATGGGCTCGGCGCAGCAGACAACAAGAGCGGTATAGCAGCAGCGCTTGCAGCAGTTGAGGGTGTTAACCTCCACAGGGTCAGCGTGCTTCTAGCTTTTACTGCTGATGAGGAAATGGGGGGGTACGCTGGTATGGGATACCTTGCTGAAAGTGCCCGTACTATGGGGGACCTGGTTTTGTCCACCAATGGGCCATTCTACAAGGTCAATGTGGGGTGCTGGGGTCGCGTGTGGACACTGGTTTCAGTGAATGCGCCCCAATCGCGCGAAAATGCTGAGCTATTCCACGTGCTGAGAGAGCACCACTTTAGTATGAATCGAAAGCTACAGGAATTCTCACTGCAAATAGCTAGTATTGGCAGGAACCTCAATGGACTCATCAGCGTTACTTGTAACACTTTTTCGCCCGAATTCTCACTGCCACAGTTGTACTCCACCTTGTGCATGGCTGCTCCTCAATTTGATTTTGGCATGAAGGTTATTGGAGTGTCAGACCAGGTCGTGAGCAGGAAAAATCCCTTATTCAGTCATTTTTCTACAGCACTACAAACAGTCCTGGGAGAGCGCCTCACCTACCAGATGGGTCCTGTGTCTGATATTCGCTTCGCTTTGCGTAAAGGTGTTGATGCTGCCGCTTTTGGCCCTATTCGCAAAGACTCCAATGTGCACAAACCAGATGAGCACGTCTGTATCAAAGAGCTTGTCCAGTGTGTGGACGTGTATGAGCACTTCATACGTGCACTTGAAAGCTCTCTTGACTGATGACAGAGATGATACTTTTCATTAGAAACCTTTATTAACTTTGAAAAGTGTACAGATTCCCACGTGACACCACCTATGTGGTGGGAGGTGTATGCATGAAGCAGTTCCAGAAATGGGCTCAGCACCAATACAGCATGAAACAGAAAATGGTGGCATTTTTCTTTGAAGGTATCCTATTCTTGGTGTTGTTCCCATTCCTTCTCATAGGTGTCTCCCCTCTTCTCGATCGCTGGCTGCAGCTGCCCCGCATCGCCTATGGAGTGGTGAACCCCTTCGTAGGTGTTCTCTGTGTAGTGGTAGGGTTGATTCTTGCTCTGTGGTCTATCGAAACCCAGGTCGTCACAGGCAGGGGGACTCCCGTCCCCATGATGCCGACACAAACCCTCGTGGTACAAGGACCCTTCCGCTTCTGTCGAAACCCCATGACTTTGGGGACCATTCTCTTCTATCTGGGCATCAGCATCGGGGTTGGTTCACTCTCTGCCGTCATGGTGACACTCCTCTTTGCAGCCTTGCTTTTGACATACATCAAGACAATTGAAGAAAAAGAATTAGAGATACGATTTGGGTCAGAATATGTGAGATACAAGGAGAAAACACCATTCTTGATCCCCCATTTGCTGAAATGAGATTGATCATCAGTTCATGCACTGTGAGATGACAAGCCTGTGACGAAAATTTCAGGGTGGAGCAAGATAAAAGAATACATTAAGTATTGAAGAGCCGTTCAAGTAACGCATTACTGAAGGAATTACGATGTCACCCTATTTCTTCTGTATTCACGTGCTCCTTTACCAGTTTCCCGAGTAATTTTATCTTTTCTGTGTCATTTCGAGTCAACAACGGCTCTAAATCGTCAATCTGCTTTGCTGTATGGTACGTATCACTGGACACCAGCAACAGTGGTACGTTTCGCTCCTCTGCCTTGGCTATGATACTCGAGGGAGGTAGAATACTATTGGTCAGGACAATCCCTGCAGTATCACTTTCTAAAGCAGCCAGAAGCATGTCAGTCCGGTCGCCACCCGTAATGATTAACTTGTTCTCCTCTCTGAACAAGGGGTTCCTCAATGCTGCATTAGCAGACAAGGCACCCACAAAGATGTGCTTTACCACCTTGTTCAGCCCCTTTTCACCAGCCAGAACCTTGGCAAACAAGAACTCAGAGAGATAACTCACTGAAAGATAGGTGAGCTCCTGTTCGTACGGGAGTACACCGAAGACATTGATCTTTTCTCGTATCGTCTCTAAGTACACCTCTTTGAATTCACAGACATCCTGCACCTTGTTGAGGATGACTCCTGCAAGGTCTACACCCGCGACGTTGACGTATTTCTTGACAAAGGTAACATCATCTACAATCGAGTCATCATCACCACTCATGACTAAAAGCAGCTTTCCCCCCAGGTAGTGAGCCACCGATAAAGCATCGAGGTACACACTCACCCCGTAGGTGAGGTCTCTTCCTCCCTCTACAATGAGAATGTCTTTATTCTCTCCCGTGTTGCGTGCCATTTCCCTCAGTTTCGTCTTTGTCCCTTCCTCATCATACATGTACCTGACCTTGGAGTGCTCAAACGCTATCGTAATATTCTCAGGGTCTTCTTCCAGTCCAAAAATGTTAGCTATCAGGGCGGAATCGTAGTCCCACAATCGCTTCTTTCGGTAGAGCAGGCGGTCTCCAAAGGGCTTCATGTACCCGAAGTTCTTCATGGCCTGAGCCAGGCCCACAATGACACTGGTTTTGCCTGCACTTTTACGCAGCGATGCAATTACCATTTTATCCATTCATGTCACCTCTTTTGAAAGGAGAATCCTCACATCCACAGCCTTTACCCCCTTCCCTTCAAGCGCCACGAGGGGGTTGATCTCAATATCTGATACACTCTTTAAGGTGTAAATGAGTGCGCCCAGCTTTACTATAACATCAACGACGCTTTCTATGTCTTTTTTCTCCTCTCCCCTGACTCCCAGCAAGAGAGGGTAGGATCTGGTTTCCTTCATCATGGTTAAAGCCTCTTTCCGGTTCAGTGGATAGGCGCGGAATGAAACGTCTTTCATGACCTCCACGTAGATGCCACCCAGACCGAACATGACGACAGGACCGAAGGATTGATCTCTCCGGGCACCCACTATGGTCTCAGTGCCTGATTTAACCATTTCTACAACTTCCACGCCTTCGATTACAGCACGAGGGCTATTCTTCCTGCAGTTGTAGAGAATGGCCTCGTACGCGTTAATAACCTCTGCCTTGTTGTCCAGGTCCAGCGCTACACCACCCACATCGCTCTTGTGGATGATATCTTTGGAGACAACCTTCACCACCACGGGGTACCCGATTTCTTCTGAGTAGTTCACTGCCTCATCGAGGTTACGGGCAATAAAACTCTGAGGGGTTTGAATCTGTGCCGCTTTCATGACCTCTCGCGCTTCATGCGAGAGGAGAAAGAACCTTCCCTCCTTCCGGGCACGGGCGATGATCTCCTCAATAGACGCGCAGTCTACGGGAAATTCTGGAGGGCTCCCTCGCTCTTCCAGGGACGAGTGGCAGTAAGAGTAGAGAGCACCCAGGCAGGAGACGCACTCATACACATCTGAATACACGGTGATCCCTTTCCCTTTCAGAGAATCAATGACTGTCTCTGTGGTGGCACCACCCAAGAGAGAGAACAATACTGGTTTTTGGGCTTCTCTGTATTTTTTTGAGCTTTCTTCAATGATCAAAGACAAAGCGTTCAAGTCAAAGACAGCAGTCTCGCAGTACAGAGCGATGACAGAATCTATGTTCCCGTTTTCGAGGGCTGCTCTTAACGCAGATTCATAGGTTTGAGGAGTAGCTTGCCCCGTGAGGTCCACAGGATTCTTGGTAGACCCAAAGTCGGGAGTTACCCGAGAGAAAACCTCCTTGAGGAGGGGCGCATCATCATAGAGGTTCACTCCGTACTTCTCACAGGCATCTGTCGCCATGACGCCCAGTCCACCTCCGTTGGTGATGATGATGGTGTCCTCTCCCGGAGGTAAGGGAGTGTCAGCCAGGAACTTGCACCAGTTAAAGGCTTCCTGGAGGCTTTCTGCCCGTAAGACACCGCACTGCCTCATGATAGCGTCAAAGATCTCATCTTGTCCTGCTAAAGAACCGGTGTGAGAAGCTGCAGCCATGGCACCCCTTTTAGACCTCCCAGACTTGATGACAACTATTGGTTTTACTCTGGTGGCTGTCTTGAGGACGTCCACCAGCCTTTCCCCTCCCTTCACGCCTTCAATGTACATCAGGACGACTTTAGTGGAATCAGACTGTATCAAATACTCTAGAAGGTCTGCTTCATCAATATCTGCTTTATTTCCCACAGAAACGATAGCACTCAACCCAATTCTCTCCACAGCAGTCTTCCCCACCATGGACGCTCCCAAGGCTCCACTCTGGGTGACAATGGCCACATTTCCCCTCAGTATGTTCCTGGGGCCAAACGTACTGTTCAACGAGGTCACAGCAGAGTATATCCCGAATATATTGGGACCTAAAACACGCATCCCGTGGGATCGGGCATAGGTGATGAGCTTCTTCTCTTCTTCAATGTTCCCCACTTCAGAAAATCCTGAAGATATGATGGGGAGAAATTTCACTCTTTTTTTAGCACAGCTCTTCACAGCATCAGCCACGAATTTTCCAGGTATGCAGATGACTGCCATGTCAAGTGTATCATTGATATCTTCTATTTTCTGGTATACAGGGAGACCCATAATTTCGCCGCCTTTTGGGTTTACGGGATATATTTTGCCAGTGTAGCCTCCCAGGTAGATATTCTCCAGGATCTTGTACCCTATCTTGTCCTTGTCCTGTGATGCTCCTACGACTGCAACAGATCGCGGTTCAAACAAATATTTTATATCAGGGTTGGTGTCTTTCATAGAATCTACCTTCTGAAGGCCATTTTCAGCTCGTAGACTCCCCCTTCACTTTGTTTTTTGATATCAAATCCCATTTTTTCAAAGAGGTTCATCATGGGCTTGTTTTCCACGAGGACCTCTGCAGTAAATCCTAGTAACCCCTGTCTCTTTGCCAGATAGGTCAGATAGGCAAGTAGTTCTGTACCAATGCCTCTGTTCTGGTAGTCATCCCTGACCACGAAGGCCACCTCTGCAGAGTGCATCATCTCATCTATGCCGTACTGCCCCATGCCTACCACTTTTTCCAGCTCATCTTCGGTAAGGACTGCTAAGATAACCACTTCTTTCGTGTAGTCAATGATGACAAAGTCTTGCAGTCGCTCGTGGGGCATGTCTTTTCGCAGGGAAATGAATCGGCGGTACATACTCTGATCTGACAAAGAATAGAAGAATTCCTTGAGTAAAGGTTCGTCACTAATTTTGACAGGTCTTAAAAGAATTTCCAATCCCGTTTTCGTGGTGCGGTAGGTTTCCAGGTCTTCGGGGTACTCACCTTTTTTCCCGATGATGAAGGCCTGATCCTTGTAGATTAAATTGAGTTTTTTCGCTTCCTGGATCAGCCAGGGCCTGAAGGCGGGGTGGGCAATACTGATTAACTCCATGGCACGTTCACGAATGTTCTTCCCGTGGAGATAGGCGATCCCGTATTCAGTGACGACGTAGTGGGTGTCGCCGCGATTCAAGGTGACGCCCGCCCCCTCCTTGAGGAAGGGAACGACACGGGATATTTGACCATTTTCTGCTGTCGACTGCAGCGTGAGGATCGCCCTCCCGTTTCGAGCCAGGACAGCTCCCCGCATGAAGTCTGCCTGTCCCCCGATGCCGCTGTAGAACACCTTCCCTATGGATTCAGCTGTGGCCTGTCCTGTCAGATCAACTTCTAAAGCACTGTTGATGGCAGTCATGTGATCGTGCTGCGCAATCGTTAAAGGATTATTCGTGTAGTCAATAGTCCTGAACTCGATGGATGGATTGTCGTCTATGTACTCGTAGGTCTCTCTCTTGCCCATGCAGAAGGTTGCTACCGTTTTCCCTCGATTGAGATTTTTCCGCATGTTATCAATGACCCCTTTTTTCATTAAGTCGACAATACCATCACTCAGTAACTCTGTGTGAACCCCCAAATGTTTCTTATTACCTAAACTGGCCATGATTGCATTGGGTATACTCCCATACCCTACCTGGATCGTGTCCCCATCTTCTATTAGGCGGGAGACATGTCCACCAATCTCTGAAGCAATGTCATCTGCCACCTTCGTCTCGTACTCCAGCAAAGGTTCATCACACCAGATGATAAAATCCACGTCTGACACGTGAATGAATCCATCGCCGTGCACCCTCGGCATGAACGAGTTCACCTGTGCAATGACGAGCTCAGCTTTTTCGACAGCTGCCTTCGTCATGTCAACAGACACCCCCAGACTCATGTACCCGTGCTCATCAGGAGGAGAGGTCTGTATCAAAGCAACATCCACAGGGACGAACTCACTGTACAGCAATCGGGGCACCTGGCTCAAAAACACGGGCGTGTAGTCAGCAGCACCCTCGTTCACCGCTCCTCTCGTGTTGGTGCCGACGAAGAAAGAGTCGTGCCTGAAGTTGTACTTGAACTTCTCATCGGTGTAGGGAGCCACCCCTAACGTAAACACGTGAAACACTTCAGCATCAAAGAACGCCTTTGGATGTGATTCTACGTACCTGATGAGCGCACCCACTACATACTGCGGTTCTCCACACCCCGTCCCTATGAAGATGCGGTCTCCCCGGTGGATGTGTCCAAATATCTCGTCTTCTGGTGCAACCTTCTCGGCGTACTTTTTTAACTCATCTACAGTCTGGGTTCCTCGACTCATAAGACACACCTTTCGTATTTAGTGCGCGTGATATACCCTGCATGAATGATGCATATAAGCATTTTGTTGGAAAGTCTCTTTAATGAGTTCTTCCTTTGGGATCAAATGCAGGAAAAGGACTGATTCCGAACATCAGCCATAGAGTAATCACCTGAAATCTGTAAAATGGTTGTGTCAAATCAGATGTTCTAAAGTCTGGAGTAAGGCACACCCTGAACAATCGTGGAAGTGTTCTAACCTAATAGAAGGTAACAATGAAGTTCTAGACAGCCAGTTGCATCAAAAGTGAATATTTCCCGTGCTCCCACAGATTACGTACGCTACCATGTCCCCAGTGTGACAAATAGTAGTGAAATCACTGCAACATGGTTTCCTTCTAAAGTACTCTTATAGAAATCTCTCTTTCAAGACAACCCAGCTCGAATCAAAGAGGATAACCTACAACACTCAGGTATATAACACTCTCCTCAGTGCCGTCCGCCTTCACAATAGTGTTCACCTCATCATCGAAAAGAGCTCCAATCTGACAGGAACCCAGTCCAAGACTCACCGAGGCCAGTGCCAAATTCTCAGCAATGTGCCCACAATCTAAGTAGATGTACCGATAGGCACGCTGTTTGTACTTCCATTTTGAACGATAGAATATGGCAGTCCAGACAAAAACAGTGGCACACTCACGGCACATGCTCTGCCCCAGTGCTGCCTCCGTGATCTCTCTGTCAAAATTCCCTCGGTTCAACAGTTCAAGCACGTGTCGCTTTACAGAATAGTGGTACACTCCCTTTTCCACGGTTTCAACATTATGAACGATCAAATACGTCTCTATGGGGTACAGCGCTCCAGCAGAAGGGGCAGTGCGGAATTCATATCCCTGTTCCCTTCTCTGGATACCTGTGGAAGCCCACAACAGATAAGACAACTGCTGCAGACTGATAGGTTTTCTTGAGAACTGACGAATGCTCTTCCTTTTCTTTAAAACCTCATCTAAAGACAAAGTAGCAATTGACTCCAAAGAGGGAAGATCTACTTTCTTACTTTCAGGATAATCCTTGTACAGTTCCGGCTTGCGTGACCAGTCAAGGTATCCTCCTGCCAGCTTTTCTCGAGAGTATTTTGTCTCTTTCTGGAATGTGTCTCCTATTTCTTCAGTCATGGTATCCACCTCACATACAATCTTTTCGTACTACTTCCTTTTCAACTACTTTTCTACGTGGGTTCTATTTACAAGGGGGGAGATATCTTTGGTGCGAATGGAAATGGAAAGATGCTATTTAATCATCTATCTTCAGCATAGTCATGAGCCTATTAAAGGATTCCGTTTCCATTCAGATTCATCCATATCCTCATGAGCTGATTCTACCAGGGAAGGAGCTGTCAGGGTTGTAAGGAATGTGCTTATGTCTGTGTGTGCTGTCAAATGTACGTTGATAGTATTACATAGTCAGGTGGACGAAAGCCTTATGAATCTGGTCTCTCGATATAATACATGCAGTTCAAGAGAGAGGTCGCTGAATCTCTAAAGAGAGAATTGAGCATCTGTGATGTAGCTCTTTCGAATATAAAAGAGAAATTAGAGAAATTTGAAGCTAAGTACGCCATGAATACTGAGGAATTCAATGAAAAATTCAGAAAAGGACAGTTGGGAGATGACCAAGACTTCTTTGAATGGAATGCTTATAATGCATACTATGAGGACTGGCAAAATCGCAAGAAAGCTCTTGAGGAGGTTCTGTCATGATACAGGAGTATTTTGCTTCCTTATAAAGGTGAGAGAGACTTCTTTATGTGGAGTCACTTCTGTTTGTCTGGAATCACCTATTTTCTGCCTATTGCGTAAAAAACAGGCAAGAAATGAAAATATAAATTGCTCTCAATCAATTGAATCTGTTCCTCTTTATACGTTTGTATCTCTTCTTCTGTCCATCCGTATTTGCGCATTGATTTTTGGGAAAATGAGAAATGATGCAGGAAATCTTCTAAAAGCTCTTTACTGTTGGTGTTCATGATATCAAAATCGTGGGTAGTAATCCCAACCTCTGTCATCAATCCTGCACTGGTGAAAAGGAACCTCAGCTTCCGTCCCATGCATACATCAGAGCCCTTCTCCTCAAGGTTTCTCAAAAAGAGGGCGTGTGCTCTATTTTCCGGGTAAGAGAGTCTACCTGCATGGTCAGGCTCCATGGTGGCCAAAACGATCCCATTTTTCTGAGTTACCCGTGCCATTTCATTTACCGCTCTCTGCTGCTCCTTTACGTGCATGAGGACAACACTGAATACAACTAAGTCAAAGGTTCTGTCTCGAAAAGGGAGCTGCAGTGTATCCGCTTCCATCAAGGTTACACGAGGAATCTTGGAGACAACCTGGTACGCGTGAGCAAGCTTCTGGCGGTCAATGTCAATACCTGTGATGTCCCCGTCTGTTAAAGAAGCAATCTCTGCAGTGACCACACCTGTTCCACATCCCACATCCAGAATTTTCTTCTTGTTCTTTATGTCAACCTTTTCGTAGAGGCCACGTCTGTACTCCCTGGTGTGCGTGGCCTGTTTTTCGAGGAATCTTACCCAGTCCTCCGTAGTCATTTCATGGATTTCATCTGTCATGGTATCTACTCTCTTGATGAAATCTCTTTTATAAACTTATCCTCCCTATTCACCGCTGACAACTCAGAGACTCTCGAAAGGTGAGGAATTTCTCGCTAATTCGGAGGCTTCTCGTATCAATTCAGAAGCAGGGATGGTCAATGGGCATCTTCAAAATTGGTGACTGTAAAGTCCGCTTCTCAATTTCGTCTGCAGATTTGAGTCTCTCCTTTTTGAGGACGTCTCCAACTCCTCTCTCAGAGTAATCTCTCGTGCACTTCTGAAATTAGTCTGACAAAAAAAACAAAATAATCAATGAAAAGAAAAGAAAAAATAAAAAAGTGGGTCATTGGATTATAATGCTGCCCATATCAGTCTCTGCTTCAACAGAGAGTCTTTCTTCAGCTCCGTCAAACTCCTTGCTCTTCACTGTGGCGTGGTGTCTTCCCTTGTAGCTAACCTCCAGGTCAGGAGGCACTCTGATGCTGCCCATTTCCGTTGCAGCCTCCACCAGAAAGGGAACTGTGCGGTCGAGTTCGATTTTGACACTTCCTGTTTCGGTCCTAGCCTGGTAATTCCCTCCACCTCGAGGGGAAATTGAGATAGATCCATGTTCTGTTTCCAGCTCTCCGTTCTTGAAAGACACCTTCCCTCTCAAAGAGCCATTTTCCGCAGAAGCTTCCAGGTCCTTTCCCTGCACATCCAATAGTTCTATTCTCCCGTTTTCTGTAGAAACAGAGAAGGTCTCACCTTCCACATTTTCGAGAAGTATTCTTCCATTCTCCGTCTGTGCTTCCAGCTCACGGGTGTGCACTCCTTCAAAACCTATGCGTCCATTCTCCGTTTCCACCCTCACCTTCTGTGTGTAGATTCCACTGACGGTGAGGTGGCCATTTTCGCTCTCGAGATCGAGGTCATAGATGATGTGGCCTTCTGTCATCCGGGCTTTGTCCGGGAGGTAGGCTGTAATATCCACGGTGACGTTATCTCCGTGTGCTTCCAACTCGAGGGATTCTCTCCCATTTTTACGATGTTTGAATTCAACTTCTGTTCTGTCAAGTTTCCTCTTGGCCCGCTCTGGGGAGTAACTCCGCACCTTCTTGGTGATGACAACCTTGTAGGTGTCATTCTCCCATTTCTTCAGTTCAATGTACCCATTTACGGTAGAAAAATCGATCTGCACGCTGTCAGTATCAAAGCTCCCCTCGTAGACATCATCTTTCTTTAAGTAGCTCCCCATCCCGTCGAAGTCAGGCACCTCCCTCACCAACTTCTCTATCTTGTCCATGGCTGTAGATAAGGCTGCTTCCATCTGCTCTCCAACCCTCATCCCCAGTTCGTCAGCCTCCATGGTGGCTTCTTCTCCTCCCTCAAAGTAACTGTCCTCCAGCTCTTTAAGCTTCTCCTCATACTTTGCCTTCATTTCCTGGTACGTCTGCTCCGAGACCTCGTTCTTTTCATGCATTTTCTCCAGGTCCCTGAGCATGCTCTCATACCGGTCCATGTCCAGTTTCCTCTTGATTTTCATGTCCTCACCTCAGGTATGATCACGATCAGAAGATCCTCCCCACTCTCCTGTTGGATACAATCCTCTGATTTTCTTCCATCTGTATTCGAGCTAGTGTGTACGTTATCACATACATTTTATCACCTGTTCTTACTACAAATAAGCCATATATAAACTTTTCTGAATAAAAAAGCTAAAAATTTAACTAAAATGAGAAAATATGTTCATTTTAGCTTTTTTGCGATTTCGCATTTCCGAAAACCATATATAGGGGGGTGGGAAAGAGAGGTATGCTTGAGATTTTCAGGGCCCTGTCCAACCCCTACCGACTGAATATCGTGGAGTTGCTGTACAAAAAAGAGAGGAGGCCCTACGAGCTGGAAAAAGCTTTAAAGATGACTAGAGGAGGACTGGAAAGACATTTGAAGCAGTTACTAGACTGCGGGCTCATAGAGAAGGAGACCTTCATAGAGGGGGGGAGGGCAAAAGTGAGGTATTCCCTCAGTGAAGAGACACGCGAGTTTTTTGAGACAGCCAAGGAGCTCACGGAGAAATTTGTGAGGACGAAGAAGACCCCTCCAGACAAGAGGGAAAAGATTAAACTGCTGGAGACCCGGGTAAAGACTCTCTACGAGTCCATAGAGGAGGTAAACAGGTTGTATGCAGACAAGAACATAACAGAACTGGACTACTTCAAAATCAAGGAGAGCTATCTCAAAGAATTAATAGAAATAGAAAGAGAGATGGCACAGCTCGTACAAGCCGGGTAGTGTGAAAATTGGCTCGTCTTGTTTAGGCGTACCCCAGTTTTTTCTTCGCTTCCTCAGACATCATATCAGGATTCCACGGAGGATCCCATACGACTTTTACGTCAGCTTTTTCCACCCCGGGGGTGGCTTCCAGTTTCTGTTTGACATCCCTTGCAATCAATGAGTGCATAGGGCAGCCCGGAGCAGTTAAGGTCATCTCTACTGTTATGATCTTACCATCGACGTGAACCCCGTATATTAATCCAAGGTCCACGATGTTAATCGGAATTTCTGGGTCATAACATTGTTTCAAAACGTTCATGACCTCATCTTTGGTAACCATTTCATTCACCGCGCTTCTAGTGGCACTGTAGTTTATAAAGGTATGTCCCATAAAGTAGAGGCAAATTGGCAGGATTGCCACATTCATCAGTGGTCCATGGGTGACGTGCACTGTTGGTGTCTAGCTCTCTTGTAAAGCACAGCAGTTTTTGTGGAGTTCACTTTCTCTGCCTTTTCCAGTATTCTCAGACAGAGAAGCTCTTGAGCTCCCAGATCTTTACTCGCAACCCACCACCAACAATCCTCCACTTTCATTCTGCTTTTATTTGTTATTTATCCACCGAGTTTCGAATGCTTTGGGTGTGAGAGGACATGATACATGATACGAAGGCACGATGCCCGGCCATTGATAAACATTTCTCATTGATTTGTGTTAAAAATCTGTGGTGCAGACAGGTTTCTCTTCAGTTCTGAAAATGCGCTCTATCCTATCCACGTACTGCAGATCTGATATCTCTGCTAGCCCATAATCGTACAGCCTTCTGAAGGGAATGACGCCCATGACCAGGGAAGAGAATTCGGAAACATCAACAATAACCTCCACCTCAAAACTTTTCCGGTCCAGATGAGGTCTCCCCTTCTCAAAGTGGATGACAGTAGCGCCCTCATTCTCCTTGAGGAAGCTGTCCCTTACCATGAGCCTGAGCGTGCAGTCCATGCCTCCAAAGTTGTGGGCTTTCATGGTTTCGAATAACCTCTTCACATCGATGACCCTGAACATGAGCCCTACTCCTGAAGTGTTGCTCTCATGATAGGCGTGGGGGATTTTGTTGGTTGAATAGTCTCTCGGGTCTGGAAGCAGATGGTGGAAGTGATCGTCGGTCGTGTTCAGGATGATGTGGCGTATCTGGTCTTCTTGAATGTGTAGGAATGTTAATAACTCCAGGAAAGCATCTCTGTTTTCGTACATGAACTCTTTAACCTCTATATCGTTGATGAGGAAGTTTTCTTCACTCCCTTTCTTAAAGGTAAAGACGAGAAACCCCTCTATTGTGTCGCCCTTTTTATACCCTACAATTCTGCACTGCAGGTCATCAAGGAAACGGTCAGACCGGAACCCTTTCTCCCCCAGGATCATGCCGTGTGTCTTTTCTGCACACCGATTGTAGCAGTCCTGCAGAGCCTGTTTATCATTCTTGTCCAAAAACTGGATGTGCGCTTTTGTCACCCGCGGCAACTGAGCAGGCTTCAGTATGTACTGATGCATTTTTGTTCCGAATCCAAACCCCATCTCTTTGTAAAAATCGGGACGGAAAGGATGCAGCAGGGTGATGCATGCTCCTTTTTCTCTGTAACGATCTAAGAAATAGGAAATCATCTCCTTACACACTTTTTCTTTCTTGTGGATGAGGTCAACTGCCACAAGCCCTACACCACCTGCCAGTATTTTGTGGGAAAACACATTCATGGTAAAATCAAGGAGCAGCATACCACCTAAAAGGCTTCCTTCCCTATACAATCCGTAAAGATGACTTGTCTCGTCTTCTTTCTGTATCTTGATGAGGCGCTGCTTGAATTTTTGTCTTTTCTCTTCTGAAGAGACATCAAAGTCAGGGTATGCATTTTCCACTATAGTTATAAACCTGTCAATGTCTTGTTCGGGTATTAAGTTGATCTCACTCACATGAACACCAGTAGGGGAATCTTGTACTGGTTTTTAAACCTTTGGGCTTTCGATGTCTGGAGTACTGAATAGAATTCTGGGTCAGGCAGCTTTCAAACTGTTCAATGATTTTACGGGGGTGGCGGACCACCGGTTAAAACCGGTGGTTTGAACCCGCCACCCCCAAATAGTATTAGGATGCCATGAAATCGGTCAACTTGGTCTGTTTTGTAGAACTTGTAGAGGGGACTGGCTGCCCCTGGTTTCTTACATAGTTCTGCATTACCTCCAGGGTGGCTAGACCTACACTTCTGAAGAAGTAGGATGGTGACCAGAGATGACCACCCCAGAAATAACGTGTCCTTAAGGAGGAGAATTCTCTGGTTTCCATCTGGATGCGGTAGATTTATAAAGCTCCTCTGCAACGTATATACATGACAAAGGGAAGGCCAAAAATCTTTCATGACTGTCCGTGCTGTGACAGGTGTGGGAAGACAGATGAAGTTGTTGCTTTTGGGAGGAGGAAAAACAAAATGAAGACAAAACAGGTGTTTTACTGCACTAGGTGCCTTCACAAGTTTACACCTGACGATGGGTTCAAGAATGTTTTGTATACCCCTGAAA
>JADDYB010000017.1_pt1 | contig 47414 bp, 45 predicted proteins | sample 8641941 | NCBI WGS metagenome assembly JADDYB01 (sample SAMN16275377, study PRJNA637457) | freshwater sediment metagenome | isolation source: Lake Kineret sediment | place: Israel: Lake Kineret | collected 2013
AATTTTTGGTTGAGACTTCAGACTGAAAAACAATTTTTTATAATCGCGCAGTTTAAAACCTCCATCGAGGATAAAAACAACCAGAATTGCAAAGAGGAAAACGAGGCCAAGGACATATTTCACCATAAAGCAAAAAAGTCCAAGAGTTAACACCAAAATCAGGATTCTTGACTGTCGAGATTTAAAGTATTTAACAAGAGTCATTGAGGAAATCAAGCAATAAAAAGCAAAAGGGAAATCGACAAAAGGATTGACTGAAACAGAGGAAAATAGAATCGATCTAAACGAAAATAAGATGAGCGCTAAAAATAAGACTTTCCGCGAAAAAAGATAACGTAGACCATATAAAATATAAATGACCGTCGCTGCAAGAAAGGAAAAAACGATAAAATTAGATAATCTTGGTTCCCTAACTACTTCACCGAAACCAAAAAGAGATTCTATTCCCACAGGCACCGAAGTCTGGGCAAACCAGTTATAGAAAGAAAAAAAGTGGTCCTTTAAATAGATTTTTGGCAGTAGCAAATGATAAGCAAGAGCGTCCCAAGACGTAGGAAAGGAAAAAATATGAGGAACGAGTGGAAAAAAAGTTAATATTAAAAAAATAAAAATGAATACCTCCGGAGTTTCCCATTTATATCGTAAAAATTTTTTAAGTCGCTTATTGATCGCTATCTTGAAATCTCTGAACCACAATCTTTTGATAAATAAAATCAAGGGTAAGAAATAAAAAACCAGTAACAACTGGCCATAAAGCAGATGAACAATGCCTAAGTAAGTAAAAATAGAAGAGTAAATTAAGTTTCCTAAAGCAAATTCGTAAACCTTTTGTTCAATCTTGTTTTTAAAAGTGAGTTTGAAAAGTTTTAAAAAAAGACTACCGACCGTAAAAACAGCAATCAAATAAACGAAGTAATAAAGTAGCAATAAAATGTTTCCCATTAAATTAGGCCTGATTAAACATACTGTCTTAATTCAAGGACATCACATTGGCCGCAAATTTTTCGTTGAAATTCATGATTTCTGAACTGCCTGAATCTTTTACTCTGCCAAATTGTCTCTAAGTCTTCTGTTAATAAATCACCAACTACCCAAAGAGGCAAGGCACAACAGGGAGTAACCTTTCCCTCAAGATTAACATAAATATAATTATAAACTCTTAAACAATGTTTTCCTCCTTGATGCATATAGGGTACCAGAGTTTGGTAAATTATTCGAGCTAATCCCGAAAAAGCAACATGGGGCCGGAATTCGGTTCGAATTTTTTCCTTTTCTCCCCAATTATCCAGTTTTTTGACAAATTCTTTTTCCTCTTTATGATTTGGTCTTTTCAACTTCTCATTGAAGCGGATATCGAGCCGGTTAAGGTTAACCATGTCTGCCCCAATTTTACCAGCCCACCCAATAACCTCAAGGAGTTTTTTTTCTTTTCCCTGATGAAAGGTTGTTTGAATAATCACCTCTGGTTTCTTTCTTTTCCCTTTTATTATTTTCAGAAAATTTTTAATATTTTCAATTTGAGTAGTAATTGGATGAACTAAAGACCCAGTTTTAGGCGCTTTAATTTCATCAATGGAAAAGGAGATCGAATCCAGTCCTGCTTGGATTAGCTCTTTAGCTAATCTTTCACTTAAAAGACTGCCATTTGAAGTCAGGCTAACCCATTTCCCCTTCTTTTTGGCATAGTTTATCATGGCCGCTATCTTAGGGTGCATCAATGGTTCTCCCCAACCGGTTAAAGTGACTTCCTTGATTGGGATTAGTTTGTCGATAATCTTTTTATAAAGACCAAAATCCATATCCTTAATCGGCACTTTTAAAGGAATTCGCTGGCACATGACACAATTAAAATTACAGCGATTGGTAACCTCAATCTGAGCCACTTCAGGCTGAGAAGGAATTAAATAAAAAAGGCGTCTTATCCCCTCAATACCAGTCTGTAAAAAACTTTTTCTCATATTAATCCTTTCACCAATCGCCAATAAAAACCAAGAACAGGATTGGCAATATTCCTCAACAAGAAATTATCAAACTCCTCAAATTCAATCTTACCCACAAAGTTTTTCACCATTTCCCGATCCGACCATTTTCTCATTTTCTGAACCTTTTGTCGTTTCTTTAAAATCCTAGGCAGATTGAGTAAAAGCCAGAAATAACCTTTAGGCTTTCCCCACCACCAGCCCCGAGTCAGAAAATAGAAAATCATCCCCTTCTCCATCAATTTAATTGCCGGTAAAAGTAAAAATAAGGTCTTCCAAGAATAGTTCTTGAGAAGCGTAATTAACCTGTTTCTCTCTAAATAATAAAACTTCTGTTGAGCCTGCTGATATTCTTCCTTGGGCTGATATTGATATTGATGATAGACGACTGACTCCGGCACTAAGAGAAGTCTATACCCCGCCAGTCTTAACCGCCAAGAGAGGTCGCTATCCTCAAAATACATGAAATAATCCGGGTCAAAACCACCAATTTTTTGAAAGACCTCTCTTTTAATTAAAAAAGCTGAGCCGGAAAAAGAAATAATCTCTTGCTGAGACATTTGATAATCTTTTTTTCGATAATCAGCCAACCAATCAAAACCAAGATAATGGGTTGTTTTCCCAATGAGATTAATTCTCTTTTCCTCTTGCGCGAGCATGATTTTAGGTTGGCCAACCGCCACTTCAGGTTGTTTTAATGCCCTGACAAGCGGCTTGAGCCATCCCGGACTAACTTGAGTATCAGGATTGAGAATAGCAACTTGTTTCCCCTTAGCCTCTTTAACTCCTAAATTATTCCCGCCTGCGTAACCAAGATTTTTCTTACTCTTGATTAATCTTACTTGGGGAAATTTCTTGATTATCTCTAGAGTCCTATCAGTCGAACCATTATCAATGACAAACACTTCAAAAGAAGAATCGTCTGTCTTGAAAACCGATTGAAGACAATTCTCAAGATATTCTTGACTATTGTAGGTAACAATAATAATGGAAACTAAAGCCTTAGATCCAGCCATGTTTTTGATACCAATCAGCGGTCAATTTTACTCCTTTTTTTAGATTAATTTCAGCTGAATATTCAAGTTCCTTTTTAGCTTTACTGATATCGAAAACGTAGCTAATGGTTAGGTTTTTAACCCTTTCGGGGGTCAGGGGTGGTTTGAATCTCAAAACTTTACTCAAACTAACCAAACCATAACCAGCTAAATAACTAAAACTCTTCGGTAAATGGAAAGCCGGAAGCTTTTTACCAAAAGCGGCGGCGATAGTTTCAGACAATTCCTCCATGGTATAAGGACGTTCGTCATTAATAAAATAAATCTGACCAACGGCTTTCTTTTTATCACCAGCTAAGAGAGTAGCGTCAACAACATTGCCAACATAAACAAAGCTCACCAGATTTTTACCATCACCAATCAAGAAGAATTTTCCTCCAGTAATGGCTTTAAAAAAGGAAAAATAAGTTCCCCTATCGCGCGGTCCATAGACCGAAGAGGGTCTAAGAATAACAATTGGCAACTTCTTTTCTTGATAGGCTTTAATGAGCAATTTTTCTGCTTCTACCTTTGAGCGATCATAAAAATTTAAAGGTCGATACGGAGCTCTCTCGGTAATCGACTTTTTTGAATTTCTTAAGCCGGTGGTTCTAATCGTCGAAAAAAAAACAAAGCGTTTAACTTTCTCTTGAACCGCTAGATTAATCAGGTTCTTGGTGCCTAGGACGTTTGGGCGATAATATTCTTCCCAATTTTTCCCATCAAAATCTGTTTTCGCTGCCAAATGATAGATTATTTCTATCCCCTTAATTGCCGGAAGAAGAGACTTTTTGTCAACAATGTCACCATAAATAATTTCAACCTTATTTTTCGGCAGAAACTCAGGATTATCTTGCTTCCTAACAAAACAACGCACTTCCTCGCCTTTAGCTACTAAGGCATCAACTAAATGAGAACCGATGAAACCAGCCCCGCCGGTGACCAGAATTTTGCTTTTGTTCTTAATTGACATCTTTCTGTCCTAAGATATCATATCATAGCCTAGAGAGCAGGGTGTAGCCGAAGACGATACTAACGAAGTTCAAATAATGAAGTCCAATTATTAACGGGTTTTGAGTGTATTTCTTAGCGACTTCGACTTCTTCTAGAAAGTTTTTCACACCAATCGAGGTCTTCGACCTCTTATGAACCCTGAAATTTGCCAAGTAATGATTAATAAACCCAGGCGGATATCTTTTCCCCAAGCGCAACCAATAATCATAATCCAACGCCCAGAAATAACGATTATTGAAAAGAGCAGTCTTCTCGTATGCTTCCCGACGCCAAAAAACTGCTGGCTGGCTGATATAATTAAGAACTAGCAGGGTATTATAGTGATAACAATTCAGCCAGAAATTTTTGTAAGCGGTAATCGACTTCCTGATTTCTCTATCCTTTTCATTAATAATTCGACATTTGCCAAAAACCCACCTTTTTTTTGGATTTTTCGTAAAAAAATCAGCAACTGTCTTTAACGCGCCCGGTTCTAGGGTGTCATCGGAGTTAAGATAGCCAAAAATCTCTCCTTTAGCCAATTTCATTCCCTTATTAATCGCGTCTCCTTGACCTTTGTCTTTTTCCGAATGCCAAATAATTTTTTGACTATATTTTTTAAGAATCTCGATTGTTCCGTCGGTTGAACCTCCATCCATAACAATGTATTCAAGATTTGGATAATCTTGTTCAACCACGCTTTTAATCGTTCGCTCAACAAATTCTGCTTGATTAAATGAGGGAGTAACAATCGAAATCAAGGGAGAATTACTTAGTCTTTTTAGCATCTCTCGTCGCCTCTTCTCTAATCAACTCCTCAATTTTCTTCTCCATTCTCCGATTAGAAACATGATTTTGGAAGCCCAAAAAAGCCAAAATCATAAAGGCAGCGACCATCAGAAAATCCATCACCCGGGTGAAAAAAAGTTTTTTAGTAATATTTTGAAGGACATCAGGAAAAAGGGTGATAAAGATAAACCCCAGCCAAAGAGCTATCCAAAAAAATATTTCTCCGCCATCAAAATCTTTCCTTTTCCAGTGTAAAAAGGAAACATAAATCATAAAGACGGCAAAAAGAACGGCAATAATTTGTACACCCAGGATATTCATCTTTTAAGCAAATCCTTCGGCACGCTCAGGATAAGTTATTTTAAATGAGTTTACACAAATTAACTTATCAACCACCTTGGGATATTAAAAAGAACACTCATCGCGTCGAAAATGGTGACTCCCTTATATTTATCTTTATAAATCGTCTCAATCGGAATCTCAGTGTATTTTAACTTATTTTTGCCGGTTCTGGCAACAATCTCTGTTTCCACACCATAACGACTGGAGTCCCACCTTATTTTCTGATAAGCCTTTTTTGTAAAAGCGATGTAGCCGCAAAGCAGGTCGCTTTGATAAATTCCAAAAATTAAACTGATTAAAACCGAACCGAATTTGTTACCCAGATAACGAATCAAAGGTACTCCATAAGAAAGATTCCTCGAGCCAAAAACAATCTCCGAACCCTGCTCAAGTTGTTTTAAAAATTCGGGGAGATGTTTGGGATCATGTTGACCGTCTGCGTCTAATAAAATAATTGCCTCCGCTCCCAAATCAATGGCGGCTTCGACTCCAGTTTTCATCGCCGCGCCTTTGCCCAAATTAAGCCGGTGGCGAAGAACTTTAACGCCCGCCTTTTCCGCTACCTCGCTCGTCCTGTCCTTAGAACCATCATCAACCACAAGAATATTTTTGGCAAACCTTTTCACTCCATCAATCACCTCGCCAATTCTTTCGGCTTCATTATAAGCGGGAATAATAATAAAATATAACATAGTGATCGGTGACTAGTGATCAGTGATCAGATTTTTTTCTTTAAGCTCTTAATCAAAGCATTAATCGACTTACCTAGTTCGTTATATCTTCCTCTTAAGGACTGGTAAGTCTGGACATCAATATATTTCAAATCTTTAGCCAAGAAAAGGTAATAGATTACTTCTCCAATAGAACCTCGAGCAATATAGAGAAATTGGGTGAATTCTTTTGTTGTGTTTCGATTAAATCCTTCAGTGATATTAGCGGGAACTGAAATTGCAGCTCGAATAATTTGAGGTACCAAAACATGAACTTCTTCTTTAGGAAATTTTTTCTTTAATTCATAAATCTCTAAAACGAGAGAGTGACCCTCTTGCCAAATCCTAAGATCTTCAATTTGTTTAATTTTGTTTTTCATATTATTTCTGGTCACCGTTCACCGATCACTGTTCACTAACTTACCCTATCCAATAACCTCGGGTGAAAAAGATTGTGGCAACAGCCAACAACAAACAACATACAATAATCAGCAAGAAACGAAAATAATTATTCTTAATCAAAGCTAGGGCGATAAAACAGGGAAACAAAATTAAGACATAACGAGGCATGGAACAGAAAGTACCGGTCAAAGTCGGCACAAGATAAGCAAAAACCGCAAAGATTAAATAGGAAAATCTGATTTTCCTGACGTAGGCATAGCCTAACAAGGAACCAAAACCAACCGCCGTCAGCAGTTCTAACCAGACCGTAAAATAAAGAGGGTCCCACCGCGTCGAAACAATCATCTTCAGATATCGCCAAATAACCTGATAAAGAAGAATCAACTTATCAACTGATCTTTGGACCCCAAAAGCGGGCTGGGCGTGGATGAACATCAGAGGGTCTTGAAAATAAGAGGAGAGAAAGCGCATGTAGAAAAGCAAACCGAGAGGAATAAGGAGGAGAGGAAGAGCAGTGAATAGTGATCGGTGACCGGTGATCAGTGATTGATGATTAATGATTGATGATTGATTCTTTCTAGTCACTGATCGCTGACTACTAACCACCGACCTCTGTTCCCACCACTCCCATAAAAGGGCGGGGAGGAGAAGGATGCCAACCACTCGAGTCGCACTGGCAAAAGCTCCCAAAACACCGGCGAACCACCAGTTTTTCTTTCTGGCGGCATAAAAAGAGCCTATGATTAAAACGAGAAAGAGTGATTCTGTATAAACCGCGCCAAAGAAAAAAGAAGTCGGAAAGATAAGAAGGAAAAGAATCGCTCGGCGGGCAACTTTGTCATCGAAATCGAGTTTGATTAATTTGTAAAAAAGAAAGAGGGTCGTTAAAAAAGCCAGATGAGAAATCGTTAATCCGGAAATAAGAAGAGCGAAGGGGCTCTGCCGAAAAGGATAAACCAGAATTCTAATTAACCAAGGAAAGAGAGGGAAAAAAGCCTGTTCCATATTGCCGTAACCGTGATGAGCAATTGACAAATAGCGCACGCCATCAAAATTCGCCCAACTCCAAAGCCCGGGATGAACGACAAAATGATCCAAACCAATGGCGAGAAAGGTTTCTTTTAAAGGTAGAAGAAAAAAACCAAGAGATAAAAATACCTGGAGCCAAATCCGCCAAGCCAGAAACGCAGTTAAGACGAAGAGAATCGCTCCTTTATTTTCTTTAAACTCTTTTATTAATCTCTTTCTCATCTTGACGGGCTATTCCCTATTATACCAAGAAGAAACATCTTTAATCACAAAGCTTCTCAACTCTGGTTTCACCAATCTCCCAAATCTTTCCTGCTTCAGGAAAACGATAACGCCAGTCCCAAAACCACTTCTCCTGAGACTCGAAGGGTTCAATAATCAAATAATCGCACTCCGCTTTTTTGCTAGGGAGCAGTTGGTCTACCCCTTCTTTAGACGGAACATAAGGAGGTTGATCAGGAAGATAATAATATTCTTCAGGGAGATAATGATATTGGGTTTTTGCCCTCCACCAAATCAAGTATTGATAAGGATAATCGTAAACATAAGGAGCAAAGGTGAAAACCTTAAAGCCTTTGTCATCAGCGTCTTCATAAATTAAGTCGACCACCTCCAACCTTGTTCTTAAATTAGCCGGGTCAGGAGAAAAACCCTGGTCCAATGGCCAGGGTAAATATCGAGTGAGATTAATAATGATAAAAATAAACAAGATTCCCAGAGAAAGAAAAAAATATCTCTTCCTTAAATTCAAAAGAAGGAAAATACCCAAACCAATTAAAGTCAAGACTAAAGCATCAATCGCACTTAAATACCAGGGCCAGAGGGCATAAGGATAAAGAACAAAGCCAAGAAAAAAAATTATTAATGAAAGAAGACAAAGCAAAAACAGAAATTTAACCTCTTTCTCCTGTTTTTTCTGACAGAAAAAGAAGAAAATTAAAAATAAGAAAAGGATTGCAAGGATTGTTTCTCCACTCTGATTAAACCAAATGTCTTGAAATACTCTCAGACGGTCAAAAAGTCTGTAAGCCAAATCTCCAGAAGCCGGCGTCAGGGAGCTGCCTTTGCCGGTAATAAGATTGAGAAAAGCTTTAGTCTGAAGAAATTGATGGCGGCACTCAAAAATTAGCTGAGGAATAAAGGGAATAAAGAAGGCCACCAAGGCTCTTTTCTGCTTCCAAACCAGCCTTCTCTTTTTAAAAATGAGAATGGTTACCAAAAAGAATGGCAATAAGAAAAGACCAATGATGGGCTCGAAATGAAAAGAAATAGCCAATGAAAACATTACCAACCATAAAAAGATTTCTTTCTCCGATGAATAAAATTTGGCTAAAAACAACAAGATTAAAGGGATAATAAAAATAATGGGGTTAGTATTGAGAGCGACAATAGAGTGATCGAAAAAAGAATGAGAAAAGATAAAAACTAAAGCTAAAATAAAACCTAAGCGTTTATTTTCAATCAGAAAAAAGAAAATTATCGGCATTACCCAAGATAATAATAAAAGAGGGATTAAATTGGTTAAAGGATGACCACCAGTGAGAAGATAAAAAGGAAAACAAAGCCAGTACCAAAAAGGACCATAAAAAACACCATGAAGCGAAGTATTAGCCCCAATTAAACGGGGTTTCTTAAGAAGCCACATTTCCCGCAAATCAAGAAGGTCTCTCCCCTGGTCATAGGTAAAAGCGGTCGAGTGTTTCCAGATAAACAAAACTCTCAAAAGCAGCCCTATTAAAGATAAAATAATTATCGCCAGAAGAAGCTTGTGTTTTTTTAAAAAAACAATTACTTCTTTCTTGTTAATTCCCATAATTTAATGTAGGCAAGCGGATAATGAAAGCCGGAAAAAAGCGCCCAGACAAAGCCGGGAAAACCATCAAGAAAGCCTTTATGACGGCAATATAAAGAAAGAAAGATTTGCAGAGGTTTGAGGAAAAAGTAGTGGACATGATTAAAAAGATTGACCTTTATCCCCTCTTTTTTAAGTCTCTCGGCCGTTAAACTGGTGTAACGGTTGGCTCTGTCGAGATAGCGACTAAAGGTAGGCGAATCATAATGAATCAGGTCATTCTCCAGCCAAGCCGTTTTCCCTTTAATTTCAATCTGCTCATGAACACTCTGACAGGGAAATTTCGCTTTTTTTTTCTTGACTAAGCGAATCACCCCATCCGGGTAAACCCCGCCATGAATTAAACAGCGACTCATGAAATAATTCCTTCTTGGAACCCAAAAAGCGACCACTTCTCCTTCATCTTGACCTACCTTACCGTCTCTCTCTTCTACTAAACACTGGTGTCTTAAAAACAATTTCTTTTTCTGAGGATCAATTCGTCTCTCTCTCAATTCCTTCGCTGATAACCTCAAAACTTTTTTGATTTCCTGAGCCAGCGCCTCAGTGACTTCTTCATCAGCATCGAGTTGCAAAATCCATTCTCCTCGACAAGCGTCAAGCGCTTTTTGCTTATTAATGTGAAAAATCGGCGGATTGTCATTGACGATTACTTTCGCTCCATATTTTTTCGCAATCTCAACTGTCCTATCAGTCGAAGAGCCATCGACAACAATAATCTCATCCGCCAGCTGACGGACCACCTCTAGGCAGCGGCCAATATTTTCTTCCTCGTTATAAGTAGCTAAGGCAACGGAAAGCTTCATCTCTATATTTTAGCGCATTGAAAGGCAGATTCACCATTCAGAAAATAAATTTCCTTAATCACATTTGCTTCTGGTGGTATTTCTCCGTCAGTGCCGCAGACTAAAACACCCCCTTTATCTTTTAAATTATTCCAATTGACGTTTTCAAAATGAAAATTATCAAAGTCTCTAACGGTCGAAAAGCCAAATTTATCTCTCTGGGTCAAAACAACTTCTTGCTGAAATTTTTCCGGTGGATATTTTAGATAGAAAAGGAAAATGATGTATGGTTGGTCGTACTGTTCGGTGACATAAATCTTAGCATAGTCATTTCTGATTGGCCACAAATAATCGACCAGTTCTCCAATTCCAAATTCCCAAGCTGCGGGATAAGCTTTGGGATAATGGACATAATATTGGTGGAGATAGTAAGCGAAATTCCAAGAACAGCAAACAGCAAACAGCAAACAGCCCGCCGTCGCCAAGGCTTTGGCGGGCAGGCAACCAACAAAGAACTTTGAGTTTAGCTTCTCTTTGATGGAAATAACTAGATGATAGATACCATAAGAGGAGATGACGATTAAAGGAATAACCATGTTATGTGCTCTTAAGGCATTAGGAGTTTGGAAAGTAAGGGCGGCGGTGATTGGCGCTAAGGCTAACCAGAAGAAAGGGAACCACCAATGCTGCGGTCTCAATTTGAAAAAGAAGTAAAGTCCGGCCAGAAAAAAGATTAAATCAAAAAGATACATTTCTCCCATATTGGGCGGATTGCTTCTTTCAATTCTATCGCCGAGGAGAAAAAGAAAAACGCCATCAAAATGATCAAGATAATTTTCTAGAAACTTCAAAGAATAAACGATCGGTCGATTATGAAGAAGCCTAACCGGTAAGGAGTTGAAGTCAAGATGCTCGCCTCGAGAGCGGTTAACTTCCCAAAAAGGACCAGTATCAGAAAAAATACTCACTCCAGAAAATCGAGCCGAACCAGCTGGACCTAAGAAGCTTAACAACAGAGGAGCAATCAAGATGATAGCTAAAACCCCTAAAAAAATTACCCACTTTAAATATTTAAACAGCTCTTTTCTGTAGAAAATTACTAGGAAAACGCCCAGAAGAGGCAGAATCACTCGAGGTGTATGGTAAGTATACATAGAAGAGACTAAAGACAAGATACTAAAAACAAAAAACTTTGGGTTCTTGAGTCCCTTAAAAAATAGCCAGAGACCAAAAAGCATGAAAGTGGTGGCTAAATTCGTCTCCCAAGCGCCTCGGGAAAAGTGAATGTGCCAAGGAGAAATAGAGAGGAAGAAAGAAGTGATAAGTGATAAGTGATAATTTGAAAACATTTCTTGGACTAAGAGAAAAATTAAAAGCACGGAAAGTGCTCCTGCTAGCGCTGAGGGAAAGCGAATTACTGTGACGTTCAGACCAAAAAGTCTGACAAAAGGCAGGAGGATATAAGCCGTGCCCGCCGGTTTATAATCAGCAAACGACTTAAGATGAATCGGCCAGCTCTCGCCGTGTTCGTCTTTACCAGTCATGATAAGCGAGTAAGCGTTGTAGCCATAAGAAGCTTCATCAGCATTCAAACCAGCCGGAAATTGACCAATTTGCCAGAAACGCAGGCAGAAAGCGAAAAAAACTATTAAAGCTAATAAAATTTTGATTTTACTTTTCATTTCACTGTTTCCACAATTCTGAAAGCTAATTCACCATTGAGATAATTAATTTCTTTTAAAACCCTTGACTCTTCCTCAGTAATGTCTTGAAGGGGAATCTCATAAGGACCACCGATAAAAAGAGTGTTTTTAGTATCTCTATCCTCAGGCCAGTAGATATCTCGGAACTCGATATTATCGATTCTTTCAATTCGACCAACATCTCCCTCAGGGTGCTCCACTAACTTTGCCTGAGGTTGATATTGACCTGGTTCATAAGCAGTATAGAAAAGGTAGTAAATATATGGTTGACCATACCGCTGAGTAAAGACAACCTGATCATAATCATTAGTCTTCTCTCCAATAAACTCGACTGCTTCTCGATAGCCATAAAGCCACTCCGCCGAATCAGCAATCGGAGCATGAACAAAAAATTGATCAAGGTAAATGAAAAAGAAGAAAAACCAACCCAAAATAACTCCTCCTCCAACTCCCAATCTTAAAAAAAGAGGCCATTTTTTAATCAATAAGGCAAAACCATAAATCCCAAAAGCAGTCAGAATTGTCAAAGGGATAATCATAAATAATGTCCGGTGAGCCTGGATAATGTCTCGAGTGAAAGCCGCTGGCAAAGGCCCTAATAATAAAAGATACCATAAAAAGGCCTGCCTTCTAATTTTTTCCTTAACCAAGAAATAGGCCCCGATTGGTAAAAAAAGAATTGATAAACGATTCAAGACGCCAGCATTAGAGGCACTGTGACGCTGGTTAGTCCAATCTCCTTCAAAAAACAGAAACCGACTAGAAAAATGACTAAAATAACGCCCTAAAATTCCTCGAGCATAATAATTCAAGCTCCCATGAAAAACTTGGAATTCTAAGCTTTGAGGGGTGGTCTCTCCTTCCTTCGCAATCGTTTCTGCTTCCTCGGTTGACCTCGGATAAGAAAAAACACTCATCACCTTCAACCTGCCACCAGCTCCCCCAAAAAAAACGGAAAGATAAATCGGTAAGGCCATCATCATCAAAATAGTGAAGCTGATAACCAGGGTCTTCTTGGGTATCTTCTTAATTTCCTTCCAGAAAAACAAAAGGAGGCCAAAAGTAATGATGGGGACTAACATTTTCGCTCCTTGATAAAGATAAAAACTAAGACCAAAAGAAAGGGCGGAAAAATATAAAAATCTTGGCCTTTTATTGTCTGATTTCAAAAACAGCCAAATTCCCAAAAGAAGAGTGGTCACCAAAACGTTTGCTTCCCAACCGCTATGAGAAAAATGATAGTGCCAAGGAGAAGTGGCTAAGACAAGGCTACTGGTAAGAGCAACTATTTCTTTGCCTTTGAAATCAGTAAACAACTCTTTGACCACTAGATAGAGCAAAAAAATTCCTAAAGAGCCGAAAAGAGCTGAAGGCAACCTGACAACAAACTCATTCAAACCAAAAATTGCTTCAGATAGAGCCACTAAATAAACATAAAGCCCTGGCTTATAATCACCAAAGGATTTAAGAATCAAAGGTAAAAAATTTCCATATTCATCTCTACCCGTCTTTAAAATTGAATAAGCATTATAACCCCAGGCCGCTTCGTCCCAAGTTAACGAGGGCGGCGTGCCGCCTAAATGCCAAAGACAGAGCAAAAATCCTAATAGGGTAATGACCAAAGCGAGAATTAAGAATTTGTTCTTTTTCATTTCACCAAACCAATAATAAAAGACGGCTTACCATTCTGCCAAAGAACCTCATCAATAATTTCTAAGCCCTCGCCTGCTTCTTGGGAAGGAATGGCGTATAGAACTCGACCACTAATTTCAATCCCGTCCTGACTAAAATAATACTTACCTATTCGATCAACATTAACCCATCTATCGCTTCTCTCATAGCGAACCACGTCTTGATCATTCTGGTAAATTCTCGGGTCGAACTGGCGATAGAAAAGGTAAAAAATATGAGGTTCGCCATAAAACTTAGTGACCACAATCTTATCATAATCTTCTTCTCTTTCCTTTAATTTTTGGTAAAGACTCTTATAGCCTTCTTGCCAAGTAGAGCCTGGCTCTTGAGAATAATCAAAGAAATAGGTAGTCAAATAACCAAATGAATAAATCAAAAGAATCAATCCCAACCCAAAATTAAATAAAAGTCTTAATTTTCTTTTCTTTACTAAATCAAAAACATAAACAATTCCTAAAGCAGATAAAATTGGAAAAACTGGCAGGAGCACCAAGGCTCTGACAGGATGAGCCTCGCCAGTAAGACTATTGGCAATTGGCGCAGTCAACAACCAAAGGCCGAGAAGAATAAGGTTCTTTTTCTTTTTTTTCTTGAAAAGGAAAATCAATCCCAAAATCAAGAAGGGCAGTTCAAAATGATAAAGAGCCCCTCTTTCTGGAACAGAATACTGAGCCAAACCTGAACCCTTGATAAAAAGGAATTTCAGGGAAAAATGAGATAAATAATTTTTAATAAAAACCTGGGAATAAGTTAGGGGTCGGTTATAAATCGCCAAACAAAAGTATGGATTATTATTCTTCAAGCAGTCAATTCTCTTTCCCTCAAGACGATTGATGATTCCCAAATCAGCAAAAATACCTACCTTGGCTAGCCGCTGACTACTCCCCTGAAAGCCGGAGAAAAAAATCGGCAGAGAGAGAAAAAACGCCATCACCAATGGCCACCAATTCTTTTGAAGTATCTTAAACCAAGTTTTCCTCTGAATGAGGAACAAGAAGAACAAAAAGAAGGGAACAAAGACCCGACAGGCGTTATAGGTATAAAAGGAAAGAACAAAAAAGAAAAAGGAAAGGAAAAGGGCTTTCTTGTCCTGTTTTGCCTTCATCAAGAAATAGATTCCCGCCAAGACAAAAGCCAAACCCAAATTAGCTTCCAGAGCCAGCCGACTGACCTCAAAATGCCAAGGGTTAATGGCTAAGAAGAAAGCGGCGAGCAGGCCAACTTTTTCAGAAAAGAGCTGACGGCCAAGAAGAAAAATGAGGCCGACGGCCGCCACGCCCGCCAAAACTGAAGGCAGTCTTACCGCTGTCTCGGAAAGACCAAACAAGACAATTGAGGGAACGGCTGAATAAATATAAACCGGCAGCTTGTATTCCCCAAAGCTCTTAAAAGATAAAGGAAGAAGTTTTCCCCACTCATCTCGACCAGTTTTCAAGACGCTGTAAGCGTTATAACCAACTGAGGCTTCATCGGAAATAAAAGTCGGTATCTCTCCCACCTGCCAGATTCTCAGGAGAAAGGCTAAGGCAAGGAGTAAAAATAGTAAAACCTTAAACTTCATTCTTCTCTATCACGGCTCGAAAAAATAATAAAAGCTCCGGTTCCATCGGGCGCAGAAATCTCCTTTATTTTCACCAGGGAGGGATTCTCTTCGAGTTCGAGCCCATAAATCTCTAGTTCCGCCGGATTGAGGACATAGAGAGTCTTAGGGTCACCCTCACCCCTCTTCAAACGAGGGATGTCTGGCGACAAGAACCAGTATTTACCAATTCTGTCAGGAGAAATAGTCACCTCTCTCTGAGCTTCGAGAGGCGGATACTGACTATAAAAAAAGGTGTAAACAATCGACGGCTCCCAACTGGAAGAAATATAAATTTGGTCGTATTGGTTTTCGACCCGATTAACGTAATCAAAAACTTCCCGGTAGCCAAAATTCCACCAACGACCAGAAACTTTTGGGTAGAGGTCAAAATAGTTGAGAAGAAAAAGGAAGAGAGAGAAAAAAGCCACTAAAAATAAAGATGGCCAAAAGATTTTTTGCCATTTTTTCTTGATTAAGTTTTGCGAGCAGTAAACGAGACCGCAGGCAATAAGAAGATGGAGCCAGGGGATCATCGATAAAAGTCTAATGGCGTGCTCCCCGCCTCCCAGGGTGAGGGCGGCTGGAATCGGGGTTAAAAAAATAAAAACAAGCGTTAATTGAGCTAGTTTATTTCTTTTTTTAAGGGCCTGAAAAAAGAAAACAGCGAAGCCAAGCAAAAGAAAAGGCAGTTCAAATAAATAAAGTTCGCCCCGACCACTAACTGACTGCCTAGGACTGGGGTCACCCCTGACAAAAAAGAATTGGGTGGAAAAAGAAGAAAGATAATTGTCAAGAAAATCTTGAGTCCAGAAGCCGACCTTATTATAGAAAAGCCGCTGAGCGCTGGCAGGAAGACTCGAGGCTTCTCTGGCTAATCTGACTCTTTCAGGAATTGATTCATTATTAAAGATGCTTAAAGAATTAAAACGAGCGATGCCTGGTCCCCGAAAAGTATCCATGATGACCGGTAAAAGGGCTAAGCCTAAAACCGCGAGAAAAATCACCGCTTTTTTACTCTGTAATAAGAGTTCTCTTTTAAAAAGAACTAGCATGGCCAAGATTATTAAGGGTAAAAGAAGTTTGGGAGTGTTATAAGTATAAGGAGTCAACCCAAATAAAAAAGCGGAGATAATAAAGTGAAAATTCTTCTTAGAAGACAAAGCCTTAAGGAAGAAGATAACTGCCAAAGGAAATAGAAGGGTCAAGAAAATTGCCTCAAAAGCGCCTCGGGAAAAATGAAGATGCCAAGGTGAAATGGCCACCAAAAAAGCCGTCATTAAGCCTGTTTTTTCATCACCAGTTAGTTTTTTCCCTAAAAAGAAACTGGCAAAGACCGCCAAAATGCCAATAATCGCAGCCGGAAGGCGAACCCCAACTTCATTTAGCCCAAAGAGGCCAACCGCCAAAGCGTCAAGATAGATGTATAAAGGCACCCGCCAATCACCATAGGACTGAAAGTGAATTGGTAAAAGATTGCCAAAATAATCTTGACCTGTCTGAAGAATCGAATAAGCCTGGTAGCCAGTATCAACCTCATCCCCAAAAAGACCAGGCGGGACTATTCCCAGCTTCCAGAAACGAAGAATAATCGCCAAAAGAAGAACCAGGAATAAAGGAATCAAAATCTTTTTCTTTAGTAAATCAAAAGAAAGGCCCATCTTTCCTATATTATATCGCGTCTAACGCGACTTTGCCTCAATCTTCGCTTCTCACTATCAAAAAACCCAGCACACCATTCTTAAAGTAAATTCTTTTAAGAATTTGTTCCTCTTTCACGTCTTTAAGAGGCAAACTCCAGGGACTACCCACAAACAAAGTGCGTTTCTCATATCGATCTTTAGGCCAATAAATCGGGCGAAAGGTAAAGTTGGCAAAATTGTATGTCTCCTTACCATTCTCCATCCTCCTTGGATCAGTCTGATAAAGATGGGGGTCATACTTCCCATAGATTAGCGCATAGAGGTAGGGTGTCCCGATAACGAATGGACCTTGTGTTCCGAACGCTGGATCAAAAACTATCTGTTGGTATTCTTTCTGGTGCTCCCAGGCATATAAAGACGCTTCTTTAGACCCATAGTCCCACCATTCAGAATTGATGGCAGGAAGGTGGATAAAATAAAGATCGCCAACATAAAGTATATTTATAGCAACAGCAAATAACATCAGAACTGATAAAATCACTCTCTTAATGGGTTTAAACCTTTTCATATATTCCAGAATAAATAAACTGCCCATTCCCACAAGAATATGAGGTGCCGGAATCGTGGTTAGATTTCTAAGAGCATGCTGCTCGTTATTAGCCAAAGAAGCAGCCAAAGGTCCAGCCAGTAACCACAGAACAATCAATGCTTTAGCCTTTTTATCCTTTATCCCATCCTTAAAGAATAAAAGCCAAAGTCCCATAATAAATAACGGTATTTCAAAAAAATAGAAAAGGCCCGTATCGGGGAAATTTGGCGATGTCAATTTTAAACCATTAAAGAAAAGAAAAGAAGGATCCCAATAATTTGAATATCTCTAAACCCAAAAATTTCCCAACATTATTAGGTTGTTATCCAACAGACTTTGAATATTGTTCAACCGTTCACCCCGTTGATGCAGCTGATACGAAATATGTTCATCCTGAGCGAGAAAGGTCATTTTTGCCCGAGCCTGGCCCTCTAATCTTAAAGACATGAATAAAAGAGGGACTAAAATAAGAAAAGTAACCACCAGCATTTTTAGTAAGGCCGATTTACACTTAAGCAATTCCTTTCTATAAATGAAAATCATTCCCGAAACAAGAATTGAAGTAAATATTTTTTCAGCGTGGTAGGTATAAAGTGAAAGGGCAAAAAATATCCCGGAAAGCCAAAGAAGCCTTCCTTCCTTCTCTAAAGCTCTTAAAAAAATGAAAGCCCCCATTATCGTGAAAAAAAGAGCAACAATAGATTCAAAAGTAGCTCGTGAGAAATAGATATGCCACGGTGAGATAGCCAAAGAGAATGTAGTTAAAAGGGCCAACGTTTCTTTTTTACTTATTTTTAAGGTAAGGAAAAAAACCACCAGCAGAGTTAAACTTCCCATTAAGGCGACTGTAAATCTGACCCCAAATTCATTAAGCCCGAAAAAGGCAATGGCCGGTGTCATCAAATAAATTAAAACTGGTGCCTTGTAATCATTAAATGAACGGAAGGACAATGGCAAGAAGTTTCCCCATTCGTCTTTTCCGGTTTGCAAGATTGAATAAGAATTGTAGGCAATTGCCGCTTCGTCAATATGGAGAGAAACCGGATAATCAGCTAATTTCCAAAATCGCAGGAAAGTTCCTAAAAGAAAAATAACTAGTAAGAAAAACAGGGCTCGGTTCTTCATTCTTTTCTCAATATTTAAAAATAAAGAAAATTGGCTGGCCATCAAATCCATCAATCGTTTTAATCTCCTCATAAGTTTTCTTTGCCGGGACTAACTCTTCCTCTCCTCGAGCAAGAATAAAAATGCTCGCTTCTTCGGATTCCCAAAGGTCTTTACGATTAATAAGAATCTTGTCAACCTGATTAATCCAGTTTCGGTAAACTAAGGTTTGATTTTGTTCTTTTTGAAATTGGTTGGCTGGGTAATCGAGATAAAAAAGTAGGGCTGGGCCGGGATCAGGCTCGTATGCATCAGTCAAGAAAATTTTTTTATAACTATCCATTTTATCTTTGAGGAAATTGGCCAGTTCTTTACATCCATAATCCCATTCTTTGTCAGTCCTGGAAGGTTCTTTAGCAAAAGCATCGTAAGAGACTACTGCTATATTGATTAAAAGCCCCAACGCTAACAATAAAAGGTATTTTCTCTTTACCGAGGAAAGGCCGTATCCGGTAGTTATCGCCAGCAAAGGTAACACAAATATTAATTTCTCTTGATCAGGGGAGGGAAAAGACAAAATAGAAGGAATGGTTCCCAATAAAAACCAAATAAAAAATATTTTTGATGTGATTGGTTCTTTCTTATATGTCAACCAAATTCCGTATAGAGCAAAGGGTAAAAAGACCAAAAAGACCGGCCCAAAATTGGTCAAACCGTGATGGGGATTCCCATCACCGCTGGCAAAATAAAAACGAGGGTTAAAATGCCTCAGGAAATTTTCAAACACCTTCTCTCCATAAAAAAGCTTGTTATAGAAAAGCTTGCCCATGAAAGGCAAGCCCATTTTAATATCTTCGCCACGCATTGCATTAATGCTATTAGCAATTGAAATCTCGCTAAAAAGGGTAAAATCATGATCCATGATGTCAAGTTTTGCTTGGGGTGACTTAACATAAGAAAAAAATAGAGGAAGAAAAAATACAATCATGAAAAAAATCAGCAATAAAATCTCTTTTCTTCTTCTCCAAAGATAGAAAAAAAGTAAAAACGGCCAGATAACGAACCAAGCTATTTTAGCGGTGTATAATGAAAATAATAAAAACAGAAAAGAGGCGATGTAATAAAGTAGTTTTTTTCTACCAGCCAGTAAAAGAAAAAAACCGATTAGAAATAAAGAAAAAGATAAATGTGATGACAAGCCTACTCTTGATTGCCACACAGACCAAGGATTTATCGCCAGAAAAAAAGCCGACCAAAGAGCGATCTTTATATTTTTAGGAAAAATCAGGCGCACAATGCCAAACAAAGCAAAAACCGCTAATGAGCCAATAAGGGCAAAAGGCAACCTCACCGCCAAGGGCGTCAACCCGAAAATTTTTATTGACGGAATTAGAAAATAACTCGCTAAAGGTAATTGATAACCTTCATGTGAAGAAAAAATCACTGGTAAGAATCTTCCTGTTTCATCCCTACCGGTCTCGATTATACTTTTTGCTCGCCATCCCAATAAAGCTTCCTGGGGGCTCAATCCCATTGGATAACGATCAAGAAGTAGGCATCGGAGAATAAAACCCAAAAGTAATATCAATAAAAACCACCAGACATAATGATTGTCTATTTTTTTCCAAGAATTTTTTGCCATTTTTGACCAATCCAAAGAATTAAAAATAAAAGATAATATTTGACTAATCCATTATATATTTTACTACTTTGGACGAGAAACCGATAAGCCTTTGAGCCGGCCTTAACCGCACTTTGGCCATGATGATGAAGAATCTCTGCTTTAGGCAGATAATAAACCTTGAGCCCTGCCTGTTTAACGCGCCCACAGTAATCCAAATCTTCAAAATACATAAAATACTTTTCATCGAGCAGGCCGATTTTCTCAATCGTTTTTCGAGGAATGAGCATCGCCGCGCCAGTAACGGCTTCAACCTCAACTGGTTTTTTTCCTTTCGGTGCATACTTTTCATAAACGCCTTTTTGACCAAACCAATACTCCTTGATGGCTCGCCAGAGGGTGGGAAAATGGTAAACCGAAGGCTGAACTGAACCATCAGGATTAACCAGCTTAGCGCCCACTATACCTGTCTCAGGATGTTCCTCGGCAAACTTAATTAATTTTTCAAGTGAACCTGGTTTAACTCGAGTATCTGGATTTAAAAGAAGACAATCTTTACCCTGAGCCTGTCGAAGGGCCTGATTGTTAGCGGCCGCATAACCAAGATTTTCTTGATTTTCGATCAACTTTACTTGGGGAAAATCTTTTCCTACCATTAGCGAAGAACCATCCTCCGAAGCATTATCAATCACGATAATTTCGTGATCGGTAATCAGTGACTGGTAATTAGTGATTAGGCTTTTCAAACACTCTCTTAGGAGTTTTTTCGTGTTAAAACTAACAATAATGATTGATAAATCTGGCGATTTGATCATTTAAACTGCTCAAAAATCTCCCTGTCGTTAATCTTTTTTTCTTGGCACTCTTTAAATCTTCTCGGCAGAACTTTCGGCAACCGAACCAGGGCAGCGATAAAAGGTTTCCAGTAGCTAGGCAAAGTCAACAATCTTCTTCCTAAGTAAAGCTTATGTTCAAGGATCATTTTTGGGTCGCCAATATTTTTCCAGATAAACAAAAGCCTATTTCTTTCAGAGAGAAAGTCGATGTACTTTTTAGAAAAATATTTACCAATAATGGCTTCATGTTGGTGGTGGACAATCGCTTTTGGTTCCCAGAGTATTTGATAACCTCTTTTCCAAGCCCGATAGGAAAGGTCAATATCTTCCCAATAAAAGGGATGATAAAGAGAATCAAAACCACCTAATTTTTGCCAGACTGATTTTTTAAAAGCCGCGCTTCCACCATTGGCCCAAGCAGAAAGGTGAGTTTTTTTTGTTTTTGGTCCAGGTTGATGCTCGATGGTCCCTTTTTGCCAAAGAATTTTTGCCCAGCTCCATTGAAGCTCATTAAAGGAAACGGCAAAAACTTTTTCGTCTTCAAAATTAGGCAAAATCTTTTCTAAAGCCTCTTTTTCCGGCACAACATCTAAGTTAAGTAAAACCACAATCTCGCCTTTAGCGGCTTTAACTCCTGAATTACAACCAGCGCCGAAACCGAGGTTCATTTGATGTTTAATGATTTTGACTTGAGGATAATTTTTTTCTAAGAATTCATTTGAATCATCTGGCGAGGCGTCATCAACAATAATCACTTCACTAGGTTTGGTCGCTAAAACCGCAGGTAAATTTTTTTCTAAAAGTTTTCTTCCCTTCCAGTTAGGAATGACGATTGAAGTTTTCATTTTATTCTTGACTTAACCACTTGATACATTCCCAGTAAAAATTTCTTTTCTATTATCATCTCAAACCCCGCCTCTTTAATCAATTTTCTTAACTGCTCGGCGCTGAATTTTCGAACATGGGTTCCTTTCCACACCCAACCCCTGGTATTTTCCCAAAAAAACCAAATAATTCTAAAAAGGAGACTGTTGGTGTGAACGAGAATGACCAGATAGCCGTTTTTCTTTAAAACTCGTCTCATCTCTCTGAGCACCTTTTCAGGCTCAAAGAAGTGTTCAATCGAATCAAGACAAAAAACCGCCTCAAACTCCTCTTTTTCAAACGGCAGTTTTTTCGCATCTGCAGTCAAAAATTTTAGCTTTTTAGTCTTAAATCTTTTCTGGGCATAATCGACTGAGCCTTGAAGAGCATCAATGCCGACCACCAGACTCGCCCTTGATTGCTCAAGAATAAATTTGGTGACAGTGCCGTCAGCACAGCCAATGTCGAGGATTTTCCCTTCAGCCGGCTCGATCAACTTCCCGAGATTTCTAAACCGAAAATAATGCCAAAGTTTTTGAAAAAGATTTTCCTTAATGCCCCGCTGATACCAATCAGGGGGAACGTTGTGATGAAGAATTGCGGCTTCGGACAAATTCATATTTTAGGCAGATATAGAAAGCTCCAAAAGCTTAAGAAAATAGAACCGGTGATAACGGCAATGGTGAGAGTTTTTTGACTATTCTTATTTTCTGCCAATTCGAATATTCCCCTGTTAACCAGAATCATCAACGGCATTAATATTGGGAACAAATAACGTCCTTGATTCTGGAAATCAAAATACAAAGTATTATAAAGAGAGATGGCGAAATTTATTGGAATTAAACTCGAAAACAACAAGTAAAACATCGCGTTTTTGTTATTTAGATAAAATTTCTTTATCGAGATTATTTTTTTAATCAACCCGACTATACCCATAAAAACAAAGAAGCGAAATATCCACTGCATAACCGGGTCGATTTCTATCGTCATGTATCCAAACCTACCGTAAAAACTGCTGACAGTTTCTTCAAGCCATTGGCTTTTGAAAAGAATATCGTAAAAATTCCAGCCTGCTTGGGCGTAAGTTCTAGTACCAAAATTGCTTCTGGTAATTAATTGATAAATTTTTACTCCCAAAAAATCATTGTAGAGAATGTAATTCCGAATAAAAAACCAGCCACTCAAAATCGAAATCAAACTGATTAAGATTAATAACTTTTTAAAATAAATTTTTCTTTCTTGCCAAATTTTATAGCTGATAACTATGCCCGGAACGAGGAGTAATAATAAAAAATTTGTTTTGGCAAATAAATGTAAGGTAATTGCTAATCCCAAAAGAATAAATTGTTTATTTTGTTTTAACTGGTCGCTTGAAAGTTTATAAAAATTAATGGTTACAAAAAAAAGGAATGACGATGAAGCCAAAGAATACGCCTCATGATTTAAGTAAGAAAAAATATATGTCACCTGAGGTATAAAAATGGTAGAAACAAGGGCAGAGAATACCAAGAACCTATTTTTGCCAAAAATCTTTTTCAAAAACAGATAATAAAAAATGACAAAAACAAGACCAAAAAAGACTGAAGACATCCTCGTTGCTAGATAATCCCTTTCGATGCCAAAATTATTACCTAAATTTACAAATAATGAGGCGATTGCGTAGTTTAAAAAGGGGGTAGTAATATAGGTCGTGCCAACACAATCTGGTTCATGGACGAAGGTGACATCTTTATTGGCAATGGGAAATCCTCGATGGGTTTGGAAAAATTGAGCAGTTTTAAAATGGAGGCACTCGTCCGGGGCCATATTATAAGGAAGAACCCACGCCCAAAGAACTACCCACAGAATCCAAATCGATAAAATAATTAAAAAGACCTTATTCTCCCTATTAAATTGGAGTAGTCTAAAAAGATTAAATTTTTTAGCGAGTTTTAATAATCCCATCGAACTTTTGGCAGAATTTATTTTTAGAAAATGCCTGACTCGATTTTATCACAGCTTTGGATAAGCTGCCTAAGATTGTCGGGTTGGCAATCAAGTCTTGAGTCATCCCGATCAACTCTTTTTGATTTTCCCAGAGAAAACCAGTTTTTCCTTCCTCGATGATTTCCTTGGCCCCGCCTTTACCGACAACTATGGGCACACAGCCGCCCGCCATCGCTTCGACAATGGCGATACCAAAATGCTCCACTTTTTCCGGTTCTTTCTCCTCATCAATACCATAACCCGAAGCTGACCAGAAAATTTTCGCCTCTGAGTAAAGTTTTTTCAGAGTTTTAAAATCAACATCCCCCAATAGTTTTATTGGATAGCCTTTCGCCTTCCGCTTTAATTGATTAAAGTAGTCCTTTCCTCCCACTCCGGTTGCCCCTGCCAATATCAACTGCCAATCTTTCAGACCTTGATTACAGAGCGTCTTGAATGAGGCAACGAGGACATCCTGCCTTTTCGCCTGTAAAAGTTGAGAAAAGCGGCCAACAGAGAGAATGAGATTTTTCTTTTTGCCTGGCGAAAAAGTTTCAACATCAATTGGCGGATAAATGACTTCCGAATCAACTCCATATTCTTGATCAATAAATTTTTTCGTCAATTGAGAATTACAAACGAGATGACTCATTCTTTTGAGCTTAATTCGATTCAGGCTTGAGCGGCCATTGACATCGTGGTAAGGCACCTGGAAATGAAGAATATTATTCCTTGAAAAAAGAAAGGGAAGACTGCCGTCTGAAAGCCAGAAAAAGAGATCGTATTCCCTCGTAATCTTCAACCGATTAAGTAAGCCTCTGACGCCGGGAACAAAATTTACTCTCTCAATTTCAAGATTAAATTTAGAAATTAAATCCTTTTTAATCTTAGAGCCATACCCAAAGATATCAACTTGCCATCCCTTCTTGACCAAATATTCAGCCAAAGTGAGGGTGTAGCGCTCACCCCCGCCAAGAGTGTCTAGATAAGGATTAAAAAAACCGGCTTTCATTTTTGTTGTAATTCCCAAAGACGTAGATAAATTATCATCGTGTGGAATCCTTGATAGATAGATTCAATCCAGCCTTCCGTTCCATCTAAAAAGCCTCTTTTCTTAATTAAGCGGTCAAAAAGAGTGGTTGCTCCCATTCTTATAACCCGCCACCAGGCCATTTTGGGATGATCAGCCTTTAATAACAGTTCTGCTTCAATCCCCGACCAGGCAATAGATTTTTCAAACGCTGTTTCAATTTTTTCCGGCTGAAGATGAATCATCGGATTCTTCAAAAGACCAATTTCGCCTTCAAAAACCGGCTCTTCATGAAGCTCGCCCACCCACTTCTTAAGATTTTTCTTTTTAAAAAGCCGCTTGACATAATCAGGAGACCAACCGCCATGTTTTAATTCCTTACCCAATAAAAAATTCCTGCGAGGAATGGCGAAAGCAACAAATGGTGGCTGGTGATCGGTAATTAGTGTCTGGATTTCGTCTTTAAGCAATGGAGTAATTCTTTCATCGGCATCCAACCAAAGAAGCCAGTCGCCCTTGGCTTCTTTCAGTCCTTGATTGTGCCAGGCAGCAAAATTCATTTCCTTAGGTTTTTGTTCAATGATTCTAACTTTTAACTCGTGGGCAATTTCTTCAGTCTTATCAGTGGAATCAGGATTGATGAAAACAAGAATCTCATCCGCCCATTTGACTGACTCTAAACAATCAGCAATAAATTCTTCCTCGTTTTTAGCCCCGATAATGACACTGATCTTATTTTTAGCCATCTTTTTTAGAAGAGTAACTTCCTTGACCAAATTTTCTTATGTAGAAATCGCGCACACCAATTCTCTGCCATTTTCGTCCTCTGAGTAAAATTTTTATGCTGTCACGGAAGAGAGCAAACTTTGTCCTCAACCGAGCATAACGCAAGCCAAATAAAAGCCGATTCCTGGTCAAATAATAATCATTCAAGCCACTGCCAATGCCAGACGAGGAAGAGACTTTATGCCAAATCTTGGCTTTGGGAACATAGAGAACCTGCCAACCCCCCCTTCTCGCTCGTTGGGATAAATCAGTATCTTCCCAATACATACAAAGCTTGCTGTCAAAAAGGCCAATCTCTTCCAAAACCTCTTTTTTAATCAACAGACAAGAACCACTGGCATAATCAGTCTCTACCACCTGATCATATTGACCCTTATCAACCTCATCCACGCCTCGATGGGGGCTTAAAATATTATCCCAATCAATCATCCCCCCTGCATACCAAATCACCTTACCTCTCTCTTCTTTTTGATACCTCTTTTTATGCAACTCATAGCCTGGAGCAAAATAGATTTTAGGGGAAAAAAGACCCGCTTTCTTTTCCTTCTCTGCCACTTTAATTAATTGAACTAAAAAGTCTTTATCCGCCTCAATATCATTATTAAGAACCAACAAATAATCAGCTCCCCTCTCCAAAGCATATTCCATCCCCCGATTATTCCCTTCCGCATAACCAAGATTTCTCTTATTCTCTAATATATGCACCTTAGGAAAGGCCCTTTTGATTTCTTCTACTGAATCATCACTCGAACCATTATCCGCCACCAAAATGGAAACCTGGCTCTGAGGAGGAAGTTTAATTTTTTGGAGCGACTGAAGACAGGCCAAGATTAAATCTTTATTATTCCAATTAAGAATAATGATAAACAAAGTTTGTTGCTTCGCAATAAATCTCTTCATTTCAGCTTCCGGAGAATTTTCTTAACTGGATTTCTGCTTTGCTTGACCAGCCAGTGCTGAAGTTGATCAATCGCCTTTCCAGCTGAGAAAAAACATTTTTAGTTGGGCCTGAAGGAAAACCCTCTTTTTCCCATATTCTTAAATAAACAGTCAGTTCTGAAAAACCTTGAAGCAAACCTAAGGCCAAACCGTGAATACCGTCCTTATATCCTTCCTCAGCAAAATATCTTCGTAAAAACTCATCTAATGGTTTTTGAATTAAATCAGGCCAGGAAAATTTGTAGCTTGATTCTATCTGTCTTTCTGCTTCCAGCTCGGTGTAATGAATCAGTTTCTCCAAATACTGAGTAATCGACTGAAAATTATCGTGGATTAAGGGAGTTTTAAGATAACCCACTTTACCTTTAACCTCGACCCGCTCATGAACTTTGCCCACATACTGCCCCTTCTTGGTTCTAAAAAAGTGAAGCTGATGGTCTGGAGACCAACCGGAGTGTTTCATCCACTGACCAAAAATGATGTTCTTTCTAGTAAAATAAAAGCCATCAAAACCTTTAAGTTTGATTGCTTGAAGAATTTCCTCTTTCAGTTTTGAGGGTATGGTTTCATCAGGATCAATCAGAAGGACCCATTCTGTTTTCACTTTAGATAAGGCGAAATTTCTTTGAGAAGCAAAATCGTCGAGCCTTCTTTTATAGACCTTGGCACCAGCTTTTTCGGCCAGGGCAACCGTTTTGTCGGTCGACTGATCATCAATCATAATAATATCGTCAACCCAGGCAACGGATTCCAAGCACTGGGGCAGGTTTTTCTCTTCGTTTTTAGCGAGAATGATGGCCGTGATGCCTGTTTTCGCCATATCTATATTTTACCATTGACCTGGTAAATTCTGACCTTTTGGTTGTCAAAAATCTCTTTTAAGCCAACTTCTTCCTTATCAGCCGCTAAATCCTGATTATTAACCAAATAAAGATAGCTAATTTGATAATTAATTAAAAATTGCCTCGCTAAAAGGGGGTTCTCAGTCGTAAAGAATTCTTTTTCCTGAGCTAATCTTCCCTCCAAATCATAGCCTAAAATAAGAGCCGCGTTCTGATCCTCAAGAAAAACTCTTCTTCCGGTGAAAAAGGAGACATAAGGAGAATTATAATGGGTCATCGGCACTGGCGGCTCCTTGTATTTTCTCTGCTCATAAGGGTTGTAAGGAAAAGTAAGAATAATTTCTCCTTTTTGGGAATGAGTTCTTAAAAACTCTAAGCCTTCGAGTTCACCTGCCTCAAGAAGGGTAGTGGGAGTGGGCGCATTAAACCAGTAAATGGTCTTCAAAGTGCTAGGCAGAGCTAACAAAACAAAAATAAGGATAATAATCAGCTTCAAAAACAGGAATCTTGCCTTCTTTAAAAGCCAGGCGAAAGAGAGAGCCGCAAAGAAGGAAAAAAGGAAGATGAAGTAATAGACAAACTGGATTGAGTTCCAGGGAACGGCTTTTTGAACAAAAAAGATGGGCGGCACAAAAGCGACTAAAGAAGTGAGAATAAGAAATCTATCAACCAGATTACCCTTGAAGATTCGCTTGATGAAAACAGGAAAGCCGATAAATCTGATACCTAAGTTGCCAATCAAAAAAATACTAAAAACAAAAGCCTGCAAGAAACCGAGACTAATAAAATCATTGATAAGAACATAGGTCTGCCGTCTTAGCTCTAAGCTAGGCCAATTGAGCCGGTCTGGTGCTTGAACCATGGTCTGGATAAACCACCAGGGCTCAAAAACCATGAAATCACCGGTGGCTCGACCTGCAGGCAGGTAAACCATTAAACTAAAAATCAGGCTGGAAAAGAAAATGATAATCATTGATTTGTCTCGCTTTCTCAGTAATTGCCAGATTCCCATTAAGAAGAGAGTGGTTAAGACGATTAAGCCAGCATAAACCTTGAAGCCGATTAAAGAACCAAAAACAAGAGAGATAATGAGAAAATAGCTTTTATTAAGCTTCTTTGGCATTTGATATAAGAGAAAGAGGCCAGTCATTAAAATAATTAAAGAGAGAGCAAAGGGTGGATTCAGAAAAGCCGAAGCCGGCTGAACTCCCCAGAAGGCCGTTTCCCAGTTATTACTGCCATGGCCGATTAACTGGGGCAGGTAGCCAAAACTACCGGCAATTGAAGTGAAAAAAACGGCCCAACAGGCAATCTTTCTGCTCTTCGCCCAACCTCGAACAAAAATAAAAATTAAAAGATTGAGTAAAACCGTTAGTAAAAGCGGTAAAAAACGGAAATAGAGTTCAAGAATCGGAATTCGAGAAAAATTGTGAATTTGAGCCATGAAAAGGTCAGCGAGAAAATGATAGTTTTTCAAAGCCTCGCCGGCAAAACCCGGATTTTGAGGTGGAAAATGTTGACTCAATTCAGAGATTAAACTGGTATGCCAAATGCCATCATAACCATTGACTCCCCAGAAAGCGAGACCACCTTGATGGGGCGTTCCGCTTTTGTACATCAAGGCAAATTGAATTAAGGAAGCGAAACCAATTGTCAGAGAAGGCATTAATTTTGGCTGCCAGATTTTGCGGATCTCTTTTTTCTGAAAACGATAACGAAGGAGAAAATAGATCAAGAAAAAAATAAAAAGGGGGAAGACGAGATAGCGGAGGTGGAGATGAGAAAAAATAAAACTAATCAAGGTAAAAAAAACTATCCCTAGAGAAAGAGAAAGGCTTATTTTTTCTAGGGGAGTCAGCTTGAGCTTCAAGCGACGCAAAAGGAAAAAACCAGGCACAAAAATAAAGGCAAAGAAAGTGAATGAAAAAACAAGCAGCTGAAAAGGCAGTAAAATAGGGTTCATCCTCCTTCATTCTATCATATTTGACCCTCCTTGCCTTCTGGTAGTCACCTGGAATATAATTTCGAGAATGGAGACAGTGATATTCAATTTTTTCAAAGTCCTAGTTTTGCTGCCAGTTTTCCTCTTGCTCTCGATTTTTGTTTTTTATGTACCTGGTTATTTATTGATTAGCTGGGCGCGGCTCAAGCTTCGAGACGATGAACAAATCACTCTTTCCCTGGGTCTGGGATTGGTGATTTTCTTAATCATCGCTGTTTCAGCGGCCTTGATTGGCGCCAGAGTTTTGTCACCTTTAACTCTTCTTCTGATTAATCTTTACGCCTTTTGGCGCTATCGAACCAAAATCTTTGCTCCTTTTTTAGGGTTTTTTAAACAAAAAGTCTTAATGGCTCTGCTCTTGCTTGGGACTTTGGTGGAAGGCTTCATTAACTTCCCCAGTAGTTTTCCTTTTAAAGATGGTCATCTTTATTGGAGCGCTCAAGGACATGACGGCCTCTGGCACGTCTCGGTGATTGAAACGATGAAAAGGGTTTTTCCGGCTCCGAATCCCCTTTATGCCGGCGAGAGACTCTATAACTACCACTATTTTATTGACGTCATCATGGCGGAATTCAACCGGATTTTTTCTTTCTTCTCTTCTTTGGATCTTTATTATCGCTTTTTTGCTTTCCTTATTTCCTTCTTAATGGGGCTGGCGGTCTACTCTTTTTTAACCACCTGGAAAAAGAACCAGAAAATCGGCTTGCTAGGTATCTTCTTTACTTATTTTGTGGGTAGTTTTGGCTACATAGTCTTAGCTATTCAAGGAAGAGGTTTTTGGGGTGGCGAAACTGTCTTTTGGGTTTCGCAAGGCAATACGATGATCGGTAACCCTCCTCAAGCCATTTGTTTTGCCTTAATTCCTGCCTTCTTGCTCGCACTTTATCACTATCTACAGAAAAAAGAGCGCCTCATTTTTCTGATTTGCTGTTTACTTAGTGGCTTCTTAGCTGGTTTTAAGATTTATGCTGCTGTCGTAGTTTTAGCAGGCTTGGGAGTTGCTTCTCTTTTTTCATTAATTAACAATCGCAACCGAGGAATAATACCCCTTGCCCCCCTTCTCTTTCTTTCCAACTTCGCCATTTTTAAATCAATTACCAAGGGCGGGGCATCATTTTTAATGTTTCAACCCTGGTGGTTCATTAGAACCATGATTGTTGTGCCTGAAAGGGTTAATTGGATTAGTTTAGAACACCGACGTCAGTTTTATCTGGCCCAAGGGGGAATTCGGGGCCTGTTGAGAGTTGCTCAGTTGGAAGCGACGGCTTTTTTGATGTTTTTAGTCGGAAATCTGGGCATGCGGGTGATTGGCTTTGGAGAAATATTTAAAAGTTTTTTCAAGAGAACAATTTTTACTGATCCCTTAGAGTCAACTCTTTTCTTTGCTTTGCTGACGAGTTTTTTCGTTCCTCTCTTCTTTATTCAAAAGGGAGTAGTTTACAACCTCATTCAGTTTATGCAATATTTTCTTTTGCTTTTTGGTTTCTATGGAGCGATCGCTCTTTATGGGGTGTTAAAAGGGTTTAAAAAGAAAACCAGGAGATATCTTTTCTTAGCGATTTTTGTTTTTTTATCAGTGCCGACAGTGATTGGTAATCTGGTTGAATTTTACGGTAAAAACGCTTTAGCGATTATCACTTATGAAGAAATTGAGGCTTTAGATTTCTTAAAAAATAATGTTCCGGAAAAAGAAATTGTCCTCACTAAACCTCATAATGTCTACGCCAAAGGCATTTATCAGTCCCAGCCCTGGCCCATTTATGCTTGGGACTCAACTGGCTATGTCAGTGCTTATTCGGGTAAACAGACTTATTATACAGATGAAGGCCAGATGAGAATTTTGGGTTTGGAAACAGAAGAAAGACTGCAAAAAATGAATGACTTCTTTGATCCCAAAATAGCACTCGAAGATAAGCAAAGTTTCTTAAAATCAGAAGATATTAAGTTCATCTACCTTCGTACCGAAGAGGCTGACGAAAGGCAAAGAGAAGTTCTTTCCCAGCTCAGTCTTAAGGAAATCTTCGAAAACGAAGAAGTGGTGATTTATCAAGTGGAATAAAAGAAGAGATTACTGGAAACTCCCCACCCTTCGAGAGCCTCAACCAATAATCTTCGGCTGGGCGAAAGTTTAAAGTTTTAAGAAGTCAAATTTTGTCTTTTGTGGGCAAGGGCTCTTTGGATTCTTTCATTTTCCAGTGTTTCTCTTTTTTCTTTTTGGACGGCAAGCTTTCCGTCGACAATCTTTTGACAGGCGGCATCAGGACAAGTGGTGGAGGTAAAAAGAGTCGTTAAGCCCTTGACACATTCTTTCCAGGATTTGACCTCGATTCTTTGCTTACCGCATCTTGGACAGACATTGAGAGTTGGGTCGGTCATGACTTAAACGAATATAACTGCCTAAATAAGAAGTTGTTTTAAACTAGGAAAAAGATACGAATTAAAAATTAATGGGGTATCTTTATCTTGTCTAATCTTAACTAGTCAGACTTAAGCAGATTTATTAATTTAAATCTGCATATTGGTATTGTAACACATCGAGACTTATTAATCAATAAAAGCAGGATTTTAGGGGATTCCCTTATTCGGGGGGGAAATTTTATCCTAAATGGGTGTGATCATTCCAAGTTATTAAAATCCACTTATTTCCCTCAAACTCACACAAGGTTATTCCTGTATTACTAATCTTAACTGATTCATTTAATCTAAGAAACATGTCGGGTGTTAATCCTCCAAGTATCATCATCGGAACAATTATCCTCATCATCATTCCGTGAGTGACGACTAGAATATTTTCTTTTTTGAGATTTAATATCAGGTCAATTGCCTTTTCTGACCTTTCTATCAAATCATCAAAAGTCTCTTCATCAGAGTACCTCCAATTTCTTTCGTGATAATGTTTTTTTATTAGTTCTTTTATTTCTACCACTTCGAGATCGTCAGCCTTTTTCTCCTGAATTTCTGTCGGTTTTCTTGTTTCCCCTAAGAGAGGAGTAAATTCGATTGGTTTCTTAAGAGATTGATTAATTATTGCCGCTGTTTGTTTTGCTCTCAGGTGGGAACTACAAAGAATGAAATCTATCGGAAGGCGAGAAAATCTTTTAGTCAAAATCTTTGCCTGTTTTATTCCGGTCTCGGAGAGTTCAGTAGACTCCACTTGATGCATTCCTACTGCTCCCAGTTTACTTTCAGCGTGACGGACAAAATATACTTTCATACCCCAATTTTACCTCTTCTCCTACTCTCGTTGATTTCGTCCCAATACTTACTTCCATCGGAGTCATCAACTGCCATTCTCTCCCAACAACTAGGATCGTAATCAGAACTTTCTAATTTTTCTAAAACCCAGGCCAGACCATCAAAAAGTTTCTCTCCAGAGACTACTTCCTTAAACCGCTTTCTTTCTTCCTCGCTAAGCGATAAATATTGTCTGCTAAATTTATGTGCTTCAAGGACATACCGGAAAAATTCGTAGTCAGCCTCGGGATTATCTTTTTTCCTGCCGATATCTCTAATTCTGGGAATAATACCTACTTCAAGAGCCGTCAAATAAAGTTGAGAATTACGTTCCTCTTCAGTTATCCCTTTCTTTCTAAGAAAAATATCCTGTTTTCGATGATAAAACTCTTCGGCAATCATGCTCACTTCCATCAATTCCGGATTTAAATGAATAATATCCTCAATCGGGTCATATTCCCCCGCTGTTTCTGGATCCGTAATATCTTTTTTAATTGTCGGACGCACTCCGTTTGTTTCACCCATTCTAGGAAATATTGTAAGCCATTTTACTTCTGAAGTCGAGATCGGGGCATGATTTTAGGCCTTTACTCCTGATGAGTTTATCCTGTAGAATTATTTCCTAGAATAAAAAAGGAGGTGAAAAAAATATGACTGAAATAACCGAAGAAGAAGGCAGTCAAACCATGCCTGAGGGCGCGATAGGAAGATTAGTGCCAGATCCAGAACATCCAGAATTAATGACTGGAAAATTTAGTATCGAAATTCATGTTGCTTCTAATGGAAATGTTTATATCGACCGTGAAAAAGCATTAGAACTTGAAACTTCGCTAAGAGAAAGTAACCCTCCCTCAAACGCGTAGAGAAATACTAATTATAAAGGACAGGTTTTTGAGCGGACGAAGCCGAGTCGAATGGGTCGAACTGCAGAATTTTAGGGGTGAAGCCTGGTTTTGATATGCTTTTTCACTTCTTCTAGACCCTGATATTCCTGACTGTCAATCCCCAATCCTCTAGCAATCTCAATATTTTTACTAGAATCATCAAAGTATAAACAATTCTCGGGTTCTAATCCGTTCTCTCTTAAAATATTCTGATAAGCTTGAGGGTTTGGTTTGACAAAACCAGTCTCCCAAGAAAAATAAGCCCGATCAACATTCTTGAAAATTTCAGGATACTTCTTTCGATAGTATTCAGTCCTCTCCTTGAAATTATTGGAAAGAATAAAAACCTTAATTCCTTGTTTTCTTAATTCCTTTACATATTCCAATACTTCAGGAACAAGCCTCTCTCCGGAAAACCAGAAATTAAAAAATTCCTCTTTGGAAAGAGAAAGACCAAGTTTTTGTAAATGGGGTTGCCAAAGTTCGAACGAATCATCAACTCCAGGCTTTCTTGCTATCTCCATCACCTCTTTAAGAACAGAATAAAACTCATCACCAGAAATCCCATATTTTTCTTCCATTCTTTCAGAGAAATACTTGGCCTGAAGAAAAATGCCATTAAGGTCAAAAATAACTGCTCTAAACTTTGCCATGAAGTAATTCTACCAAATTCAGCGGGAGAAGTTGAAGTTTGGTCTCATGATTTAAATCATAGAATCAAATCTTCTCCAAGTTGACTCTAATACGTTAACGTAATATAGAAGAGCACATTTAATTGAGATTAAATTTCGAGGTAAAAGAGGATATATTTGATTCTCTTGGCTAAATCATCAAACTGCTTCTCAAAAATTGGAGTCATGTTTAATCTCTGTGAAAATTATAGCACAGAGTGGAATTTTAAGGTCCGGCTGTTTTCGTGTATTAATACATAAAAACAAAAGTCCCTTTCCAGTTCCACCTCGGGGGTGGAACTATAGGGTGGAATTATATCTACACCTCGGGAAGATTGAGGAATTTTGAGGACGGGGCCACGTCAGTCGTGGTAAAAACAGGATTTTAGGGGCTCCTAAATCCAGAACTATCCTGGAAAGTCCATAAAAAATCGAGTGTATGGTTGGTCTTCAAATTTACCAAGAGGGGGGTCGTCTACTTTAAATCCACACTTTTTGTAAAATTCGCCTAAGTTGTAAGAACAAAATGTTTCGACTGTTAGCCTGGATTTTCTTTGTCTTTTTGCCTCATCTCGAGCAAATAGAACAAGGGTTTTACCATGACTTAATCCTTGAAAATCTTTTCTAATGGCAATTGTCTCTATCGTCAACTCATCTTTTCCAGGCTTCAAACAGATGGCACCAATTATTAAACTTTCATCTTTTAAAACAAAAAAAGTTCCTTTTTTTATTTCTTGAGAAATCCAACTAGCCTGATCCCATTTAAAATTAGGAATATCAAGGTGAAATTGTTCATTTAGTTCAACAATTGCAGTTAAATCTGCCTCAGTAGCATTAAATATGTTCTCGATTGTGGGAGATTCTTTTGGCGATTTCTTTGAACGAATTTCTTTTTCAGCCATTTTTAGTCACCGGCAGGAGATTTCCTCACAGACAACTCCCAAAATCCTCCTGATCGCTTCTCACCGTGCCTACGCATAGCTTGGAACATCTTCCTTACGGAAACATTCCTCCATTTTGGCTGATCAGGATTTGGATCAATGATTCTAATACTATTCCCAATGAGTTTATCAAAGACACAAACATGCCCCCAGTCTTTGGAGGGATCATCTATAAGGGCCCCATGGTTGAAGCACAAAAGAATATCTTTATCATTAGATTCAGCCGTTTTTAGATATTCTTGTGCTTCTTTGGGTGAATTAAATTTGGAAATGGGTATGATTGTTAAACTCATAGGTAATCGAAGTGCCTTAAATGCTTTATCTGGTTTGAATCTTGGATAATAAATTCTAGTTCCATAACCGGCAGGCGGTTTCTTCCTAGATGTCCGGACATTGTAGAATAAATAAGCCTTGTCGGGGTGGACAGTTAATCCCAGATGATAACCCAACTCCTCAGCAGGCATTAGGGGAATGTTGTGTTTAAGCATCACCATTTGAATACAAGTGGGAACACAACACGATTTTTGCTGGGTTAAGGGAATATACCGCGAATCTTTAGGCACCACATCTTTCATAGTTGAATTATATCAAAATTTGAGTACCCGGCAGGATTTTAGGGGGCACAAATTATTTCCAAAATTCTGGTTTCTTGTCCATCTCTTCTTGTATTTATTCCCAGCCTTTTTGCTTACTTTCTTCACTCATTTCCGGTCGTCCCAGATTCCTTATGGCCTCAGCCAATCTCCTCAATCTTCCTTTTTTAGGTACTGCGGCGTCAACCACTTTAAGAATTGCCTTAAAGTCTTCATGGGTTCCACCTTCGGGAGAAGAGAATATAACTTCAGCACTGGTAAGCCTAGGACTTTGTCCGGTGATTCTTACAGAAATATCTCCGGAAGGTTGATGCAAAACATGACTCCCTCTTTCAGGATTTTCCATCTCTTCACTGATTCTAACAAAATTGTGGATAACATGCAAATTGTGGCTAGGATTTTAGGGGGCGGGATTGGCTATGGTCTAAACTCAAAAATTTCGTCAGGTTCGACATTAAAATTGCAGGAGCGTATCCAGTCTGGCTTGAAATGAATGAAAATGACTGGCCTCTTCTCCATGTGTAATTCCTGCTCTGGCTCAACTGATAAAATGTATTCCTTTGCTTTTTGGGCCTCATCACCTTCTAAAATAGTCGTCTTTCCGTCTGTTTGAATTTCAATTTGCTTTTTTAGATTACAAATTACTAATGAAGCCTGACGATTTTCTTTTAAATTCTTGGCTTTTCTTGTTCTTGGGTCAGTATAAAAGAGGATTGAGAGATCGTCTTTGACAAAAAAGCAAATCATCGCTGCTTCTGGTTTGGAATTTTTGTCAGCCGTTGCCAGAACACAAAATCTCTCTAACTTTAGAAATTCTAGAACTTTATCTTTCTTCTCCATCATCTTATTCTATCATGCAGTAGGATTTTAGGGGCGGATTTGCTTCCCCTTTAATATCGCTTCTCCTCCATTCAATAACCTCTCTCTCCTTCCAGCTCTGTGAGCAAATCTTCTCAATAATTTCTTAAAGGTAATCATGAATTTTTCTAACCCCATTCCCGCCATTTTAGTTGCCCCATACAATTCAGCTCTCTTAAAGTAATTATTTGTCAATCTCCGAGCTTCAACTTCTACTCTATTAATTTCACCTTCTTCCCTTATTAGTTGTGTGGCTACTGTATGAAGACCAAGTTTTTTATCATCTTCAACATCATACCAATCATCTATTACTTGAACAGCCATAACCAGGTTAAACAAAGCACAGAGCCTTCTTTCTGTCTCATTTTCCGGTTTACCATCAACCATCCAACTATATTTCTTCTCGAGAGCTTCCCAAGATAAATTTCCCTTATCAATTGTGTTTAATCTGGAGGGTAAAGCCTCGTTTCCTAAAAGTGCGGCCGCATTATGAACAACACTAATAGCATTCATCACTTCTCGATATCTAATCGTCTTTTCTAAATTCCAATCAGCCTCAGGTGTTTCTCTTGTTAATTTTTCAAGGAATAAAATCTCCCTTTGATAATCTCTCATCAGTTGTCTTTTTTGCGCCGATTCTTCAGGAGATAAATCTGCCTCTGCTCTAGTGTGTCTTATTGCTTTTTTCCACCAGGAAAAGACATTTTCAATTGCTTCCTGCCTTTCCTCTCTTCTTGCTTGAGGAATAATATCAACCGCATCATTAACTTCTACTCCCAACCAGGCAAAATGAGTAAAAAACTTTAAGTTTGGATTGCTACGGAGCTGTTCATAAGTAAATCTTTCAGGAAAAGCTGCTTTCATTCCGATCAAGGTCATCGCTCCTATGGGATTTATTTTATCTGGATCGCTTCGATATAGTCTAACCGCATCAAGCGTGGCTCCACAGAGGCCTCTAAAAGTAACTTTCCCCTCAGGTTTTAATTCTGTCGGGGTAACTTGCGGTAATTCTTCTCTATTTTCACTCATACTCTAATTCTACCAAATTTAGAAGATAGGTTTCACCTATTTTACTCCCAAAACCACTCCCACCCGGGATCTTCGACCTCTTTAATCTTGCTCCTCAGCATCTTATAAACTCCATCCTCCAAGATTGTCTGCCAAGTGCCTTCATAATAATGATATTCCACTTCTCCCTCATTCCAGTTTTTCGTTCCAAACTTGACGAAAACCGTGTCCTCACTCCCCTCATAAGGCTCGGTGAGAATGACATCGACATCGAGAATATCGGTAAACCGGTTGGTCCACTCTTCAAAATTAGTCTTTTGGAGATATTCTTTGCTTAAGAGATTAAAGCCATCCTCCATCCTTCTGGCCTTGAGATAGGTGTAAAAAGCCTCGACCGCTGCTTCCGGGGATAAAGAAGGATCAACATTGATTTTGCTGATTTCCTGGTCCGTCATCTCCCCCATCACCCATCTAACATGAGCGCCATTAATAAAAAGTGATAAGCCGGCTAAACCTGCGGTACTGACCCCAACCACTTGGCCGCACTGGTCAGTCAGAGGTCCGCCGCTCATCCCATCCACCAGGCTGATATTGGTTTGGATATAACCGACCAGCTGACCCTTTGCGTGACGGAAATCAATAAAATTACCCCTTAAAATGGTTGCCTTACCGCTTAAGTCGGTGCCCATGGCGTAGCCAGTGGCGATTAAAGGTTCATCCAGAACAAGGGTAAAGTCATCTTGAAGAGGCAGGACAAACTCCGGATAGTATTTTTCCGTAAATAAAAGGGCTAAATCAGACCAACTGTCGCCAATAATCTTGTTAGGAGTGATAAAACTGCCGTCAGGAAGAATTATTTTCGGACTCGGTTCACCGGCAATGACATGGAAGTTAGTCAAAACCTGGTTGGAAGAGATGAAAAAGCCCGAACCCTCGGAATAGCCACCAACCACCCTCACCACCGAGCCTTTAAGTTTATCCTGGACACCATAGGAACAAAGAATTTTGCCGTAATGACCGTACTGGGTGCGCAAATAATCAAGAATCACAAAAAGAGAGGCTAAGACATAAACAACCAAAGCCAGGGCAAAAATAAACTTGATTAGATTTTTTAGTCCTTTAAACGGATAAACAATCGTTTCCAAGATTATTTTTATTAAAGAGATGAGAAGTTTAAAGGTAAATTTGATTAAGTAATAAATAGAGTAAGTGATTATTTTTATAGGGAAAAGATGTAAGGGGAAAAGAAGTCTTTTGATATAAGCTTTTAATCGGGTAAAAGATTCCCGAATCTTTTTATCAATTTTTGATATTAGTTTCTCCACATTAGTTTATTTTACTCCTTCGACTCACTCAGAACAAGTTCGCTCAGGACAAGCTCGGTGAAAGCGGCTTTGGTGGATTTATGATACGATTGAATATATGAAAAAGAAGATAAAAATAGGCTGGATAGGGCCTTTGAAATCAAAGATTGTGATATAATATCTTCACTGCCTGAAAAGGCAGTTTTTTAAAGGAGAAAAATGAGTTTCGAAGAAAGATTAGAAGCATTAAGTATTCAAGAAATAGGTAGAGAAATAGCAAGAAAACGGCAGGCGGGAATAGATTTAAGTATCCAGAAAAGACTCGAGCAATTGGGCAGAGAAGAAAATGAAGAAGAACTAGAGAGATTGGAGGAGCTAGTTACAGACAGAATTTGGCCAATCTTTGAATCAGCCCAAAGAGCTTATCTAGGAGAAGGCGGTTTCCTTTCTCAAGAGGAAAAGGTTACCGCTACACCCGTAGCTGTAGCCCTGAATCTACAATGGGGCTATAACCCTAGAGTGGTTGGTCGATATGATAATAAATTAAGCGTCACTTTAAACTCAGATCTGATAGTAGAGGTAAGAGGAGCTGGAAGAGAATCACCTATCATTGAATTCAATCTTAAAGAGGGAGATCTCCAAGAGCAACTAGAAGACGGTATCACTTCAGTCTTGGGCACTCCAGACGCATGTTTCCAATCTTATTAGTAGACTAAGTCTCACACAATCTTATCATCCTTCGAGATAAAACAATGGTTGATGACTGATGATTTATGATTTATGATTGATTTAGAGATAAGAGATATGAAATATAAGATTAAGAAAAACAGGATAAAAATTGATCTAATTAACCTAATTTCTAATTGACCTAAATAATTTAGGAATTTATCAATGAAAAAGAAAATAAATTGGCAGGGGCGGTTGGGGTGGTTAGGGATAGCGCTTTTGGTGCCTTCGCTGATTCTAAACTTTTTTCTTTTTCAAAAAAATCAGAAGTTGGGGCAGGGGATTTTGGTTGTGGGGGTGATTGATGGTGACACTTTGGTCTTGGATGGGAAGGTGAGGTTGAGATTAAGACATTTAGATGCCCCGGAATTGGAATTCTGCGGGGGCAATGAAGCTAAGGACTTGCTTGAGAGCTTAGTCAAGGATAAGAAAGTGGTCTTAGAAGAATATATCTTAGATCAACAAGGCCGACCGATGGCTTTGATTTATGTTGATAGTAAGCTGGTTAATCAAGAGCTGCTTGCATCCGGCTGGGCAAGATATCATTCTGACAAGACGAGTAGGACTGAAGAATTAAAGGCAAGCGCGGATGAAGCGAAAGATAATAAGCGGGGCCTCTTCGGCCCCCAATGCTATCAGACCGAGAATTTAGAAAAGCCTGAATGTAATATTAAAGGCAATATTGACAAAAACACGAAAACGAGATTATATTATTATCCCGGCTGTGCTCAGTATGATTTCGCAATAGTTGAAAAAGACATTGGCGAGGACTGGTTTTGTACAGAGAAAGAAGCTAAAGAAGCAGGGTTTGAGAAGGCGAAGACGTGTAGGTAGTGATCAGCGACCAGTGATCAGTGATCGGTGATTAGTGATTGGTGAATTAAGAATGGTATAATTCAGGCAGGAAAATGAAAACTAACAAAATCATTCGGACTATCTGCTATTTCACTAAAGATCCCAACCCTAAAACCCTTAAAACTCTCGATGGGCTAGCAGAACCCCTTATTGAAAAAGGATATGAAATCCAAACCAAAAGAGTTTGCTCTCCCAATATTGAACAAATAAGAAAATTAGACGAGCAATACACCGATGATTTTCACTGCTTCGCCGTAGGCACTCTCACCCTGAAGACCGCCGTTAATCAACTCGATAATCTCTTGGCCACAAAAGACGTTTCTTTTAATATTAGTCTTACAAAAGGCCAAATAAAACTTACTGACGCTCAATTTTTGTTTGAAATCATTAAAAGAGGGGCCGGAAAAACTTTTTGTTTTACTTATGTTTTTAACAATAAACCTCAAACACCGTTTTTTCCTTCTGCCTCATACGAAAAACAGGGCTTCTCCATTGGTCTTCAGCCTACAGATCTTGCCGAAGACTGCCGAACCCTTGAGGAGTGGCTTGAGAAGATGAAAAAAGCCTGGGAAGAAATCTACCTTCTTTTTAAAGAAAACAAAGATTTTCTAGGGATTGACTCATCAATTGCTCCCTTATTCGAAGGTAGAGGGAGTCTAGTTAATTTCATTAAGAGGCTAGGTTTTGATTTCTCCCATTCAGTCACCACTAATCTTTACCTGAAAACGACTCAATTTATGAAGAATAACAATCCTAAACCAATCGGCCTATGCGGGTTAATGTTTCCCTGTCTTGAAGATTTTGAGCTAGCAGATGAATACGAAAAGGGGAATTTTCCTATTGAGCGGAACTTATTTCTTGCCCTCCATTCAGGTTTAGGAATTGATACTTATCCCATGAGCGTTGATGAAATTCCGGAAAGGATTTTGGAGATTCTTTCTCTTGTCCAAGGTTTATCTAATAAATATCAAAAACCCCTCTCTGTTCGCCTCGTTTCTGACGGCAAAGCAAAAATCGGCGAAAAAACAGACTTTCAAAATCAATTTCTAAAAGACGTCACTTTAAGGGCTCTCTGATTTATCAATCTCGCCCTAATCTTACCACTTTCAGGATGAGTTAGCCACAACGCGCGAGCGTTTAGCGTCTAGCGTCAAGCGTTTAGTTGATAGTTGATGAATTATGATTGATGGTTGATGAATGAGGAATAAATTGTGCAAGGATTAATGGTTTAGAAATTGACAGTAGTGTAGGGTATATGGTATAGTATTGACATCACGATGAGAGGACTACCAAAGGGTTTCGTCCCGCGGGAATGCCTCTCTTTTTTTTTACTTCTTCTTTAAAGCCCCAAGAAGCGTTGACTATCAATAATCAGCTCCTGACTCCCATATTTTGTCTAGTCTTTGTTTAGCAGTTTCGTAGTTAGTACACCACAAGTATCCAATACCAGAAAGTGCCTTTGCTCGCTTTTTGGTATCAAATACTCTTCCATTTTGCTTTAAAATCTTCATTTGCTGGCGGATAGCCGCTAGTTCTTCCTGAAATCTAAATTCTCGGTTAGTCCAATATTTAATCCAGCTACATGTATTTAAACCAAGTCTTTTAAAATGCGTATACTCGTGCTCAAGTACGGCTATTGTTTCAGGCTCTGGATCGCCAGAAAGATAATCCCGATACTGTTTGGTTCGCAGAAATATCCTACCTATGAAAATAATTGGTGCCGTAAACTCTGGGACTCTATGTACAGGTAGGTCTTTATATCTCAAGCTCACAGGCTCACTTCCCCCTTTTTAAAGCCTTTAGAAATTTCTTACTATCAACTATTAATTCTTGACCGACAAGGAGCCACAGACAGCCGAGATAGGTTAAACCGCCGGTGATAATTAAACCTATCAAGCCTAGCAAATTTCCCGGAAGAAATGGTTTTAAAAACCAGACTAAAACTCCCATAATAATCGTGGCCATCAAAGGCTTCTTTATCCCCGTCAAAAAACTAAAATGAAGATATTTTTGGGCTAAGTAGATGGCAACGACTGAAGAAACCGCCACTAAAGCCGCTCCTAAAGCGACCCCATTATAACCATATTTAATCGCCAAAAGCGGATAGAAAACCCAGGTGAGAATCGTCCACATGACCATTAACTTAAAAACAATCTTAATCCTGCCGACCGCCGCCAGAGCATTGGTCAAAGGCGTGGTCACTGACGCCCAAAGACTATTAATAAGGTAGAGAGACAAAGCGAGCAAGGCGACTTCCCACTTCTGGTAACGGGGAATAATTTTTACCAAAGGTCCAGCCAAAAGCGCCATGCCGACAAGCATCGGAAAAGTTAAAAGAGAAACAAAGTAAATCGTTTTCTCAATCGCCTTTCTCAATTCTTCTTGATTAGTTTGCATCCGCGAATAAGCCGGAAAAGTGACCTTCATCACCGAATCCATGATAAAACGCAAAGGCATCTGGGCCCATTTCTGCGCCCAGCCAAGAATGCCCACTCCTTCAGCGCCAATAATCTTCCAGAGAAAGACGTTCATCAGTCTATCCTTAACCACCGCCAAAAAAGTATTGGCTTGATAGGGCACCCCAAACCTTAAAAGGTGTTTTAAAGATTGTTTTTCAAAAGCAAAACCAATCTTCCAGGGCAATAAGATGTAGATGAGGATGACGCCGGCCATGCCTCTGGCGAGAACAGCCAAAGCATAACTCATTACTCCCCAGCCTTGCCAGGCTAGGAGAACGGCAATGCCATAAAAGAGCAAAGCTTCAACAATCTCAACGACGACCAAGAGGTCAAAACGCAGCTTTCTTTCCAAAAGAACAGAAGGAATGGTTTTTAAAGAAGCCAGGAAAAAGCTGATGGTCAACGCCCATAAAAGCCAGACGCCAGCACTACTGATTTCATAAAAACCGCGGAGAAAAGGAGTTAACAGGAAAATCAAAGCGACCAAGGTTAAAACCAATCCCTGCTGGATAGTAAAAGTACTCCTAATATCTTTTAAATCAGGCTTTTCTTTTTTCTGAATCAGGGCGGCGGCGAGACCGATGTCCGAGAAGTAGCCGAGAATGGCAACCAATTCGGAGATGGCAAAAAAGAGACCAATTTCGGCTGTCCCTAAAAAGACGGTTAAAAGAAAAAAACCGAAAAAAGAAACAATTTGAAGGAGAAAAGTCCGGCCGGTTAAGGCAATGACACCCTTAATGGCCCTGCCTTTAACTGTTTGTAGGTCAATCTCCGGAACATCCGCATCCATTACCATATTTTAGCATAACTTTAGATTCTTCCTTAGGCAGTCTTCTTAACTTGTAAAAGATGTAACCATCACCAATATTTACTTGTTTGGCAATCTTGAAAGGACGGAGACTTTGAATCTCCCAAACTGTCTCCTCTTCTGGCGGTCTCGACTCAGGAGCCACTAAATACAAAACCACGGCCGAATTGTATTCCTCCACTCCCAATGGCTTAATCCCTTTTTGCCTCAGCCACCATCTTAGATCTAAAGCCCTCGTATCTGGACCAATAAGACTGGCGACCTCAAAAATCTCTTCATTATCATTGATAATCAAATCAATCACTTGTTTTTGTTTTTCAAGACTCCAATTAGAAGGATAGTAGGTAAGTCTTTGATTCTTTTGAAGGGAAACCGCCCAAAAATAGCTCACCAGCAATATCTCTAGAAAAATTACCGGTTTTGAACCGACAAAAGTTTTCAGTCTCTCCAAGACCAGCCCATAAAATTTGAAAATTAAAGGGATAAAGGGAAACCAATAATAATGAGGAAGAGCAAAGGTATAACCTGGAGATAGTTCAAAATACCTAATCTGGAAAAGAATGGTTCGGAGATTATAAAAATCATGTCTTAACTCAAATAATATTAAAGGTGATTCGGCAATAACTACCCCTGCAATAAACAAAATCCAATTCTGAAAAGAGAAAGACTTAATTTTAATGTCCCTAAGAAGATAATAAGCCACTATCAAAAGCCAGAGAAAAGTACTATAGTGAACATGGATTCCTAATCCCAAAAATAGCCCTGCTAAAAGGTAAAATCCAAAGCCTCTTTTTCTTTCTTCCAGAAACCATAAAAGCAAAACTCCAAAAATCGGTACGAAATGAGGATTCCAAATCATCCTTGATAAAGCTATCAAAATAGGCAAAAACGACAAAATCGCATAAGCAGAGAGACTAATATCTCTACTAAATCTCCTTCTTAACCAAAAGTAAATTACAATCAATGTTCCTAGCCAAAGAAGAGTAAAAAAGGCAGTCATTAAGACAATGTTCCAGCCAAGAAGAATCCCTAAAATAGCGAGAAGCCAGTAAAAAAATGGTCCGGTGAAAAAATATCTGCCTTCAATCGCTTTGGTGGCCACCATCGGCCCGATTAACCTTATTTTACCCGAATCCACCATGTCTTTTACCTCATGAAGAAAGAAGGGCGGATCAAGATAAAAATTAACCACGCTCTCGAAGTGCCAAAATCGAAGAAAAAGCGAGATAAAAGTAATGGCAATAAGGAGAATTGTTAAGTTCTTCTTGTTCTTTAATAATTTCTTAATTCTCATCTTTCTTTCGGTAGTCTTCTTAATTTATAGAAGAGGTAGCCGTCACCTAAATCAACTTCTTTTTCGATCTTAAAAGGTCGGAGGGCGTTAATTTCGTAAACCTTTTCTTCCTCTGGCGGCCGTGTCTCAGGGGCGACTAGATAAAGAATATCTGCCTGATTATATTCCTCCACTCCCATCGGCTCATGGCCCATCAGTCTAAGCCACCATCGCAATTCCTCTGCTCGGGTATCGGAATTAATAATCGCCGCCACCTCAAAAGTTTCCTCTCCGTCATCAACGATCATTTGGGCGACCTCTTTTTGCCGAGCAATATACCAATTCTCCGGATTAATTAAGGCCTCTCTCTGGGGACCAAAAAGAGAATAAACGAAAAACAAAATAATCAAAACTATTTGCGAAGTAAGAAGCCACCTCAAAGTCATGATTTTTTTCAATCTCTCTAAAAACAAACCATAAGCTTGACAGATTAAAGGCACGAGTGGAAGCACGTAGTATCTGTGGTAGCGGAAACTTAGATTATAACTTACTGAGGGCTGATAATATTTTATCTGGAAAAGCAAAGTTTTTAGATTATAAAAATTGTGCTTTAATTCGAATAATAAAAAGGGCGCTTCCGCCAAGACTGCCCCCAACCCTAAGCAAACCCAATTCAAGAGAACAAACTTTCTTTCTCTTAATTCTCTGAGGAAATAATAAAGTAAAATTAAGAGCCATAAACCTGAGCTATAATGAATACTTAAGCCGAGACCAAAAAACAAACCCGCCAAAAACCAGTTGAGCTTTCTTTTTTTTCTTTCTTCCAAAAACCAAAGGAGTAAAACCCCAAAAAAAGGAACTAGGTTTACATTCCAAATAATCCGCGAGTAAGGCACAAGAAAAGGAACAAAAGATAAAAGGGCGTAAATAATTAAGGCAATTAAATTTCCAAACCTTCTTCTCAGCCAAAAGAAAGCCAGAATAAAAGTGACCATCCAAAAAACAGCAAAAAAAGCGGTCATCAGGAGAACATCCCAATTCAAAGCAATGCCTAAAATGGCTAACAGCCAATAAAAGGTTGGGCCAGTAAAAAAATATCTGCCTTCAATCACTTTAGTCGCCACCAAAGGCCCAATTAATCTCACCTTACCGCTATCAACCATGTCTTTAACTTCGTTGAGAAAAAGAGGTGGATCGAGGTGGAAATTTACCAGCTTCTCGTAATTCTGAAACCGGAGAATCAAGGATCCGAGAGTAATCAGGCCAAAAACAATCCCTATTAATAAGGTTTTTTTATTTTTCTTTGATTTAAACTTCATTTTTAATTCTGCTTAATTTTTGCCACAATGGAAAAAGCCTCTTCTCCTTCTGATGGCTTTTCAATGTCTTGATAATAAACTTCTAAACTATCATCATCGTAAATCACCTGGGGTCCATTCTCGCCGGATAAAGTGTAATAAGCCTGGGTCGAAGAATTGCCAAAACCTAAAATCAGGGGGTACTCAGGATCATTTTCAAAATAAAGAGTAGCTGCCCTCGGCAATTCCGGATATTTCCCCTTCAAATCATTAACCAAATTCTCGGCAATCTTAGCCCGAGTAATCACCCAATAAGTACTCCAGGAAAGATGAATCGTGGTTAAAGAAATAATCAGGAGGAGTAAAACCGCCACCCCGATTAAAATCTTAGGCAAATTCTTTAGAAGAAGAACAAAGAAACCAATTAAACCCAGAAGAGGCAGGGTTAAGTAATAAGAAAACTTATGCCAGGGCCAAAAAATAACCGGGAGGAGGCCAATTAAAAACCAGAGAAGGAAAAAAGCCTCTCTGCCCTTTTCGCTTTTACGCGACTTGAGAATGCTTCCGGCTAATAATAAAACAAAGGCTAAGCTGGCACTGAAAATTATCTGAACTTCCCGGCGATAGTAGATAATCAATCTGGGGTCAATCTTTAAGCCCGGACCAACAAAATCAATGAGCATTTCCGGCAAACCTAGTCCCCAAAGGAAATACCAGAAATAACTGTTAATCAGTTTTCTTAAATCAAGAATTGGCTGATAGACGGAAACATCAGGAAATCCCCCACCAATTCGAAAAACGAAGTAAAAGCCCAAGACAAACCAAAAAGGCAAAGTCTTTTTCCATTCCTTCTTACCGAGCAAAAATTCATAAACAAAAAGGATTAATGGCAGAACAACCGCATTTTCCTTAGACAATAAAGCCAAGATGAAAACCAGAAAGGCCCATTTGTTATTTTTAAGATATACCCAAAAACTTAAGAAAAAGAAGAACGCCATGCCGATTTCCTGGAAATTAGAGATATAAGCAAGGCTGCCAAGATTGGAAGCATTAATGGCGTAGAGAAAAGAGGCAAGAAAGCCCAAATTTCTACTCTTTAATAATTTTCCAACAATTTTAAAAACCAAAAACAAATTAGCTAAGAAAAAGAAAAAACTAATTAAATGAAAATAAAGAGGTTGAAGACCAAAAAAAGACTTCATCAAAAAATTATAGAATTGGGTCGTCAAAGGCCGGTAGAAAGGATAACCGTAGGGATTGTGGAAAGAGAAAAAATTGAAAAAATCTCTTAATGAGTGAGCTGTGCCCATCTTTAGATGGAAAAAATCATCTTGGGTAAAATATAAAGAGAAAACAGGAAAATAAAGAACAAGATGATTTTTTCCATCTAAA
>JADDYB010000018.1_pt1 | contig 45823 bp, 44 predicted proteins | sample 8641941 | NCBI WGS metagenome assembly JADDYB01 (sample SAMN16275377, study PRJNA637457) | freshwater sediment metagenome | isolation source: Lake Kineret sediment | place: Israel: Lake Kineret | collected 2013
ATAGTGAGACCACAGTTTATACCTACCTCCCTTATGACCAGTTAGCCACTGCTGGCGATTGGAACTTCACATACGATGCACATGGGAATACCCTATCCAAGACCAGGACTTCTGACAGCTGGTCATACCAGTACGATACAACAGACCGTCTCACCGAGGTCCAGCACAATTCCCAGGTTATTGGAACCTACGCGTATGATGGAATTGGTCAGAGAATCAAGAAAACAGAATTCAACCCAGACTCCCAGCAGTATGAAACCACAGTCTATTTATATGCACAAGGTAATGTCTTTTACGAGAAGAACCTCACGACAGGATTCGACGCTCTCTATGTCTACGGGTTTGCAGGTAGGATAGCAAAGAAAGTAGGTGAAGAAGTCATGTACTACCACACCGATCACCTGGGGAGTACCCGATTAGTAACCAATGCACAGGGTAACCCTGTTACTGCTGTTAAGTACTCTCCTTTTGGGAATTCGGAAATAGCTGGCCAGAAGGAACAGTACCTCTTCACAGGGCAGGAGATGGATTCCACCGGGCTCTACTACTACAAGGCACGTTATTACGATCCAGAGACAGGGAGGTTCTTGACACGAGATACCTGGGAAGGCGATCAGAGACGATCTCAGAGCCTGAACAAGTACGTGTACTGTCTGAATAATCCTCTGAAATACACAGATCCCACAGGAAACAAACCTTCAACTGGAGATGAAGAGGCAGATGAGTTACTGGCAGATGAAGATGATGAAGAAGATGAAAACCTTCAGAATAAGCCAGACGCATATAAGTTAGCGTATGCGCTCTCTGCTCTGGTGCACTGCCAGATAAATTGGGAAATGGATCCTAATTACACACAACGCTCAAATGAGATGCTAACCGAGCTAATGAGTGAATTGTTTCCTGGTAATGGTCAGGAAGAGGAAAGAAAGCAGTTCAAAGACGGATGGGACGCAGGGAAAAAGGCAGGATCAGACCTGACTATCGAACAAGTTAAAGCGAAAGTGGAAGCGGATATTGGTGAGATGCAACAATGCGTTGAAGGATTACTTGAAAAGGTGAGTGAGAAGGTCGTAAAAGATATCGGGCTTGGATGTCTCTTTCCCGAGGAAGTCAACGCTATGCAGTATGTAGCTGAGAATTTTACTGCTCTTGCAAGAGGTGAAATACCGCCTCCCCCAGGTCTGGCTCAATTCTGTGAACCAGAAGAAAAAGAAGAAGAGAAACCATGCTCTGGAACGACTCTCCTTATGATGTTTGTAGTGCTAGGAGTCGTGACAGTTTTTATGAAAAATAAAAAAAGGAGGTTGCTATGAAATCTCACTTGACAGTAATTATCTTCTTGTTTTTCTTCTTTGCTGGATATGCAGTTCTTGGCTACACAAGACATCACATCTACGAGAGTGAGATCAACAAGAGTGTAGAAAAATGGGTGACTGCTCGGAATGAAGGCATAGAGAAACCCATGAGCTGGGAGAAATTCCCGTACCTTGGTGCTCCTGAAGCAGTTCCTGTCATTGAGGACCCCTTATTCAGAGAATTGATGTACTCCTTTTACGATATGCAATTAGCCTACGCTGCAGAATATCAGATTGAACTGGTCCCGCATCTGATAGAGGACATTTCTGGTGAAAAATGGAACCTGTGGGATGCCTACACTACCTGGGCAGCCTTCAAAGTCTTGCGGTTGGACACCTATGTAGGATGCAACACTTGGATTAATCTCGGTCCTATCAGCTCGACAGATATCTGTGGTTCTTTGGCTGAATCAATCGCCTCATGGGAATTAGCAGGAGGAAAGTGTGAGGGCAACTGGATGGAAGTCTATGAGCAATCATCAGAGTACAAGGAATGGCTTGGTCACTATTTCGCTGACGTTTCTGGCCCGAAAAAGTATTACCAACTGGAGATGGATGATGAAACTGAAAAGATGATTGACGAATTAATTCGTGAAGCTCTGGCCGGGGGAAAAAGTAAGGATGACCCATATGTCCAGTTTCTCTACAAAGCAAAAGAACAGAGCGAGTCTGATAGCCACAAAGATGAGTGGGTTCATGAGCCAATGACTATTGAAGAGAGGTATCACACCACCAAGGGGCAGGAACTTCCCTTTTGGACAGATCTCTTTTTCGGACACATTCTAGAGCCAGAACAGAGACTCATGGAAACATCCTTTGAACGATATGTAATCCATTTTGGCGAGGGGGATATTGTCAAAACGACTATGGACGCAGGAGTCATTGAAACTGTCGGAGACTACCTTACTACTCTAGAAAGAAATGATTATAACTTTTCATACGTCTTCAACTATTGCGCATTTCCCTTGAAGGATCTGATTACTGATGGTTGTGTACTCATTCTTGTTTCTGTCGTATCCACAATCTTGATGGTGAAATGGGTTCTGCCCAGATTTATATCGCCAAAACAGGAAGATCAGACAGAGAAATGAGAAATTATCTTTTTCTTCTTTTTTTTAATTTTTCTTGATTATACCTTCATGAGGAGCAGAATAAGACCATCACCTATTTTTCTGCTCTCTCATCTATGGAATTTTCTCCCAGAATTTCAATCAAAAAGTAAAGGGCCTCACTGACTATGGACAACTGAACGTGAACAAAACTCTTTTAAGACGAACCACAAACTACCTCCATGAAAAAACTCCCCCTCCTCCTCATCATCATCGTCATGCTCCCAACCCTCCAGGCTCAAGAATGGCAATCCTACGAGTCTGAGCACTTCATCTTCTACTACCGCACCGGTTACCTGACCTCTGAAGAGCTTGAGACCATAGCGCAGAACCAGGAAGCCCTCTTCACCCAGATAACCACTCTTTTGAACATGGACTACTACAAAAAAATCAAGTACTACCTCGTGGGCACCAGAGAGGAATTTGAGAGCATACCCGGTGCCTACACCATGGGTTCGGAGATCCAGTTTCTCTGTTTTTTTTGTGTCGACATGTGCAAGAGCGGACTGAATGACGCCCACGAGCTCACCCACGCCCTCTCCAACGACATGGGATTTCAGTACGGACTACTGGCTGAGGGGTTGGCAGTCTACATGGAAGACTACGTCATCAACAAAGTGAACCTGCACGGCATCATCAACATCCTGTACACAGAGAACAGGGTCACCCCCCTCAAAGACCTCGCCGACGATTTCTGGTGTGATGTTCTCTTCAACTATGAAATTGCAGGTTCCTTCGTCACCTTCCTCATTGAAGAGTACGGCATGGAAAAGTTCAAAGAACTGTACGTACTACCACTAGATCCCTCCTCCTTTGTCACGGTGTACGGGAAGTCGTTTGAAACCCTGGAAGCAGAATGGCTCACCACCGTTGGGAAAGCACAGGTGACCCAGAGAGAGAAAGACATCGTCAGGTACAGGGACACCATAAAAGAGGGGTTAACCATCTACTTTGACATGGGGTTCGGTCCCTTTGAAAATGCCACCTATCCGGCCAGGGCAGAAGAAGGCATATGCAAGTTCAGAGAAGAATACAAGAAAGACCCTGAGAAGGCATTTTCTTACTTAGCACAGTTTAATGAGGGGATGGTAGCATGGAAAGAGGCGATTGATACCTTTGGGAAGGCACTGCAGGAAAAAAATGACCAGAAAAAGGTGGAGTTGTTCGAGGAAGCTGTTTCTCTCTACACGGTGGCGGGGGACGAGCACATGATCGCACTGTCTCAGAAGTATGCTGAAGCCTACACATCGTTATTAAAAGTGGATGCTCTAACTGAACAGGGAGACTTACTCATGGCTGAACAGGAACTGGAAAAGGCTGAATCACTTTTTGATGAGCTGGGAGAAAAAGATATAGTTTATGCAGTTGGACAAGAGCTCCGTGCCCTCAGAGATCACAATGTTGAGGAATTTAAGGCTCTCTTTGTGGTAGTACTGGCCTGTGCCCTGGTTGGTGTGTTCATAAAAAAGAGGTTGTGAAGAATAATGTTCTTTTAAGATTGTGATGGTGAGGAGTACGAAGAACCCACTGTACAACAAACTTTATAATGCTTCTTCCCTCATAAAAACTATGAAGGAACTCGTTGAACGGGAAATCGCAGAAAAAGCAAGAACACTCTACGGCTGTCAGGACGATGTGGAGTTAAAATCCATCCCCTTCAAGGGAGACTGGGGATTCTCCACCACCATTGCTTTCAAAATTGCAGGAAAACAGGAGAAAGATTTCAGAAAAGCACTCATAGAAGTTTCAGAAAATTTGGCTTCTCACCTTGAATTTGGAAAAGAAATTTCTAAAGTAGAAGCTGTCAATGGCTACATTAACGTTTATGTGAGCAGTACCACATACGCGCAGAACCTCATTTCCACCATACTCAAGGGCGATTACGGGAAGGGAAAGAAAAAAGAGGACAAAATCATGGTAGAGTACTCCCAGCCCAACACGCACAAAGCCTTCCACATTGGCCATTTGCGGGGTACGTGTACGGGAAGTGCGCTCATCAACATCCTCAGGTATGCGGGGTACGAGGTGGTAGCTGCCAACTTGATCAATGATACAGGTTCACACGTTGCCAGGTGGCTGTGGTGCTACCTGACCTACCACAAAGGGGAGGAACCTCCCAATAAGAAGGGGAAGTGGCTGGAAGACATCTACGTCGAAGCTGCCAAGAGATTGCAGGAGAACCCCTTGTACGAGGAAGATGTGAAAAAGATACTGCAGAAACTGGAACAGAAGGACAAAGAAGTGACAGAAGTCTGGGAGAAGAGTAAACAGTGGTCTATGGAGGAGTTTTATCGGATCTATGACGAATTGGGGGTGAAGTTTGACGTGTACTTTTACGATTCAGAGCTCTACCAGAAGGGAAAGGAGATCGTGAAAGACCTCCTGGACATGGAGATTGCTGAAGAAAGTGAGGGTGCTGTCGTCGTGGATTTGGACAGACAGTTAGACACAGACGATGTCTACAAGACGTTTGTGGTGCTCCGCTCTGATGGAACTGCTTTATACCAGACGAAGGACCTCGCTCTCGCGAAGAGGAAGTTCGAGGACTACGGAATTGGCCGCTCCATCTACGTGGTAGGTTCTGAACAGAGGCTGCACTTCAACCAAGTCTTCAAAACCCTGGAACTGGCGGGGTTCAGTGAGGCCAAAGAATGTTACCATCTCTCGTACGAGCTGGTGATGTTAAAGGGAGGGAAAATGTCGTCCCGTCTGGGGAATGTTGTCTTTTATGATGATTTGTACCAGGAACTCTTTCAGGAAGCCTTGAAGGAGGTTGAAAAAAGGGAGGTTGTCCAGGAAAACAAGGAGGAAACTGCACGGATTATTTCACTGGGTGCTGTCAAGTTTTCCATGTTGAGAAAGGATAATAACAAGGTCATTGTCTTTGACCCCAAGGAAGCTGTCAACTTTGAAGGTCAGACAGGTGCGTACGTCCAGTATGCCCATGCCCGAGCTTCCAGGATATTAGAAAAAGAAGAATGTGGATCAGACCAGGTAGAATTTGAAGAGTTGACCAAAGAGGAGAACAATCTTCTTGAAATGCTTGGAAAATTCCCAGAAACTATTTTAATGGCTGCAGAAAGTTACAAACCCAATATCATGGCAAACTATGTCTTTGAAACTGCCAAAGCATTCAGCGAATTCTACCATGCATGCCCTGTTTTACAGGCAGAGGTTAAAACGAAGAAAGCAAGGCTGGCCTTCGTTAGAGCCACGAAAATAGTGCTCCAGAAAGGGTTAGAATTATTGGGAATAGAAGCTCCTGAAAGAATGTGACAAAAAAGACAGCATTCTGTGTAGGTTAGTCAAAATTTTGATTTTTTCAGATTAGTGTAACATTATATTAGTTATTCGGCAGTATTTTCTATCCAGGGTCCTCTTGCTTCTTTCTCCTTCCCAAACGTGAACGATTTGTTGAAGTAATCTGTTCACACTGCAGTGAAGATAAAGTTGAACCTTTAAAGAAGAGAAGCCTTAATAAATATAAATGTACACTGAGAGAGGTACTGTCACAAGGTTACGTGCCTCTACTGAGGCTGCATTGCAGAGGGAAACCCTGGCAAGGAGGTGTCACGATGAGAGACGCATTATGGACTGGTCCTGTCAACCTGCTCATAGTGAATGATGATTGGAAAACATGCCAACGCCTGGAGGCCCTCTTGAGGGAAAATGGCTACCAGGTAAAGACAGCCCGCAATGGGAGAGAAGCCCTCGCCCTTTTGAAGGATGGACAATTCAGTGGTATTATATCTGACATTTTCATGCCGGAAATGGATGGCTTTCAATTGTGCAGGGCAGTGCACCTGAATGCGAAATTAAAGAAGATTTTCTTCGTTTTTTTGGCAGATATTGATAAAGAAGATGAGCTTTTTGCCTTCAATCTAGGAGCTGACCTCGTTCTTGCACCTTCTCAAGAACAGGAGATCACCATACATATCGAAAACATTCTAAAAACACACAGATCGTCTCATCCTGAATCGCCCGAATCGCCCCCGTTACGTGAGGAAGTGTTCGATGATAAATGGTACGTGCAGGAATATGCTGCTGCATCAAAAAGGAACACGGACAGGATGTTGCAGCGCGTTCATGAGGTTGAAAAAAAGCTCTCCCAGTCTGAAACAAAATACCAGAAGCTCTTCGAGGGAGCTCACGATGCTACCTTCCTCTTAGACAGAAAGGGGACCCACATAGAGACAAACCAGAAGGCTTCAGAACTCCTGGGCTACACTCGGGAAGAATTCAGAGAGCTCTCCTTCAGAGACATTGTGGTCCCTCCCTCTATCCCTGATTCTGAGGAAAAGCTGAAAAGGTTGCTGCAGGGAGAAGACATCCCCCTCTATGAAAAGAATTTCAGATCAAAAGACGGGAGGATAATCCCTGTAGAAGTATCAGTTTCCGCTATAAGGGACGATTCAGGTGAAGTAAAATACATACAGAGCATTATCAGGGACATAACAGAGAGAAAGAGTGCAGAAAAAGAGCTCACCCGCCGTCTGGTCATAGAGGAAGCGGTAGCTCGCGCATCAAGGCTGTTCATCTCTCCAGACACAGACCTCAATGAGGTGTTGAAGATTTTGGGAGAAGCTGCTTCTGCAAATCGGGCTTACATCTTCCAGATTCGAGAAAATGGTACTATAGAGAATACTCACCAGTGGCACGATGCTGAAACTGAGCCAATGAGTGAATTCTCTCAGCTGCACATTGCCAACTTTCCCTGGGGAGTACAAAAACTTCAGGCAGGCGAGAGCATTGTCATACACGATACTGACTTCTTCCCTCCTGAAGCTGCCACAGATAGAGAATCCTTTTTGACGTGGGGCAGGTTCTCTGTGCTGGCATTCCCCATTCGTTCCACGACTGGGGAGCTCGCTGGGATCATAGGGTTTGATTGCAGGGAGGAATCCAAGCAGTGGGATTCCACTGACATACAGGCCTTTCGCGTCGTGGCTGAGATGACTTCAGTCTACTGGGAGCGCAAAAAAGCGGAAGAACTGCTCAAAGAAAGTGAAGAGCAGTACAGGGACTTTTTCGAAAATACACCGGTGGGGATTTACCGCACCACCCCAGAAGGACGCGTGCTCATGGCAAACCCTGTGCTACTGCGCTTGCTGGGGTACTCTTCTCTTGAGGAATTGTCCCGGAGAAACTTGGAGGAGAAGTACGAACCTGAGTATTCCCGCTCACAATTTAAAGAGCGCCTCGAGCGTGAAGGATACATCCCCTGGTTTGAAGCTGTCTGGACAAGAGAGGATGGTACCACCTTGTTTGTCCGCGAAACTGCAAAAGCAATCCGCAACAGCGCAGGCAACATCGTGTACTACGAGGGGGTTGTAGAAGACATCACTCACCACAAGAGAACTGAGGAACAGTTGAGAGAATCTGAAGAAAAATACAGAGATATCGTGGAACTGGCACCTGACGGCATCATAATAGCAGATTTGAGGGGGACAGTTACCTCATGCAATACTGCTTTCGCGAACATGGCTGGCTATCTGAAAGAGAATATTGTCGGCAAGAACTTCTCACAGCTGCCCACCGTGCGTGCCAGGGACATTCCCAAGTATGCAACATTACTCAAATCTTTAATACGTGGAAGAATTCCTGCACCTTTTGAGGCTTCATGGGTTCATAAAGATGGAACGACCCGATTCGGCGAACTCCATGTTTGTCTCATGAGAAAAGGGAAAAATACTATTGGATTTCAGGCTATTATACGGGACATTACAGAACGAAAGAAGACTGAAGAGATGTTGAAGTTATCTGAGGAAAAATACAGGAGTCTGATGGAAAACCTCAGCGTCGGCGTGTACAGGGTAACTCCTGGCAAGGAAGGGCGATTTATTGACGTGAACACAGCATTTGCACGGATGCTGGGTCATAAGAAAAAGGAAGAAATCCTCAAACTAAAAGTTTCAGACATCTATCTCGTTCCCACCAGCAGACTCAACCTCAGCAGCAAGGGCCGCAAGAGCTTTGTCAGCCGCGAGGAGCTGCACTTGAAGCGGAAGGACGGGACCCCTCTCATTGTCTCTGACACAGGGACAGCAGTGTACGATGAGGAGGGCAACCTGCTGTATTACGACGGTATATCAGAAGACATCACTGAACGCAAGAAAGTGGAGGAAGAGCTGGAGAAACACCACCACCACCTTGAGGAACTGGTGGAAGAGCGGACGACAAAACTGAAAAAAGCCAATGAGCAGCTCCAGCAGGGAATTATGGAACGAAAACAGGCAGAAGAGTCTTTGGCTGCAGAGAAAGAACGGTTGACCGTCACCCTACGTTCCATCGGGGATGGGGTCATAACCACAGACATGGAGGGGAGAATCGTCCTCATGAACAAGGTGGCAGAACAGCTCACCGGGTACATGCAAAGAGAAGCTGTAGGAAAATTTTTGAGTGAAGTCTTCTACATCATCAGTGAGAGGACTCGCGGGCCCTGTGAGAACCCGGTCGATAAGGTGCTGCGTCAGGGTGCCGTTGTGGGGCTGGGTAACGATACCGTGCTCCTGTCTAAAGATGGGACAGAACGGGTGATAGCAGACAGTGGCGCACCCATCCGTGACCGGGAGAGTAAGACCATTGGGGTGGTTCTGGTATTCAGGGATGTCACAGAGAAAAGGAAAATGGAACAGGAGTTATTACAGGCCCAGAAACTGGAATCTGTCGGTATTCTCGCGGGTGGGATCGCCCACGACTTCAACAATATATTGACTGCAATCTTGGGGAATATCACGTTGGCCAGAAGGTATGCTACTGACAATCGGATTTTAGAGAAGCTGACCAAAATGGAAAGGGCATCCTTACAGGCAAAGGATTTAACTGAGCAGTTACTGACCTTTTCCAAGGGTGGGGCACCCATCAAGAAGGCTACCTCTATTGCAGAGCTGATCAAAGACTCCACGAGTTTTGCTTTGAGAGGTTCCAATGTGAGGTGCCATTTCTACATTGCCGAGGACTTGTGGTCTGTGGAGGTCGATGAGGGACAGATCAGCCAGGTGATCAACAACATGATCATCAATGCAGATCAGGCCATGCCCGAGGGCGGGATCATCCAGGTGCGGGCAGAGAACGTGGCCGTCAGTGTTGATCAGGGGATACCTCAAGAGCCGGGGAGGTATGTCAGGATATCGGTCGCAGATAGGGGGATTGGTATACCGGAGAAGTACGTCTCAAAGATCTTTGATCCCTACTTTACGACAAAGCAGAAGGGGAGTGGGTTAGGGTTGGCAACCTCCTACAGCATTGTTAAGAGACACAATGGGTACATTGACGTCGAATCACAGGCCGGGGTTGGTACCACGTTCCATATCTGGCTACCTGCCTCTGGAGAGAAGGAGGAGATAAAACAAAAAGAACTGGGCATTGCGGGAAGAGAGGGAAAAGGAAAGATCTTACTCATGGATGATGAGGAGATCATCCGTGATGCAGCCAGTGAAGTCTTGATGTACCTGGGGTATGCGGTGGAGGTGGCTCGGGACGGGGAAGAGGCTGTAGCATTGTACAAGAAAGCACAAGAGAAGGGAGAACCCTTTGACGTGGTGGTCATGGACCTGACCATTCCAGGAGGGATGGGAGGAAAGGAGGCTGTCCAGGCCTTACGGGAGATTGACCCTGAAGTGAGGGCTGTTGTCTCCAGCGGGTACTCGAACGCTCCTGTGATGGCCGAGTACAGGAAATACGGATTCAAGGGTGTGGTGACCAAACCCTACAGTGTGGAAGAACTGAATGAAGCCCTGCACAAGGTGCTGGCAGAGAAATAACAAAAAAAAGAGGAAAAAGAGGAAAATGGATCAGTGGTAAGAATAGATGAATGACTCAATAGGTTCTCTCCACGGCAAAATCAACCAGATTCTCCAGTATTTCTCTGGGGTTTGATGGTGAGTAGGCATCCAGAAAGAGCTTTGCCTGCTCAGCGTACCTTTTTGCCTCTTTCTGTGCGTATTTAATACTCCCATACTCATGCAATAACTGGATGGCCTCCTTCACCTCTTCAGGGGAATTGTTCCTCTTTTCAAGGATAGCCCTCATTTTTTCTCTTTCTTTCTGTGGAGCATTCTTCAAAAAGTGGACCACCATCAGAGTCCTCTTCCCCTCCACGATGTCTCCTCCAATTTCCTTACCATACCCCACCTTTTTCTCTGCAATGTCAGGTGCACTTTTCGCAGCGTCTTCAGGCAGAATCAAGTTGAGCAAATCATCAGTTATCTGGAACCCGTAGGCGAAATTCCTCCCGAACCCTTCCATGGCTTCCAGGTCTGACACTGATCCCCCTCCCAGGAGTACCCCGACCTTCAAAGGAGTCATGGCGGAGTAATACCCAGTTTTCAGCTCGACAATCTTGAGATAATCTTTTATGTCGATGTCCCACATCTTCTTCCGAATCCATCCAATCTCCTGTGCCTGACCCTCCACAGTTCGGATAGACATTTCAACCAACAAGGAGAGAATCTGTGCCCGTATTTCAGGGTCAATGTCTCTTCTTCTGGCTATAGTCTCAAACACTTTTGCAAATAAGAGATCTCCTGTGTTTAGGGCCAGGGGAACCCCATGCAGCTGGTGAACAGCACGTTTTCCTCTCCTCATGCTGCTGTCATCCATGACATCGTCATGGAGGAGGGCAAAACTCTGAAAAAGCTCAAAACTGCAGGAAATGTCAATGAACTTACGATGGTCACCTCCCATTAATTCGCAGGAGAGCAGGCAGAAAGCGGGGCGAAACCTTTTTCCCCCTCGCTGTATGAATTCTTGAGCTATTCCATACATAAACTCCTGGAGGTGAGGGTCATCTGTTTTGAGGATAGATAGTAATTCTTCGTCTACACGGGTCTTTATCTCCTTTAGGAACTGCAGGCAGGGGTATTCTCTCAAGGAATCACCTGCTCTCAGTTATGGTTGCCGCTTAAAAGGGTTTGCAGAGAGGTTACATTAGGGTGGGGGTTGGGTGAGGAATTGCCCATGTGAGAGAAAATGGTAATGATGTCACAGTGGAACATGATGGTGTATATTTGTAGAGCACCAAAAATACTCACCATGGAAAGTGTTTAAAACCTTTTCTCTCTATGCAGAACTATGAACATACTGATAACGGGAAAACCGGGCGTGGGGAAGACAACGTTGATCCAGAAGGTTCTAAAGGGATGTGAGGACGTCAGTGGATTTTTCACTCAGGAGATACGGGAGGGAGGAGGGAGAGTGGGGTTTTCGATTGAGACCTTTGATGGCAAAAAGGGGACTTTAGCACATGTTAACGTGGAGAGTCCTTTTTGTGTTTCAAGGTACAGGGTTAATGTAAAAGACATTGAAGAGGTCTGTGTACCGAGTTTGAACCTGAAAAGTGGTGTCATTGTGATTGATGAGATTGGAAAGATGGAGTTGTTCAGCGAGAAGTTCAGGGAAAAGGTTACTGAGGTTCTGGATACGGGAAAGGTTGTGGCTACGGTAATGGAGAAATCGCATCCCTTTACAGATAATATTAAGGGGAGAAAGGATGTTAAGGTATTTACTGTAACAGAAAACAACAGAGATGGGTTGGTGGATACACTGAGGAAAGAGCTACGTATTTGAGAAATAAAAGTGCAGGCAGCAGTGTCTGTTCCCTTTTTTAATTGAACAGGTCTACAATGCAGGTTCTTCCAGCCGTTCTTATCCGCACAGTGAATAGATTATTCATTACTCTTCTGAAACCTTCCTAAATCCCTGTCAGACCGCAGTCTGGGATTGTTGCACTGAATTTCTACGTTCTCAAGAGGATAGTGATGAGAGTGACGAATCGTACTGAGTGGCTTCAATGCACAAAGGTTAAAAAGGAGCAACTCCTACGTTAACCATGGCCAGAACTGAGTGTCAGTACAAGTCGTGGGATGGAACCCGATTCTGTCACGAATTGATGTGGCAGGGATCAACTGAAGGCTTCTGCATCTTTCATGATCCCTCAAAGGAGAAGAATCCTGTCATATTCAAGAAAAAGCTGGCCAGAAAACTGAAGCGAGAAGACTACAACTTCAGGGGATACTACTTCCCGGAAAGCGTCGACTTTGGTGACCACATCTTTGCCAGGGACGCGGACTTTGAAGAAGCCATCTTCTCCAGCAGCACGAATTTCTCCAACGCTACCTTTTCGGGAAGGGTGAACTTTGCAGGCGCCACCTTCTTTGACCGGGCCAATTTTCTGAACACGACCTTCTCAGGAGGGGCCTACTTTGCCGGGGCCACCTTTTTCGGTGGTGGGAATTTCGTGGGTTCGACCTTCTCAGGAGGGGCCTACTTTGCCGGGGCCACCTTTTTCGGTGGTGCCTACTTTTCAGGTGCTACCTTTTCAGGAGGAGCTCATTTCGCCCGTGTCTCTTTCTCGGGTGGGGCTTACTTTTCTGGTGTCACCTTCTTCGACCGGGCTGGGTTCTCAAAAGCAGCCTTCTCAGAAGAAGCAGAATTCATGGATGCCACCTTTTCAGGAGACGCTCATTTCCTGAATGCTACTTTTCACAAGTGGGCCCGGTTTGAAGAAGCCCGATTTTCTGACGTCATCGACTTCGTAGGGGCGCAGTTTCTGGGAGACACCAGTTTCTGGAAGGCAAAATTTGAGAAATCAGTTGATTTCCAGACAGCAGTCTTTGCCAAAAATGTCTCCTTCTTAGATACCCAGTTCAACGGAGAGATGAATTTTGAAGGAAGCAGATTCGAGAAAAATACGGGAGAGGACGCCATGTCCAGCACCCTTCTTGAACGAAGCTACCGGAACGTGAAGAATGCACTCACACAGAAGGGAACTTACGAAGCTGCAGGCGATTTCTACTACCGGGAAATGGAAGCGCGGAGGTCCCAGGCCAAGAAAACGAAGAGGCTCTGGCTGGAAGTGTACAAGTGGTTGTGCGGGTACGGTGAGAAACCGCAGCGGGTCATCTCCCTTTCTGCAGCCATCATTGTCGTGGGTGCAGCCATCTTTCTCTTCAGCGGCATCATAGTAACTCATGAACTGTCTTCTGGTGGGAGACCCATCAACTACGCTCTCTTCTCCATGAACCCGACGTGGCAATTACTCACAGATTTTATAGACTGTCTCTACTACAGTGCAGTCACCTTCATCCCATTGGGACAGAACCTCATCGTCCCTGCAGGATATGTGAGCAGGATCGTCTCCTTCGTAGAGGGGTTCCTAGGTATATTCTTGATCTTCCTCTTTGCTGCTGTGACAGCTCGAAAGATAATCCGCCAGTAATGGATTTCTTTGAAGGTGAAAGGGAGAATAGAAAAGATTTTTATAGCATAGTTCAATGGGCTTGTATGAAACAGCTTTTGAATACTATGGAAGAAAGAGGGATTTCCCAGGTGAGACTCTTAATCATAGATGTGAATGGGCATCCCAAGTTCATGGTTATCCCCCGTGATCATCTGAAAGAGGCAGTAACAGGGATTGGTATTGATGGCTCTTCTATTCCCGGGTATACTACTGTCGATGAGAGTGATTTGATCGCAAAACCTGACATGAAGAGCACTGTATTCTTAGAGAACGAAGTAGCTCTCTTCTGTGATGTAGAGTATGATGATGGGCGCATGTTTGAGGGAGACCCCCGTGGCATTCTAAAAAAAGTGTTAGAGAAAGAAAAAGGTACTTTTTCTGCGAAACCAGAACTTGAGTTTTTCCTCCTTCGAGGCACAACCCCTCTCGACAACAAGGGATACATGGATTGGGCTGAGGGGTTGACCATTGTGGAGAGAGCAGTAGAAAGCGTTGCCATCCCGGTGGAGAGAATCCACCATGAGAATGGACCAGGTCAGTACGAGGTAGAACCTCTGACAGCTCCTGCCCTCGACGCCTGCGATCGCATCGTCCTTTTGAAAGAGATGCTGAAAAAGAAGGCGCACGAGACTCAGGTCACTGCCACCTTCATGCCCAAACCCTTTGCAGGTGAGGCAGGCAGTGGGATGCACTTCCACATCCTTCTGGAAAAAAATGGAGAGAACCTCTTCGAACCCTTCTCTAGAATGGGCCTCTACTTTGTGGGCGGCCTCTTATCCCATGCGAAAGGGATTACTGCTGTCTGCAGCCCCACGATTAACTCGTACAAACGGTTGGTCCCCCATTTTGAGGCGCCAGTCCATATTTGCTGGGGGAGAGGGAATCGTTCTGTACTAGTGAGGATTCCGCGGGGAGGGAAAACCAGGATAGAGTACAGAGCGCCTGACCCATTGTGCAATCCGTACCTGGCTTTAGCCCTCATGCTAGGTGCTGGTCTCGACGGTGTGCAGAGAAAAACGAAACCACCTGAAGAAGTGACAGAAAATGTGTTTGAAAAGGAAGATTCCAATACATTACCCACCACGTTGATGGAAGCTCTGGTAGAAATGGAGAAAGATCTGCTGGTAAAAGAGATTCTCGGCGACCACGTGGTTACCGAGTTTGTCAGGTTAAAAAAAGAGGAGATTCAGAAATACACTGCGCACGTCTCCGGATGGGAATTGGATCACTACCTGGAAAGTTAGTTTTCTGTTGTCTGGAAATAAATTCTGCAATCATTTGAATATGTGGATTAAATCCTGGAATTCGGTCAAATTCTTGACTCTGATACAGTCCACGTCCTGGTGCTTGTCCGTCCTGTCCAGAAGGACGGGTGTCATCCCTGCCCCGTGTGCACCTTCCACGTCCACGAGGTAGTCATCACCCACATAGACAGACTCTTCAGGGTTGACAGAAAGGTCTTCTAAGGCTCTTTCAAAGATTTCAGGATCAGGTTTTTCATGTCCAATCTCACCAGACAAAATGATAGTATCAAAGTATTTGTCCAGACCTAACCTTTGAATTCTGTCCCGTGTAGAAGGCACTGCGTTACAAACTACCCCTAATTTGAGCTCTGCCTCCTTTAAGAAAGAGAGAACTGTATCTACATCATAGAACTTGTGGTAGCGCATTCGATCGTGGATGTAGTGATGGACGAACCAACCATGGGACAGGGTTGCTTCAAATCCCAATTTTTTCAGAGCCATCATGTTCCCGTTGGCAAAGAAATCTGCTTCCTGGTTTCTCGTTATGGGGAGCTGTATGTTAACCTCACGGTTCACGTCTGCTGTCACCCTGAACAGGTCAGGGAGAGACACCTGAAACCCAATCAGTTGACACGCTTCGCAGAAGAGTACTTCACCAGGAGGCTCTGGCCATATGAGGGTTCCTCCGAGATCGAAGAGCACACTGGCCACATTCATGAGAAAGGTTTGACGAAGAGGCTATTTAAATCTTTTGAACCCCCAGTTATTTGACAGATTAATGGTGAGGAGGCCATTTATTACCAGTGATCTTGAGAAGTTTTTGTTAATTTTATCCTTTCAAATGAGTCACATTGTGATTTCAAAAGATTTTGTTCTTTTAAAGAGGATTTTTCTGTGTATTTTTTCCTTTTCACATTCAGTTTGCAGACTGTCTGTTCTATTACAAAAAGAAGTCTCGGCTGTTGAATTCACGATGCACTCCCGCAGAATCACACACTTCCCCCCATATCCTTTCCTAGCCCATGGTTCATATTTTGATCTTGTCAGCTGAGTTCTGCCGCATTCTATCAGATGGCTAATTGATCAGCCAAAAGATTTATATATGAGATCACATACATGTAATAATAACATCAAAAAAACTGGACGAGGTGAAAGAATGACGAAAAGAATATCCAGTGAGACTAAACAAGAAGAAAAAACTCAATACACTATCAGGTTTGCTCCTGGTGCTGTCGAGGAAATTGAAGAAATGGCAACAGAAGAAGGGATCACAAAGGCAGAGCTCATAAGAAGGGCATTAAACTTCTATCAGGTGAGACAAAGAGCAATAAGAGAAAATGGGAGGATATATATCCTCAACGAAAAAGGAGAAAAAACCTGGGTGATGGTATGAGAAGGAGGTGCTTCTATGTTTTTCGTTAGAAAGGTGATTTCTCACCTTTTCCCTTTGTTTGAAAACTTAGAAATGAGTGATGGACTGGTGATCGGAATTACAATCTTACTCATCGGTGCAGTCTTCACTGCTGCTTATATTCTAATTCGTACATACATCAAATCGTACATTTCAGCAATCATAAACGAAGAACTAGAAAAGAACCCCAAATAGATAAAAAATATGGAAAAAATTGAGAATTTGATGAGAGAACATGAAAAAATCAATGATGCCTTTGATAGAGCATTTCCAAGAAAGTTTGAATTGCGGCAAGACAAAGAACCTGCAACAATTTATAGCCATAAGGATGCCGAAGTCTACAGGGATTTGAAAAAGCCCACAGCTACATTCGATAGAGAAAAAGGAGAAGTTATTTTTAGATCTAAAGTAGGAGATCGAATCACTCCTGCTAAAATAACTGAGGAAGAAGATGACCACGCTGGAAAGAGCAGCTGTGATTCTCGAGAATGAAACAATGCAAGATTCACACACAGATATTCAATCTAGATATATATCCTATCTGCACATGTTGGATGAGAAGAGAGAGGAGATATTACTGGATTTTATTGTTGAATACATGATGCTAATAAACAATGAACAAAAATCAGCATCTACTCTGAATATGACGGTAGACTCATAAATAAGATATATCTTTTTTTGTTATAATCAGGGCATTACTATTCCATTTGATTTAGGTGCAGACCCAGCATATGATCCTCTGCTCTTCTCAAAACAGGAAAACTTTCGTTTTGCCTGCTGTGAAATTTATGAAAGATCTTATGGGAAAGCTCTCACATGAGCTAGAATCAAGAGTTAGGTTAGATTGTCTGAGATTTCTTATACAGTATCTCCATGCTTATCTTGATGATTTGCCTGCTGGTCTTGTAAGAAACCTTTAATACTCTGAAGGAAAGTGAAAAGCATGAAAGTACTCCTCATCACCCATACACCTGAGCCAGACCGGTTATGTGCCCAGGCAGCACTCGTTTCAAAATGGCCCAAAGGGTGGTCTGAATTCAAAGACGTGTGGAACGACAGAACAGACCTCAACCATTTGAAAGATGCTCTGGAAAAGGGGCACGTCTCTGTTGTTGAACATGCATCCTTCACCTTCAGCCTCGAAGGCATCTCCCGTGCTGCTTCCCATCAATTAGTGAGACACAGGATTGCAAGCTATACCCAGCAGTCCCAGAGATATGTTACCCTAAAAGATGAATTTGTCATCCCTGTAACTGTTCGTAAAAATGAAAAGGCACGAACCCTCTTTGAAAAGACGGTGAAAGAACTGGCTCTCACCTACCAGAAATTAATCGACATGAGCATTCCAAAAGAAGATGCCCGTTTTGTCATGCCCGGTGCCACCAAGACCAACATTGTCGTGACTATGAATGCCCGCGAGCTGCTCCACTTTTTTGCTTTGCGGTGCTGTGAGAGGACCCAGTGGGAGCTCCGCGACATTGCGTGGGAAATGTTGAAGCTGGCAAAAAAGGTGGCACCCATCATTTTCTCCACGGCGGGGCCTTCGTGTGTGCAGCGAGGATTGTGTCCTGAGGGAGACCTTTCCTGTGGCAAAATCGGGGAAATGAAGAAGAAGGTTGATGAATTGCGAAATTGATATTCCGTCTGGTCCAATTTAATAATTTCACTTCTGAGCTCCTCCATGAGGCTGTCATTCTGAGTTCTTAGATTCTGAACTCATCACATGCTCTCTTCTCTCAGTAACTGACCTTTTTCATCTCGACCTTTATAAAAGTTCACTAACTCAAGAAACCCTCTCTTTGTTTCATTCAACGATGTATGAAGGGCAAAAATAGGAGAGCTATCATGTGGAAAGGTTTATAAGGTTTTTAAATAATTCAGAAATGTTGGTGTTTTCATGGCCACTCGATGGAGAAATGTTAAACGTGTGTCAGAAGGTATTACCCGTTACGTCGGTACAGTTGCGAGAAAAAAAAAGAGTAAAGACCGGAAGATCGGCTTACTCATAGATGGTCCCAATATCTTGAGGAAGGAATTTGGCATCAATTTGGACGATGTGAAGGCTATTTTAGAGGAAATGGGAGACATCCGCATTGGAAAGGTATTGCTCAACCAATATGCTTCCGAAGGGTTGATCGAAGCAATTGCCAACCAGGGGTTCGACCCCATAGTGGTGGCAGGGGACATAGATGTGAGGATGGGTATAGAAGCCATGGAGGTCATCCACAACGAAAATGTGGACACTGTGGCTCTAGCATCGAGAGATGCTGATTTTCTGCCCGTACTGGTAAAGTCAAAAGAACACGGGAAAGAAACCATCGTCATCGGGGCTGAACCGGGGTTCTCCATTGCTTTACAGAACGCTGCAGATATCGTGATTGTGATGGGTCCAGAACACGTGCACAAAAGTTCAGAAGAACATGAAGCAGAGGATATGGAAGTGTAGGCTATTTTCGTATCTGTCATGCCTGTTAGACGGGTGGTACGGAAGCTTGTCCTTGGCGAGGTAGCGGAATTGGTTATGGTAGATTGTGCTATTCATACTAATTTAACCATTCTCCTTAAATAGGAATGAATGGAAGAATAATAAAATGAAAAAAAAGGGATTAACCCTCTTTTTTCTTGGTCAGGATATCTGGGAGTACGTCGAGGAATTTACCCACCTTGTAGATGAGGTAAATGACGGCAATGGAAATGATGAGTCGAGTTATTCCTCCGATCAGGAGCATGATTCCTTGCATAATATCACCTCAGTCTGAGTAGAGGGCCTGGGTTAAAAAGGATTCTGAACGATTACAGCATAACAAAGGTACCTCAGTCTGCAGATGAATCCTGACTGCAGTACCTGAGTAAGACTGAGCTGAAAAGTCTCTGGGGGACAAGGGGTGACCAGGACTTTGATGGAAACATTTAAGATGTACCAAGTAATCCATGGAGATTGTTCAGAGGATCCCTATGGAGAAATCGAGATTCATGCTGGTTATTCAGAAAGTTGCAAGCGGATTCATCACCCTCTTTATAGTCATGTCCATGCTCTTCTTTTTGATGTACAAAATCCCTGGCGATGATGTTGTGAGCCGGATGTTCCCCTTTGTAGACCAGGAGATGAGGTCATCTATCGTTCGGCACTGGAGACTGGATGGACCCCTTACATACCAGTATCTCACCTATTTAGGGAGGATTTTTACCCTCAATTTGAATCCTGCTCCTGGAGTGGAGGAGAATGCTTTTGATATTGTGCTGTTCCTCTCACGATTTACGCTGTTACTGTTTACACCTGCTGTAGTTCTTTCCTATCTACTGGGGATCGTGGGGTTTGGTTCAGGTAAAGGAGTTTGGAGAAAATGGAGTGCATACCTTGCTATCGTTCGTATTGTCCCTATTTTCGTATTAACCTTGATTCTGAAGAGTCTTTTTGTGTTTCATTTCCATATTTTCCCCCCAGTGAGTATTGACATCATTCAAAGATTCCCCTCTTCTTCCTGGAACCTCTACCACGAGGGGGGTGGAGGTCTCATGAGTGAGACAGAAATCTGCAGATTGCTGCCCCAGATGGTGCTCCCCCTCATCATCCTGGTGGTGGTGGGGGCTGTGCGGGTGTTCTCTGTGTTGCAGTCTCGTAGTACTGCAGGACCCCTGGTGAGGGTAAAGGGTGGCCTGATCAGCGAGAAGTCCTCTCATCTACTGACATTACTAGATGATGCCCCCTTCCATCTCGTGTACATGCTGAGCGGGGGGCTCTTAATAGAGTACATATTTCAATGGCCCGGTGTTGGCTATGTCCTCTTCGAAACGTTGAAAATGCTCAATTACCCCATTTTGTGGGCTTCCGTCTTTTGCTTGACCTTAATTGTAATTGTTACTGTTGTTGCTGTGGAGCTGGTGCGTATGTACCTTGTTAAACGAATTTTTGTACATGAAAAAGAAGATATAAACAAGAAAGAAGCGAGTACAAAGAAAGGGATAAAATTCAAATCAGCACCTCAACTGATACCGGGGCTCGAGCAGTTCATCTTCAATAGAAAGGGGTTGATGGGATTGTGTATGGTTGGGGGGGCTGTCTTTCCGGCTGTGTGTGCTCCTATCCTCGTTTTCCATGACCCGTTTTCAGGGTTTGCTGCTGATGACTACATTCACCACTCACCGTGCGCAGAATATCCTTTGGGGACTGATGTCCTGGGGAGGGATGTGTACAGCCAGCTCGTCTGGGGGTTCAGGCATGCCATGGCCATTGCAGTGCCTGCTGGTGTCCTCATTGGGTTGATAGGGATGGTTGTAGGGGTGGTTGGCAGTTTGAGGCTGGATATTGTCATAAGCTGGGGGGTGACCACATTCTTGGTGTGGCCTCAGATTCCGTTGGCTACCTTTATCATCTACGATGTAGGGGGTTATCAGTGTAAGAGTGCTGTCATTCTGGCTGTATCTTTAGTGTTGTGGCCTGTGGCAGCCCGAGCTGTGTGGACGGAAGTCATGGCCATGAAAGCAGAGACATACGGGATGCAGATTAATTCTTTGTCTTTTATTTCTCGTATTCTGCAGGTAACTTTCTTGTACATGATGGTAGGGGCTGCATCTGCTGTGGTACTGGAAGCGGCTGTCGCCTTTCTGGGGATAGGGAATCCAGGGGTGGTCTCATGGGGACAGATGCTGTCATTGACCATGATAGGGAGGGTGGGCTCTGCTGGCTGGTGGACTATTGTCTTCCCCGGGGTGGCTCTCACGTACACGGTTTTGAGCTTTTTCTTGATAGCACGTGCATGGAAAGAGGTCACGAACCTGCAGTCATTGTAGTCACGAACACCGTCATCTTTTGTAGATCATTTCTTTCTTCCTACGTAAAGTAAATGCTCTGCTGCTCCCTGAACAGTGGCGTCCTTTCCCAAGCGGTAGTTCACATCCACCCAGGCCTCCCACAGCTCACCCCTGAGCTCATTCACCTGTTCATCAATCATGCTGATGACACCTACGCAGGCCACGAGGTCTACATGCTCTAGACCAGCCTTCTCCATGAAGGGAATGACTTTCAGAAGGGTGAGCGAAATATGCGTAATTGAGAAAACTTGCCCTTCACAGAGGACTCGCTACCCCCTTCGTGAGCACCTGTTCTAACTGCCGGTGACTGTATCGAACCCAGGTGGGTTCGTACTTTGCTGCCCACCTAATGGGAGCGCAACGGGTGACAAAAGAAGCACAGATGAGCCCACCTCGCTTGAGTACTCGTACTGCCTCGTGCAAGGCTTTCTCACGGTCTTCAGCAGTGTGGAGATGGTACAGGGGACCCATTAACAAAATGATATCAAATATACCTTCTGGGAACGGTAAAGTGAGAGCATTCCCATGCACATAACCGGCAACCTCAATTCCTGCCTCTTGAGCCTTTTCTCTCGCGAATTCCAAAGATTTTTGGGAGATATCCACCAAGGTTACAGTGTAGTTCTGTTGGGCAAGCGCAATGGAATACCTGCCAGGGCCTCCTCCTATGTCCAGGATTAGTGCGGGAGGTGAGGGAAAATACTCAGTAAAAGTCCGCATCGTCACCGCTAACTCAATTTTATGGTGCTGGAGTCGGTCCCATTCCTCCTGGGGGTTCTGGTCATAGTATTCTCCTACTGACATAGCCTCATGATAACGTCTGCCTTTATTATAATTATCCAGAGACATGATGATTCTCGTCCAAATCACTGCTCACGTACCTCAACAGAGTTTCAAGCAGCCTCTTCCGGTTTCCAAAATCACGTTACAGACACTCTCCAACACTGTAGAGAAGAACACCCTCTGTGACCTTTTGAAATATCCACCTTCTTGAACCTCACCACCCCCCTCGAATTTCCTTGGTACCACGCTTACCAGATTCAAATTAAGTCTTTCTCAATTCCTGCCAGGTGGCAAACCGGGCAGCTATGAACCCTATGGCAGTACACGTCTCCAGAGATATGCCTCTCTCAGTGGCGTCCCAGTGATACCGCGCCTTTTCCCTAAGCTTTCTCGGTAACCCTCTCCTCCCCAGCCCCACAATGAAGGCCAGGTTTTCACCCCGCGCAGAGAGTTCTGCTAGGGTTTGGCAGTCCACTTTCTTATTTTCATCTGGTTTTGAGGTTGTTACGACCAAAGTCCCCAGGGGGAGCTTCTTTGAAAGCTCTGAAAATCGTGATTTCACCTTTAAAGCTTCCAGAAATCTCCCTGATTCACCAACTGTTGTACTCTCCTTAACTAATCCGTACATAGGCTCAGGAAAGTCCAAGAGCACCAAGTGAAATCCCACTGCATAACACACAGGCGCAGCACGTGCAACACTCCGTACATGCGCATCATGAACCCTCAACTTATCATAGGAGTTGTATAAACAGAGAAACATGCATATCCTACTGAGAAAAGCTTTAAAAACCTTCTCCTCACCTCACCAATCAGTGCAGCCACCACTAAATGATAACAACCACCCGTAGAAGGAAAAACGTATGCTATTCCCAGCATTTCCAGCAATGCGAGTAGAACCGTGAAGTGTGCAATAATTTTTTTAATACATGGAACTATCGCATGAACCGAAATGTTTATAAATAACGGAAGCAGGTTCTAAATAATGTTACACGCACATCTCATTGTAGGAGTTTTTGCGTGTGCACTAGTGGGTGTGAAAACAATCTTCAAACAGAACGGAAATCACTTCCGGATAAAGTGCGCATACCTCCTTAGGAAAAGAAAGGCAGCATTCGATGCCTTTGAAAGGTTGACATCCGGTTACGAGGGACTGTGTGTAAGTCGGGCCCTTCCCCAAGGGAAGGAATATCAAAACACTCTCCTCCTGGATGCGAACGGCATAGCAGCACAAGATGTGGAAAAGCTGCTCCATTTCATAAACAATTTCATTAAGCCGGGGAATAGGGTAGTACTTCTGGACTGTCTGGACTTTTTTATCAAGGAAAATAATTTTGAAGAAGCAGTAAAATTCCTTCATTCACTGAAAGACCAGATAGTTCTCAATGACTCCATTCTTTTGACTACTCTTGACCTGGATGCCCTCCCGAAGAGGGAGCAGTGCTATATTAAGCAGGAAATGGACGAGCTCATGTGAGAACAATGTAGCCTTGACGTATCAATGTTTCCACATTGTGCCTTGCAAATCGTTTGGATAGAGTAACCAGGGATACGCTCTCATTCTGTCTCAGGAATTGAATGATCTCTATCTGCTCAGACGGCATGTGGGTAAAGCTCTTCAAGTAGTCCAGAGACCTCTCTTTTCCCACAATGGAGAGGGTGCACGTAGTTTTTTCTCTGGGTTGATACCCCTTCAACCTGAAGAATAAATGACTGGCTACCGCATAGGCAAAGATGGCCGCCAGGAACATCATAAAGTAGAGGGGATGTTTCAGAAGGAAGATGGCAGCCTGGTAGAACGCATACACAATAGCGTCTATGATAGATTTTATATCCATGAGTATCACAGTGAAAAACGGAATATAAGGTTTTCGGCGCTGCAGTGTTGTGGAGTGAGAGAGGTGGGAATAGAAATCCATGGAGAGAACGACTCCTTCCACTGCACATACTTTGCCACAATCTACTGCTACACCAGTAACATCGAAACTCGGTGGATAAATACAGGCTAGAAATGCATTGTTGTCTTGTTTTTCTGGGTTAGAAGATGGTTACTAAATGAATACCTTGACCGAGATGAAATCACCGTCCTTCAAGCCGAGTTTTTCCCGCAAATACACGGGTGAAATGATCTCGATGATGTTTTTGGGATGATGGGTCCTCAAAGGTGATATGATAGCTCCCTTGAACCCGTCAATAGAAATGAGATAGCACCTTACTGCCCCAAAGGTTCGGTCTTCATCCTTGAATTCATCAATGGTGACGTGAGGACAGTTGTCCAGCATTTCTCGTACCACCAGGTCGTGTTCCCTTTCTAGAAGGAGGTTCAACGTCCCTGGGTAGGGGTAGAACCCCAATTTTTCTTCAAACTGTCTTGTATAACCTTTCCGCGTGATGTAGTACTGGCCTTCCCCCATACCCGAAACCAACTCTCCTTTAATGGTTATCGCCTCTCTTTCTTCAAAGATGCATCTTAACTGGATGTAGTAGTCTCTCAAAATATCAAGGCCCTTGTTAGTCAAAGTGATCTTCTGTCCCTTTATGGCCCTTTTCCTTTCAATAATTTCTCTTTTTTCCAATTCCATGAGCTTTCGTGAAGCAGTCTGCTGGGAACATCCGAGGATGTGTGCCAATTGTTGGGTGGTAACAGTGACACCTTCTGAAGCATTTAACTTGGCGAGTTCCAGGAGGATATCGAGCATGGATTTACTCATTTGTGAGTATATATAAAGATGCTGCATACTTGTTTCATCACTGCACTGTGGTGGATGCACCAACCTTTAAAAGAGCATGGAGAAAGGAGCTTCATGGAGTTCGGTCAGGCACAAGTGGATGGAGATACGTACCTCGTCATCATGGATGATGAGGAGGTCTACGAAATCATTCTCAGAGCGCACACACCTGCAGACACAACCCTGAAAAGGACGAAGAGAGCTGATGATGTCGCGCAAAAGGTCATAGAATGGGTTCAATCTGGAGAGGTCTTTTCTTATCCCTTCCATGAGCGGGGAACTCCTTTTCAGCAGAAAGTGTACAGAGTGACCCAAGAAATACCCAGAGGAAGGGTTACCACCTACAGAGCAGTGGCTGAAAAAATTGGCACGAGAGCCTACAGAGCAGTTGGACAGGCTTTAGGAGCAAATCCCATTCCTCTTCTGATACCCTGCCACAGAGTGGTAGGTTCAGATGGGGGATTGACTGGATTTGGCGGTGGTATTGATGTGAAGAAAAGGATTTTAGAGGCGGAAGGAGTGAAATTTGAAGGAAAAAAGGTAAGAAGGGAGTACATTCTTGAAAATATATGAATTTGCTGGAAATCGTTGAAAAAATAAAGTACAAGACGAAGGACATGAGATGCGTTATTGTGCCTTCTTGAGAATTCTCAGGGGCAAAATGAAGACCAATCAACAGGCAAAGAATCCACCCTTTTTGTGATGAGACTATTCTGCGTACCTTGACCCATCCAGGATTGATTCCTCAAAAACGATTTTTTGAGCATTCCAAAGAAGACAGCGTTGATGAACGAAAAGCTTTTAAATTCTCTTTAATGTATGCACACATGGAAGTGCCAGAAGATCATGTGAGCTTTACAGCCAAGCATAAGGGCTGGATTGTGGCAAAGAAAATTGAGATTAATGAGGTCGTTGAGGATATTGACATAGCGAGACTTCTCATTTCGATCAGAGAGACCTTTTATAACAAAATATACGATTACCTCGGTAAAGACTTTAACATCCCGTTCATTGAGCAAATTGCAGATGAAATCGTTCCCACAGGGAAGTTGTCAGAAGAAAAGATTGCATCCATTCTAGCTGCATTGAAAGGTGGGGCAGTAACCAGGAAACTGTCTGAAATAGCTAACACTCCGGCAAAAAAAGAGATTGCAAAGGCTATCCTCGTTGAAAAAGTGCTGGAAAAGATGAAACTGGCGGAGTTAACGCCAAAGATGGTGGACAAGTACATTGAAGAGCGTCATGCACTGTAGACTACTTTTCCTCCCACAATGGTCATCAAAACCTTCAGGTTAGAGATGTCCTCCTCCCGAGGATCACCAGACAGTACGACGAAGTCTGCTAGTTTCCCCTTTTCTACAGTCCCCTTGATGTCCTCTTCAAAGGAGGCGTAAGCCCCGTCCCGGGTGTACGTCTGTAAAGCGTCTGCGGCTGACAGGCTCTGTTCTTCAAAAGGTGCATTCACTACCTGGTCAATGCCGTACAAAGGAGAAAAAGGCATGCAGTCTGATCCAAAAACGAGAGGAATTCCTGCTTTTTTTAGCGTTTTGAACCTATTATCCATCTGTGTGCCGAAGCGGGTATCGTACAACCCACCAGGGTGACTCCACTGCAGGAAGTTGGGCTGCATGGAGAGAATTAACCCCTGTTTTTTGATCTGTGGAATCTGTGCATCAGTCACCAATTCTGCATGTTCAATCCGATTCCTTTCCCCGGGGATAGAACAGGTCAACACCTGCTGGATGGCTCTGTCACCGATGGCATGGATGGCAGTCTGGTTGGGGTGCGCTTTTTTCAAGACACTCTTGAGGTCTTCATCAGTGTACATGAGCAATCCATTGTTGTCCTCGTTCCTGTAGTCAAAGGAGAGTGCAGCTGTTTTGGCACCTATGGAGCCGTCAGTAAACAGTTTAATCCCTCCAATTTTCAACCATTCATTGCCAAATCCTGTTTTTAACCCCAGCTCGTTTACAGCATCCAGGGAAGAAGCGGGCATGTTCACGTAGGTGCGCAGGGTTTCACATTTCATTTTCTGGTAAAGGAAGAACGTCTTCGCAGTCCCTGGGTTATCATGGATAGAGGTTACCCCCTGTTGGTGACACAGTTCGAGCGCCTTTTTGAACGCTTCTCCTGCATCCTGCTCTGCAATGACTGACTGCAGGTGGAAGAGTTCGTCCTCATACAGACAGTCTTTCTTTACATCAAGTGCTTTCTGGGCTGCCTCATTTAAAACTGCCATGTGTCCATCTATTCGGCTGGCGCACACGGGATGTTCTATTGCTGAAAAGTCTTGTGAGGTTAGATACCTTTTCTCAGACCAGAAACTTTCATCCCACCCATATCCCAGGACCCATTTTCCCTTTTCAGTTTTAGAGGCTCTTTTCTGTAAGAGAGTCACTGCTTCTTCTGGATTTTTCACCTTTGATAGGTCGACATTCAATAGTTTTAGGCCCATCCCTATGAAGTGGCAGTGGCAGTCGATAAATCCAGGGATTAGGGTTTTTCCCTCAAGATCAATCTCTTTTCTGGCTTCAGTTTTCTGAAGGCTGTGGATTTTTCCAGATTCGACAGAGACAGCCCGTGCACTCTCTTTTGACATGGTCAGGATAGTACCATTGTAGATGACAAGATCCATGATCCCTCTTTGAGAGGAGTGAAGAAAAAGGTTTGCCTCCCATTCAACGTCACATACGATGCAAAATGGTGCGCGAAAAAGGGAGATTCAAAGTTGTGAGCAAGAAATTTATCGAGAGTAAAGGTTCCTTTCACACGTGACGCTGAAACTCGCAAGGTAACCTCGCAGCTCTGACCTCTTCCCATCTATTCACCACGTTCCTACCCTCATGGTTTTTACTGCCTTTTTAACGAGTGCCTCAAGGTCTATGCGACTTTCGAGCGCTTCTATCCTCTCGAGCTGCGCCCTCACCACAGGGTATTGAGGGACAGCACTGCAGGGGGTGACCTTCTCTATAGATATGTCGTACGTGCCAATCTTTTCAGCAATGGTAATAATATCCAGCTTGTCCAACCCAATCAGCGGCCTTACAATAGGTGTATCAACAACTCTGGAGATCGCATATATGTTGGGGAGGGTCTGAGAAGCCACCTGTCCCAGATTTTCACCAGTCAAGAGGAAATCACCGTGTTCAATACGCGCAATCTCTTCTGCGACACGAAACATCATTCTTTTACAGAATATGCACGTATATTTCCTGTCTTCTTTCCCACAAACAGCAATGAACTGAGACAGATTCTCGCCATGAGAAACAGTGAAATTGCTGATCTCCTTCTTTGAGAGCTCACTCAGTTTCTGAGAGATCCTTCCAGCAATCCTCTCCGTTCCACCTGAATAGGGCTGACTGTCAAAGTGAACAGATATCAGATCGTGCTCAGCCATCAAATAGGCGGCCACAGGGGAGTCAATCCCTCCTGAATTCAAGAGTATCCCTTTCATTTCATCTTCACATTTCCAGAAGCTCCATCTCCCCTTCGAGGAGGACCAGTTGTTTCTCGTCGAGGCTCTTGGAATTTAATGAAACCATGAGTATACCCTTGTAGAGCATTACTGATTCTGCCAGCTTCTGGATGAGACTCAACGCATCTTCAAACGTGTTCTGGATGACAAGGTAGTCTAACCCATCCAGTAAAAGGATACTGTCTTTCCTGCTGGTCATGAACTCCTTCATCCGCAAAAGAATGTTCACCACGTTGTCAGGGGGGATGCTGTTCTCCTTGGAAGCACTGGACAGCTGGAGTATTCTCTGTTTCTTGAGCTTCTTCTTCCGCAGCTGCTCGGGGGATGACCGGGTTATCATCAGCCCCTCGTACCCCAGCCCTCCGTATTCTTTCATTAATTGCAGGCTCTTTTTGGGCTGTGGTTCCAGTAACAGGTAGATGTGACCTTTTTCCAATTTTGCAGACACCTTCTTTCTGGTCGCGAAGAAAACACCCACAACTGCCAGAGCAGCAAGAGCCACACCTCCATACATGAGAAAATTAGTCTCCTTTTTCTCTTTCACCTGTACTTGCTGCATTTTTTGGATTTCTGCCACTTTGTCACGGCATGATTGAGCCTTATCACTCCCCAGTCTAGCATAGATAACTTCTGCTTTCTGGAACTGGTTGATGGCCTCCTCGTACTTCTTCTGTTCTAAGAGTGTCTCTCCTTCTGCGAAGTACTGGTCTGCTGTGGCCAGATCACACTCGCTAATCTTGGCGAGGGCTTCCTCTTCTAACGTTTTGAAGGAAGGGTCTTTCTCAGCTAAAAGGGCATACTGAGCTTGAGCAGTCTCGAACTGTGACTTCGCTTCTGCATATTTCCCTTCAGAATAGAGACGTTCTCCTTCAGTAAAGGCAGAATCTGCTTTTGTTTTAATTTCCAAGATTTGCGTAATTTCAGCAATATAGGTACGGCACAGAGCTGCTTTTTCCTGATCTCCTATTTGAGTGAATATTTTCTCTGCTTCTTCAAATTTTGCTCTTGCCTGTTCGTACTCTTTTTTCTTGTACAGGTCCTCCCCCTGGGACAACAACACCTTCGCCTTGGTGATGAGCTCCTGGGGAGGAGTGACATTCTTGAACACCGTGACCTTGGCTAACCCTCCATAGATGAGATCTGGCTTTCCGTCCTTGGTGACATCTGCAACATAGAGAAGAGGAATCTCATTTGCTTCCCTCCCAACAGAGATGGACTGGACCTCTTCCTTCAAATTGGAGTAGACGATGACGTGGCCTACTGCATCGGTTATTACCAGGTCAGGCTTTCCATCTTGAGTCACCTCACTTATCAGAAGGAAAAGGGGCTGATTCGCAGGAGTGAGCATGAGCGTCTCTTTTTCACCATCGAAAGAGAGTGAGAAAATATCGGAGCCTGAAATGTAGATCAATTCTTTCTTGGAATCATTGTTGATGTCGTAGGTTACTGCACCGTGGATCTCCCCCTTTACCGTGCGCGACCACAACTGCTCTCCACTCACCTTCCTGCAGTAGATGGAGTGACTGGTGACAATGAAAAAGGTGTCTTCCTCCCTCTGGAGAATGACCCTGACATCTCCTGCAACAGAGAAGGTGTATTTCGATTCAAGATTAACTAAGTAAACCACATCACCTGCAGATGTCCCATAGATGATCTCGTCCAGGGGTGTCCCATCAAAGTTTACCGCCTGCATCGCAGTTACATCCCCTACCGTGCTCTTTTCTCCCAGCAACTTTCCCGTGGTGCTGAACACGTAGAGTCCTCGGGACGCTACCACAACTTCACTGCTCTCCTCTTTCGTGACATTGCCCATCGTCATCAATAAAATTCGGTATACAGACGGAACATTCGCAAAAATGGAGGCTTCATTTCGTCGAATTACTACCACTGTACCATTTGATACTCCTGCCCTGTATGTAACCCCTCCTACCAGTATCTCAGGTACTTGGTCACCTTCAAGATCTCCAGCCCACAGTGAAGAGAGAGCGGAAATCTTGCTACCCAGGTCGTGGGTCTGTTCCTGCTCAAAAACCGCTCCCGCACTTGAGAGGGCCATGAGAGATAAAATGATCAGAGTGATAACTTTTCCGGCCATGTGAACACCTTTTAGTACTCAAATATAAGTCTTGTGGTTGGAGAGATTATAAAGTGATCCAACCCCTGTGTTTGAGGGCGAATGTTTTAACCTTTTGACGTCACCTATTCTGGGATGAAGATCATCAGAGAAGAGGAGTCAACTCCACTGAAGGGCCTGAAGGGGAGATGTAGTAGTGCATATGGTAAAACCCTGTTTTGGGTAAGATTCCCTCCATGAACACGCACTTGCTAATAGTCTCTAAATTCCAGTGGGTGTCGCATATGTGGCCCAGATGGGGGGTTATACCCTGTCCTTCCTTGGCTATGAGGAGGGTAATGTCCTGTGAACTCCTATTCTGAGAAGATACTCTGCCCATGTCGCTCTGGATGTTGGAAAATCCGTACTTGTGCTCTATGTTGTCCATCCCCATCACCTGCAGCACAGCTCCTTTGGCCCGTTCCCGCAAGACTTCCAAGAGATCTAAAAAGTCTTTGTGAGTCCGTGCGATTCTGAGAGGGGTTACCTCAGGGGAGAGCTCATTTTCCGGTACGTAAGTCTCTTCAATTATTCGTAAGTTATCGTAGGCATCTTTCTTGACAAAGGGACCTATCAGTTTTTCCCTGAGCAGTGAGGAATTTATCCCTTCGGGGACAGCTATGATGACATTCATTCCATTGTTCAAAGCATTGATAACGGGAATGGTGACAAAGGGAATGTAAGAGAACCCCACACCAGTTCCGACTTCCAGAAGGTTGATGCTCCCCTTTTTGAGGCCACCATTCATGAGGTGGTCAAGCTGTTTGACACCAGAGGAAATCAGGCCAGGACTGGAAGTACGCAATTTTCTGAAAATTTTCGTCTTCTTCGGCTCAAAATCGGCAGATTCAGGTTCCAGGACCTGGAATCTTCCACCATCCAGTGTGAAGGGATAAACGGGGTTGGTGATTTTGATCCCCCGCAGTTTCCGGAGCCGAATGGTGCGCACCCTGTTCTCGTGAATGAGTGCCTTTTCCAAGAGAACAACGCCGTCTGCAACGTAGTCTATGCGGGTCGTAGTAGCGTTCTCCACCGTGAGAATCAGGTTGACGCTCATTTCCTGAGAAAGATCAATGAGGACCCTCTCTAGCTGGATTTCGGTATCCAGCTTGGCGTATGGAATGTTAGCCACGAGTGATTCCCACGAATCGATGATCACGCAACCGTACTTCATGTCTAAGATGTTGAGCAGCCGACACTTATCTGCAATGATCTTGACAAAATCTCCCACACTGTTGTACTTTAATTCAGATTCCAAGGAAAGAACAACCCCCTTTGGGCTGGAAGCATCGATAATGTTTTCCTTCTGAATCTTATCCTTCACCCATGGAGTGTACCGGTAGATGTCGTCGTAGCTCACTCTGGTGGAGACATAAATACCCTGACTGTAGCGGGAGAGGTATTGCAGGAGTGACAGCACGAATATGGTCTTGCCAGTCCCTGCATCTCCTTTTACCACGAGTCTTTGACTTCCCTTCTGCTTGAGGAAATTGACAATTTCCGGGGGGGTTTTTATCTTTCCCATAAAGTTCATCCCTTTTTGTCTTTTTCATTGGAGACTTATAAACTTTTTGTGTGATAGTGTAGCAAATCATCACAAAAAGTGTGAACCACCTGGTTGATGAGGTTGCACCATCAATGAGGGGGTACTATCTCACGGTTCATCTTCAATAACTGTGTAAAAAAAAGAGTCTCTGGCAACCGGCAACCAAAAGAGATAAATATCTTTGTTGGGCGGTCCATCCATGAAGAAGGAAGTGAAATTGGATGAACTTGATAAGAAAATATTGAGAAATCTGCAGAATGATGCCACCATTTCTTACAAGGATCTGGCTGCAGAAATAGGCGCTCCCGAATCCACCATCTACGATAGAATAAAGAGGCTCAAAGAGAGAAAAATCATCAAAATGACAGTCCCGCTCCTGGACAGTGAAAAATTAGGGATGTCAACCACTGCATACATTCGAGTGTCCATTGAGAAGATCTGTGAGATCAGAAAGATAGCAGAACAGATAGCGCAGCTCGATGAGGTCTTAGAAGTCCATGAGATCTCAGGGGAATGGGACATCCTGGTAAAGGTTAAAGTCGGAGACAACAAAGAGCTCTGTGATCTGGAAGTTGAGAAAATTGGGAAAATTGTCGGTATTCGTGGATTGTACTCCTTGATTTGTATTGAGACAGTCAAGGAAGATGTGAGGCTCATTATACGGTGATACGTACTGGAAATTCTAGGGTTTCTTCTATTTTCAGGTACAAAAATGCACAGAAAAAGCGGAGAACACTGAACATGTACAACAATATCTTGAGCATAGCCACCAGCCCCACACCTATCATGAGGTAGTTTGCCACCGCGCCTGCGAGGAGACTTGAAAAGAAGGACAGAATTCCAAAGACCAGGTTGTCCACTGCCGTGTAGGAGGCCCGTTTTTCTTCGTGTGCACAGTCGAGAATGTAGGCATTGATTGCTATAGCACCTGCTCCCACGCAGAATCCTCCGAAAAAGGAAGCTGCCACCAGGTACAGCCAGTTGTCTGCCACTGCATACAAGAGGGTCACCATGAACAGGGGGACATTGAACAGAAAGAGTGCTTTTCTCCTGCCGATTTTATCCACGAGAGGACCACCGTACTTTTGACTGAGGGCGCTGATGAACATGTGAACAGCCCATATGATTGACATCTGAAACTTGGTAGCCCCAATGACCTTCACGGTGACGAAGGGAAATAGAGGCCAGGCCAATGCCATGACTCCGCGGAAGGTTCCGTCTATCCATAAGAATTTTCTGAACCTCTCATCATTCGTCAAAGCTTCTCTCAAGGTAACTTCCGAGGTGCGGGGCTTCATCTTCTCAGTAATCCTTTGAGAAGACACAGCAGCGAGCACGAAGGAGAAGACAGAGACCACAAAGGGAATGATGTACTGCCGCAGCCCGTCTTCGACGAGGCTGGAAGCATACCCTACGATAAGAATACCAAAGACACATACAATCGTGCCAATGGCTGCAACTTCACCTATGAAGCTCCCTCTGGTCTTCTTTATGCTGTAGTCTCCTAAGAGTGCATTCCATACCGGTATGATGGTGGAGCCCAACAGAGATTGGAAGATGACAATGACAACCAAGGTCACTGGAGAGGAGACCCACAGAAAGCTGAGTGTCGTCACAGCGTATACTGAAAATCCATATAAAAGGAACTTTTTTCTCCCCCTCTTGTCTGAAAGAGCCCCCCACAACAACTGGAGCACGGTTCCTCCAAAGTTCCTCACGCTCATGAGGATTGACTGCAAAAAAGGAGTCGTCCCCAGAGCTACTGCAAAGTAGTCGAGGTAGGTCCCCATGATGTTCATGCCTAGATAGTACCCTATACCGGTGGTGTACACTGGTTTTTTGTTCACTGGGAGCACTCCTTTGTCATGCTTATAAAACTTGCGTCATCATGCAGTTATTGATAATACCTCCCAGCTCACACCTCACTGCAACAAAAAAGGAAAATGCTTAAGTAACTCAACCCAATGCAACCTATGCGCATTGCAGTGGCACAGATCAATACATCAGTCGGTGACCTGGAAGGCAACGCTCACAAAATCATGACCGCCATCAAGAATGCGAAAAGAGCTGATCTCATCATCTTCCCTGAATTGACGATCACCGGGTACCCGCATCAGGACTTATTGAGTGAACCTCATTTTGTACAGAAAACCAAAGAGATGGTGTATCACATTGCTGAGACTACAGACATCCCTTGTATTGTCGGATTTGTAGACTGTCGTGATGGAAACCTCTACAATGCAGCAGCACTTCTTGACAAGACTGTTTTAGGCGTGCAGTACAAAATGCTTTTACCCAATTACGATGTCTTTGACGAAAAAAGGTATTTCGCCCCAGGAGTAACCCAGTCACTCTTCACAGTCAATGGCAAAAAAATAGGGATTGAAATTTGCGAAGATTTATGGGACAGAACCTACGATGTAAAACCTACAGCAACCCTTCTAGAAATGGGGGCTGAAATTGTTATCAACATCTCTGCATCTCCCTACTGCGCAGGTAAGATACAAGAACGTGTCCACCTGGCGAAGAATTACGCGAAAAATATCCTTTTCGTCTACTGCAACCTTGTAGGCGGTCAGGACGAGCTGGTCTTTGATGGCCAGAGCTTTGTCATAAAAAAGGGGAATCTCATAAAAATGGGGAAAGCCTTTGAGGAGGACTTCTTCATTGTCAATACGGAAGAAAAATACCCTGAAATCGCCTGTAACCCATCGCCAATCCACGAATTGTTTCAAGCATTGGTTCTGGGGTTACGAGACTATGTCAGAAAAACCCATTTTAAGAACGCAGTTCTGGGGTTGAGCGGCGGCATTGACTCCTCTTTGGTGGCCTGTTTAGCTGTCGAAGCTCTAGGAAATGAGAACGTGGTAGGTATTTTCATGCCTTCCCCTTACACTTTTAAAGAAAGCAGAGAAGATGCACAAACAGTGGCTGAAAATCTGGGCATCCCCTTTGTTGTCATTCCCATTGACGATGTCTTTCTTTCTTACAAAAATGCCTTAAGAGGAACCTTTAAGGGATTAAAAGAGGATGTGACAGAAGAAAACATCCAGGCACGGATAAGGGGGAATTTTCTGATGGGCTACTCCAATAAATTCGGACGTTTAGTTTTGCAGCCTGGAAACAAGACAGAATTAGCCCTGGGTTACTGCACGCTGTATGGGGACATGTGCGGTGGGTTATCTGTTATTGGAGATGTGAGCAAGATGCGGGTGTACGAGCTGGCAAGGCACTACAACACGGTAAAGGGAAAAGAGGTCATCCCTGAGAGAATCTTCAAGAAACTACCGTCAGCTGAATTGAAAGAGAATCAAATAGATCCATTTGACTATGCTGTGGTATCACCTCTGGTGGATCTGGTGATTGAGGAAAAAAAATCGAGAAAGGACCTCTTAGAAATGGGACACGACCCTGAAGTAGTGGATGATGTTTTGAAGAGAATCTGTAGAAGCGAATACAAGAGGAGACAGGCCCCCCCCGTCATCAGAGTGACAAAGAAAGCCTTCGGCACAGGGAGGAGGTACCCTATAGCAAACCAGTTCATCGATCAATGATAATCTCTATCACCGCAGCAGAGTGGAGTGGAGTGAATTCGGGTCTCAGTCTCAACGCTTTGACAGATGCTCCCCGTTCTACAGTAACTGTTCACTTGGATTTACTATAGAATAGAAAAGTATTTATATCCCAAGAACAAATTACATCTCCAGACAAAAGATGATAAATATCTAGTAAGTGAGATAAAAGAAAAAAATGAAAAGATAAGATGATACCATGGAAGTGAGCTGCATAGGAGGTCATGTAAGTGTCAAAGAGGATGGTACACTTTTACTGTTCAATGCAATAGACTCAGGGCTATACACAATAGAACCAATCACAGAGAAATTGCTCATTCTCATAAAAAACCACGGCATAGAAGCTGCAAAGATGCTTGTGGAAGAAGACTTTAGCATAGTAGAAGAAAAAATTGCTGAGTTGAAAGAAAACAAATTCTTAGATTCACAACCTGAGTTTACTCCTCCAGAAACAGCTCCGATAACAACAGTGTCCCTCAATGTGTCTCATGAGTGCAACCTCAACTGCCGCTACTGCTATGGAAGTAAAACGTATGTGGGAAAAAAGCAATTCATGAGCAGAGAAATTGGAGAACTATCTATAGATCGATTGTTCGAGTGGAGTGATGACAGCAAAATGGTGTACGTCACGTTCTTTGGGGGTGAGCCTCTCTTGAACGTGGGACTCGTCAAACACCTCATCCAGTATGGGAAAGAAAAGGCAAGGTCACAGGGAAAAGACATACTATTCAGCATGACATGCAACGGCACTCTCCTTACTGACGAAATAGTAGGCTTTCTCAATGAGAATGGTGTCAGTGTTTTGGTGAGTATGGACGGACCGAAAAACGTGCAGGATCAAAATCGCCCATTTAAAAATGGTACAGGATCATACGACACGGTGGCATCAAACGTTCAAAAATTGATAGCTACGAGGAACAGTGTCACCGCACGTGCAACCCTCACAAGAGACTGCATGTCTCTGAACACGCTTGTCCAGGGGCTGCGAGAGGTGGGGTTTACCAACGTCCATGTAGAACCGGCCGCAGTTGATGGGAGTTGTCCATTTGCGCTTTCTGAGAAGGAGTTTGAGACTCTTAAAGAGGAGTACAACTTACTTGGAGAATTATTCTTGGACAGTGTTCTGAATGATAGTTCCTTCGGGTTCTCAAACATACTCAGGACAACAAGTGCTTTATATAAATCTGCTGTGCGCCATTACCCCTGCGGCGCAGGCAGAACCCTCGTGGGAATCGATTCAACTGGTGACATCTATTTGTGTCACCGCTTTACAGGGATGGAAGAATTTTCCATGGGCACAGTTCACGATCCTGATTTTTCTCTCCAGAAGAAGATCCTTCTCACCCATGTGGATGCTCGAGAAGGCTGCAAAGAGTGTTGGGCCAGACATCTATGCGGTGGAAGCTGCTGGCATGAAAGCTATTCTCACCACGGCTGTATTGATGAACCTTACAACCTCAAATGTGGTCTCTTCAAACACGTTGCAGCACTTTCTATGATCATATTTTCAAAAATGCACGAAAAGGATAGAAAATTACTTGATAAAATGTTCCGGAGAAATGAACCATCATATAAACGTGAGGATCTTCCGGAAAAAACACAACCATAAATAGAAGGAGGTGATACGATGAAGAGGTTGAATGGAGTAGCTCCTGCGCAAGCTGCGGACCCTATCTGTCCCAGTGATTATGTGTGCCCAGTGATCGATATATGTGTGGTGGACTATGATCCATGCGCATTTATCGACATATGCGGACTCGATCTGCATTAAGTCAGCATAATTTTTGTTTTTTTCTTTTTTTTATTTTTTGGAAGAGGAGTTTCCAGAGAGAACGAAACAAAGGGAGGTGATACGATGGAGAGGATAAACGAAGCCGTACCAGGAGAGATTCACATATGTATCGTAGACTTTGTGGCCTGCACCGACGTCGATATATGTATAGTCAAGGATTATGATTCAGCAAATTATCCTTAGCTTTTTTCTTTTTTTCTTTTTTTGGAACATAAAGAACATGATTAGTGATGATAAGAAAAAGATAATAAAGAATAAAAAGAATAAAAAAACTATGGACAAATGTCAACAAACTCAATTCTGGCAGGGGATACAGTATATCCGTCACTGTAGATGCCGTGAATAATCACGTATCCCTCAGTAAATCCAGGCTCAAAGGTGACAGTCATTAAAACCTGGGTCACTTCGCCAACATCCAGATAGACGACTGATGGATCCAGTGTTACATTCATTCCTTGTGAGACAAAGTCAATGACGAGTTGAACTTCTGCTGGATCGTACGTTATATTACCCACGTCCACAAGTGTCTCGAAGACCTCATCGAAATCTCTGATGTATGCCCAGTAGCAATCTCCTTTGCTGTTGTTATTCTCGTTAGTCTCTGGTATTTCCTTGCTCACATCGGCAATCGCATGGGAATTCTTCCAGTTAACTCCCTGGAAAACGGCAGCAACTATCACTGAGCCTCCGGCTGCCAGGGGGCCTCTCCGTTTTATGGAGCTAGCCTTTAGAGGGCCCGCTCCCACGCCCGCACTTGTCACATTAAGCTCTATATCGAATAATCCAGTGGGAGAGCTGGTAGTGATGGTAGAGGCATTCCCATTGTTACTAACAGTGGCAGTAACAGTGGTAGTATTAGTGTTGAGATCACTTATAGTATTTATTGAGGTCACCACCAGATCAGGGCCGTTTGCAGACAGCGAAAAAGGAAGACCTGAGAGGACTAACAGAAATACTACAGGCACGACAATCTTTTTCATAGAGTTCACCTCCTTTAAGTGATTATTGGTCATTTTTCTTGTGCCTTTTTAAATCTTGTCCATCTCCACCTGAACCCTCTTTAGTCTGTGACCTCTTTGTGACAAATTCCCTGAAAGTTATGCCTCATTCTGGTGCTAACCCTGCCTAAGAAAGGTTCAACCTGGACTTTTATGAAAAGATTTAAATAGATGCGCTCCTATCAAGACAAGGAGGTTACCAAGATGTTATCAACAATACCGATAGATCTTGAGAAAGTGAAAAAAGAGGATGTTGACAAAGAGATAGCGAGACTGGGAATGATAGCAGAACTGGATGCTGTCAACCTATATGAGCAGATGGCAGCCATGGCGAAAGATGGAGATATCAAGAAGATTCTCCTGGACATAGCTAAGGAAGAGAAAACGCATATGGGAGAATTTCAGGCCCTCTTGTTGAGATTTGACGAAGAACAGATGAAAGAGCTGGAAGAGGGTAAAAAAGAGGTCAAAGAGAAGACAGGAAAGTAGGAGGTGATATCTTGTTGTTGTGGCACATACATACTCTCGCGGTGGTTATTGGATTTTTACTTTTGTTGTCTGGAGCTGTTATGGGGAAATACAGGAAACCAAAACAGTGGTTCAAAGCCCACAAAGCAGTGGGCATGGTCGGTGGGTTACTCAGCATTTTCGGCTTGCTGTACATGGCTTCTCTGGGACCAGTGTGGAGTATCCACTTGTACATGGGAATCCTCACGTCAGCCATCATCGTCATTATCATTGTTCTGGGATTTGTTACAGTGAGAGCAAAAAAACCAAACCCACAGATGAGGTCCGTCCACCTGTGGCTCGGCCGCATCATGCTTTTACTGATGTTCATTACGCTTTTGGCTGGGTTCTGGCGGGTCGGCATACTCTAATGTGCAGGAAGTGCAGTGATAGAACTGTGACGTCCTGAACTGCTGTACTAGAGCTGCCTCAAATTCTGAGAAGGTGGTAGTGTGAGAAAGGATGTATTTACGTTCATGGTGGCCGGGAAGGCAGGCGGAGGTGTCAGAAAGGCAGGTTCAGTGGCAGCACACCTTTTTGCCGATATGGAAAGGAGCGTCTTTGAATATGATGATTATCCCAGTGTGATCAAGGGAGGTACCAGCTTTTCTGTGGTGAGCAGTGCCCCTCAAGAGGTTACGAGCCACTACATGAAGGCAAACCTCCTGGTGGCACAGGATGCGCGGAGTTATAACGTTCACAGAGACGATCTGACAGAGAGAGGATTGATAGTCTTTAACTCTGATGAAGTGCAAAATGGCAAGGGCACGGGAATACCCATGAGTTCTGAGGCCAAGAAATACCCTGACCCTGATATCATGCTGGGAGTGGGTTCTGTCGCTGTGTTGGCCTGTGCCGTGGGTATGGAAATGGAGGCACTGGAGAACCTGATAGAGAGAGAATATTCCCGAGAAATTGAGAACAATACTACGTTTGCTCGCACCATATACACGATAGCATACCCTCACCTGGGGAACTGCTTCCCGTTAGAACGAGGAGACAAGAAAAGAACAATTCTGACAGGTAATGAGGCCTGTGGGTTAGGGGCTGTAGCCGGCGGTCTCGACGTCTATATAGCCTATCCAATGACCCCTGTTTCGGCTCTTTTACACTATTTGGCTGCTCACGATAGGGAGCTAGGTATTGTGGTCATCCACCCGGAGAATGAGCTCGCTGTGGTGAACATGGGGATAGGGGCTGTTTATGCAGGCGCCAAAACCATGGTGGGGAGCAGCGGCGGCGGTACAGCACTAATGGAGGAGGCGTACTCGTTAGCAGGCATGACAGAGACCCCCATACTCTTTGTGCTGGGGACGAGGTGTGGACCATCGACAGGTGCACCTACGTACACAGAACAGGCAGATTTACGATTCGTCCTGAACCAGGGACACGGTGATTTTCCCAGGATTGTCGCAGCTCCCGGAAGTGTGGAGGAGGCGTTTTATGTGGCTGCAGAAATGTTGACATTAGTGTGGCAGTTCCAGACACCAGGGACAGTGTTAATGGACAGGCACTTATGTGAGAGCAGCAAAACGGTAGATCTTCACCCGGAGAAAGCGGCGTGGGCTCAGCCCGTCCTGCACACATCTGGTGAATACAAACGGTACAAAGACACGGAAAATGGGATTTCACCCCTGCTTTTCCCGCCTTCAGAAGAGACTGTTAAATGGAATAGCTATGAGCACGATGAACTGGGGATAACGACAGATAATGCAGAAGGGATAGTGAAAATGCACGATAAAAGGTTGAGAAAGCTTTTTGCTCTACGAGAACACATGAAGCACCTTAACACGGTCAACACGTACGGGGATGGTGAGGTCACCATATTCACGTATGGATCGACGACCATGAGCGTTTTAGAAGCATTGAGAGCGGGTGACATTGAAGCTTCCGTCGTGCAACCAGTGTATCTGGAACCCTTCCCTGTGTGGGAGCTGGAAAGACACGAGAGAGGCAGAATGATCACAGTGGAGCAGAGTTCGACAGGGCAGTTTGCTGCTTTACTGAAAAGTGAGGGGTTTGACTCTCACGTTATCAAAAAATATGATGGAAGACCCTTTGATCCTGAGCTATTGGCTTCCCAAATCAAGGAGGTGATCACACGGATTTGAAAACGTACGCGGAGAACACCTGGTGTGTGGGGTGCGGCAACTTTGGTATATTAACGGCAGTGAAAAGGGCGGTAGAGGTGCTGGCAGAGAGAGGCATTGGTAGAGAGAGGTTGGTCATGTCAGCTGGTATTGGATGCCACGGGAAGATCTTTGATTATTTGAACATTAATGGATTGTACTCTCTACATGGAAGGTCCATGGCTACAGTGCAGGGGATGAAGGTTGCGAACCCACACTTGAAGGTAATCACTTTTGCTGGTGATGGTGACGCTTACGGAGAAGGGATTGAACATCTGCTTTTTGCTGCCAAGCGAAATGCAGACATCACAGTCGTAGTACACGACAATGGAGTGTATGGGTTGACGACAGGGCAGTACACTCCCACCAGTGAGAAAGGGTTCAAAGGGAGGTCTACGCCGCGGGGGAGCGTTGAGGAACCCTTGAACCCATTGACACTGATGTTGGAGGCAGGGGCCACTTTCGTGGCGAGGGCGTATTCGGGCAAGATCAGAAACATGGTAGACGTCATCATAGAGGCGGTGGAGCATGAGGGGTTCTCCTTTGTGGAAGTGCTGCAGCCGTGCGTGAGTTACCATAACACGTATGAGCTGTACAATGAGATCGTGAAAGAGCTGGAGAGCACACCGGAGAGTTTTGAGGAGGCTCTTAACGTAGCGAGGAAGAAGGACACGTTGTACGTGGGCGTTTTCTACAAAACGGAGAAGCCAACATTTCACAAAGCCTTGTATGGGGAATGGAACCCTGTCATGAACTCTTTATCGAGAGAGGAGAGATTAGAAAGGATAAAGAAGTTGTTGTGAGGTGATCGTATGGAAACGATAAGAATCGGAGACAAGGCACCAGACTTCGTTCTGAAGAACCAGAATGGGGAAGAGATACAGTTATCTGATTCGAAGGGGAAGAACGTGCTGCTGTCTTTTCACCCTCTGGCATGGACGAGGGTGTGTGCAGAGCAGATGAAGTCGCTGGAGGCGAATGTTGATGCATTTGAAAGGCTGAATACTGCTGCTTTTGGCGTTAACGTGGATAGCGTGCCTTCGAAAAAGGCGTGGGCAGAGTACCTTGACATAAAAAAGACGAGACTCCTTTCAGATTTCTGGCCGCATGGTGAGGTTGCCGCATTGTACGGGATATTCAGGGAAAAAGATGGATTTTCAGAGAGAGCAAATATAGTAATTGATGAGAATGAGAAAGTAGTATTCGTAAAGGTGTATCCAATCTCCCAGTTACCAGATGTGGAGGAAATAATCAGAGTCCTGGAAGGAAAATAGGATCATGCACATGAGGCTTTTGCATGCTCTCTACTGGAATACATGATCTGCAAAAGTGTAGTCTTGACGAAATTGTTCACTCAAAAGAAGTCGGGAATACTGAGAGCTTTCATCAATTTTACTACAGTAGTTGGGCTTTCTAATCTTATTTCACATTCTGTGAGTAAAGAACATTATTTTGACATTAAGTAATGACAGAATTCATGGGTGACCACTGATGCCATAAGGTTTATATGGTTCATCCAGGTAAACCACGCATGAAGACAACCATTTCTATCATCAAGGCAGATGTTGGTTCCTGCCCCGGGCATGCCGTTGTTCATCCCGAACTCATCAAAATAGCAGAAGAAGCTCTCAAGAAGAGTGACCTCCTCATCGACTTTCACGTAACGAATTGCGGAGATGACCTTGAACTCATCATGACTCACAACAGGGGAGTGGATTCAGACAAAATTCATCAATTAGCCTGGAACACTTTTGAAAAAGCAGCCGAAAAAGCTAAAGAGATGAAGCTCTACGGCGCAGGACAAGATTTACTGAAAGACGCATTTTCTGGAAATATCCGCGGTATGGGTCCTGGTATTGCAGAAATGGAGTTCACGGAGAGAAAGTCAGAACCTGTGGTAGCCTTTCTCATGGACAAGACAGAACCAGGAGCCTTCAACCTCCCCATATTCCGCATGTTTGCTGACCCCTTCAACACTGCAGGGCTGGTTATTGACCCCGCATTCCATGATGGATTCCAGTTTGAAGTATGGGACATTTTAGAGCACAAGAGAGTGATGATGTCCTGTCCCGAGGAAATGTATGATCTTTTAGCTCTCATTGGAGCCAAGTCCCGCTACGTTATCAAGAGAGTCTACCCCAAAGAGGGTGGGAAATTACCACTAGATGAACCCGTGGCCGTCGTCAGCACAGAGAAATTGTCCTTCATAGCAGGCGAATACGTGGGTAAAGATGACCCCGTCGGTATTGTACGCTCACAATCTGGATTACCTGCTTTAGGAGAGGTACTAGAACCCTTCGCCTTCCCCCATCTCGTTTCAGGCTGGATGCGCGGCAGTCACAATGGACCAATTATGCCTGTCGGACAGAAAAATGCAAAGTGCACCCGATTTGATGGACCTCCCCGCATCGTGGCGTTAGGGTTCCAGTGCTCCAATGGAAAACTCCACGGTCCTGTAGATCTCTTCGACGATATTGCCTTTGACAGAGCCAGAAAAACTGCTCTAAAGATTGCAGATTACATGAGGCGCCACGGTCCCTTCGAACCTCACCGGTTACCTTTGGGGGACATGGAGTACACCACCTTGCCAAAAGTGCTCAAAAAGTTTGAGGGTAAATTCGTGGATATAGACTGATTTATCTTCCTTTTTCTTCATTTATTTTATTTAAATCACGTACCCTCCCTCATTTATTCAGATCTGATAGAGATCAATTTTTCCTTGATGATTACAACCCATTCAAAGGTCTCCCGCCCAGGAGAGGAAGTGAGGGAGAACCATCTCCCCTTGGCCTATTGCCCCCTTTACCTCGAGATCTTGGCCTCACTTCCACATATATCTTAGTGCACAAGCATTTAACAGTTAGGTTTGTAGTATTTAGTACAAACCCGAAATCGCATGGTTCACCCAGAAAACAGGGAAAATGATTAACCCTGTCTCCTACACTTCCTTGGCCCGGGCAGTAACCTTTCCCACGACCCAGGAAAGTGCAACTCCCACACAAATGCCGACCACCAAAAAGAGCAGCCATCTTCCAGTCCCCGTGAGCAGGACTCCAGGCTGCGAAGATTCGACAGGGGTTTCCGACTCAGACCCCATCACCGGAATTTCGGGTTGACTCTCTAGGTAGGTGGAAATGGAGGCAACCTCCTCTGCATACCCCAGATGGATCAAGGCCTGTACAGGGTCTGTTATAGACTCTGAAAGCTCATAGTAACTGACCGCCAGAGCAGGTTCAATTCCCCGCTTTCTGGACAGCTCTATGGCGGCCTTGGCCCTTTCCCTGCCCCTCTCTACTCGTGCTGTTATCGTCTCTTCTGTCGACGAGTAGGTGATCAGAGCCACCTCAGAGTAGACCTTACTCTCGAGGGCAAAAGACAAAGAGCCAGCATACACCTCATCCATGAATTCTTCCTCTCCTTTGTTCAAGCTGTCTGCGGCTTCCTGCAGCAAATCGTTCTGGGGCAGTATGGACGAGGCATACACCAGGGAGAGGCTTGCCGTACTCACCATGGAAGAAGCTGCATTTTTCAGCACATCCTGAGTAATTTCGTCTCCCTTTTCGAATTTTCTTGACATATCAAGCAGAAATTCAGCGCTTTCCATTCTCCTCTGAGCGTATGAGGCATATTCAAGGTAGCTCGAAATGGTGGTCTCATTCTGGGCTTGTTCAAAGTAGGTTTTCGCCTCAAAAATGTGCCTCTGAGCAACTGCAATGTACTGGAGAGCAGTCATCCCGAAGGCGCGTTCTGCTCTAGCTTCTTCTGAAACCCGGACCAGTGCATCACTCAGACCAGGGAAGAGTTCATCGGGGGAAGTGCCCTCAAAATAAGAGAGCAGATTCACCGTGTACGTGATATAGACGCCTGCTGTAAAACTGGAACTCACAGAAGTGTAGTAATTCCCTCTATTGTAAGCATCTTGTCCGTAGTCGATCTGTTTTTTTGCAAAGCTCAGGTTGGCTTCCAAATTTTTTTTGTACTGCCCGGTATAGGAACTCACGCGGGTGAGCGCTGTTCTGTACTCATCTTCAATGTCGTAAAGCTTTTCTTCAGCCCATGGTTTCATGAAATCAGTCGTGATGGGTTCACCTTTTATTTGGGGTGGTTCAATCCTCTTCCCCGTAAAGTAGAACACTGCATCCCTTATATCGTAGACCTCCTTGACATCTAACCCCATCTTTTTCCCTTCTTCTACGAGATTAATCTCTTTCTTAGTCGTCGTGTAGATGAAGGGTCCTTCCTGGACCATTTCCTGCTCTTCCACCAAAAGGGTGGTCTGTCCTTCAGGTACGAGGAAAAGGTCGGCCACTTCAGAGACTGCCCGCGCTTTCTGGTAAACTCCTCCCACAGGTCCCACTGTTTCATCTGGATTTATGGTCCCTGTCATGATGACGTCAGGGTTTAACGTCCAGTCCTGTAAAGCAGCGATCAGTGCCACAGTCATGGCACCACCAGCCGAGGGTCCACCAATAATGGGGGAATCAGAACGGACAGTGATGAAGAAGTCGTACTCTCTCCAGTCCTTGCTGACGACGTCGGAGGCTACCTGTACGGCTAACCGGGCAGAGCCCTGGATGTCCACCTGAGCTAGAGGCCAGGTATCGATATAGACGTGGCCCGACCCCTTCTGGGCGACAACAGTCACGGAGGAGAGGACGCCGTGTAACCCCTGTGGCGTCTTTTCAACAGCAGGGGCAATTATCGTGACTGAGGGTTGAGACGCCCCAGCCGGTATGAGAGCCAGTGTGATGAGCAAGAAGAGAATGACCCTTTTCATGAGGGGGTAAGAAATGGGGAATGCTTATAAACCTTTCCTTGCCACGGGGTTGTCAAGTCTTATGGTGTTTACTCATTTTTGAGTAAATACTTGAAATTAAGTTAATCTGCTGGATCACTGAACCAGTACTTAAGGACGTGCTTTTTCTTTGGGGAGAACATCTTGTGAATATTCTCTGTGTTGTAGTGAGTGCCCAGGTATTTCTGTGCAATGTGAAGGGAATCTTCCTCTGAAA
>JADDYB010000019.1_pt1 | contig 43777 bp, 38 predicted proteins | sample 8641941 | NCBI WGS metagenome assembly JADDYB01 (sample SAMN16275377, study PRJNA637457) | freshwater sediment metagenome | isolation source: Lake Kineret sediment | place: Israel: Lake Kineret | collected 2013
GTAGGCAGCGTTGATAGAAACACCGGGTGCAGTAATGTCAGGCTTGACTCTGCCGTCAGTCGTAGGACCTCTCGAGGAGAAGCTTGCTAATGCGTCAGATTTGTCTGAAGCACCGACAGTGATGGGCTTTGCAGCATCTCCAGGAGTACCTATGGTGCAGCACGCCGACCCGCTGTTTCCAGCAGCGATAACGACGATGACACCCTGGTTCCAAGCCCAGTTGCACTCCACAGCTAATGCGCTCGTACCATCTCCACCAGTACCACCGAGGGACAGACTCTCTACATCAGCTCCGTTAGCAACACCCCAGTCGATACCATTGATGATCGCAGTGGTAGTACCTGATCCAGCAGAGTTGAGTACTTTAGCACCCATCAATGAGGCTCCCTTGGCGACACCGTAGGGTGACGCACCGCCAGCAGCAATGGATGAGCAGTGGGTACCGTGACCGTGGTCATCGTAGGGTGTGGTCCTGCTGTTGACGTAGTCAACCCAGCCCACAATCTTTCCCGTCGTGTCACAGTGGTTGGGATCAATACCTGTGTCGATGATGCAGATTTTGATGCCAGTACCAGTGTAACCCAGGGCCCAGACATCATCAGCGTTGATTAAGGGGACACTCTGAGCGAGCAGAGCGTGGACTTCAGCGTCGTTCTCAACAGACAAGACTCCAACTTCTTCTGAGAGAGCCTTGATGTTAGCGACCTTAATGTCCACGGAAGCTCCAAGACCAGAAGCGAACTCGTAGGTTACGACACTGTGCTTCTTCAGTACGTTAGCATTTCCACCGTTCTTGTACAGAACAAGGACCTTGACAATGTCATTACCGTTCAAGCCACTGATCTTGTCTCTGAGATTCCACCTTATCTTGGCGACGTCGTTGGGGACGACAGCCAGGTACTCATGAGCACCTATCTCTTTCAAGTAGGCTTTGGGTACCTTGTAAGTGTTGGCATCAACCTGTACAACGGGCAGCTTACTGATGTTGATCTCCTTCTCTATCTTGTTCATCACACCTGCATTCACAGTGAAGTAGATACTGTCAGAGTCTTCACCAGCAATGTCAACATTGAGCTTTATCAGGTCTCTTCCCGGATATCCAAAAGTCTGGACGTGGATGATAGCCTTACCTTGAGCACTAACAGCCACCAATGAAAAGACAAGCATTCCAAGCATAGCAATTACGAATACCTTTCGCATAATTTTCACCTCCTTTTACTGTTGTTGGCATCTGCAGATAGGCACGCTAGTGCAGATGCTTAACTCTCTTCTTCGAGTCTCCCTTTATAAACCTTTCGGTTAGATGGTTGGTATTGAAAGAGTCATCCATACGAAAAGAAAAGATGAGAAAACTATGATTAAAGATCATGAGTGTGGAAAGAGATAATAGAGAAGGATCGAAAAGAGGAGCACTCCCATGCAGTGTGACCGACGAATGCCCATCAAGGGCGGAAGGAATCCGATACAGCAGCCCACAGCCATGATGATCAGACCTGTGCCCCCAGTGATCAGCCACACCATGAAGGTGACAGCCACACAGGTAGAGGCCATCAATTTCTGGTAATTGATCTGAGGGAGCACTTTGAGAATTCTCCCCCCTATGTGTAAAGCTGCAACAGAGGATATCCCTGCTGCCACGAGGCTGCATGAGAGCAAGAGAAGAAGGGTTCTCCAGTCTAAGTCTATGACGTTCTGAATGGCTATGACTGCTCCACTGCGGGCTTTCTCTACTGTGTACAAGGCTACTAGAGCGTAGACAGTATTTGCAGTGTTGACTCCAGAGGCTGCCACCAGAAACTGACGGGGCGTAGATTTGACTGAAATCACTGCAGTAGCATGAGCTGGACCAATCCCGGGAAAGAGTGAGACCAGAATACCCGCCGCTGCCCCCTTTCCTATGCTGAGGAGAATCTGGTATTTTTTCAAAAAGATGTGGGAATCCAGTGATTGCAGAGGAAGTTCACTCTCGTTCCTCAAGCTTAAGAGCAAGGTGCTCAATCCGAATAGCCCACAGAATACCGGGAACAGGACCAGGTCCTCAGAGACAAAGGGAGTAGAGAAGACGATGTACCCGTAAATTCCTGAGATCAAGAAGACTCCGCAGGCCATGAGTATACGTTTCAAAGATTTCTCAGAGATAATCATAAACCCCACGAAAAAAAGGAGTACATAACCTAGAAAGGGTTGGATTGTCCTGCAAAGGACAGGAATCAGCCACACCATGGGCACCACCAGGATGCAGGAGATGACGAGAGCCCCCAAGCTCCCTATAACCGTAAGCTTGAGGGCCTCGTACCCTCTCCCTAAAAGCAGGAGTCTGTGAGCAGGTAAGACACTCAATGCTGTCTCACTGTCACAGACCCCAAAGAGGGTGGATGGTACAAAATCCAGAAAGGTGTGGGTAACAGCCAGAGAGAAAATGAGTGATGCCCCTATTCTCCCTGATACAGGGAGAAGTGCAATAAAGGGGAGCAGGGTATTCACGTGAATACCGGGGGTTAACCCGGTAAAGATTCCGAGAAAGCATCCAGTGATACATGCCCCCAGTAGGATGAAAGCCTCATGCATGGAGCATCACCGGTAGAATCTCAGGCGACCCCTCGTAGTATTTGATAGTGCCCACCACTGTCACACGTTGTCCTGCAGTGAGGGTTTCTACACTCAGTTTCAAGGTGCTCTGGTTATCTTTGAATACAGGAACGAGAATACGCCCCGTAGGGTCTCTTATCAAAAAGAAGACGTGCCCTTGAGAGGTTCGCACCGACTCTATGGTGCCGCACACTTTCACTGGGTATCCTTCTGGCCTTTGGCACGCCTCTGCAATAGGTTCAGGCGCAAACTCTGCCCATTCAGAATAAAAGACGATGATGTCTCCACCAACCAGTATGCCAACCCCTGAAATTTCCCCCAATTCAAGAGAGGACTCTATAGAGAAATGACGGGTGTCACCAAAGAGGGTGAAGAAAAATGCTTCTCCTTTCCGGTGAGTAGTGCAGATTCTTCCCTGAAAAGGTACAAAAGGAAGAGAGAGTTCTCTCTCCACTGTGAGATTATCACCCTGTATAGTGCCTATAACTGCGTAAACCCCATCACCCAGTTCAGCGTGAAATACCCCTCTCGAGGTATAAAACTGCGAATGGAGGCACTTCCCGTAGAGAACTGTAGTAACTCTGTACTCGGTAGGGATGATCTCCAGCTGTCCCTTGTAAACAGAGACTGTACCTTCCACGTAGAGGAGATCTCCTCTCGAGATGTCACCCTCAAAATTGAAAAGAGGAACAGTGACTGATGATCCATCAAAAATGTTCACAAAAAGGTGTTCCCCACCGCGTCTCACCTCATATACGATGCCCTCGCACCCTACGTATGCGCCAGGATTGAGAGAAGCCATATCAATTCTCATGGGGTGAACACCCTGTGCCAGGATACAAAGTGCTACGACGCCAAAAACAGCACACAGAGCTGCCCCCACCACAAGTCGTGTGTCCCGCATGCTGCCCCCTCCCTCACTGATTATATAAACATTCGGTTTGCTCAGAAGTGTTAAACCACTGCGCAGATATCAGTACATCACTGAACACGTGAGTTCATTTCCTCCCATTCAAGAGATCTTCTGAAAAGTAGTTCTATCCACTGGGTGCAGCTTCTCCTGCATTTCCCCGATTTTTCTCAAGTCCTGTTCAAGGACAGCACTCTCCCTTGGGTATAGCATTTCCATGTGGACAGACCTGAGGGTGTTCCAAAAAGGTGCACACCTTAACAGCTACTTCTCCTGTTATCAAATGCTCAGAGGAACAGGCAATCTCCTCTATATCTTCTTTATCAACATGGATGACCTTGTTCAACAAAACTTCCACGAGTCTGTGGGCCCTTATTATCTCTTTCGCTTTTTCGTTTCCTTTTTCAGTTAGATATACACCTTTCTGCCTTTTATATCCTATGAATCCACCCTTCTCCAGCTTTCTCAGCATTTCTACCGCACTGGGAGGCTGCACCTTCAAGAGCTCTGCAATGTCCTTGATCCTGCACAGATCGAATCCTTTTTCCCGCAACAGCCAGAGAGCTTCCAGATATTCTTCACCACTCTCGTTCATAGGACCCCTCCTAATCGCACCAGCAATGCCAGAAAAGAGGCCACTCCAATGGTCATCATGGTAATGTATCCTGTTTTCCTTACTCCAAATTCCCTGGCCAGAGCGCCCAAAGTAGCGACACACGGTATGTAAAAGATCACGAAAACGGTGAAGGCCACTATCTGCGTTTTGGTGAGAACGTCCAGCAACTTTGAGGTGCCCAGTGCCTGGATCAGCATGATCAAAGAGAGTTCTTTTTTCAAGACCCCGAACATGAGTGTAATCCCCACGGCTGTAGGGAGGCCCAAAAGGAGTGTGACAGGAGACAAAATGGCGTTAATGTAAGAGTCCCATCCCACGTAAGACAAGAGACTCATAACTATGCTCCCTCCTATGAGTAAAGGCCAGGCCACGTAGATGAACTCCCTTGTTCTCAACCACGTTTTCAGCAACACACTTTTTAGAGACGGCACGTGGTACGATGGCATCTCTAATATGAGCCCTGGCGTGACCTCCGGCATCATCCGAGACAGAATGAGTCCCAGCACAACAACAACTACCATGTTGAGGACATACATTCCCAAAGCAGCATTGGGAGATATGAAAAAGGCGACTAACCCCAGAATAATGGTAGTCCGGGCAGCACAGGGAAGCATGGTGGAGATGGCGGCAGTGATGAACCGGTCTCTCTCAAATTCCAGAATCCGCGTAGCCATGATCGCAGGAACGGTACATCCGTACCCCAAAATCATGGGGATAATCGCCTTCCCGTGGAGTCCGATCCGGTGTAAAAACGTGTCCATGAGAAAGGCAATCCGTGGTAAATAACCCACATCCTCCAAAATGGCTAACCCAATAAGAAATGGCACCAAATACGGCAAGACAATACCAATACCACCGCCAATCCCTTCCAGTACCCCTTCTGCTATCTGAAGGGGGAGACCGGTGAAATAGAGGGGCAACTGCAGAATGATCAGGTCAAAACCTCTCAAAAGAAAGGACTCCAGAACGTGCCCAACCCCAAACACGATGTTAAAGAGCACATAGAGGATCACCGCCAGCGATAAGTACCCTGCATACTTGTGCATGAGCACATTGTCCAGGCGCTCTCTCAAAGATATTTCAGGGATAGTGACCGTGGCTGCCTGTTCAAAGATGTTCATGGCCTGGGCGTGTCTTTCAGAAGATATTACTACGTCTGATGGTCTTCCATGAGTTTCTTCTAATCTTCTCCGGTATTTTCTTATTTTTTCTACAGTTTCTGGTGTCTTAACGCTCTTGAGGAAGTACTGGTCGTTTTCGAGCAGTTTTAAAGCCAAGAGTCGGAGGGGGACCTCTAACGTGTCTACCTCTTTCTCGAGTTCCTTCTCCAGCTCACGAACGACGTCTTCCACATCTTTGCTGTATTCAATCTTTGTGGGACGCTTGCGCTCTTCTGCAGTTTTGATGGCTGCGTGAAACACCTCTCTCACGCCCTTCCCCTTCATGGCAACGGCTGGTACGACGTCCATGCCCAGAATATTCTCGAGTACCTTTGTATTGATGGAAATCCCCTTCCTCTCTGCCTCATCCATCATGTTCAAACACAGTACCATGGGAGCTCCCAATTCCGACAACTGCAGCGTTAACTCCAGGCTCCGGGAGAGCAGCGAGGCGTCCACCACATTCACAATGACGTCTGCCTCATTTTTCAACACGTATTTGCGGGCCTCTAATTCTGCCAGGTCAAAACTCGTCAATGAATAGGTCCCTGGCAAGTCCACAATCTCTAGTATTTGGCCAGAGAAATTCACCCTCGTTTTGGTGTACTTTACTGTCTTCCCGGGAAAATTGGAGGTCACTGTCTTGTACCCGGCAATCTGATTGAAAAGAGTACTCTTCCCTGAATTGGGCTGACCAGCCATGGCAATAATCATGATAGAACCTCCACCATGACCTTTCTAGCCACTCCTCTCCCCAAAGCTACCTCATTGGAATTGACCCGCACCAGGACAGGACCTTTCCACAGGCTAGCACTGGCCACGGTAACGATCTCGTCGGGCAGTATGCCCATTTCAGAGAGTCTCTGCCTGAACCCCCACCCGCCCCGCACTTCTACGACGCGGGCTTTCTGTCCAGGCTCTACTACATCGAGGGTTTTCATTAGGCTCACCTAATTTAGGTGTGCCTAATTATGAGGAGGGATATATATAGGTTTCGATTATATATTATAAGCTGAAAGAGGGTTGAGGGTATAGATTGCAGGTAGGTTATCTGACAGGTTTTCATGATCTTCTGGTTGGGACACTGTGTGAGGGGGCTGGGAAGGGTTGCATGGAATCAATACCTTTTTCTTTCCACGTGCTCTCGAGAGTGTGTGATATCATGAAGGATGAGGAGTTGATGGAAGAAGCAAGGAAAGCTTCTGAGAGTTCACACTCTCCCTATTCGAGGTTCCAGGTAGGGGCAGCTTTACTCACGAAAGAGGGTGAGGTCATCACGGGATGCAATGTGGAGAATGCTTCTTATGGATTGTCCATGTGTGCGGAGAGGGTAACCCTCTTCACTGCTGTCAGTGCAGGCAAAAAAAGGGGGAGTTTTGTAAAGATAGCTGTGGCAGGAAGGCCTCATGATGGTGACTGGCAGTTCTGTTCCCCTTGTGGGGCCTGCAGGCAGTTCCTCTACGAGTTCTGTGAAGAAGGACAGGAGTTCTACGTCATTTATCTGGATAAGAAGGGGAGGTTGAAGTCTGTTCCAATTACTGATTTACTACCAGATGGATTCACCAGTGCCAGGTAGCTACATGAACTGGCACAGTCTGCATTTTTGATAAAACGTATTCGTAAATTATTTCTAATGAAAATCATCCACTGAGTTTCGATGTCACAGATGTGACTAAAATTATTGCACAATTCGAATTCATGAAAGACCTTTGAATTTAATTATCAACCGAATTTTGACATCTAGAAGCTAATCGTCGAATGACTGTGAGTATAGATAGAAAATAAAACTCAATAAATAAACTATCAACTATCAATGCTCATACACAATTTTTCCTTTTTTCATCACCATTTCCACCAAATTCACGCCAAAATGGTAACCCAGGTGCTTGTAATTGGGTATATCTAAAATAATAATGTCTGCCTGCTTTCCCACCTCAAGAGAACCTATATCTGTCCTTCCCAGTGAGTAAGCTGCATTAACAGTCGCTGCACTGATTGCTTCAGCTTGAGTCATCTTCATTTTCATACACGCTAATGAGATCACGAACTGCATGGATTCAGTTAGACAGTTGGGGTTAAAGTCGGTGGCCAGTGCTACTGGAACTCCTTTCTCAATCATCTTCCGGGCTTGGGGGTACTCGTAACTAAGGACAAAGGGAGTCCCTGGAAGTAAAACCCCTACTGTTTGAGACTGAGCCAATTTCTCAATTCCTGATTCTGTGGTCTTCTCCAGATGGTCAGCTGATACACAGTTTAATGCAGCTGCCAATTCTGCACCACCAGATGAGAACTCGTCCACGTGTAACCGCGGTTTTAACCCGTACTTTCGAGCCTCCTCCACGATCTCCTTCGTTTCTTCAAAAGAGAAGACACCCCTCTCACAAAAAACGTCCACAAATTCAGCCAGGGGGGCCACTTTGGGAAGAACCTCTTTCACGACATACTGAATGTACGGACCTTCAATCTCTTTGGGGACTGCATGCACTAGATACGTCGGCACCCGCTCGACTGCATGTTCAACCTCAGCAATGCATTCTAAAGATTTTACCTCATTTTCCACATCTAACCCATACCCTGACTTGGCCTCTACAGTCGTGGTACCACATTCAAGCATGTTATCCAGTGTTTTCACTGCATTTTTCATCAACTTCTCCTTGGAAGCCTTCCTCGTCTTCCCTACCGTGTAGTAAATTCCTCCGCCCGCCTCCATGATCTCCATGTAGGACTTCCCTTCAATCTTCATCTGGAATTCCTCTTCTCTCGTCCCATCAAAAATCAAATGTGTGTGGGGGTCCACAAACCCAGGCATCACCACCTTCCCTTCGCACTCTATGACCTCACCCCCTCCTTCGACATCAGCGGTCCTTCCCACTGCTGTGATTTTCTCACCCCTCGTTACCACGGCTCCCTCCTCAATGATCTGCAACTCTCTCATCCTCTCTTTTGTCCTCAACCCACCTTTCAAGGTTAGAAGCTGTGAAGCATTCTGAATAATCATACACACAGTAAAGATGTAAACCATTTAACACTTTGGTTCATCCGTCTAGCCCGAACAATCTCCACTGTATTTAACAGCTCATTTACTATCTCATATCGTTTTCTCAATGTAACAATGCATATTTAACAATTCACAGAATAACCTATTCCAAGAAGATCGGAACAATGTAAACCTACTGTAAAGCTTATATACTCTTTTCCCCTGTGTAAGATATGGAGATACAAACACCAGAGCTCCTTAAAACACTCTCCAACAAAACCAACCTCGAGGTCATAAATTTACTGAAAAACGAGCCTTCCTACCCGCGAAAGATTTCCGAAATCCTAGGGATGCAGGAGGCTTACATCTCGAGAATCCTCTCTCAGCTGGAAAAGGTTGGCATCCTCCGCAGCCAGTGGGTGTACCGGGAGCGCAATGTCAAATTATATTTTGTGGACACCAAGGAGATCAACATCGCCTTTGAGCCAGAAGGTCTTAAAATCTTGCTAAAATCCAGAGAAAGGAATGAACTCTCAATCTCTTATGACGCCTTTACCTTTGAGGTACCCGAGGTGCACGAGTTTGTGGGGAGAGAAAGCGAAATGGAGATGCTGGAAACCTCTCCTCTTGTGGTAATTGAAGGGATAGCGGGCATTGGGAAGACATACTTGGCTGCAAAATATATACAGAAGGCTCAAAAGGAAGGGAAAAAGATTTTCTGGCATACCTTTACCGAGATTGATTCTTTCCATTACTTGATCAATAAAATATCTGTCTTCTTGAATAACTTCGGGTATTCCAATTTACTGGAATACGTGAAACAGGACGGCAAAGACCCCCGCGTGCTCTCATCACTGGTGCAGCAGGGAATATCGGAGAACATGGTATTGTGCTTTGATGGGTTCCAGAACGTGCGGGACCAGAAGATCACAACACTGTTTACGCTTTTCAAGAATGTACGAGGGAAGATTGTCACAACATCGCGGGAGCGTCCTCCCTTTTTGACCTTTTCCCGCAGAGATATTACAGAAATCCACCTTTCTGCTCTGAGCGAGGAGGAGACCCGGGACTTGTTACAATCGAGAGGCATCACCTTGGAGAATGGGTTTTTGAAGAAGGCGTACGTGAGGCTGGGAGGACATCCTTTGATCCTGGACATGTTCTGTGAGGCAGTGAGACAGAAAGAAGCGAAAGACATGCTGGAAAGCCTCCCTGCAAGCAGGGTGGAGGACTACCTGTGCAGCGAGATCTTAGACAAGCTCTCAGAGAAAGATCGGGAGCTCGTGGATTGCCTGGCCATGTTCAGGGTTCCCGCATCTCCCAATATTTTGAAGACTGTCTACAAGAAAGGTCAGTTCTGGACAGTTCTGAAAGGGCTGGAGAAAAGGATGTTGATCAGAAAGCAGGAGGGGAGCTACTCCTTACCTTCCATGATAAGAGAGTTCACCTATGAAGAGGTTTCCAATAAAAAGGAACTGCATGATGAGATTGCTGCATCCTACTTGAGGCAGGGAACGCCTGAAGGACTTTTGGAAGCCATGTACCATTATTTGCAAGCAGGAGAACAGGAAAAGGCAGCCGAAATCGTTTCGGAATCCCAGGATGTGGATTTAATAGAACGTGGGTACCTATCCTCGTACATGGAGATATTGACCCACTTCTCAAGAGAGAAGGTGCCTGCAGAACTCTGGTGCTCCATTGCTGACGCGAGAGGGAGAATATTGACGTTGTACGGAGATTTAAAGAATGCTCTTAAGGAATTTGAAGAGATATTGAAGACAGCCCAGGAAGTTGAGTGCGAAAAAGATTATGCGAGAGCCCTCCGTCAACTGGGCACCATCTATGTATTCCACGGGGATTGGAAGAAGGCTCACACCTGTTTTGAAGAGAGTCTCTGCCTCCAGGAGAGACTGGGAAACTACAAAGAGATGGTGGGGATACATGCAGATACGGGGAACTTATTCTTGAAACAAAACCAGTTCAAGGAAGCACTCTCCCACTTTGAGGCAGGGAAGGAGATTGCTGAGAAAATTGGATACAGATCGGGAGTTTCCAGGATGTTGAGGCACATTGGCAGTATTTACTATTATCAGGACCAGTTTGACACTGCTCTGCAGTACCACAAAAAGAGTCTGGAGCTGGCTGAGAAATCCCTGGACGTGCGAGGGATTGCAGCAAACTACAATGACTTAGGGTTGATCTACTTTTATGAAGAGGAGTTTGATGAGGCTCTTGAATGTTTTAAGAAGGATCTGGAGATTTCGGAAAGAATTTCAGACATGAAGGCAAAGATCAGCTCCTACGGGAATCTGGGGATGGTCTATGCGGAACTGGGGGAGAATGGGAAGGCGGAAGAGTACTACGAGAAGGCACTTCAATTGGCAGAAGAACTGGAAGACCCATACTATACGACGTACTTGAAGATGAAAATGGCACACCTTCTCCTGCAGAGGGGTGAAGTGGGAAAGGCCAGGGTGCTGTGCGAGGTATGTTTGAAGCTCATTGAGCAGTTGGGGGAGATGCGTCATTTGGGTGAGTTCTGCAGGGTGTATGGGATAGTGTTGCAGGAGATGGGCGAATGGGAGAAAGCTCAGGAAATGTATGAGAAAAGCGTGAAAGAATTGAGCGATTCGCCTCTCGACCTGGGGAAGACTTTTCTGGAGTATTCTCTCGGATTGAAAAAGGAAAAAGAGGGGAGGGCTCAGGAATACTACGAGAAGGCTCTAACGTCGTTTGAGAAGGTCTCTGCACAGAGGGAGATAGAGAGAGCGAAAGCACGCTGGAAAGCTCGTTAACTGATGATCTGAACACTTTTTGAGGCACCTATGCGGTCTGCGCCAGCCTCGATCATGGATACGGCATCTTCAAACGTTTTGATGCCACCTGCTGCTTTCACTTTTAAACGAGGGACTGTTTTCTTCATGAGGGCAACATCTTCGACAGTAGCCCCACCTGTGGAGAATCCGGTAGAAGTCTTGACGAAGTGGGCTCCTGCTTTCTCAGCGATCATGCAGGCTTTAGAGATCTCTTCTTTGGTGAGTAAGCAGGTCTCTAATATGACTTTGGTGGTGGCGCCCTGATTTATGACTGCCTCAATGTCTTTCTGGATGTAGTCGTACCGTTTTTCTTTTAGAGCGCCCACGTTCTGGACCATGTCGATCTCATCTGCCCCATTTTTGATGGCAATTTTGGCCTCATAGGCTTTAGCTTCTGTGACCATAGTTCCTAAAGGGAATCCTACAACAGTGCAGATGAGTACTGGTGAGCCAGATAAAAGTTGAGATGCCAAAAACGTGTAGCAGGAGTTGATGCAGACAGCTTTGAAATTGTAGGTTTTAGCTTCATAGCAGAGGTTTGTAATGTCTTCAGAAGTGGCCGACGGGGTTAAATTGGTGTGATCGATGTAGGATGTTAAATCTTTTTTTGTGAGCATACATCTCCTGAACACGAGGGGGTAGAAAAGTGTTTCCATTACTGCACCACACCTCGTGACAACTCGGTGAGACGAAAATTATATAAACACTTTACAGAAAATACGATCAGTAAGAAACGAGGAGGTGAGACATACAAAATGACCAAGCGTTACATCCAAAGAAGAGTACATCGATATCATAGAATATATGAGCAAATATATGATAGCCCGTGCATCACCTGCTTTGACATACATCTAGCCACCGGAATTTCAAGAAATACCGTTCCCAACTACATCAAGGAGATGTATCAATTCTCTATTATGAAGGGTCCCATGATTTTTCTGAAACCTGCCGAAAACTATCACGAATATGCGGCTTTCCTCACATTTGAGCGCCCGCTCTTGGCATATGGCCTTTTTGAAAAGTTTCCCCGAGTGATCTCCCGGAGGCTCTGCACCGGGAAATGGAACCTGATGTTAATCTCTGACATGTCTGCAAATTTCTCTTTCCTGAAAGGGTTTGAGAAATGTATTCACCACGGCGTCAAGGGAGCAACCTATGTTTCCAAAGTGGTATCACTAGACTGGGAATCAGCAATGGAAAAGGTGTACAGTGCCATCTCTTCTCCCAAGCAGAAATCCACCCTTTATGAAGAAGTCTCCCCCCTCACCTGGAAAGAACAGGAATGGACCCTTTTTAACTATTTCAAGTATAATTTGAGATTACCTACACAGTATGCGATAAAAACTTACCATATCTACTATAAAAAGTTTAGCGAATGGCTTTTTAACCTCTCTACGTATGCCTGTGCATACCCCACTTTCTATCCCTGCGGGATTGACCAGTATTTGACTGTCGACTTCTTGTTCAAATGCCAATATCAGAAGGAGCTGAGGGATATTCTGGAGCTTCTCCCCTCAACGTCCTATTTTTTCTCAGTGGGTGAGTACCTGTGGGCTGAACTCTCTTATCTGAGCAGAAAGGAGCAGAACGATTTGTTTTTTCTCATCTTAAACCTCCAGGAAAAGGGATTTTTTACCGATTTCTGCCACAGCAATGTTATGTCAACCTTTCAGTGATTAGAACGGTCTGGGTTTCTTTACATGAAAGGATGGAGACTAACTGCGTCTGATTAATGAGATCCCAGCTCTTTATTACGAATTAAGGGAATACAGACGCTCGCTGAATTTATTTATCCACCGAGTTTCGAAAATAGAAAATAGATCATCGCAGTTTTTCGATTAACAGTGGATAATTCTCACTCACGTCTTGTTGGGACAAAAAGCAAAAATTAAAAAAATAAGAGGTTAACTCTCTACGAGGGCTTTTGCTGCTTCAATGTTCTCCTTATGTCCTCTCGCCCCATCTGCAGGGGTTTCCAAAATCAAAGGTAAATTTTGTATTCGAGGATGGTTCAGAAAGACCTTGAATCCCTCCTTTCCTATCTCACCCAGCCCAATGTGGGCGTGTTCATCCTTTCGCGATCTAAAGGGATACTTCGAATCATTAAGCTGGACTGCCTTTACTGTTTCAATGCCAATGACTGAATCCAGCTCCTCCAACGTTCTATCTAATCCCTTCTCTTTTGTAATATCATAACCTGCAGCAAAAACATGACACGTATCCAGACAAACAGCAGTCTTTGCCTCAGTGTTCTTTCTAATGTACTCTAACTGTTGAAACGTATATCCCATGTCAGTCCCTTTTCCTGCCGTCGTCTCCAAGAGAACAGTCACATCACCCAGTACAGGCTTCAACTGCGATAAGGATTCAGCGATCTGGTCTGACCCTTTTTCTTCCCCCTGCCCCAGATGAGAACCAGGATGTATTTTTATGTATTCAATCCCAAGCATGTTGGCTGTTGTGATCTCTTTTTTCATCATTTCCATGGATTTCTCATATATATCCTGTTTAGGACTAGCCAGATTCGTCAAATAGGAATCATGGATCAAAATAGGCCATATCTCCTTCGTCTGGTAAATCCTCTTGAACTGGTCTGCTTCCTCTCTATCAACTTCAGGGAACCTCCAGGTGCGAGGAGAATGGGTAAAAATCTGACCGCATGTGCCGCCAATTTCTCTGATTTCATCAAAGACCTTAGGAAACCCACCACCTATTGAAACGTGAGCTCCAATGTTCATGGATGTCATTACGGCCACACTCATAAATAGATTTGCCTGGGTAACTGGGAGATCGTCAGAGTGATGCCGCCACCTTCTCTTGAACAGAGGTTATTTCAAATTTACATAATCCACGGTCACCGATACCACGAGTGTCGTAATCACCAGGGAAACAACGACCATCAAAACCACATAGTGCAGCACCCCCGTTATGTACGAGGAGCCCAGGTAACCGATGACGAGAACCACTAAAGCCAAAAAGGCCAGAATTAATGACTCCCTCAAATGGTTCAACACAATCCCAATGCTCACCCCGATGGCAGTAATGGAGTCCAGCTCATCGATGATAATAGCAGGTAATGCATACAAAAAGAGGATACCCAGCATGAAACTGAGTAAGATCACAAAAGCATACAGCAAAGCAGCCACCATACCAGCTTCTGAGGTTATCTGGGTCACTGCTATGATTCCCCCTATCAAAAGAATTCCAGAGATGATGCCTGCAATGACGGAGGCCACAATGACAGAGAAGATGTGGTTCTCAGTTTCCCGTAACCCGTCAGCAAGAGAGGATTCTCCCATGGCAATCCCCACTTTTGTCATGCCACAGACAATGGCAGCTCCACACACGATAACGAGATAAAAGATGAGAGATACGACCGCTACCTGGGTTAAATTCTTTTCGAGAAGTTTAGGCAATGAAAAAGTACCAAATAAGAACGTGAACAATAGATAAATCAACACTAATGATGAAAGAACAGGGAAGATGAGAGATGGTTGGGTTTTCAGACTATCTAACGAAAGATAAAGCACATCGGTGAGTCCCAGCCGTCTCATAGTCTCTGTGTGAAGGTGACTAATAAATAGATTTCCCTATGAACCAGCACATCAACATAGCAGCCACCTTCATATTTTCACACTTTTGAAGACTGAACCATGTCCGGGTATGATGTAGTCTGCTGTGTTGACGATCTTTCTCACGCTCTCTGCAGAAGCCTCATGAGAGTAGTAGTCAGAATTGTAGCACCAGAACTTCCCCTTGAGTAAGTAGGTCAATGAGACGATGGCATCACCTGCAATCACCACCGTATCCTCGGCTTGCACCTTTACTGAAGCGTGTCCCTCTGTGTGCCCTGGCGTGTACAAGACGGAGACTCCCTCCATGATCTGGTCATTGTCGGCTAAAGGTTCGCTCTGAGGAATGCCGCAGCGCTCATACTCGTACGAGGACATGAAAAACGTCGCTTTCTCAAACAGGGGGTAGTTCCCCACGTGATCAAAATGCAAATGGGTGAAGAAAACGCAGTCAATATCTCCAGGTGCCAAACCTTCCAGACGGAGCAGCATCTTTAATTTCTCGTGGTTCCTCTCTTCATTGATTCTACTCGGATCTCCTTCTCCTTCAAATCCTGTATCGACGAGCAGTGTCTTTTCACCCCTGATCAAAGTAACGGTCGATCCACCTGTGCCTCCAAATTTCAGTTTTTTCATGTACACCGACGCATCGGGCTCTTCAGTTGCTTCAACTAAGAGGTCACCCACTTTGATGATTTTGAGGTTCATGAAAGAGATTCTCTGGTCCCCCTTAAATTTCTTTTTCTCCTCGCAGTCACCGGGTGCTTGGGAGAGAATTGCTCATTAATTTCTTCCAATATTTAGTATTAGACTCAACTTTTTAGATTTTTCCTGCAGTCGCCATCTTTCCAGTCCTCAGGGAGCATGCAAACGCACAATTTAAATACACCCTTTGGTGTGAGGAATCATGAAGGTTATATCGTCTGGAACATTTGACCGCCTTCATGACGGCCATAAGTACTTTCTGGGAGAAGCCTTCAAAAGAGGATACGTCATGATCGGGCTGTGTGCAGACACTATGGTGCGAAATAAGAAACTTTCCGAGAAGATATACTCTTACGAGAGACGGAAAAAAGAGTTAGTAGCGTACTTAACCAGTAAAGGATACACCAAAAAGGATTACACAATAAAGAAGATAAAAGATGAGTATGGATTTGCTGATGCTATTGAAGATATTGATGCGATCGTGGTCACTCCCGAAGTGAGAGAAAATGCAGAAGAAATTAATGAAGTCAGAAAGGCCAAAGGCTGGAATGAACTTGAAATCATAGAAATATCCTTCTTGGAAGATGAAAAAGGCATTTTTTCCTCTACAAGGCTGCGAGAATCAGAATGAACCTTTTATCAACCATGTTAATCCCTTCTCACGCTCACCGATGAACTCCTCTATACATACTATAGAAGTGTTTACGCTTCTATATATTTTTAACAAAACCTTTATATAATAAATGGTGGAGCGACGGCTGGTGATATCATGATACCAGAAGAGAAAGGAGAGAGTGGATTCACATTCCGAGCGTTACTCATTGCAGTTTTCTTGACGCTGTTTTTGGTTGCGACCTCTTCCTACATCGCATTACGGATCGGTGCCTTACCCTGGCCCATCATTTTTGCTGTTATCGTTGCAGGTGCTATTCTCAAATTGTTTAAAACGAACATTCACGAGATCAATGTCGCTCAGGCAGGTGGTACCATTGGTGGGTTACTCGCCTCAGGAGTGGTCTTCACCATTCCCGGTATCCTCTACTTGCAGAGGACAAAAGGGTTAGACATTGCCATGCCCTCCTGGTGGGTCATTGCCTTGATCTGCATTGCTGGTGGTACTTTAGGTGTTTTGCTGTCCATTCCGGTGAGGAGGACCTTTGTTGACGAAGAAGACCTCCCCTATGCCACGGGTGCTGCAGGAGCTGAAGTGTTGAAGGCGCAGTTCTTTGGAGGGAAATACGGTTATATCGTGGCCTTCTTTGGACTGGGAGCAGGAATATTTGCACTGCTCAGAGATATGTGGTTTCCTGCAGGATTAGCCTTCACCGGGTTGGCTGTCTACGGCATCTACTTCAGCATCTACCCTATGCCGATGGGAGTAGGTATTGGGTACATTCTAGGACCCAAGGCGTCTGTTAACTCCTGGTTTCTAGGGTCTGTCATCGGATGGGTGTTCATCATTCCGTTGTTGATTCGAAATGGGTGGAATGGAGACCCTGTAAAACTGGTTCAGGAACTAGGGATGGGGCTGGTGCTTGGTGCTGGTATTGGCTTCTTCGTGGGGTACGCTTTACCGAAGGCAAAGTCCATTTTCTTGCCATTATTCAAATGGGAAGGAGCTCCCTGGTACACGAAGTTCACGCCCGTGCTCTCTGTCATAGCCTTTGTTGTGCTGGCAGCAGTAGGAGTTCCCATCATCGCTTCCATCATATCCGTGCTGGGTGTCTGGATCATGGCTACCGTGGCTGCCAGGATGACAGGAGAGACGAACATCGACCCTCTGGAACAATTTGGCATCATCATCGGGTTAGTGTGCCTGGCCGTCTACGCGGTCTTACACCTGGAATTGGGGTACTTGCCTGCCTTCCTTTTGGTGTGCTTTGTTTCCGTTGCTGCAGCCGTGGCAGGTGACATCGGGCAGGACTACAAATCTGCGAAAATGCTGGGAACACAGGCCAGAGACATCATTAAAGTGGACTTCATCTGCGCTATCATCGGAGGGATTGCAGCTCCCTTTGTTCTCGAGATCATCCTAAAAGGGTATTCCAGTGTCATGTTTACACCTGAAATGCCTGCACCCCAGGCTCAACTGGTGGCAGGGAGTATCTTTGGGTTCACCTACCCTCAGGTGTTTCTGACCGGGTTTGCAGTAGCCTTTGTCGTTGAAATGGTGCAGAGAGCTTCCAAGAAGTTTTTACCCGTGTCATTGATGGCTTTTGGTATCGGTATGTTCCTGGGATTGACTCTGGGATTCCTGTTGTTCATCGGTGGACTCTCAAGGTGGATCGTCGATAGAAAAGCACCAAAAAGGTACGAGGAAGGTGTTTTAGTAGCTTCAGGGCTCATGGGTGGAGAAGGTGTAGCAGGGTTCGTGGCAGCAGCTCTATTCGTCGCAGGTGTGGCCATGACTACTGCCCAGTGGGCACTCCTCGGTATCTTTGCTGCCTTCTTAGTAGTAACCACACTCTTATATGTGGTGAGAGGCAGGAGACAACAATGATCATCGGTATAGACATTGGCGGAACGACCACAGACGCTGTGGCCATCAAAGACAAGAACATCATACGAGTGGTAACCATAACTGCTTCAGACCCTGTAGCCGCTGCTTCAGGTGCTTTAGGCAAATTAATGAACTCTCTAGGATGTCCCCTCTCCAGCATTGAAACCATGGTCGCCACAGGAGGAGGGGCATCCTCCATTGACAATTCCATCTTTGGTATCCCTCTCAAGAAGATCGATGAGATCTCTGCCATCGGCATTGGTGGGAAAACGTTGGCTGGATTGGATGAGGCTTTAGTCGTCTCCATGGGGACAGGTACGCCCTTTGTGTCGGTACGGGACAGTGAGATCATTCACTTTGGTGGGACAGGTGTGGGTGGAGGATGTCTCTTAGGGTTAGCAAAGCACATTCTGAACATTAACACGTTGAAAACATTAGAATCTCTGGCAGAAAAAGGGAACTTGCGAAACATCGACTTGTCCGTGGGAGACATTGCTGGAGGGCCTGTGGGTTCCATCCCGACAGATGCTACTGCCTCTAACTTCGGGAAGATCACAGAAGACTCCACAGACGCAGACAAGGCTTTGGCCATCATCAACTTAATCGCTGAGACATTACTGGTCATGAGCATTTTTGCAGCGCGGGCATGCAATCAGAAGAACATTGTGCTCACAGGGAAGCTCATAAAAGTGAAAAAGCTGGCAGATATCATGAAGGACAGGGGAAAGATATTTGGGGCCAACCTCATAGTGCCCAAGTATGCAGAGTACGCCACTGCCATTGGTGCTGCTGTCAGTGTGAAGAACATACAGGGAGGGTTACTGTGAATCACTCAGGCTATGTACCAGACCAAAAGTCTTATAGAGTGCATCATCCACACTCCCTTAACTGAGAAAAAGAGGTGAAAAGAAATGGAACCCAGAATTGAGGATTACCTGGACTCCACCTGTGTAGCTTCCACGGGTGGTGATGGTCCCATTAGAATGGCATTATAAATTACCAGTGAAGCTCACAGCTAACATCTGAGATTTCTTTTTTATTTTTATTTTCTGCCACTCAATTTTAGAGGTATGAGGTATGAATCTGTTTTTGCAATGATGAGAAAACGTCGTTCATTTGAGATGAAAAAGAGATGAAGTTGATGAGAGAAGAATTCTTCTTCGCTGAATTTTCGACTGTAACTGAACGGCTACAGAAAAGATTTTAAATCTGAACACCTTGTGTGAGGCGTGAACCCTTCTGTGAACCCTCTCATCGATGAACCTGACACAGTCTCCGGTCTTACCACTGCAGACATACGGGACCTGATCTCTCGTGCACAGCCACTTCTCGAAAGAGAGAAAAATCTCTTGGAAGTTGCGAAAGGAGACATCCTGGTCGTGGGGGACACTCACGGTGACTTTGGAGCTGTCAAATACATTGTAAATCTGTGGAACCAGGGGAAAGACAGCCTCGTTTTCTTGGGTGATTACGTGGACAGGGGGAGCCAGCAGCTGGAGACCATCAATTTTTTGCTCGCTTTGAAGCTTACACATCCAGACAAGGTGTTCCTCCTCAGAGGAAATCACGAGACACCTTCAGTCAACTCCCGGTATGGGTTCTCTCATGTCTGCATCAAAAAATTCGGGAAGGAGGCCAGAAAAATATACGATGAATACAATAATCTCTTCTCGTACTTGTCGTCAGCCCTTCTCTGCAGAGGAATTCTCTTGCTGCACGGCGGTATTCCTCAAGGACTGGATACAATAGAAGACCTGAATGTACTGCCAAAAGGAGACCTGGATGCTGATAACGATATCCTCGGCCAAATTTTATGGAATGACCCTTCAGAACTCCATGATGGGTTCGAACCCAACTGGGAGCGAGGTATTCACTGCACGTTTGGAAAAAAAGTCTTCTCTGAATTTTTAGAAACTCATCACCTGGACATGGTTATCAGAGGCCATGAAGTCTTCCTCGAAGGTTATAAATACTTCTTTGACCGCACGTTGTTGAGCATTTTTTCAAGCCCTGACTACAGAATGGACAACAAAGCAAAAATTGCAAAAATTACAGAAAATTTGGAGAAGGTGGAACTCTTAAAGGTTGAACCTATTTCATAATGTTATGTGACCTCACTTTCTGGTCCATCTGCATTTGCTTCCACTGAACAAAGCACTAGCAGGAGCTTTCGATGTACATGAATCCAGAGCGGCTTCCACCCGGTGGCGGTGAGTACCAGGAAAAAAGTTTAATAACTCACTGTCGATGAACGTACAATGAAAGTCATCGTGTTTGACATGGACGGTACCCTGATCAGTGAGTCATCCTGGGAGCTTTTGCACCACTACTTTCATGCACAGACAGAGAAGGTAACCCAGAACAGGGAAGCGTATTTTTCACGGCGCATAGATTACGAGACCTGGATGGAAAAAGATATTCTCCTGTGGGATTCCCCTACCATAGAACGTATCAGAGAAGCACTCACCTCCTACACGTTAGAACCCTTTGCAGAAGTAGTCATACAAAAGGTAAAGTCCAGAGGGATAACCCCCTGTATTGTCTCTTCAGGGATTGATATTCTGGCAAATATGGTAGGGAACCGACTGGGAATTGAAAAAACCTTGGTCTTCGCAAATGCACTGGTGAACGTGAATGGGCACCTCAAGGGGATGTGTAGAGTGGAACCCTACCACAAGGAGGTGGTGGTGAGGCACATCTCCCACACGTTAGGTATACCACTGAGTGAATTTGCTGCTGTTGGAGATGCAGATCCTGACATATCCCTGTTCTCAGAAGTTGCTCTCAAATTTGCCTACAATCCAAAAGATGACCTGATTGTTGAAGCTGCAGATTATGTCTTAGAAGATTTACGAGACCTTTTAGACTTTTGTCGATAATGTTTGCACTAATCTGTGCAGACCCAACGCTTATATAGTGGCTCTCCAAAAAGCCCTGATGGGTCCAATGCAGCGAGCTTCTGGATGTGGGCTCACTTCACCTTCCGTCTAATGAACACATAAACGTATGAACGCATGAACGTATGAACGCATAAAAGTAAAGGAAAAATGGTCATGCTCTCGTTTTACGTCATTTCCTCTACCGTGATTTCACCTGTCTGCACCAGTCCATCTCCATTCGAATCTACCCAGCGTATCATCATCATGTGATACCCCTGGTATGCTGTCCAGTTTGCAGGATTACCAATGAATGCAGAACCCGCATACGTACCCTGCCACCCGTATCCCCAGACGAGCATCACATTCCTGTCGTTCTCTCTTCCTATGTACACGATGCAGATGTCTTCATGTGGATACTGAGGGAGGTCCAAATGAATGGTCTGGCTTTCACAGAAGATGTCGAAGCTCACATCTGATACGTAGAGGTAGGTGATCCCAAATACATCATCAAACTCAATAGCCAATGGATTGATGGCAGGTCCACCCACAGGTATTAGATTACCGGTACTGTGTTCTGTATTTGTCAAGATCAGATCAGTTCTCCCTTCTGGATTTTGTGATGCCCCACCCCGTGCCAGTCCAAAGGCAATTTTGGCAGAACCCAAAACATCAGTGCAGTAAGCATCATCTCCTGCCACGAAAAAGGTGTTATTGTCAAAGAGTGCGGCAATGTCTTCACAGCCAATATCGACATTCAGGTACACGTAGTCCTGTCCCACGTTAGCTATGACGATGTCTGTGAGGCCATCATTATTAAAATCAGCGAGTTTTACGTCCCAGGAGGTGTCACTGTGGGCAAGGGTGCGCATGTTACTGAAAGTGCCGTCTCCATCCCCGTAATAGACGTGGTTCAACTGGTTGACATCTCCTCCATTGACAAAGACCACGTCCAGGCGTGTGTCACCATTGAGGTCAGCCAGACCCACACCCTGCGTGTTGTCATTTCCCGTCATCCCGAAGTTGAATGATTCAGTGAGGGCTCCTGTCCCATCTCCGAGATAGGCTCTGTTCTGTCCATTGTAGTTAGCCTCCACCACGTCGAGGTTAGTGTCACCATTCAAATCTCCCACCGCCAGAGCATGGTGGAACTGGGTAACATTGCCGAAGGGAAAAAAGGTGGTGTCAAAAGTACCATCTCCGTCTCCCAGGTACACGAAGTTTGGCTGCTGGTGGTTCGCCACGACTAAATCGGAGACAGTGTCCTTGTTCATGTCTGCAAATACGAGGTCCCAGGTGTCGTCAAAGAGGGGACCAGGCAGTCCGAAGGGGAGTGCCCACGTATCATACGGGTTACTGATCCCATCATTGAGGTACACGTAATTCTGCTGGCCTACATTCCCGACAGCAAGGTCTAAAAGGGTATCCCCATTGGTGTCACCAAAGGCTAAGGCAAAGGTCTGATCTGTTCCCGTGCCAAAGGGATAGAAGGTACTGTCAAAGGTACCATCTCCATCGTTCATGTATAAGACATTCGGCTGCTGAAAATTTCCTACAGCAATGTCAATCCAGGTATCATTGTTCACATCAGCCAGTGCAATGACTTCTGTAAAATCGTTCCCCGGTCCAATGGGTGCCTGACGCGTATCGAACGTTCCATCTCCATCTCCAAAGTATATGAAGTTCTGCGCGCCAAAATTACCCACCATGATGTCCTGATTTCCATCCTTGTCCAGGTCTGCCACTGCCACGCAGTATGAATTGTCATTACCAGGTCCTACGTTAATGGAGGAGCCGTACCAGGCTCCTACAGGCACTGTCAATCCCAGAACAACGAACAGCAACAGTATTCCAGTCTTTTTCATCCGTGTCACCTATGTTCCAATGTACAGGAACACCACGCACGAGTTTGCATTCAGATGATTGTTACCTGTAATAACGAGAGGATACAGTCCTTTGGGGGCACCGGGGAGCACCTGAATAGTGACTGTTGTCGTGTTGGGCATACTTATGGGCGAACCCGGGCTGAAGGTAGCGGTGCAGAAACAGGGGAGCCCTGCAACAGTTAAATCCATGGGCGTCGTGAGCTGGTCGATCTGCGTGATGTCGACTGTCCAGGTGACTGTCCCTCCCGTCGTTGCGCTCACGTCCCTGCGTTCTGGCTCTCCAGCAGCTCGAGACAACATAAATCGTGGTATCTTGTGAGCAGCAGACGAACCATCACTAAATCGGTACACAAAGTAGTAGAATCTCTGTGCCACATCGGTGAAGTTGAATTTGAACTTTATCGAACGAGAGTTGTCCCAGGTGACACCGGTGTCTGGCTCACCATCGCCATTGCTGTCTGTTCCCAGGTAGATTGTTGATTCAGAAGCGATTGAACCGGTCCACATAGCAACGCCTGCCACATTGAACTCAATCATCCTGTCTTCACAGGGGTCTGTCTCATCATCAGGACTTGAGAAGGCCACCCCAATAGACTTCAATACCGGGAAAGGGGAGGTTGTTGAATTCAGGTCCAGCGATTTCCCCTGCAGCGTATCTCCACCACCTGTTACCTGGAAAACTTGATTGGGATCGAACACTATGACGTCTGTGGCATCCTCTTTTCGAATGGGAACTGTCACCGTATAGTAGTTCTGAGGCGTAGCAGCATCATACAAGATTACCATGAAGACATCTCCCTCTCCAGGATTACCACCTGTGGTAGCCTTCACTTCGACGTGTACTTCATCTTTGTCTCCCATGTAGTATGAACTGGTGAACTGGGCGATTCCTCCATCACCAATGGAATTACCATTATAGTAGGTCGTCATAGTTCCTCCAACAGGGCCCATCACCACGTTGTTGACGGTGTAGTTTGAAGGGCTCTTGACACCATAAAATCGCAGTGCTGTCAAGGGGATCATTCTCCCTGAGAAGTTCTTGATGTTAAAGGCAATGATGCGGCCTTCTGCTACCGATGTACCACCACCCGTACCACCCAGTGAGATGTAGATACCGCCAGGGGCACCTTCACCACCAAATCCTGGTTTACCTTCTCCCCCACCGGTGTCTCCCAGTGCGGGAATTGTCATAAAGAAGTCGGCATGACCAGGATGAGCACTGTCTGCATCCGTATTGTCATAAACGTCAAGTGTAATCGTTATTGATTGTTCACTTTCTCCTTTTTCAATATCAGCCACGACTCGTGCACCGCTCTTTGGGTCTCCATCAACATCCCACACCCATCTGGTGATTGTCGCTCCCATGGCTGTAGATTTTGATCCATCCAGGAGAATTCTCACACTGTTTCCAAAATCACTGTAAGAAAGAATGTCGATGACTGCTGCAGGTGTAAAGTACGAGTACAGGTTACCCAACTGTGTTTCAACCTTCAGAGACTCACTCAGGGTCACTGACTCAGTGATCTGGAAGTACCCTTTTCTGGGGTCAGTGGCATCCCAGGTTATCCCACTGATAGCTACATCAGTGGCGTCAACATAGAGATGCTGGATCACTGGCTGTGATGTTCCAGTGTTGTAAAAGTAGATGTTTTTATTCTGTAAATTTCCACCAGGAATGGTCAGAAAATCTATAGATTCACCTTCTACCAGCTTCAACTGCTGGATTCGCGCTCTCTCACTCTGTATCTGTAAATCTTCCTGGCTGGCTCTCCAGACAAAAAAGAGGGCCAGCACGGAGAACAAGACTGCGGTAATGAGAACCATCCCTATAACGGGGGATACTCCCTTTTTGTTCAAAATTCTTCTCCATGACAGTTTTTTCATCTTTCTTCACCTCTACTGAATGGTAATTCCCATCACAATAACACCCTGCATGCCTGTGTCATCTGTGACGATGAGCTGCACGTAAAGGGTTCCTGCGCCATAGCTGCTGTAGTTGTAACTGAACACAGCTCCCGATTCAATAGCAATATTACACACCTCATTGACTATATCGTAGTCAAAGCACCAGTTCCATTTTACAATCTCTCCGTCATCAGTAGAACCTTCACCTGAGAAGGTGAGTATCTTGTTGCCTGCATCATCATAAAAAGAATTGGTGATACGAATTTGAGCAGTAGGTGCATTGTAGATAAACAGGTTGCCCAGCGTGGTTCCGGCTTCCACAGACCGTATGTCCCAGGTGTCATCATACGCGCCAGGTAACGTTACTGTCACATCTCCTGACGTGTTCACATCAAAAATGCAGTCTCCAGGGCTGCAGGTAAACTGGCCTTCCTCGAAGTAATCAGTGTTATTAACCTTCACATAAGCTATTTTTAAATCGCTCGTGCCATTATTCTGAAACCTCAAAGTGAGATCGTGTGACGTATCATCAAAGATCGTGTGCACCAGAACCAAAGATTCTCCCTCTTTGCTCAGCAGCCTTTCCCTGCGCTCACCTTCTTTGTTCATAAAATCCTGTGATTGTGAAGTCAGCCAGATAGAGACTATGGTACCTATGGCTATTGTTATTCCCACTAAGAGCATGGTAGCGATAATGGGTGAGAGTCCTCTACTCATACCCCAAACAATAGTACTCTGGTTTAAATACCTTTCCACATGACTTTGGAATTTTTTCAACTAATATGGAAAGTTTGCAATATTGAAGGGAAAATACGTCTTTGTACTCTTTTTCAAGCATGTTTGCTCCATGAACAGTCAGTAGGGTCATGAGTAGAGGAGAGTCGTATCCTGTAGAGAAATGTGGAAGCATCTGAGAGATACGTGATAAGTCTTTTTTTGGGGAAATGGGCCTTGTTTCAGTGTATTCGGAAAAATGCCGTACAAATTCAGGGTTACTCTGGGTCTTGGGTTGAGGGGGTGACCTCAGAAGAGGTCCAGTCCACTGTAGAGTGAAGCCCTTCATAGATTTCAGTGTTATCATCTTCCTGTGGAAGAATGCTGCCATGTCTTTGACAGCATGAAGAAGTGTCCAGTAATCTCAAAAAAGGGTTCACCTTTTGAGTTCGAATGTAACAGGCCTAAGAAGTGACAGTCTGCTCCATTCTAAACCTGAGTAGGGCGGCAATCCCTCCAAATGCCTTCATTAACTGCATCCCCTCTTCTGTCTCTGTGGAAATCATTTCCAGGTTTGCCCCTGTGGCATCTGCCAGCTCTGAAAAGTCCTCGACAAGTTCTTTGTCTTCTTTTATGACCATCTTTTGGTTACCGCACTGCTCGCAGTTCATACGGGGTAGTTCATCTTTTAACGTCTTGAGTTTTTCCTCAGATATTGTCATCTCTTTCTCGTAGCCGCAGACTTCACATCCAATCTTTACACGGTACAAAGTGAGAGACTCAGAGAGTAAAACCGTTTCTGCTGCTCCAACCTGGAGGGCGTACCTGACCTCTTTTTCCCCATAAGTGACAGGACCATCGTTGACCAGTTCTTTCAAGAATCTCTGGATCAATTCTCTTTCCTGGGTTAACTCCAGGTTTTGTAAAATGTCTTTACCCCGGTCAACTAACTCCCGCAGTCCGTACTCCCCATTGTAGCTCGTATCCAAGATGCCAATGACCTTACTCCCCAACTCGTAATGGAGGAACCCTCCCTCCACAAACTTGTTCTTCGTGTAACCAGGTCCTCCAACGAGGATACCAATCAGGTTGGGCTGATCTAAGAAGATGCGGTTGGAATGTTCCCCAATTCTTTTCCTGAATTCTAAGTCAGCAGCTTCTCGCAACCGCTCAAATCGATGTGCAGACTGGCCACCCGCCCGTGTCTTTCCCTGCACTCCCGAGGTCATGTAGTCCACTTCTTCGATAGTCTTTCCCTTGAGAAGCCCGATGGTGGCCTCATTTCTTTCGATAATCAATAATCCGTAGACCTCTTTCACTTCCAGCATGTTGTACAAGGGTTCTAACACGAACTCTTGGTCACACCTGTAGATGCGCACGGTGAGAGGTTCAAGAGGTTCAAAGGAGAATAACTCAATGTCTGAGACTCCTTCCCTGTCTGAGATGTTGCCGCAGAAGATGACCAGGCCATTGGGAGGCACCTGCTTGTACAACGTGAGGTGCTGGGCCACCCTTTCCAATGCACCGAGAACGTTTTTACGGGTGGTCGTGGATTTGATGTTGGAAGCAGTACCCTGTTCGTCTCTGATCTGCTGGGCTACTTTGGGAATTTCGTACCCAGAAGGTATGTACAGAGAGACCAGTTCTGTATGCCTCCCTTTAAAGGATGAGAGATGATCGAGCATTTTCTTGAACTTATACTGTTCCGTCCTCTTCTTCATGGTTTTAGTGCTGGTGAAGGTTTATATAGTTTTTGTGGAATGTTCTCGTATGAAGGTTGTTCTGAGGATAGGTGGTTCTGTTCTCATACCTGAGGACGTGGATAGAAATGTGGTGAAGGTCATAGTGAGGGAGGTGAAGAAGGTGAAAAAAGAGCATGCCCTTTTCGTGGTGGTGGGTGGGGGGAGGACGGCACGAAAGTACATAGAGACAGCGAGGGAGTATACTGTTCTGGAGGATTCTTTAGATTTACTGGGAATTTCAGCTTCGAGGATGAATGCGCTGTTACTAGCCGTATGTTTGGGAGATAGTGAGGTCATTGAAGAAGTGAATGATGTTTTAAAGACAAAGAAGACTCCTGTTCTGGGAGGGACTGTACCGGGGCAGACAACAGATACAGTGGCAGCTTCAGTAGCTGAAATGGTGGGGGCGGATCTCATGGTGAAGGTGACGAATGTAGATGGTATCTACACTGCAGACCCGAAAATAGATAAAAATGCGGAGAAAATTCCGAAGATAAGCTTTGATGACCTTGAGAAGCTCTGTAAGAAGAGGTTTGAGGCAGGATTATCATCAGTGATCGACCCAGTGGCTGCAGAGATTATAAGTAGAAATAGGCTGAAGGTGGTGGTGATCGGGAGAGAAGACATGGAAGATCTCCTCAAAGTCATAGGAGGAACCCATTCAGGAACGATCGTTGAGTGAGGACTAAAAATTCTGACACCACCATTCTACCCGGTAACTTCTGCATCGTTCACACTCAACGGGCGGATAACTCCAGGTCAAATAGTAGCCTCACCACTACTGCAGAACCTCAATCTCTCTCTCGAGAATGCTGTACTCTATGAGGGGGAGCGTCTCCTTGTGGAGAGGAATGATCAATCGCGAATTGTTGAGGACAATCAAGTCTTTCAGCTCGTGTAAAAACTTCAGAATTGTTCTAAAATCAGTTTGCACTATTAAATACTCCACACCGTCCAGCAAAATCACAGATTCCTCACTCTTCTTCGTGAAATCCGCGATAATGTAGATCAACTTGGGAAGATCCTCTGGTGTTATCGTGCCTTCCTGTTCTACCCGTGTTAACCACATGACAGGGGTCTTTGCTAGGTTGAATTCTCTTTTGAGCTTTTCTGGGTGCATCCTTGACACGACAAACCCTGGTATCCCGTGGGTAATTAAGTCAGAAAATATCTCAAAAGACTTCTCATGTTTTTTCTCCAGAACAAGGTAACACCCTGCAGGATCGAGCCAGTGCTTGAATTCTGTATCCAGCACCTTTTCTGCCACGGGGTGTACGAGCATCCTGGTCCTGTCAATGAAGGATGCGCACATGCCAGCCAGAATTTCCAGGTCTTTGACATCCTCTTCAGTGACAACTCTCTTGCTCCCCACGTTATCTACTGCCAGTGCTGCAAAGGCCTCATTCTGGACAATAATGGGCACCCACACAAAAGATTCTGCTTCAGAGGTTATTTGTTTGCCTTCCTGTGAATTGTACTCTTTAACGTGTATGGTCCTCTTTTCCAGAACACATTTAACCCCAACGTAATCAGTATCTCTCAAGGAAATCGATGTGTCTTTGGCTGGGAGCTCAACTCCTCTCAAGACGTGGGAATCCAGCGTTTTCCTCACAGGGTTCACCAAAAAGACGCCACACCTCTCAAACCCGAGCTTCCCCATACTTTCAACAATAGTTTTCAATCCTTTCTCCCAGCTGACCTCAGTCTGAAGGTTATGTCTTGCATTCAATATGATTTCAGTCCTCCTGGACCGCTCTTCAACTCTCCTTTCAAGTTCCTGGCCAAACTCCTTGATTTCATTGTGCAGCCTCGAATTTCTCACAGCCAGTGAGATGATCTCACTCAATGGTTCGAGGAGAGCCGCATCATGCTCATCATAAGCTCTCTCTGCAGTCCGTGAGATGCGAAGTGCTCCCACGCATTCGTCCTCAATGATGAGAGGAATCACAATCTGAGATTCCATTCCAGTTCTATCAATCCCCTCGTTGCGGGCATCAATCAAAAGTCTCGTCTTTTTCGTTTCTATACACTGGTTCACCACCTCATGCTGGAACTCCTTCCCAGACTCTTCGGCTCCCGATGCGTAGGCAGGATAGACCCTCTTATCTTTCGAAACCAGGAAGACTCCAAAGTCGTCAAACTCGACTAATTTGCGGATAGAATCTGATACAAACTTAAATATTTCCTCTATATCCATGGTGGAGTTTATGAGCTTACTGGCATCAAAAAGGCTTTGCAGCTGCAGCTCTGCTTGCATGTGCTCGACCATCTCACCCACTAATCGTGCTGACGTTCTCAATGAACTCTTGGCCAGCTCAACCATGAAGGGTGGACGGGACTCGTACTCTTTAGCATGCTGGAGGAGTTCGTCCACACTAACATGGTAGCGTTCTGCAATCTCCTTCAAGGTACCCACGTCTCTGGGAGGATCGCCATACCCAATGTTGATGGAACCCACAACCTCACCCCCAGCCCAGATGGGGACAGCGTAGATGCGGATGCCGCCGCGGCATTCGATATCTGCAGGTTGACCCATTTCTATGGAGACTTTGGAGGCTTCATTCCAGCACGACTCGTGACAGTGCCACTTCCCACTGGCGAGCGCTTCTTTGTTATCGTCAGTGCTGCAGAGGTTGCGTGATGCCTCATCTAAAAACCGGCACCACCCTGAACTGAAAATACCCAGAGCATAGTCTCCATTCTTCTCGTAGATTGCTGCTGACGAATCGAGCAAGTTGAGGAAGTTACTCACAATGTCGACGAGGACGTCTTCTCCCACCAGGTCCAGGAGCAATCGACTTGTATTGAGACTCACCAGGCTGCCGTAAGGCTGCTCATAAAAAGGGTGACCTGTGGCAGACTCAGGCATGACACCTTTTGCTATGAGCCAGGCAATACGCTGTAATTCCTCTTCAGCCTTCTTACGGTCAGTAATATCACGTGCAATGCTCAGCACAGCCGGGGTTCCTTCAAACTCGATCATTCTGCTGCTCGATTCAATAGGGATTTTCTTACCCTTTTTGGTCACGTGGACAGTTTCGAAAAAGAGGTGCCCTTTTTGCTTTAATTCTTCCATTCGTTTCGGTACTAAAACAGCATACTCTGGAAGATCAATGTCTGAGGGAGTCATGTGCAGCAATTCCTCTTTGGTGTAACCGAGCCGCTCACATATCGTTTTGTTTACTTCTAAGAAGTGCCCTTCTAAATCGTGTATAGCAATTGCGTCGCTGGCATTATCGAAAAGCTCTCTGAACTTCTTTTCTGCATTTTTCAACTGTATTTCCACTTTTTTTTGTTCAGTAATATCTCGTGCTACTTCCAAAATTCCTGTGGGCCTTCCTTCATCATCTTTCAACAAAGTGAAGGACACATATGCGGGGAAGGGTGTTCCATCTCTTCTGATGTGCCCTATTTCTCCCATCCATGAACCCTCTCTTTCTACATGGTTCATTTTTTTCCTGTATTCATCCATCTGTTCCTCGCTGTGGAGGGTTTTCACGCTCATGCCCACCATTTCTCCAGGAGAGTAACCGTGCATCTGTGCAAAAGCACTGTTCACGTAAAACAGGGTTGATGCAAGGTCACCGATTGCTATACCGTCAATGGACTGTTCAACAGCAGAGCTCAATCTCCTTATTTGCTCTCCCGCCCACTTGCGTTCAGTAATATCCCGGGCCATGGTGAGAAGAACATCCTCCCCGCCCAGAGTGAGTACGTTTGTGTTGGCACTGATCCAGCAGGGGATGCTATCTTTGCGTTTTATTTCTGCTTCAAAGTTGCGGATGAACCCATCTCTTTTCAACTGTTCCAAGAGTCGTACACGATCATCAGAATGCAGGTAGAGGTCTTTCAGCATGATAGTTTTCAGCTCTTCTCTCGAATAGCCCGTCATTTTACAAATTGTATCATTGTACGCCAAAAATCGGCCATCTAAGGTAGACAGGCCAACACCCATTGGTGCACTCTCGAAAAGGGTTCTGTAACGGAGTTCTGATTCTCGCAGTGCTTCCTCCATCTGTCTGCGTTCGGTAATGTCTTGTCCAATGGCAATGATTCCCATGAGCCCGTCTTCAGAATGGAGTGGGTTGACGTTCCACATTACGGTGCGCTCACTCCCATCACGTGCTCTCACCAAATTCTCAAAGTTCCTGGTAGGTTCCCCGTGCAGCACCTTCTCTATGTCTGCAGCCACTGCATCCCAACCATCTTCAGGGATGAATAACTCAAAATAGTCCTTCCCCAAAACTTCCCCCCGTTTCCATCCAAAGAATCGTTCAGCTTCAGGATTGAACTCCAGAATTCGATGATCTGGCGACAGACAAATGATCACGCTGGGAGCGGTCTCGACGAGAGAACGGAACCGCTCCTCACTCTCTCGGAGCTCATGCAGAATCCTATCTTTTTCCTCTTCTGCCCTTCTGTGTTCAGTAATGTCGCAAAAAGCTACGACAACACCAGTGATAGTCCCATTATCTCTAATAGGAGCAAAACTAATATTGACGTATGTTCTTGTTCCATCTTTAGCTCGTATTACACAGTGCTGTATTGTTTCTACAATCCCATCTCTCAAAACCTTGTCTACTGGATTCTCGATCACCGTGCCTGTCTCACTCGTCAGGGTGAAGATCTCGTCCAGTGGTTTTCCTCCTCCCTCTTTTTGGTTCCAGCCAGTGAGTACTTCAGCCACTGGGTTCATGAAGGTGATGAACCCCTTCGTGTCAGTGGCAATGACAGCATCACTAATGCTCTTCAAGGTGGTGGAAAGCCACTGCTCGCGTTCACTGAGTCTTTTCTCCATCTCATGCTTGTAGAGAGCCATTTCTATGGCGGCATGCAGTTCTCTTTCTTCAAAGGGTTTCAAAATGTATCCGAAAGGCTCAGCTATTTTTGCCCGTTTCAGTGTTTTTTCATCAGCATAGGCAGTAAGGAAAACGACCGGAACACTAAACTGAGATGCTATGTGTTCGGCAGCGGTAATACCATCGATCTTACCCTTGAGTACAATGTCCATGAGAATTAGATCTGGGTTCTCAACTTCAGCTTTCAGGATGGCTTCCTCACCTGAAGATGCGATTGAAACAGTGTACCCAAAGGTTTTCAACTTTTCCTTTACATCATCAGCAACGACTCTTTCATCTTCCACAACGAGGATCTTTACCATGAGGTCACCTCCTTTGAAATTGTCTCCAGGCGTGTGAAGTCCTTCTCATTAAAGTCACGGCTGTTGTCCTTGCTTTTTCATGAGCACCCGTAGGTCTGGTTCAGCAAGTCATTACGTTGATAGCAAGTCTGGGTTTGAGCTCTATCTCGTCTTTTTGGTACTACACGAAATACTTGGGGCTCCGTCTATTTAAATGATTCTCCGATCTTCATTGATATGATTGACACAACAATATCTTTAGTATTTAGTTCAATCGCTACTCTATCTAAAGATTTAGCACCATATTTTTCGTGAACTCCTGGTATCTCCCTCCATGAGGAGCTCCTTTTTTTGACGTTTCGTGAGGAATGTGTCGCTGCGTCGAAAATATCTCAGGACGTTCATAGTAGCATTTATCATAATACTGAGAAATGTTCTCTCAGCAACGGCTTTTCTGCCGACAGATTAGTCCCTCTGTCCCGTGAACATGCTGTGGGCTTATTGCTATGAAACTCTTCGGGCGGCAGGCGAAATGATGCTGCTCTTACCATCAAGTACTTATAACCACAATCGTCACAATAGGCATCAAGAAGGTGGAAGACATCGAAGAGATCGTCGTTATCATCAATGTTTATGAGGGGCTGACGTCACAAGAACTGCAGGAGAATGCCACCCTTCATGAAAAGGTGAAGGAGAAACAAATTCAAAATAGGGGAGAAACGGGGAAGAGAAATAATCTCACAAATAAAGCAAAGGAGGTGTGATAATGAAAGTAATCGAGAAAAAAATTGAGTATTTCACGAATTATGGTTCTCAAAACACGGAGAGGATCATAGAGATTGTGAGAAAGAGAGTAGAGGAAGGCGACATTAAGACAATCGTTGTAGCTAGCACCTCTGGTGAAACAGGAGTCAAATTTTCAAAAGCACTCAAAGACCGTGCGAATGTCATCGCTGTTTCACACGAGGAAATGCGGCCTATGTATAAACAGCAGATCACTGAATCTGGTGGAAAAGCGGTGGACAAAACACATCTACCCTTGCACATGAAGGGAATGGATGGCGTGAGGGAGAGCTTCCGTGCATTTGGACAGGGATTCAAAGTTGCAGTTGAAGTCATCTTGATTGCTTCAGACAAAGGGCAGGTCAACCTTTACGAGGATGTCATCGGCGTAGGTGGCACTGCCAAAGGCTCAGATACTGCAATAATCGCCAGGACAACGAGAAGTGAAGAGATGTTCGGAAAAGATGAAAAGAAAAAACTGGAAATTCGAGAAATTCTTGCCATGCCCCTGAAAAAGAAATGGTGGGAATAGTGGAGAGGAAGGCAGTTCAGTCATACTGATACGAAACCTTTCTACGTGCTTCCACATTCTGTAAATAGATTCAACTCGAAAACGATCTCATAAAAAGGAGAATGTTCACATGGAAGCCTGAATTCATTCAAAGTAGTAATTTCGCTGCTAATGCAACCTCCCCACGAATCGATAGAGCATTGCCACTATCTGGAATTAACCGATGTTTTCTTCAGACGTAACTCTCTCCCGATATGTACGCTCTCGTCCTCTCGTCCTTGGGATTCTCAAAGAACTGGGTTTTCTCCCCGAATTCCACCAGTTCTCCCAGGAAGATGAACCCAATGTAATCTGCCAGTCTGCGTGCCCTCCTCAAGTTGTGGGTAACCAGAACGATGGTGTACTTCTGCTTCAGCTCACGTAATGCCTCCTCAATTCTCTGGGCAGAAAAGGGGTCCAGAGAAGAGGTGGGTTCATCACACAGAATAACATCAGGGGAAACGGCAAGACATCTCGCCAGGCACAATCTCTGCTGCTGTCCTATAGAAAGGGAAGCTGCAGGGTTCTTCAACCGGTGTTTGACCTCTTCCCACAATCCCACTGCCTTTAAATTTCCCTCAACAAGCTCGCTCAACTCTTTTTTCTTTCTTAACCCATGAATACGGGGTCCATACGCAACATTATCGTAAATAGACATGGGCAGAGGATATGGTCTCTGAGACAGTAGCCCCATTTTCGTCCTCAGCTCAGTAACATCTACATCAGGGTCATATATGTTTTTCCCATCCAGAAAGACAGTCCCCGAAATTTCTACATCGTCCTGCAGTTCTAACAACCTGTTCAATGACCGCAACAACGTGGTCTTCCCACATCCAGAGGGACCAATGATGACGGTGATGTTATTGCGTCTAATGTCAAAGCTCACCTTCTTCAACACCACATTTCCTCCATATGAGACTTGCAAGTTCTTAACTTTTATGAGGGACATCTTATCACCTGATCACATACTTTGTCAACTTCTTCATTATTAACCTCGATGCTACAATCAACAGCAAAACGATGACCAGTAAAATCAGTGCAGAGGCGTACGCCCTCTCCTGGACTTCAGGGAAGGGTGTCCCCAACTGGAAGAAAACAGCCAAAGGAAGAGAAGCCACCGGTTCAGTCAGGGAGCGTGGTATGTAGTCTGTGTATCCTGCAGTAAATAGAATGGAGGCAGCATCTCCAATCCCCCTCCCAAAGGCCAGAATGACGGAACTCATCATGCCGGGGAGGGCCTGCCTTGTCACCACCTTCACCATAGTCTCAAACCGGGTAGATCCCAAGGTGAAGGAGGCCTCTTTCAGCTCGTGAGGGACCATCCGTAGTACCTCATCCATACCTCTCACCATGATGGGGAGTTCCAGTAAGGTGAGAGCAACAATCCCTCCGAGAAGGGAGGCCTGCAGCCCTAAATAGAGCATGATGATGAACCCAAAGACACCATAAATAATGGAAGGGACACCCCACAAAACGTCCAGGGATAATCGCACCATGTTGGCAACGCCTGAACGTAAGTACTCTCTCTGAAGGTAGAGGGCAATGGGAACTGAAAAGAGCACAGATAGAACAGTGGCACCAATGGCCAAATACAGAGAACCCACAATTGCGTTTAAGACTCCTCCCTCCTTCCCCAGGTAGTACCCGCCTTTGGAGGTCTGCGTTATCATGGAAAGGCTTAAGGCACCCACTCCTTTGTAAATAACGACGAAAATGACCGCAAATAAGCTTATCAGAATCAGTAGAGTGGCTAAGATCATGAGTATTTTGAAGAACTTCTCCTCTATTCTGCTCCACTTCAAGGTACCTCCCCTCCTCTCATGAGAATGAGCCGTGCGAGGATGCTGAAGATTAAGACCACGAACAGCAAGATCAAAGCACCCAGGAGAAGGGCAGAGTCATACAATGGTATAGACAGCATTTCCCCGTAGTTATTGGCAATTAAGGCCGTTAATGGATATGCCTCGTCAAAGATGGAGTGAGGCACCTTTACCATGTTCCCTACGACCATTAAGACAGCCATCGTCTCTCCGAAAGCACGGGAGAATCCCAGTATAACAGCTGCCACAATCCCGGAGAATGCCTTTTTCAGAACAACCTTCTTGACAGTCTGCCACTGGGTAGCTCCCAAGGCTAAAGAGGATTCCCGCGCCTCGTAGGGGACACTCTGGATGACTTCCACAGACACAGATATGATGATGGGGAACACCATGATGGCCAGAATCACTCCTCCTGCAAGGACTGAATACCCGGTCGTGGAAATCCCTGTTCTCTGTCCAACTTCCCGGATAAAGGGGACCACTGCCAGGATACCAAAGACCCCATACACCACAGAAGGTATGCCGGCCAAAAGATCGATCAAGGGTTTGGTGATCTCTCTCACTCTTTTGGGTGCGTACTCAGCCAGGTACACGGAGCATAACAAGCAAATGGGGATTGCAATGACCATGGCCATGGCAGTAACCCACAAAGTGCCCATTAAAAAGGGGTAGAACCCAAATTCTCCTTTCATGGGGTGCCAGGAGGACGAGGTCAGCAACTCTGTCACTGATTTCATTGCAAGGATGGGCCGCGACTTCAAAAAGAGGCCGCAGGCTATAAAAACGACGATCAAACTCGCTATTACTGTGATAAAACACATGACTTTGCTCGAGAATCGGTCCACCAGCCTCCTCACGTTCATGCTACTCCTCCAGTCTTTTGAGCTCTCCTTCCAGTTTTTCTCCCAGTGATATGTACCCTGTCTCCGACACGTATTTTTGGCCCTCAGTGAGAATCCAGATCAGAAAATCTTTTACTGCGCCTGTGGGCTTTCCCTTGGTTACCACGTACAGGTCCCGTGCAGGAGGTGAAGGGTATATATTGTTGATAATCGCTTCGATGACATCAAACTTGGTCTCATAGAAGCTCTCACCCTCATCAATGCTCCCATTCCCATCAATATCTATGGGTGCAGCCCTCACTCCCGGAGAAGGCCCGCCCGTAGCAGCATCGTAGGCAAAGTTCAAGTTAGCATACCCAATGCCCAGGGAGTCTTTCCCCACTGCTTCTGTAATGCCGGGGTCCCCATACACGCCTACTCCCCCGAGGTCTTCCTGGTTGTACCCCAAGTACAAGGCCCACGTCTGGGCAGCACCGCACGCATCACTTCGCGTGTACACCTGGACTTTATCGGTGAGCTCAGGCTTCCCCAGAATCTCTCCCCACGTCGTTATCTTCCCCGTGATGTACAGGTCATAAAAAGTTTCTTTCTTGATCCCCTTTGAAAGGATATCCTCTAAGTAAGGATTTTTTTTATTAATGATTGGGATTACCGCATCTTTAACAACTGCAATGGCAAATGCGCCTTTCTCCACCTCTACAGGGTAGATTTCACGGGACACCATGCCAATGTCCACCAGCCCTCCCAGAACGTCTGCCATCCCTTTTCCAGCTCCGCCTGCAGAAACGTCGATTCGCACGTCGGGGTGCACCTTGTTGTACTCTTCAACCCACTTCACCATCATGGGGTACAGTGCCCAGGCGCCTGATATCCGTACTGTTTCAGGGTTCTGGGAAATACACCCTGAGGTGCAGAGTGACATAACCAGGAGAACAGCGAAACACCCTGCTGTCATTTTTCTAAGCCTGAATGCGGGGTTCATACCCACAGAATTCAGTCTGTGCTGAACTGGGTTCTTTCTTGCCATTCATATTCCTCCTTTCTTGGCTTTGTTACATCCCTCACTCATGCTGACCTTTTTTCATACTTAAAGGAGCATAGGAGAAATGGTCTCACAGCTATTTAAGCCTTCCTCCACGTGGGGCTTGCCCTATCAGCGAAGGGGTGAACATCTCTTGGAAAGTTCTCGAGTGCATCTCTCTTCGCCTGTGTATCTCCAGTCCTCAGCTCCTTCTGTATGGCTGATCACAGGTCGCTTAATGAAATGTAATTATATTTAATTATATTACATTATATTTCATTACCCTTTAAAAAGGTTTGGGTTGATGGGTTGCAGATACTGGTCACACTGGTTCTAGTGAGAAATGAAAGGGTGGTCCACCCCCTTACCTGCTCCTTCGATGGCTGAGAAATGTAGAGTTTAGCTTTCTTTTTTCTTTTGCTCAAAGATTTTGAAATAGTCCCTTGTCCTTCGTTCTCATGAGATTTTACCCATCTAATCACCCGTGGACACGAGTGATGATTGATAAAAATCAGTGAAGTATCCCTCTTCTCCCAGGCGGTGGACGAGGGAAAAGAGGTCATTCTGTTCTCTTTTGTTGAGAAAACATACCTCAGCGAAGAGGTAGTCTCCCACCGAGAAGAAATAACAGGTTGAAGGCAATAATTTTAAAATGTCTCGCAATTGTCTTTGATATTCAGATTGAAATAAGAAATGCACTTTGAAGTACTTCTCATATCCCTGAGGATAGAATCCGCAATACGCATGCGTGAACTTTTTAAGGGTAAGAAACCATTTCTGGTATTGATCAAAACGAACGCCACACTCTCTGAGAACAGGCATGACCTCGACTCGTAGATTGTCTTTGAGCCCATGATAAAGTGCCCATTCCTTCTCATTCCAGGGATTGTGAGGAACTTCCTTATATAACGACGTTTTCTCTTTTGGTGGAGATAGCGAATTCCTCATTCTCTCCATGGACGTCTCCCAGTCTAATGAGGTGACCTTCGAAAAATAGGTTGCTCCTTTCACCCCCTGGTAGGTGTATCCCTTGAACCCTCTCAAGAGAGAAAAATTCATCATTCTCTCAGAGATCAGCATGAGATCCCATTGACCCAAACAGAGATGCCTGGAAACTACATGGGGAAACCCTTCAAAGTCTTTGTGTGCTGTTGAGGGATTCTGAAACCTCACAAAAGCCACGTGCTCGTGGTAATTTTCTGAAGGATTCATGAATAACATGGGTCCTTTCAGAATGGAACGTTCATACATTTCTTTCAGGTACCGTGACACTGTGGTTCGTGCTATACCTGTCCTCTCCTTTATCTGGTAGATCCGAATGAGAGGATTCTTGAATATCTCTTGATAGATTGCACAGTACCGAGGCAGTCTTCTCTCCAGTGGATGTCTTGTCATTTCTCATCCTCCTCTACGAGTTTCTCTCTTCAGTTCATCGTACTCCTCCCACGGTGACTCAACGATGAAAAATATCTTTTTCTTCTCTCCCCCTTTTCGCATCGAACCTTTCCACGAAATATTACTGCAAAGATCTGTCACGAATTCCTTGAAGTCCTTCTCAATCATTGAAAAGAAACGTCATTGAGAGTAGATAAAGGTTTGCATACTCCTCTTTTGAGCCCAAGATATTCATGGCGTGTCACCACCTGCTTTGCGAGCCCTTGCCCAGGGACAGGAAGGACCTGCAGACATTCAAGACTCGGTGGATAAACCAATTACCTGAACCTACACGGAGAAATGAAAAGATATAAAAACCTCACAGGTGATACAGGTACGGATGATCACATGAATGAACTCAATGCAAAAGCTGCGAAAAATATTGTGGATACCTGTTCGAGGCTGATGCCATCAGAAACAGCTACCATTGTAACAGACAGAGAAACCATAACCATTGGTGAGTCCATCAAGGCGTTTGCAGAGAAGAGAGCAAAAAGAGTGATGTACCACATCCTGGAAGACTACGCAGAGAGACCTTTAACCTTTCTCCCTGAAAAGATAGCAAATGATATCAAGGAGAGCAATGCTATCTACTATGCTGCTCAGTCAAAACCCGGTGAGCTCAAAGACTTCAGGGCGCCTTTGGTAAATCTTTCGACAACCTACGGGAGAGAGATTCACATGCCTGGTATTGAGGACAAGATCATACGGACAGGGATGCAGGCGGACTACTACAAGATAGCCTCTTTAACCTATCTAATTGCCGGGATTGCGGTAAAATCGCGAACAGCTCGCGTTGAAACGCCTGCAGGGACGAATCTGAAGGTCACCTTTTCACCGGATTTAAGGTGGGTACCTGACACGGGATTGCTGTGGCACAGGGGAATGTTTGGCAATTTACCTGCAGGAGAGACCTACACCTGTCCTGAAAAGGTGGAGGGTGTCATGGTGGTGGACGGCATTCTGGGAGACTTCTTCAACCAGAAATACGGAAATTTAGAGAAGACGCCTGTGAGGATACCGGTGAGAGGTTCCAGAGCCCACGTGGAAGAGATGAGTTGTGAGAATGAAGAGTTGCGAGCAGATTTGAGAGATTACTTGAAGCAGGACGAAAATGCCAACAAGGTGGGAGAATTTGCAGTAGGGACCAACCTCTCTCTGAAGGGATTGGTGGGAAATTTACTGCAGGATGAAAAATTCCCGGGCGTGCACATAGCTTTCGGGCATCCGTACCCACGAGAAACAGGTGCTGACTGGGACTCTGACGGTCATGTGGATGGCATCATGCTGAGGAGTTCTGTGTGGTTTGACAGTACACAGGTTATGAAAGATGGTGCGTTCAAAGGTGAGATTCTGAGCATGGAGTAAATGGAGACTCACACAGACCCACTATACAATGTAGACGGAATTCTCTAGACAGATTGGTTATGTGAGAAGTACTCTTAACTAGAGAAAAAATACCTCAATAGATAGTCCCATTAGAAAGAGGGTAACCTTTATATGTGCAAAATAGTTGCGGGGCTCATGCCAGATGATATTGCAAACCCAGCACCTTTGGGATTGGCAGGATTTGGCCTGACCACACTGGTGTTGAACGTCGTCAATGCAGGTATTATACCAAAAGAATCCATTGGTATGGTTTTGCCCTTGGGACTCTTCTATGGTGGATTAGCACAGTTTTTAGCCGGTATGTGGGAGTTCAAAAAGGGTAATACCTTCGGTGCTACAGCTTTTGGATCTTTCGGAGCCTTCTGGATGTCCTTTGCTACCATGGAAATACTGATCGGCATGAAAGTGCTTGGTGCAGTGCCTAGTGGAGGAATTGCTGTCTTCTTGATTGCCTGGGGTATCTTTACCGGATGTATGAGCATAGGTACCTTTAAGATTAACCGCGCTCTCCAGGTCGTATTTTTAACGTTGACACTGTTATTCTTCCTCCTGGCTATTGGTGTCTACAGCCCCACGGTCCACATGATTGCAGGGTATGAAGGTATCCTCTGCGCACTGAGTGCTTTGTACACCTGTTTTGCAATTGTGATCAACACTACGTGGAAAAGAGAAGTTCTGCCACTGGGAGAGGTAAAGTAAATTCATTTCTTTTTTATTTTTTCTATTCATCTGGTTTATTATCCTGAAGTATGAATGAAACCCTTCTGCGTACTGTAAAATGAGCACATAAGAGGGCAGCAGTCTTCTGAGCAGTAGTTCTCCCCGTCTGTTGCATTAACCAGGTTAAGCCTCAGTTCACATCTTTCCTCACTCCTAAGTACAACTCTCTGAGATACAAAATCCCAGAGATAACAATCTCTTTCTTGAGAGGAGATACAGCATATATACATGCACTTTCAATCCTCATTTTACGAGTATCGCCTTTGAAACTCAGTCAAAAGATGTGAACGGTGTCCTTTGAAACCTTTGGAGGAGATCCCATTGTACGCAATTGAAACACTTTCAATCCTCATTTTGCATAATAGCTGTGTGCAGCACCCTGGGAGGGACATTTCCTGATTGATATTTTGTTAAACCTCAGCCACAGGGGTTGCTTTTTCCCTCTGCATTTCCACTGAACTCATCACAGCAAGAAAAGCTCCCATTAATCCCCAAAGAAGAAGGGTGAGCAAAACCATAACAATGAATGCTTCATCCGCCTCCATGTGTAAGCGCAGCACTGCAAGGTTGCCAAAAAGAATATCAAAAATCCAATAAATGAAGAAAGTTATGAGAAAAAAGATCAAAAAGCTTGAAAAACTAAATTTAATCACTCTACGAAACTTTGAAATCGAAAAATTTACAGAAAATCCGATAAAGGCTCCAAAAAATCCATTTTTTAGTGACATTTCAAATACATACATTAACGTATATCGAAGACCAAAAAAAGTGACAAAATAAAAGCCGATGTATGAGATGATGGCAGGTTTGTCCACCCAGCAGAAGAGGAAAAGACCAGTAAATGCTCCCACCATTCCAGCCAGTGCACATTGGAGAGTCTTTCTCTTGCCCACGTAAAGATAGCCAAGCACTGCACATCCCAAACCGACAGGCACGAGTGTCATGATAACCCAAATAGAGAAGAGAGACAGACTACCAAAAGGTAACCAAAGAAGGAATAGGGAGAGAACTCCTCCCAATGAGAAAGCTCCTCCAGTTAACAGAATCCTGGTTTTTTCTTCTTTGATCTCAATCACCTCAAATATGTTTATCCAGAATCATCACACTTGGGGTCTCTATATCTGCAGAAACGATCGCAGGGAAATCCCTGTTGTCCATTAAGTCCTTGGCCAGCGCGATCCATGATAGGGTCTTGGATTGAATCATGCATGTGATCTTCTGGATAATTGAGATAATCATTCCAGTCCGCATTTCGAGGAACCTTAACGCGGCTCTTCCACTCTGGTTCGGCTTCGGCGTTGTCTGGCCAGTTTTTTTCTCGAATCTCTCTATTCTCTTTGCTTTTTTCCTCAAATTGTCTCTCCCTCTCTTTGATCATTTCTTTGATATTCTCTATTTCCTTCTCCTCAGCTTTTTCTTCCACATCACCCCAATCTTCTCCTTTGGATAAGTCAATGGTCACATCACCTTCAGAGGTAGGTATGGTGATTTCACCATTTCCATCATAAGAGGGGTCACCAGTAACTTCAGGTTCCTCCTCTGTGCCACCACCTTCGATGGTCTGTCTTTTCTCTATGAGGCCCCCAGGGATCAGTGAAAGTCAAGGGGTTGTTCAGACAATAGGTGTACCTGTTGAGACTCTGCGGGTTCATCAATTCTCTCTTAAGGGGGGTCTTTCGTTATAAATCTACCAGTTTCAGGATCGTAGTAACGGGCACCATAGTAATAGAGACCAGTGGTGTCCTTCTCCTTCCCATTGAACAGGTAATCCTCTGAGCCTTCTTTGACACTGGACTCACCGAAGGGTTCGTAGGCTGCAGCTACTATGATAGTCTTGTCTGCATCAGTGACCAGCTTTGTGGAACCTAAGTGGTCATTGTGGTAAAAGTAAGTGTCAGACTCACTGTTCATCGTCACTCTCTTGGCAATTCGTCCCGTGGGTCCATAAATGTAGTCTGCATGACCAGAACTCGTTTTTTCGTAGACTGGATTTGTACCAGAGTAGATGTAAGTTTTCGTCACACCATCCTCTGTCACCCGTATTCTCTTTCCATCACCATCGTAGACATATTCTCCGATTGTTGAAGAATTCTTCTCCACTTTCGTGAGCCTGTTCGCATAATCGTACGTGTAGACCCAGGTGTCTGTTCCTTTGGATTTCTGGGTTCTACACCCATTGTCGTCATAGGTGAATGACGTGTTATCTGACAAGGCGGTGACCTCATTGACCGTGTTGATCGTGTAGATTACTGAGTCCTTGGCTGTTCTGTTCCCTACATTGTCATACGAGTACGTGTGAGACCACGAGTTGCAGCTCGCAGACGTTAATCGGTCTAAACCATCGTAACTGTAAGATTCTGTCTCTGAATGCCAGTCAGAATCAGTGTCTCTCCAGCCATTGATTAATTGAGTAATGTTGGTGTTGTTGTCAAAGGTGAAGTCTAAATCTAAAAAGGAAGTCTGTCCATCTTTGACGTCAATAGTAGAGATTCTCTGACGTGAATCGTAGGAGAAGGTAGCTCTCAAATCATTCCCGTAGTCAAATTGCGTCAATAGGCTTTCTGTGTTTCCACACTGACAGCACACCTCCTATCACCGCAAGGATAACACAGATAGAGGAGAGATACTTCAGTGCTGTGACCATCTGTGCTTTCTTGTGTTCTTCTGCTGCAGATGCTTGTGAGGGCTGAATGAGAATTGGCTTATCTCCTTCAACAGAAACAATGCAAACCATTCCCTTTTTACCTGTCGTCATACTTACACTACGTATTGCATTTTTTGTTGTGAAGATTTTCTCTCTTGACCAGTCTTCCCAGTTTCTCGATGTCAACAGGAAGAGTTCGTTTCCATCATGTTCAAAATCTAAGATTCCTATCTCTCCCTGAGGTGTCAGGAAGAATCTATCGATTATTGGATCGCGGGCAGAGAAGTTCTCAGGAGGACTCCATTTCCTGCCATCTTCAGACCAGGACCTGTAAAAAGAGTACCTGTGCTCGTATTCGAATATGCACCAGATGCGATTGCCGTCATCAACGAGAGCACACGGCTCTGTAAAGCAGAGGTAGGGGTCTTCTGGTTCAATGACCCGTTCAGCAAGGACTTCACCATCT
>JADDYB010000020.1_pt1 | contig 43609 bp, 43 predicted proteins | sample 8641941 | NCBI WGS metagenome assembly JADDYB01 (sample SAMN16275377, study PRJNA637457) | freshwater sediment metagenome | isolation source: Lake Kineret sediment | place: Israel: Lake Kineret | collected 2013
ATCATTTATTACAAAATAAGACAATAGACATCTAGTAACTACCAGATTAATGTATAATCCCAAGAAAAAGGATTTCAACCAACCCACTCACAGAAAGCCTCCACCACCATAAGATTTGACAACCCCGCGATAATATAGGACCCCCTGCTTAATGGTGTTAACTGGGTTCTATGACCAATGCATTCATGAGCATGGTTGAGGAGCCAGAGAATGATGAATATCCCCAGGAGATCCACCACAGGATGAATCTTCTCACTCACTCCGACTCCTCTAGATATGAGAGGGAAGGCTACTGAGCCCTTCCCTTTCTGTGGTCGTTTTTAAGGGGGTGAAAGATCCTACTGTATTTATGACATGCTCACTACTCTGATTTATATGGTTTTGTAAAGCTAGGATGGGTCACATCCACAAAGCTCCACACTTTGAGATGTCTTTTCAGAAAATACGAAGATTTCATATTTCTATAGTATTTCTACTTTAGGATGCTTCAGTGCTCTTTCACTATCAAGCGTAACCTTTTTATGGTGGGTGAATATACTGACTGGAGGTGAGAGAATGAAAAAGGTGTTAATACTCCTTATCGTGGTCGGGGTTCTCTTAACGGGAACCTTTGTCGTGGCTGAAGAGCTTTCACAATCTTCATGCGATGAGAGCTATTCTTTAGAGGGTGACTTAGGAGATCCACAGGGAGGACCAACCCCATGTGGCGGTGGTGACGGTGCTGGTCCTGGAGGTGCTCCGGGTTAGGGGTCTTTATTCCAATAACATTCAACTATTCCGTGGGTTTCGCTCCGTATGATTCCCCTTTCAAGTAGACTTAATGTTAGGTTGGGGATTTGTAGTCTATTAATGTGAGTCTGAGATTCCACTACCCTCATGTATTCCCTTCTTACATGTGCATTGATAAATAGTGTATCTGCTACCCTGAAGAATAAGGTACTGGTTGGTAGTTCTGAAAAAAGGTTGATTATGAAGTCTTCACAATCAGTTTTTATCCTGAAAAGGTAGGGGTCGTATGATGAAATTTTCCCAGGGTAGTACAAGGTGAAAACTGTATAATACTTCGAAAGGTTCTTCATCCATGTGTCCACCTTCCCCCAGGATATGCAGTGTTTTACCATCAATGGAGAGATGGGCTTTGATAGATCGTAGTTGAATTCATTGAACAATATCTCATACTCTGAATCCCACTCCACCGTCTCATCCCAGTGCGTCTTAATGATTCCTTCAGGCTCGTACTCTTTCGGATTGAAATCCTCCACCATCTTCTGCATCTTCTGAATAGCTGTCTCCCATGAATGATTAGGAGCAAAGGAAACATGATAATCAGAACGGAGTCCACTCACTACCTTACCGCAGTTAATATCCAATTCCTTCCCCGACACAACCCAGAAGTTTGTAGGTCCTCCCGTTGTTGCATGGTAGATGATGTTCTCTTTGTTCACAAGTTCTGAGAAGGAACGTATGGGATTCTCACACGTGAGAAAAGAAACATATTCCTTGAAGTTTTTGTAGCTTCGTCTTCTGATCTGAGTCTTAGAAAACCATCCTAGCTCATAGGCTTCTCTCAATATGCTAGCTGCAGTACTCCGCTTAACGTGGAGAATTTCAGCAATCTGCAAAGAATATTCACTGCAGCAAATTCAAAAATGAAAAAGAAAAAGAGTGTAAGGGATTTAAACAACCTGATTCATGCTCCACCGGGGAATCGAATGTACTCCTATACCTATTCAGATAGTGGCTTGAGAAAACTTTATTCCTACTGTTAGGATAATACCCACATTCTTTTTAACAACATAACTATGTTTGAAGATGCTTTACGATTTAAAACTCTTACACTAAATTTTCCTTGATGAATCTGTACCAAGAAAAGAAAAAGTGGGGTCGCCGAGATTCGAACTCGGGTGTCAGGCTCCCAAAGCCTGGAGGATGGACCAAGCTACCCCACGACCCCATTCATTCCCATAGTTTCCCATCACTTTATAAGCTTTTGGAAATTTTACCATTGATAATCGAAAGCTTTAAATAGTATAGACGGCAATGTTGATTAGTGATATCATGGTTACTACGTTACTGAAACGCGGACTCGGTCTCAGGCCCTTCAACACACCGCGAAGGGACACCCTGGAAGGAGGGACAGCCTACATGGTGAAAGAGGAGAAACCGTACCAGAGTTACAAAGCCTTCTCAGAACTAGTGAGAGAGAAAAACGGCCTCATTATTACCAGAATTCATCCCCACAGAGTGAAAAAGCGCTTCGGTATCTCTGGTGAGATGCTGTGGTTATCTACCATAGAAGGGAAGAACACGATTGAACCCACGCAGCTGAGCAAAATGGCTTTCATTATCAGTCACTTCGTCAAGACAAACAAAGGGGGGACAATCCTCTTGGATGGCCTGGAGTATCTGATCTTGCAGAATGACTTTGATTCAGTGCTCAAGTTCATCTATTCAGTGACAGATTACATCTCTTTACACAACGCTATTTTACTGCTTCCCATAAGCCCCAAGACCCTTTCCAAGAGTCAGATGAAAATGTTAGAGAGGGAACTGGAACCCTATTAGTTCCTCTCTTTAAGATGGCCAGAGAAGCGTCATAGCTGGTGCGTTTATTTTTACATGAACGGTTGTTTCCCCCGTGACTTTTCGTACAGGGTTCTGAGACTGCCTGTTCGGGCGAAAGCTATTCCGGGAGGCATCTTCCCATCTTTGCTGAGGTACTTCCACCAGTCGACGACGAACCCTCCTGCTGCTAATTCCCTGAGTCTCCCCATCTTCCTGTACTTGGGGAGGTCCAGCTCTTTCTCCATGAGACGGATATCTGAGACCGTGTCCCCACCATTGACGAAGAGAATTTTTGCATTGCGGAGTACTTCTTTCATGAATAGTAACGTTCCAGACTCACTCTTGTTCTCTAGTGTTGAGCGAGGCTCAACGCTGCCGTTCTGCAAAAAGATCCTTTTTGCACAAATATTACCGATCATGGTCATGGTGTTGGGCCCTACAGAGATGAACCGTCCTCTGTCAATGTCTTTGAGGTCTACCACGCGCTCTTCTCCATCGACCTCTACGATAACATCTATGGGTAGGATTACCTGGATAGTCTGCTCCTCAATCTTCTTGGCCAGGGCAACTGCTTTATTCTTGGCCTTGTCCCACTCCTTGGAGAACAGCTGTTCTAGGAGTTCGCGGTTTTCCTTCCCAATCGTCGTGGGAAGGATGCGACCCAATCGGCGGGTCTCATTGATGAAGGCCCACAGTAACAGGATGAACACAGGCCCTCCCATCAAACTGACGATCAAATCTTCTCTATTCTCAGTGAGAAGGATAGCGTCTAACTTTGAAGATTTTGCCCCCGCAATTCCCCAGATTTTCAAGCCATCGTCTACAGTGTACAAATGAGTGATATCTAAAAGCTCCTGGATGAAGTGGTCATTGCAGTAACAGCCATCGGCAAATACACGCAGAGATAAATTATCTCTGTGGCAGCAGGGGAGTGCGCCATTGACTTTTGTCATTCCCTTCAACATCTGCCAGAATTCCGTCTCTGACGAGGTTTTGGGAGGGTTTTTCTCTTCTGGGACCGCTCTTCTTACATTATCTAAAAAAATCAAAGAAGATGTGTATTGCTCATCTGCTTTCTTGAACTCCTCCATCGTTTCAACCATGATAATATCTGAGATTTCGGGAGATATGGGGTCCACCTTTTTCTCCAATTCTGTCTTCAGAATGTCAAAATTATCTTTGAGAGAGCCATCAGCCAGAGATGAATGAGAAGTGGAGAGTATATTTGCCTTGGGGTTCTGGTGTTTTCGGATCTGTAATATAGTTTCCACCGCCTGTTCCACCCTCACAGAAGGCCGGGGAGGTTCATTAATGTCGGTCCTGAAGAACACTGTTTCGAGCTCTTGAGGCGTGTCCTGTAACTCTGCAAGGATGACTTCTTCACGTGCTTTGATGACTTTCATGGTCATAATATATGAAGAGTATATAAAAGGATTTGGTTGTTAAATTCGCAATCTGTATTAATGCGAGGAAGAATGAGAATAAAAGAGAATATTGTGGCAGAAAAGGGGAGAGAAAATGACGGCAGTAACCAGATCAAATCACGAGGGTGAACCTCTTACTTCACATTCTTCAGTGCACTGTTCGCAGCTCCTAATGCACGGCTCTGTGTGGATGATAACTTCCCTGTTAAATCGCCTAGATATGTCCTCCCCTAAGTGGTGGGCCAGTTCGTGCGCTTTCTCAATACTCATGTTTCTGTCTACGAGAATGTGGAAGTGGATCTTTCCTCCTACATCGATGGCATGGCACGACACAACGTTTGGATGCTCTTTCACAATCCAGTATATCCCCTTTTTCATGGAGTCGTCCACCCTGAACCCATCGACGTGCACGACTGCAGAGGCACCCAATTCTTGTGCTATTCTTTTCTCTATGCGGTCTGCTACTGTGTGGGCCTCTTCGAGCTCCATGGGTTCGACTCTCACGGTGAGGGAGATCACCATTTTGCTCTTGTAGTCATGAACGAAGATATCGTAGACGTCAGTAACGCCCTCAGCCATTGCCAGGTTCTTGATGTTCTCCACGAGTTCGGGGGCAGGAGGTTTTCCCATGAGAGACGTTGCGGCCCCTTTTGCAATAGCATAGCCTGTGTAGATGATGATTGCGGATACAACAATACCGAAGAGAGCATCTAACCAGTAGATACCGTACATAGAAGCAAATATCCCAAAAGCCACAGGAATTGCTGCTAAAGCGTCGCTCCGGTGGTGCCAGGCGTCAGCATGAATGGAAGATGAATGTATTTTGCGTGCAAGCATGAGCGCATATTGTGTGAGACCCTCTTTGACCACGACGGTGAGCAGCACCATCACCACGTAGAGGTAACTTCCTCTGACCACTTGCGGATGGATCAATCGCTGTGAGGAGGTGATGAGGAACTCGAACCCCACGACGGCCAAAAGAACTGCAATGACGAGGGTGGCTATGTCTTCGTAACGGCCGTGACCGAAGGGATGTTCCTTGTCGGAAGGTTTCTCAGAAGCTCTGAACCCAAAGATCACCACGACAGAGGTGAACAGGTCTGATAAGCTGTGAAAACTATCAACAATGAGGGCGATTGAGTTGATGAGATGACCTGCTCCAAACTTGATGATGAAGAGAATGAAGTTGACGATAATGCTCACAATACCTTCCAGGTACCCATAGTATTTCCTGTCTTTTACTGTTGCAGTTTTCACAGCTCGTCCATTTTTCTGCACCTTATAAAGGTTAGGAGTACAGGAAGAACTGTGAAAATAACCTATGCAGGTTCAGGTGTTAATTTGACAACATCATACTCTCAGGTGAATGTCAAAACCATGAGTTTCAGCGTCAACTAGGGTTGAGTGTGAGCATTTTCTCGCCATTTTGTGATGCTCATCTTTCAAAGAGCTCATTCTGTCAGCTAAGAAGTCTTTTCAGTGAATGAAAACTCTAAGAGGTTGGTGAATCAATGTGAAATAATCAACTAGTGAGAGGTTTGTAAAAGCTTAAAAAAGGTCTGCGAGCTTTGAAAAAGAGAAAAAGAAAAAAGAGAAAATAGTTCTAGCGCTTTCTGAGTACGATTCCAGCAGGTAGGAAGAACACCAACAGTGAGAGAAGTGCTATGCTGGCTTTGTTCTTGACAGTGACCGTGATCTGGTCTGTGTCTCTGAGCACGCCGCCTGCATATCCTTCAGCTTTTATGGTGTGGCTCCCATCTTTGTATCTCTTCGTGTTCCAGCTGTACGAGAATGGTGGAGAAGTGTCAGTGGACTTTAAGGTGCCGTCGATGTAGAATTTCACTGTGTCAATATCAGCACTCGCATCCACGGTGATGTTGACTGTTCCTTTCACTGTTGCTCCATTCGCTGGGTTCGTGATGGTGACGTAGGATTCTTGTATGTTGTCAACTGTGACGGTGATAATGTCATTGTCCTTGTACACGCCAGTGCAGTAGCCCTTTACTTCAATGGTGTGGCTGCCCTCAGAGTAGGTGGTCGTGTCCCAGAGGTATTCGAAGAGTGCTGCATTATCAGTGGACACTAGAGTGCTGTCAATGTAGAACTCGACTGTGTCAATGCATCCTGTGTACGATGCTGTGATGTTGACTGTTCCTTTCACTGTTGCTCCATTGGTGGGATTGGTAATGGTGACAGAATCTCCTCCCCTCACCGATAAGCAGGGTGACTCGGGGTCTCCTACCAGGTTCCTCTCGTAGAAGCACCATCTGTAGTACTCGCTGGCCTGTGCTGAAGCCACCATGTAGCTCCTTTCCTGGTTGAGCATGTCACCGAATTTCTCCTTTCCGTCACTCCAGCATGCTTTGAAGTCCATCTCACAGAACTCTCCCGAGTACATGCACGCATTCCCGGTGTTGTACCAACCATAGTTGTCGTTGTACAAGGCTGCAATAGCTCCATTGTTGGGGTCCATGACGTACGCTTCTGCCAGGCAGTCGTTGGCCTCGATCTGCCCTGTGATGCAGGCGACACTGGTGGTCCAGGGCCAGAAGGTGTTGGTTAAACTGGCAACATCTGTATTGTACCAGCTGACAGTTCCGACATCTTTTTCGTAGTTAATGTAGTAGACATTGGTGTTACCGTGTCCAATGTGTGCGACTGCCAGTGGATTTTGAGCCCATTGGCTGATCCACCTGCTCTTGGGAACGCCACCCGCATCTTCTTCAAAGACGTAGTCTTTGACATAGTCTGCGGGGAGATAGTTGTCACAGTTCCAGGCTAAACAGCGAGCATCAGGGACGTTACCTGTCTGCACTCGGGACTCGTGGAGTAAGGCTCTCTTGGGTTTGGGAGCCTGTTCATAGGCTATGACCTTGTTGACGAAGTTCTGGGCTTCTGTGACTGTCTCGCAGGGCGCTCTTCCGACAGCGACTTCTGCGTACCAGTCCACACCATCAGTGGGCTCAGCATAGACGTGGTCGCCATCTGCGTCAAAGGTGCCATCCAAGTGGCCGAAGTACATGTCAGCTAACATGTCTGTGTCAACATATCCTCCAGCATAAATGTAGAATCCTCTGTAGGGGACAGCAGCGATGTCTCCACCCAGTAAGACATATCTCGTGCCGTGATTGGCATACATGTCCTGGATGAAGGTTCTCACCTTCTCGGCGTTGTCCCAACCTGTGTAGTTAGCAGTAATCCAGGATACCGTGTAGACTGAAGCTCCTGTGACGAAGTTGGCCTTCCAGGTAGCTAATTGCTGGAAGGTAGACTGCATGGTGTCATTCGTGATAATGACATACTGTTCTGTCGTCAAGGGGGCTGGTCCATCCCCGTAGGTTGCCGTCATCGAGGGGTTGTCCACGATACTGGCAACGTCTGCTTTGTCTTCTGCTAATCCTCTGTACAGCTTGTTCTTCATACCCTTGCCAAACTGTACCTCCACTGTCAAAGTGGGATAGAATTTCACGGTCCCTGATTTGGGCTGGTACTGCATGGGGTACAGAATCACGTTCAGTATCTGGAATCCTCTGAAAGACTCCACAGAAACTACTTTGTAAATCTCGTTGGGGTACCAGTTCATAGAATTGTAGATTTCCTCATTCCTCCCCACTTTCTGGGGGGTGTCACTGTAGGTGCAGGGGGGCTGACCCCAGGTGATGTCCATCCCTTCCTGGATTACAGGTTCACCAGTCTTCACTTTGACGTCTTTGAGCACTGCTTCCTGTGGAAGCAGAATCTGAGCAGCTCTGTAAGGCATTAATGGTTCTCCTGGAATGTTCTGAAGTTGGGTATCCTTTACCAGGTACTCACCGCAACCGCCAATTGTCGGTTCGAACGTGTAGTCAACACTGAAATTGTCGTTCTCAGAAAAGACTGCAGGAATACTCAAGCTCAGTACGAGAGCCAAGATGAACACTGCCATTTTTCTACTTTTCACTTTTTTCACCTCCTATGTAGGTTAGGTAACTCTCTATGGGTGAAGGTGTTTATAAAGGTTTCGCTCACGTCTGTATGTGACACATTTGGAAATTTATTTGAAAAAGTTGAGGTAAAAGATTTAAATATAAAGCATACTATTCCAAAAAAGAATATTTAATTTATTCTTTCATATAGTGGTATATAGACTATTGTCTAAAGGGAAATTTTCCCCACACATAACAGATATAGATACTTATTCTAAAAGGCGACCCACGAACTTCATTTTTTCTGAAGCTCTACCTCTCGCACTCGTCTTCGATGAGCTTTCACATAAGTTTTTAACTGAGAAAAGCTCTGCTCCCTCATGAATGACTTCACGCTCTTTCTGGTGCTGGGCATCATCCAGGGTGTTCTGGAGTGGCTCCCTGTGTCAAGCTCCGGTAATGTGACCTTGCTCCTCGTGAATCTTGCGCACACCCCTTTTTCTGAAGCAGTGAAGGTGTCCTTTTTCCTGCACGCAGGGACCATGCTTTCTGTCATCATAAAGTTCAGGTCCCGGCTGTTCACACTAGTGAAGGATATCCTTTCTGTAAAGCACTCACCCCTTTCAGATTTTTACATTACAGCGACGGTCATTTCTGCAGTGGTGGGAATTCCTCTTTACTTATTGCTCGAAGTGGAAATTTCAGAGAAGATAAGTTCTCTCTTAATTGCCTTCTTTCTCGTGATCACGGGTATTGTAATTCGTTACCAGAAAAAAGGATTGAAATTCGTGACAGAGATCAAGATTTTTGATGCAGTCCTCGTGGGAGCAGCTCAGGGGTTATCAGTTGTACCGGGCATATCCAGGAGTGGGATGACCATGACTACCTTGCTTTTACGAGGGATAAATCAGGAAGATGCTCTAACCCTCTCTTTTGTGCTTTCCATCCCTCCCGTTCTTGGGTTAATGATTTTAACGTTTTCTGAATTCCAATGGCTGTATGTTTTAAGTGTGGTTGCTTCTTTTGTGTGCAGTTTTCTGTCTATGGAAATCCTTCTCAGAATGTCTCGAACCCTTAATTTCAGCTACTTCTGTTTTGCTGTAGCCATAATAACGGTGCTCATTGTTTTACTGGTGGACTGAACAGGTTCTTGGAAAATCAGAAGGAGTTTCTCTTCAATCGAGAAGGAATCCCCTCTTTTTAAAGAGGGGTCCACAGATGGAGAGATAGTTAACTTTTTATAGTAGAATTTCCTCTATTTTGTTAGGCGGCAGCCCTTCCCTTGTCCAATCCAGCAGGAAAGGCAAAGACTGCCGCGCGTTTTTGACGACGGTGTTTGTTATGGATTTACTTAGCTATAGCTCTGGTTTCGGCAACAGCACCCACCACGTGATGTTTGTGCCGAAGTACCGCCACGCAATCTTTAGAGACGCGCGCGTCCGGCAACGATGCAGCAAACTCTTCCGTGAAGTGGAAGAGCGATACAGGGACCAGTATGGTCTCAAGATTCGCGAACTGGGAATCGATGAAGACCACGTTCACCTTCTGATTGAGACGGGACCGAACTGCTCCATCGCTACAGCTGTTAAACTTCTTAAAGGTTTTTCAGCTTATAAACTTTTCAGAGAATTCCCTCACTTGAGGACACGTTATTTCTGGGGTGGCCATCTCTGGTCACCATCCTACTTCTTCAGAAGTGTAGGTCCAGCCACCCTGGAGGTAATGCAGAACTATGTCAGAAACAAGGGGCAGCCAATCCCCTCTACAAGTTCTACAAAACAGACTAAATTGACGGATTTCATGGCATCCTAATACTATTTGGGGGTGGCGGGTTCAAACCACCGGTTTTAACCGGTGGTCCGCCACCCCCGTAAAATCATTGAACAGTTTGATTTGTCATAATTTTTTTCTTTTAGCCTTTGTAACTGAAAATAAAAGAAAATAAGAAGATTTCAAGAATTGCAAGCATTAATAATCTTTTAGACAATTCATATTCCATTGTGTTATATAAAAAGAAATTAATAATTTGTAATATATCTTCAAATATCATAACGATTTCCACTCTGTTTTTTTTTCATAATTTGTAAAATAAAAAATATGGGAATACTTATAAGCTTAAAGGAAATTTTTTTAAATTATATTTCTTTTTATATTAGGGAAAGATAGATTTATAAAGTACTTCCTTAATAAGAAATACCGAGGAGATCTAAATGGATAAAAATGAACTAAACCTTCTAGTGAGAGATTTAGATGCAAACACTTCTTTACGAAAAATGTTTGATATCTGTCCTCAATGCAAAACCAAGAAGATTTATACAGCCCTCCGGTTTGCGTTGACGCAGCAGTCGCAGTGCACAGAATGCCAGAAAGATGTGCAGACTTTCTTGGGCTACTTCATGAGAGCTCTTTCAGAGACCGCAATCACCCCGGAAATGATGATGAGCTTTTTGAAGAGGTTGCCCTTGAACCCAAAGAAACTGGTGCTCACACTGAAGAGTATGGCTGTGTTTGGGATAACGACTCCTGCAACATTGGCTGCTCCCTACCAGGTAGTGTGGGACTTTTCCTCACGGTGCAACATTAAAACGTGCAAGCAGTGCTATGCATCGCATGTCTTTGATTCGAATATAAAGGAACTCTCCAAGGAAGATGCCTTCAAGATCATCGACAAGCTGGCTGCCATGGATGCAGTTTCCATCTTCTGGTCAGGCGGGGAACCCTTGCTGCGATTAGATGAGCTGTGCGAGTGCATACAGTATGCCCGGAGTAAAGGTGTAGCTTCCAGTCTGGTCACTAACGGTATGCTGCTGACTCCAGAGAATGTGCAGAAGTTAAAGGCTGCAGGTCTGCCTGTCGTCTACGTGAGCTTTGATGGAGCCACTAAAGAGAGTAATGACCTCATACGTGGCGAGGGTTCTTTTGAAAAGGCAATTCATGGGATGAAGCACGTGCAAGAAGCAGGTATCATGTGCTCTACGTTAATAACTGCTACCAAGACCAGTTTCAAGGAAATGGAACAGATGTACAAGTTAGCTGAAACAATTCCTCTGACTGGGTTCAACGTTCTCAACTTTTTGCCTGCTGGGGCGGGTGCTGAACACTTTGAGGAATTAACGTTGTCCCCTGAAGAGTACGATGAGCTTAACAAATGGCTCTACGACCGGAGAGAAGAAGGAAAATTCATTGTATTCTCACTGATTCCACAATTTACCAGGATCGCCCACGAAAAACTGAGAAAGCTGGGGAAAATCGATAAAAACGGAGAAGCCAAGAATCTGAATGACATAAATCCCAAACTCATGCTGTGGATTGCCGATCCTGAACTGGCGTTATTCTACTACAATGGGAAGTCCTTCAATGTCAACCTGGTCTCGCAATTTCACGGCGGATGTTCTGCAGGGAGAGTGTATGCAGGGATAACAGCAGATGGGCGGTTAAAACCTTGCCCCTTCTTTCCATTGGAGGTAGGCGACACATTGAACGGTAACCTGGAAGAGCTGTGGCTGAACAATTCCTTCTTCAAGGAAATGCGAGACAGGAAGAACTTTTCAGGGTTTTGTGCACAATGTACGTACAGAGACGGCTGCGGTGGATGCAGAGGCAGATCCTGGGCGCTTTCGCAGGGAAACCTAAAGGCTTCAGACCCCTATTGTGTTCTAGTTAAACCATGAGGCCAGTTATCATCGGAGCAGGGATAGGAGGCTTATGTGCAGCCTCCCTTTTATCTCTTTCAGGAAAAAACCCCTTAGTGCTGGAAAAGGAGTCTCGTATCGGAGGAAGAGCGACATCCTACCCCTACAAGGGGTGTATTCTTGACAATGGGTGGCATGCATCATACTATAAGGACGGGTACGTGGGCGGTTACATTGGTGAAATTCTGAGTAAGGTTGGTCGACCACTCAAGCTGAAAAAGCTTGATCCACCCGTTTCCCAGTATAGGGACGGGAAAATAGAGTCGATCATGGGATTTGCTCACGTACCTGCAGAATTGCGGCCGTTTCTCCTGAAAGTTGCTGTAGAGGTCAGGGCCATTCCGTACGAGCAAACCCATGAATATGACGATATCACTGTGCTAGAATGGGCACAACAAAAAACACAGAATCCTATCCTGCTCAAACACTTTAATTTGTCGAGTTATTTTGCTCTTACTGCCAAAGCAGATAGAGCATCGGCTGGAGAGTTCTTCAGAGTCCTGCAAATTGCCACTTCTATCTGCAGCGGCCTGGGATATCCTTTGGAAGGAGGTATTAAGACTATAGCAGATGCGCTGAGAGCGGGGATCGAGTCTCGAGGAGGCGAGGTCATTACCGAGGCAGAGGTGGTGAGCATGGAGAGAGAAGGCGACCTACTATCTTGTATAACTTACGTGAAGGACGGAGATACTCGCGAAGTTATTCCCTCGCACGTCCTCTTCAATCCCCCTGTCTATTTCATCACAGACTACATTACAGACTTTCCTTCCGAATTCACAGAGAAAGTCAAAAGCCTGAAGGGACATCACACTGGACCCTCCACGCAGGTGTATATCTGTTTAGACAGTCCTGTTCTTGACACCACGTCTCTGGTGCTCCTCCCTGAAGATGCAGATATGTGGCAGCCAGGAGAACACTGCGCCGTCTTTTCACCATCAAACTGCTCCCGAAGTGTGGCTCCGCCAGGGAGTCAACTCCTATTGATGGCAGTACCTCATGCGAGAGCTTCTGCTGAAGAAGAAGCAGTAGAGCGCCTTGCCACAGTATTTCCTTCCGTGAGAAACCACATAGAGTGGATTCACTCTTTTACGACTGCTATTGTGGATGGCCTGGCAAAACATGTGGGATTTGTTGGAAATCACAGGACAAGAGTTACATCGCCATTGAAAAATCTATTCTTTGTGGGGGATACAGTAGAAGGAACAGGCCCCGGTATGGAGTTACCTGCAGATTCTGCCAGAAGGTGTTTTTCTCTTATCGAAGGAGGTGAATAGATGAACGTTCATTCAATACAGCAAAAATACCTGAACACCAAAGTATGGGGTGCCATGGAGTTTGTGCGGATTTTTAATTTGACCATTCCCTTTGCTTCAGGGTTTGCAGGCGTGGTACTTGCCTTGAAAGGGGTCTCTCTGGATATGAAGGCTCTTTCAGGAATGTTCATACCTGTGTTTCTGTGGGCGGGAGGCCAGGTATTCAACGACCTCTTTGACAGCGATGTAGACACGATTAACACTCCGTATCGTGCAGTCCCCTCAGGCAGGTTCACCCTGCGTGAGTCTGTAGCATTCGGAGGAGTTCTCACCTTGCTAGGAGTAACGCTCTCTGTAGTGACACAGAGTTTCTTGTGTCAATTCCTGACCATTCTCGCTGTTTTGATGTCCAATCTCTATTCTTATAACGTGAAGAGGAAAGGCATTTTTGGGCATATTAACTTTGGATTTTGTGTGCTTTTATGCATCTACATCGGAGAATCCGCTGTCTCAGGGACGATTCCCGTTTTGTATGCCCCCCTGGGAGTGTTTTTGTACTACACCTCTCTCAACATCATGGCTTCTGTCGGTGATGTCCAGGGAGATGAGAGGACGAACGTTGTGACCTTACCCGTCCAGCTCGGTGGGGTACGAGCGACGTACGTGGCAACAGCATTCTGGATGGCTGGCATTGTGTGGAGTGTCTGGGGTGCCCAGTACACGGTGGAGTGGCTCGTGATCATCTCTCTGGCAGCAGTAATTCCTGCTTACAATTCACAATTGCTAATCCGGCATCCATCTCCCGCCAATGCCACCACCAGTTTGCGGCTGTTTCGCCTTGGAGTCATTTTGCTGCACTTCTCTTTAGTAGTAGCATACCTTAGTAGTTTTCAGCTCATACTGTTAATGGGGGCTATCGGAATCTTCACCATAACAGCGTTTCTTCTCTTTGAAGTGCCAAAGGGGATTCACGCTCCTTTGAAGGAGGTGCGTGCCCATGGATAATATTTCCATTGGCAAACAGCAGTTTCAGGTGGTTGAGCTCTCCCAGAAAATCTCTTCAGGGATGCCTGTCTACCCCGGACACCCAAAGTGCGTCATATGGGACCATTTAACCCATGAGGAGACCCGGAGAAATGGGTTCTCCTATGCAGTGAAAGGGTTACTCTTTTCAGACCACACATCCACTCACGTCGACTCTTTGTCCCACATCATACCTGATGACCTCTCCATTGCCGAGTTGCCGCTCGACTTCTTTATAACGCCTGGCGTGTGGGTTGATGTATCACGTGTGCCTCGACGGAGCTACATAACGCAGGATGACCTGGTGAACGCTCTCCAGAGGTTAAAGCTCGATATTCCTCCCCGCAGCACCTTTCTCTACTACACGGGAGCCAGCACTGCGTGGGGAACTGCCAACTACCTCACTGACTACCCGGGACTTGACAGGGAAGCTGCAGCATTTCTCGCAGACAGTGGGTGTATCAACATAGGGTGTGATGCAGTCTCCATCGACAACCCCCAAGACCCCCATTTCCCTGCTCACACAGTCTGCAAAGAGCGGAGAATACTGAACTCAGAAAATTTCTGCAACATAGAGAAGATACCCTCCCACACGTTCTGGTTTCTCTCCCTACCTCTTCTCATTGAAGGAGGTACAGGGTCACCGATACGCGCATTGGCCCTGGTGGTGGATCATGATCGAGATTGAAAAAGTTTTCGAAACGCACGTCACGGGGGCAGAAATCCTCATTCAAACGTTACTTGAGGAAGGTGTCACCATCCTCTTTGGTATACCGGGTGGTGCGATTTCTCCAGTGTATGACCTCTTCTTAGAATCCACGGTAACCCACTACCTCGTCCGCCATGAGCAGGCAGCAGCCCATGCTGCAGATGGATACTACCGCGCCTCAGGTGCCATGGCTGTGGCGATAACGACTTCAGGACCAGGGGCGCTGAACCTCGCCACCGCTGTTGCCACTGCGTACAAGGACCGTTCAACCCTTCTGGCTGTAACAGGGCAGGCCCCCCTTCCCATGATAGGGACTGATTCCTTTCAAGAGGTGGAAACAGCTTCCGTTTTCCGGCCCATTGTGAAGAGTACGGCTTTGATAACAACACCCAAACTCGTAGGATATCTCGTAAAAAAGATGATAAAGATCGGGACAGCCAGCCCACCGGGGCCTGTCCACCTGGATTTCCCCCGGGACATACAAACAGAAAAGACGACCTGGCTTCCCCACTTTGACTGGGACACCTTTTCCTCCCCTCCTGTCCTACCTCTGGAGGGGATATACTCGCTGATGAGAGTGCTCGTCCATTCCCGGCTGCCAGTCATCCTCATAGGGGGAGGTGTCATCCGGTCTCAGGTGTGCAGCGAAGTGTATGAACTGTGCCACCTGCTCAGCTGCCCCGTAGTGACCACGTTAATGGGAAAGAGTGGGTTCCCTGAGTATGATCCCCTCTTCATAGGGATGATCGGCAGCAATGGTTCACAATATGCAAATGAAATCGTACATGAAGCCGATTTTGTCCTTGCACTGGGAGCGCGGTTCACCGATAGAACAGTATGGAACCTCACTGCGTTTGCACCTAAAGCAAAAATTATGAGTATCAATGTTGAGGGCAAAACCGGAACACCCCTGGAGAACTTGAGCATTTTACAGTGCGATCTAAAAGAAGTAATGCCCCTCCTCTTAAATCTACTCAGAAATGAAGAAATTAAAAACGATTGGGGTGAAATGATAGCAGAACCCACAGACACAGACACAGATTTTGAAGGACCTCCTTTCCATCCTGCTGCAGTTCTGAAAATCTTGAGGTCACAATTCCCAAAAAAATCCATATTTGTGACAGATACAGGACAGCACCAGTTATTTGCTGCCAATTATCTGCCTGTTTCTCAACCTTCCACCTTTATTACCTCTGGAGGGTTGGGCTGCATGGGATTTGGGCTTCCTGCTTCTCTGGGCGCTAAGGTGGCCCGGCCTGGCCAAGCGGTGGTGAACATCACCGGAGATGGCAGCTTCCTCATGTCATGCCAGGAACTTGCGACATCAGTCAAATACGATATCCCTGTGACAATTTGCATCTTTAACAATGGATACCTGGGCATGATACGGCAGAGCCAGTTATCCTGCTTCAATCGGTTGTCGAATGTTGATCTCTCCCCTTCACCGAACTATGCGCAGTTAGCAAAGGCTTTCGGGGCAGAAGGCGTCACCATTGAGAGGTTACATGACTTACAGGGAGTAGAACCTGATCCGGGGAAGACGGTAGTCGTGGACATACCTATAGATGCATTAGTTCCTGTGCCCTCACACAGTTACTCATGGGCTCGTAGGTGATCTCATGAAAGAAGCACTGTTCATTGCAGAGAAGTGCCTGCAGTTAACTCCAGACGAAGACCTTCTCGTCGTGTGCGACTACCTGTACGTGGATATGGCGCGTGCATTTGCAGAAAGCCTTTCCTGTGAAATGGTGGTGATCCCTCCTTTAAAGTGCAACGGTGAAGAACCACCTTTTCAGGTTTCGCAGCTTTTTCAAGCGTACGATGCTGTCCTGGCTTTGACGACACTATCCTTAGGTCCCAGTGATGCTCGGAAAAAAGCATGTGAAAAGGGAGTCCGCTTCGTGAGTATGGCAGGGATGACTAAAGAATCGCTTGAGACAGTGATGCAGACTGACTACGAAAAACTGACAAAGCGAGCTTCTCTCCTCGGGGACATCCTTGAAGCAGCAGAGTCCATCACTGTCTCCACAGGCAGCCACACTCTGGAGCTGTCAGTTAGAGGGAGGCATCCTGAGCTGCTAACGGGGATATTCAGTGAGAAAGGGGCCTTTGGTACCTTACCTGAGGGAGAGGTGCTGGTATCACCGGTGGAAGAAGATGTTGAGGGCTCTTTCGTCGTGGACATTGGGATGGTTGGGTTAGGATTCTTTGATGAGCCCCTGCTCTTCACCGTAGAAAAGGGGCAGGTAACCTCCCTTGCAGGAGTTCATGCACCAGCTTTGGAAAGCATTTTGAATGCACACGAGGGGAGTCGTCAGATTGCAGAGTGTGCTATCGGGATAAACCCACACGCTCACTTCTCCCATTCTCTCTTCGAGGCCCGAAAGGTAGAAGGCTCATGCCACATCTCTGTTGGAGATAACCACACCCACGGGGGAATGCACTGGTGCGGAATCCACATGGATGGGGTCATAGCAGCACCCACGATTGTGGTAGATGGGAAGACTGTTGTCAACAAGGGAGTTCTCAAGGTAGGTGATTGAATGCAGAGTACACTGAAGAGTATTTTCAAAGAACGGGCATTTTTTGAACCTGAAGACCTCATCTGCTATTGCAGAGATGCTGTCCCTCTCCTGGAAGGAATGCCCGAAGCTGTTGTTCAGCCCAGAAATGCTGAAGAGCTCAAAAAATTAATTGCGGCAGCTCAGAAAGAAGGGTGGAACCTGATCCCGCGTGGAAGGGGGACTGGTACCTTTGGCGGTGCTGTACCTCTAGATGGAGGGATCATCGTGGATTTCACCAGAATGAAACGAATAGAAGAGATAAACAAGGACAGGCATTACGTGAGAGTCCAGCCCGGGTGCTGCATAAAGAATATTGATGATGAACTGGCAAAACACGGACTGAAGCTTCCAGTTGTGCCCTGGAGTGCACCGGGGGCGAGTATTGGCGGGTTCGTAGCTACCAATGGGGTGGGATTGGGGTCCTACAAGTATGGGAGAATCAAACAACAAGTGCTCGACCTCACGGTCATAACAGGTGGGGGGAACCACATTGCTTTGGGAAGTGCAACAGAGTACACACCAGGATACAACTTGTGCGATCTGTTCTGCGGATCTGAAGGAACTTTAGGATTCATCACCAGCATTCTCTTAACGTGCATACCTAGCCAGCCCCACACGGTAGTCTCCGGATTTTTCAAAACATTTGAAGACACTCTCTCCTGTGTGAAAGATGTTGCTTCCACCAGCCTGTGCCCCCACACCATGATCTATGATGATGCAACGACCTTTGATTTTGTCAGAGAAGTGACTTTGGGTAACAAAGCTGCAATCAATCCTCAATTAAGAAATAAGGGGGGGTATTTACTTTTAGCGTTCGAGCAATTTGAAGAAAAAGAGAAAACTATGCTTTCCACCATATTCTCGGCGTACAATGCCAATATGAACGTGGGCGGATTATCTGAAGGATTGTGGAAAAACATATCCTCTTTCCTTCCAAAAGTATATCGCATCGGCATGATTTCCTTTGAAGACACCTTCGTGCCTGTGGATTCCGTATTTGAGGTTGCGATGAAGTGCTGGGAAGTGGCAGATGAATTCTCTGTGAACATGTTCATGGGAGGGTATGTGGCATCTCGACGCACACTTGTCCTGTTCCCAGGCATGGTAGTAGATGAAAGAGATAAGGTGGATGCAGAAAATGTTAGAAAAGCTAAAGAAGCAGTTATTACGATTACACTTCAACACGGAGGAGGGATCAGCGCTTTGGGCAGCGATAAGGTTCACTACCTGGATACATACCCTGAGAGGAAGTGGATCATGGAGAAGGTTAAAGCAGTCTTTGACCCGTATCATCTCATGAATAAAGGAAAACTGGGGCTGAGGTGATACTATGAAAGAACCATACCAGTGCGGCGCCTGCGGTTATTGTCTCGATTCCTGTTGTGTGTATAGAACTACGATGAGAGAATCGTTGTCCCCCCGCGGGAAGCTCTTGTTGTTGAGGAAATACGAAGAAGGCGTACTCACAAATGAACTGCCTGTTACCGAAAGGCTGTACACCTGCACTCTGTGTGGCAAATGTGAGGATGCATGCCCCTCCAAGACGTCAATAACTGCTGCACTCAAAACCTGGCGGAATGACCACCCTCTTGACAATGCAGCATTATTGTCAGCGGCAACTTCTGTGAGAGAGCTGGGCAATCCGTACCATGGGTCACACTCGGAACGAACGAAGTGGTACACAGGATGTGATGCAGATTCCAGTACTGCCTACTTCCCTGGGTGTACCACCTCTTTGATGCAGCCCCACATTGCAGTAGGATTCATGACGGCGATGAAGGATCGGCTTCCCCTTCAAGTCATAGATGATGTATGCTGCGGTTCCATTCTTTCTAAAACTGGATTCCACGAAGAAGCTAAACAAACAATCGAGAGAAATACCGAATGCATCAAGGAAAAGGGAGTAAAAACATTGATAACATCATGTGCAGGATGCTACTCCTTTTTCCTTGAATATCCATTCAATATAAAAATCTTGCACACATCGCAGGTAATTTCTGACTATCTCGATGAGTTGGCCCCGCAGGATGTAGCCACAACCTACCACGACCCATGCCACCTTGTAAGAAATTCGATCACCTTCCAGCCGAGGCACATACTCAAGACTCTATCTGACTACACGGAGAGGGAATCCCAAGGCTGCTGCGGTGCTGGAGGGGGCATGCTGCTGAATTTCGGGGAATTAGCTGATTCTGTCTGTCGCAATCTGCTCAAGGATGCGAACCCCCTCATCAACCTGGTAACAGCCTGTCCCTTCTGTCTGTACCACATGAAGAGAAATACATTCCAGAGGATTTTGAGCCTCGAAGAATTCGTTGCCAGCTGCAGTAATGTGTAATAGTTCCTCCCTTTCAATGGTATATACTTTCAATAGTGTATATGTAATTCAGATTAAGCTGAGCAGCATTATAGTTCCCATTGCTTTGAGAGCATTCACAATTCACTTTCCTCCATCTTTGTGGTCAGAGAACAGAATGCCTTCCACTCTTCTGTACCTCTCACCTTGGGGCAGTCTGGATCTGAGTGCAGTGGATCTCCAAAATGCATGTATGCCTTGGATCTACACCCTCCACATTCAAGCTTATCAGGACACGTCCCGCACGCCCCCTTGAAACTCCTCTCCCGCATAGCCACCAGCAATGGATTCTGAAAAGCATCCCTAATGCTCTTCTCCTTCAGATTCTCCACAGGGTGAGGAAAATAGGAGCAGGGTGCTATTGTTCCATTAGGACGGAGCAGAACATTGTAACCTGCCATGCATGAATTGGTCAGAATCAGACCTGAAAGTGAAAACGGCATGTAGGACTCATTGGTGAATCCATGGGGGAGTGAGCAGATAATGTACGGTATTCCTGCACGGGGGATATACACCCGGAGATTCCTAATTTTCTCCTCGTATTCTTTGAGAATGTACCCTAGGTTAATGAAGCTGTCAAAGGGGATTAGCTGGTCTGCAATGCCTGTGGCTCTCCCGACGTTCACTCCCTGGAACAGCACGAGTTCATCCACATTGTTTTCTATACACCACTTGAAGACCTCTGGAACAGTTTCGTAGTTGAACTTCATGACTGTGGTCCTCACACTGGACACCATGCCTACCTCTGTCGTGCAGTGAACAGCTCTCACTGCACGCTCGAGCGACCCAGGTCTGCCCCTAAAGGTGTCGTGTGCTTCTGGGTTCATACTATCTATGCTTATTGCCATGTAGTCAAGACCACATTTTCTCAGTGTTCTCGTGGTATCTTCTGTTACCAAATATCCGTTGGAAACGACGAGAGTTCTCAATTTTAGGGAAGAAGCATATTCGATGAGATGGAATGCATCATCCCTCAAAAATATTTCTCCTCCAGAAATGCTCAGATTAGATCCTCCTGATTGAGCGAGATCTTCGATAACACTCAATGCCTCCTCCGTGGTCATCTCACCCTGCAGGGGAGGACCTGCCTTCTGATAACAGTGAGCGCATCTTAGGTTGCACTTGTAGGTAAAAGCACCGAATACTGTAATGGGTGCTTTAAGCCGTCGCGAAAAAATGATCCTCTTGGTCAATCTATAGATGTTTTCCATGGATTCTGGTGTCAGCGACGTCAGTTTACCCTTTCCTCTGAAATCTTCCACTCCAAACATACAATCACACCAAGCCAAAATCGTTCTTTACATCCTTTATCACGCTGCGAAACTTCTCAACGTCCTGTCCATGGACTTCTGCTTCTTCGACGATTTCTGTCAGCCTATCCACTGCATCCTGGAGCTTTTGCTTTCTATCTGGAAACATTGCCACGAGGTCTTTGAACTCTGAAGGATATCCCTTGTAGGCATAGGTATTTCCTTTTTCCTCCACCACCCCGTAGATTAGAAAGTTGTCCATAGCTTTGACAAGTTCACCTTCAGTGACCTGTAAGGTTTCTGCAAAATCTGATCTTGAAATCTCCTTCGACTCTGCCAAGCGAAAGTACATTTGTATTTTCCCCTGCAAAACATTGTTCTGGATTTTTTTCGACAATTCTCCAAATTCCTCCATAAACATTTCTTTAAGATCCATTGTTAACCTCCTTTATTGATGTGTTCAGACCTCCTCTTTGCCTTTGCTGTGGAAGTATCTTGCCATTTTTCTTGCTGTTCCAACTTTTTGCAGCTCCTACCGATGTATCTCCATCATTCCACACAGAAACACATTCTTGGGAGCTTTTCATGCTACCCACCTACTATTCTCAGTCCGAGAATAAATGCAAGCATGAGAACTGAGTACTGAAATGTCAATCCAAGAAGTACTTTTCTTGCGTTCAAAATAGTGATGTTCTGAGCGTAGGATTTAAATGCCTTCGAGAGCAGTATGATCTGCAAACCGGCAAAGGCTATGAGAGGAAATGATATCCATGAAAAATGGAGATGGAAAAATGCTGCCACTGCCAGCAGGAGGAGTATAATGGAAGATACGATGGCAAGATATGCTCCTTTCATTGGTCCATAGACCACAGTAAGCCTCCTGTATCCTGCTGCTTTATCTCCTTCGTAATCGAGAATGTCAGCCGCGAGCTGGCCTTCTACCATGAAAATGAAGAACAGCAGTACCTGGTAGGCGAACACACTATCTGTCTCCTTATTCATCATAATCCCCAAGAGAACGATGAATAAAGCCATGCAGGCTGGGGGAATGAATGGAGCTATGACAAGCCTCTTGCCATACACATCATAGAGTATGGAAAACACGATAAACAAAACAAAAAGAATGAAGATTTCTCTATTTGTCCATAGAACAGCAATGATAATTCCCAACCCAAGTGGAAGCAAAGCAGCCAGCCATGCTTGTCGCACAGTGAAGATATCAGTAGCCAAAGGATTGTATGATTTCATTTCTCCTTTTTTTGACACGCGATCTGCAACAACATCTTTTATATTGTTAATACCCACCACACTACACAGCCCGAGAGCAAACAGAAGAGGTCCCAACGCCAAGTAATTACTCTCAGGAATACCCCGTGCGAAGGTTATCATGATTACCACTGCAAAAATCAAGTCAAAAGCAAGTCTATTTATTCTATAAAATCCGAGAATAGCTTTCAATTTTTTTCCATTCATTCTTGCCACCCTCCCGGCGGTATACACATGGGGTCAGGTGCCATGTAGTCTCCGTAGAAATTGTAGGCATCAGCTCTGCACCCGCCTCCACAGAACTCTCTGAAGGAACAGGTCTGGCACTTTCCCCTTATTCTCTCCCTTTTCTTTCTCAGATCATTGAACAGGTCGGCCTGATGCCAGATATTGATTAACGGCCTTTCTCTAATATTTCCTGCCAGCACAGGCAGTTCTACACATGCATAGACATTTCCCTGAGGCCCTATGTTTACCATGTAGGTACCTGCCTTGCAGTTGCCTCCCACAGCTCCCATAACGACTTCTGCAGCGTTTTCATCACTGTGTAACAGCCTGTCGTGGATTTTCTCAGGATACAGCCGTTTTCCGAGGGGTGTTTTCATCACATTTCGAATGAACTCATGTGCAGCCTTCAGGTTGATGAGATAGGGGTAGGGAATGCAGCTCCAGTTCCCCTCAAATCCATAGTGTTCTGCTATGACCTGGCACACGTTGAGATACTCTTTGGCTGTCAACATTTCCCCTGTCTGCATGGCCCGGCCAACCATCTTGACTCGACAAAACATCTGGTTCACTTTCCCTCTGTACTCCTCCTTGAGCCAGTCTATTAGACCTCCGATGTTGTTCATGTTGCTCCTCATGACTGTGGTGATCACTGTTACAGGCATTTCAACTTCAAAGAGGTTCCATATTGCTTCTGCAGCACGATCAAATGCAGAAGGACTTCCCCGTATTGTGTTGTGGACGTCAGAAAGACCATCTAAACTGATCTGGATGTTTGCGATGCCCACATCTTTCATCCTCTTGGCAGTTTCCCTGTCTACCAGGGTGCCGTTCGTATTGACTGTGATATTCATCCCATAGTTGATGGCAGCCTCAACCCATTCTAAAAACTCCTCTCTGAGGAGCGGCTCTCCACCTCCCATCAATATCCCCACTGTTCCATTATCTGCCAAGTGCTTCAAAAGGTCGAATCCCTCCTCTCTGGTCAATTCATCAGGTTCCGGCTTTCCTGCTGCATTGTAGCAGTGTCGGCACCTCATGTTACAAGCGTGGGTAAGCTCCCATCCCACGAAGAGTGGAGGACAATTCTTGAAGAAAGTCTCATTTTCGAGAGCTTCTTTGAGAATTTTCCGTGCAGTGTCCTGTCCCAGTGCACCAAGACTCTGAGGTACTTTTCCCAGGATTCTTAGCTTCTCCTCCTCTGATTTCATTGGATGTACATCATCTCACAAATATATAAATCTTTCTATTACTCGGAAACCCTTTTGATTAGCGTGTAAAATGATTTTAATGATAGGGTAATAAAATTTGAGAATTTGGGACAAGATGAGAATCAATTTATTCTTTTTGTCTGAAAAGAAACTCTCAAAATACTTAGGTTTTCACTCCTTATTGTGTGCTCTTGAGCACAGGGACCCACTTCTTTACTGATGTCATTGGCAACTGGCTCCTAGGAGTAGGATGGCTGTGTACTGCCTCCTACCTTTTCTGTGTAAAAACCCCTGGAGAACTGTGGAGAAGATGGGCACTGGGTACCGGTGGTTTCCTTTGGGCACTGCAGTGCTGGGTGGAATGCAGAATTTGTTCCAGTTTGTAGGATTCTTTGCAGAATTTTTCCTGGGATACAGCACCATAAAGACAAGTGGGAGTCTGCTGGTAAAGTCAGGAAAATCGTGATTACTTCTGTCCGCATCCAAAAAAATAAAAAATAGAAAGAATGGGAAAGATTCCCTCGATTAGCCCTCTCTCAACTGTCCATCCACGAGCTCAAATGTCTTATCTGCTCTCTTCCCCAGGTTGAAGTTGTGGGTAACGATGACAAAGGCAGTGTGCGTTTCTTTTCTCATCTGCTTCATCAATTCAAAAAGCTGCATAGATGTCTTTGAATCCAGTTCACCCGTGGGCTCATCAGCCAGGACGATGCGGGGCTTGTTCACCAGGGCTCTGGCCACTGCCACTCTCTGGATCTCCCCTCCACTCAACTGCCGGGGTAGGTGGTTCATACGCTCTTTGAGCCCTACTTTCTCTAGAAGTTGTTCAGCCTGCTTCTGCTTTTCCGCCTTAGGCATCTTCTGGGGGTGCAGGGGCAGTTCCACATTTTCCAAGGCTGTTAACTGTGGTATCAGATTGAAGGCCTGGAAGACGAACCCGATTTGCGTCCTCCTGAAGAGTGTCATTTCCGACTCCTTCAATACAGACAGGTCACGGCCTTCCAGGTAGACGCGGCCGCTCGTCGGAGTGTCCAGAGCACCCATCATGTGGAGGAGAGTCGATTTCCCCGATCCAGATGGTCCCATGATGCTGATGAAGTCTGCCTCATTCACCATCAGTGAAATATTCTTCAATGCCTCGATCTGCACATCGCCCATGGTATAAGTCTTGCTCACATTATCTAGTTTCAACATGTTCTCGCCTCCTACTCAAATCGCAGTGTATCGATGGGTCTCATCTTCATCGCTCGCAGAGCAGGGAACAGCCCGCTGAGCGTGCCGACAGCAGCAGCAAAGATGATGGCTTCCACCAGCAGCAGAGGAGTGACACTGATGCGCAAGAATGGCATCTGTCCACTTCCCTCAAGGGCAAACGCCATCAAAATCCCGATGATGCAGCCAATCACGCCTCCTATCACCGAGATGATGAGAGCTTCACTCATTATCAATCTGAATATGTGGTCCTTTCCCCATCCGATAGCTCTCAAGATTCCTATCTCTTTGGTGCGCTCGTACACTGACATGTTCATGGTGTTCAAGATCATCAAGGCAGAAACCAGAGCAGCCACAAGGGCGATGGTGGATACAGCACTCTGGAGTGTCTGGATGTTCTCCATCTTTGATGCCAGTTCCCCAGACTTGGTGACCTCCAGTGTGGGGTAGGCACTCTCTATCCTCTTCTCGATCTGGTCTGCCTCATCCAGTGCATCAGCCTTCAATTTTACAAAGATCACGTTACAGACGTCACCCATGCTAAATGCTTCTTGCACATCTTGAATTCTGGCCACGCTCATGCCGTCAAAGTAGGCATTCCCCGTCTCGTAAATGCCAGTTACTCTAAAGGTGTATCCCCCTATGGTTTGCGTGTCCCCAACACCCATCTTCGTGCTGTCGGCGAGGTTCACGCCGATCATGATGCCGAACTGATCAGAGGGGGATAGAGCCTTCCCTGATGTCAGGGTAAAATCCCTCAGGAATTCATTCGGCACGATACCATAGATTACGAAGTAGGATACCTTCTCCGTGGTCAGCCCGGTGAGGATCACGGGCGTAGCATACTCTACCTCGCTCCACTGGGAGATTCCATCGACAGTCTCCATCTTGATGAAAGAGATGGCAGGGTTTGCAACACCCTTCTGCATTGCTGTCAATTCCGCTCCTGTTCTCTCGATAGTCTGCTGGAACCCAGATTTCAACCCACCGGCAACGGCAGATAGCATTACAAAGGCAAGAACACCCACAGCAATACCCAGCATGGTCAAGGCAGTTCTCCCTTTTTGGCGTTTCAGCATTCTGAATGCTATGTTCATCTTTTCACCTCTTTTGCTTCTAACAGTAGATACACCTAGCGGTATGGCTATATATATTTTTCTCTTGACCCAGATGTTTGTTGAGTCTTAATATTTTTTCGCTCCTTTTTCGAGGATTCGGGCCCTAGCCTTCTGATAAAGGCTTCCGGTGTTTCTTTTATCTCCAGGTTCAAAGCCCCATGAATCCTCTTATTGTACCTGTTCTTAAATTCTTCTGGTGTCTCAAATCTTTTCCTGTGTTTTATGTATTCTTGAAACCACCTTTCTAGTTTCCCATTGATTTGAGGATTTTTCTTCCGTGAGGGGACGTGCTTAATTCTTTTCCTCTCCACCTATTTCTCACATAGGGATGTACCCTCTCCCCCCCTTACTTATTAGCATACAACTAAGGACCTCTATCCGTGTTGATTTTTGCCAGAAAAAGAAAAAAAATGCACAAGGAAAAATCGTCATTTCTCTGTCATTTCTGTCTGTGCACTTTTGAATGATTCTTTTCAATCCTCATACTCCAAGAAAGCCTGAAGGGTAAAGGAGATGTAATCTTCATCTCAGGGGATTCCCGACACTTCACGCAAGGGCATCGCAGGGGGCAATCGGGCTGATATCACAATGAAACTCATGCAGACCTGATATTTCACAGATTTCATGGGTTCACCTTCTCTTTCTTGCTACAATAAACATCATGATTACTACGACAATGCATGCTGAGATCGCCGATTTTTTGACAACTGTTATAAAGATGTCATCTGAATACACACTATACGTTTTCCCGAATTGATCTTTGAACTCTACCTGCGCCCCCCTCAGAATGCAATCCCCTGCATTGCAGGCTTTTACCGTGAAGGTGAGGACAACTTCCTCTTGTCCTTTGAGTGTTTGAACATACAGGGTAGTTTCCCCCTCCACCAGTTCAAATGCCTCAGGGACCATGTCCTGTATCCTCACTTCAGTGGCTTCTGAAGAGCTTGCATTCTGGACTCTTATGGTGATGGTAACCGGGTCACCTACCTCCACGAGGCTGGAAGAGACTTCTTTAGAAATCTGCAGCCGTGGCAATTCAGTCCCCTTGTATCTCCCCATTTTGAATTTAATTCTCACATTAGGTATTTCCACATCTGGCTGCCCGGTGAGTGTGAGAATGTTTTTGTCAGCAGTAAAAGAAAGTGGATCGAACCATAAAACTTCAGCTTCTTCTGGGAGCTCTATTTTCAGAGACAGTGGTATCGTGGGTACTATATGATGAATCCCAAATATGAGCTGAAAATCGAGTTCACGTTCATCAAAGAAGGCTTCAGGGGTAGGATAGAACTTGGTGAAAAAATCGTAGTACGTGGCCTTTAGAGAATATACCCTCCCTTTTTCATCTTCATGAAGTGTTATCTCCACCTCGTTCCAGTTGAAAAGAACCTTCCTGGAATAATCTGAGAAGACTCCATACAAAGACACATCATCGAACCAGGAATCCCAGAATTCTGAAATGTCTTCTGATTCGAAACGTGAAGAGCTGTTGTAAGATTCCAACATGATGGGAGTTCCGACCTTTTCAGACAACTCTGGTTGTGTGTAAGGTGTTCCCTTCATAACCAGAGAGAAATGCGTGGTTTTCTCCTTTTCTGTATACCAGCTGACGTGTGCTTTTACATCTAATACATCTCCCTGATTGCAGCCTGTTTCCTCCACAACTAGAGTGTATTCAATGTGCAGGGTGCCCTCTACAACAGTCACAGTGAGGGTTTGTGGAATCTGCTCTGTGTAAGAAACAACAAGAAGGAAAAAGCACACAAAGCTCAGGTTCATTGTTACCTCCGCAGCCTGTATACCCCCAGTGCTGCCAATATCACTACCACTACTATCACTAAAGCTATCCCGATACTCCAGATACTGCCTTTCTCCTCAATTTGTGAGCAGAGAACGAGACAATCGGTGTATCGTTCTTCATCAAAGGCCTTTTTAGCTAAATTGAGAATTCCAAGATATTCTGGATCATCCCCTGCTCTCTTTTCAGCTTTTTCAAGTTCTGAATGGCACATTGTACGCAGTTTATCTGTTATAGCAGCGCATTCCTTCTCCACATACGCAGAGGCACGTTCTGGATCTTCATTGATCAACCTCTCAGACTCTGCAATCACCTCATCTATACCCTCGATCTCTATCTTGAGCTCTGAACAGCTCTCCTTGATACGTTTGATCTCCTCCAGGCGGTTCTGAGCTTCTTCTGCAGGGTTTAAAAGTAACTCATCGAGGGACATCATACTCACAGGGGTTTCCAGGTTCAGGGTGAAGGTAGGGTCCCCGAATAAACAGGAAGCCTCCTCTCTCACGTACTGTTCTTCAGACATCCACAGCCCGCTGAGAGGGTACCAGTATCCTACAGTGTGGACATTGTTCTTGGCGTATTCCACGGCTTTACCCACGGAGTTATTGGCCAAGACCTGGGAGAAAAAAAGCGTCTCAAACTCAAAGTTAGTCAGGACTTCCTGCATGCCCACATTAATACAGAAGCCAGAAGCCCCCTTTCTTATGAACCATAAAGGAAACTCAGATGATCCAATGGGCCCTGTGGCTGATATGTACGCAAAGGGGCTGTTGAAATGGTCCAGAGGCGGTATCTTCCCCTTCACGAGGGCATCCAATTCAGTATTAAATGCAGGTTCCCCCTTTAGATCACTGACCAGTACGAAGAGCTCTGGCCGAGCAGCAGCAAAATCCCACGTCCTTTTCGAGAATCCTTCAGATATCTTGATATCGTAGATCTTGGTGATATCTGGGAAGAAAAAGGATATGCACCCATTGCCGGGGTAGAAGAGGAACATGAGGGGCTCTATGTCTTCCGCCTCCACATTGAGATCGGTGGCAACTCCCTCTCCCTTCTTGTAGAAGTGGGGTAGAAAGAAAGAATTGTTTCCTGTTCCATTGTAGATGATGATACCTGTGTCAAACTTCTCTAGCACAGCCACTTCCGCCTTCCCCAGAGGGTAGTACTCTCCTTGCATTCCCGCCTCGTCAAGGAGCTTGAGAACTGTATCAGTGTATACTGGTACACTGATGTTGTTGGCAAGTACGTACGTCTCGGGCTCTGTGGGCATGAAGAGTGCCCGTGCGATAAAGGCCATGGTATCTGCTAGATCATATCCTGTAAACCTGCCGACAGCATATTTTTCAGCAAGCACTAAGTCCAGGGAGAGGGGCACCTGCGGGCATGGCATGGCCGCCGTGTAAGATGATGCCAGAGCGATGATGTCTTCTCTCTCTTTCTTACTGGATACCCAGTACTTCGGCGCATCCTGGAATAATACGTCATTGAGACTCTCTACGGGAGCAAGACATTCAACACTGGAAAATGCAACATATTTTTTATGGAATGACGAATAGTCACACCGGTAGCACTTATAATCTTGAGGATCGCACGCCGAGGTCAGTGTGGGGGTCAAAATTCCCTGATTTGAGAGCCCTTCTCTCCAGTAATCCATGGACGTCCCAATATCTCCCACCACGGCCACATAGACAGTATTATCTCCCAAGAAAGTGAAGGGTTCATCTTTCATCCTCTCTCTGAAATCGTGGGTTTCAAAAAGCGCATCAGTGAACAGGTATCTGTATCCAACCCACTGCAATTTATCCTCTGTCTTGTACCACATGGCGTATTCCCACACACCCCACAGGGAACTTATAAATTCCCACTGCATGAACTTCCACTCCTTCTGAAGTGTATCTTCGAGGTTCTCTGGCAGGAACACAACAGGACATCCTCTATAGGATGCGAGCAGCCGGGCCGCGGGATAGAAGGGATCTTGTGGATCTGAAATGACCACATAGTTGGGGAGTGTGAGGTCTTTTCCATGAAGAGTACCGAGCTCAGCAGGAGTGAAGGAAACCACCTCCCCGTAGCGTGAAAGCTGTGTTTTAACACCAGGTTCAACCTCTCCGAGGAGGTAGATTGAGTCGGGAGCAAAGTCTTCTAAAAAGTATGTAGTGGATTCAGGGATACTGTCTTTCTCTACGAGGAGGACAGGAACCCCGGGTACGCTGTCGGGGATACACTCAGGAGTTGTTACAATAACCCCTCCTCCCGGTGTCTTTGATGCTAGCGGAAATTGCGCCAGCAGTACAAAAATGAAAAGGGGGAGCGCCAACCTACGTGACACTGAAATTCACCTCTCTTTGGTTCCAGAGAATGTAGCAGGGATCTGGGAACAAGATGTTGTCGTAAAACAGCAGTACACATCCACCCAGTGGGTTGCATATTGAGCCTTCTCCCAGTACATCCTTCTCGGGAGTATGACAGTGCACTTTGCCCTGGGTTCTCTCTGAGAGTTGAAATTCTTCCTTGAATGCTTCTTTCATAGTGTCATCCCGTTTTTCTTTGCTTTTCTCATTCTCACATACATGATGACTGCAGGAACTGCAGCTATGATAAGAATCCCACACCCAATTTTCAGCCACAGTGGGGTTACCAGATGGTACTCTGCCAGTTCATATTTATAGTACAAGGTAGGTATTTTGTCCTCGATGACATACGCTTCCCCCTTCACTGAGTTTCTGACCTCTGGCGAATACCAGACAATAGACTTCACTATCTTGAAGGTGTAATACATTCCCTCTATCCTATAGGCCTGGAAGGTCCCTGCTGGCACAGTAACTGATTCAATACCTTTTACTTCTGATTCAACTTCCACAGTGATCTCTGATGTTTGTACCCAGCTGTCATTTTCTTCATCATAGGTCCATTCTACATAAGTATAGCTCTGTTTCCATGTCTTGCCCTGATACAGGGGGAACTGTACAATGTAGTTTCCGGGATATATGGTAGACTTTAACACTGGTTTTCCTGTTACAGTACTGTACTGTATGCCGTGGTGCTCTGTGGGGGGACATGAAACAGGGTAGTACGAGTGATATGCATATTCTGGATGTCCATCGTAGGTTTCATAATCATGGTAGCATTCCACACCTTCGATTACTTCTTTTCCCACTACAACACTCTTGAGGAGGTTGGTCTCTATTTTTCCTGATTCGAAGACTTCTTGCAATCTCCCAACTCCCAGGTCTGTAACAGACCACACCCAAGTATCGCCCTTATTCCACACAGGAACATCGAAGGATTGGACTGTAACGAGGAGACACAGAAAGAAAATACAGCACCCTTTTATTCCCGGCTTTATGCACCTCCCCTTATCCTTAATCCTATAAACGCCAGCATAGCCACGAGGTACTGGATTTGTCACCTCATGAGTGTCCCCACACATCTTAGAGGAATCATCATCTTCCAAATCCCCTTTGGGGGTCTTACGTGTTGCACCCTGTCTCAGTGCACCGGGACTCTGCGGAGCTTTATCCAATATTTTCAGCTTTTCTTTTTGTGATCTCATAGAGGTATATCTCCTAACGCAGTATATAAATTTTTCTGTTACTCTATCAACAAGAGAATCAATAATACTAAGGATGATTAAAAATGAGAAAATTGGAAAAATTACGCTGAAAGGAAAAAGAAGGAGGGAAGAAACCATAGGAACAGAAATTGGCAGAGAACGAGATGCACTCCTCACGCTGTTCTATACTCGATGTCTTAATTAATTGCGCATAGCCTCTGCAGCGTTTCACTTCCATGCCTCCATTGATCGAATTGTGGTTCCACAGCTGTTACCAGATGATCAAGGGTCTGGAAATATCTGTTGTGAGTGCGGTATAGAAGGCGTCACCAGCTCTAGATCAAACCCTCTGTCCACCCCTCACTCTGACAGAGTTATCCAGCATTCTGCATCAGAACACAATTCTCTGAATCGTTTTTCCACGGATGGGAATCTTCTTCTACATTTTCTGGTCAATCTTATAATCTTTGTCGTCTCTTATTGCTTTTTCATAGTACAACCTGAAATGATGAACCACTGCACGAGCTACTTCAAGACATGCAATATCTCTGTAGGTTTGTGTACCTCTCCACCAATCTTAGGAACAGGAATACATTCTACACAGGAGTATTCCCGGATAGGGTGCACCATCTGCCCCAAGTTCATCTCAGGTACGTAAATTCTCTTCACTGTTTCACCAAGTTCCTTTATCTGCCTAATAGGGAAAGGCCACGCCGTGATCAAGCGGAAGTAACCCACCTTGATCCCTTGCTTTTGTGCCATCTCCACTGCTGTTAAAGCAGAACGTGAGGTGATCCCGTAGGAAACGACAGCAATATCACAGTCTTCTGTGTATTTCTCCTCGTAGAGAGCTAGTTTTTCCCGGTCTCTGACAACTTTCTCCACGATACGGGTGATCAAATGGGTGTGCACTTCAGGGTTGTCTGTGGAGGGAAGACCTCTCTCATCGTGGGTCAATCCCGTGACATAGGTGCCGTACCCTGACCCGAAGGGCGCGAACTCGGGAACTAAACTCCCTTTGCGGGTGTACCCGGTCCTGAAAGGCATGTACAAGTCTTCTCGTATGGTGACAGGCACCCTGTTGACGATCTCTACCTCGTCAGGGATCACGATCTTCTCTCGCATGTGGCCCACATCTGCGTCCATCATCAGCATCACGGGCACCCGGTATTTCTCAGCCATGTTAAAGCTGTGGATTGTCAAATCCAGTGTTTCCTGTACCGAATTGGGGCAGAACGCAATGACTTCATGGTCTCCATGCGTCCCCCACCGTGCCTGCAGCATGTCACCCTGGGCTCCCATGGTAGGCTGTCCTGTGGAGGGGCCTGATCTCTGGACGTTGACGATGACACAGGGAGTCTCCGTCATGCAAGCGTACCCCACATTCTCCATCATCAATGAAAACCCAGGACCTGAGGTAGCAGTCATGGACTTGGCTCCTCCCCAGGAGGCGCCGATCACCGCAGATAGGGAAGCGATCTCATCCTCCATCTGGATGTAGACCCCTCCCGCTTTTGGCATCAATTGCGACATGGTTTCGGCCGTCTCTGTTGCCGGGGTGATGGGGTACCCTGCGAAAAAAGTGCACCCTGCCAGCAAAGCACCGTAGGCGCAGGTGATGTCTCCCTGCTCAAACTGTACTTTGGGCCCTAATATTTTCTTTATTTCCTCCAATTCCATGGGTATCCTCCTCTTTTGCAAGAGATATGGCGAAATCGGGACAGACCAGTTCACATAAGCGGCATTTTACACACAGGTCTCCTCTCACCACACGGGGAGGGAAGACTCCTTTCTTGTTCAATTCTTCTGAAGGTTCGAAAACTTTCTGCGGGCAGAACATGATGCACAACCCACAGCCTTTGCACATTTCTTCATCAATGTCAATTTCCACCATTCTTCATCGCCTTCCTTACCAACTCCATGATATCAATCATCTTCAAGGGTGAATTACTCTTCTTGATGCCGTCCAAAAGGTTCTGGTAGCAGAAAGAACAGGCACTGACAATGTACTCGGCATTCGTTTCCTGGGCCTGCTCCAGCCGTCTCACTGCCATGTCAACTGCCCTGTCTTTGAACCCCGTTTTGACGCCGCCTCCTGCGCCGCAGCACCAGGAGTCCTCTCTGACAAACTGCATCTCTCTGAACTCCACACCAGGGATGGCCTTTAGTATGTCTCGGGGAGCGTCAAAGACGTTGCAGTGTCTCCCTAAATGGCAGGGATCATGGTATGTTACTACTGCTTTGAATTCTTTTAAAGGTATCTTCCCCTCTTTCAGTAATGAGGCCACAAACTCCACCACGTGCATCTGCTTCTGCTCCATGTCCAGGAGCTTGGGGTAGGCGTTTTTCTGCGTGTTCAAACAGCCAGGGCAGGAGTATATGATGGTGTGAGCTCCTGATTCGTCAAATAACTCCTTGTTCCCTTGAGCCATCTTACTAAAGACCTCTGGGTGTCCAATCCCTCGCGCTGTACCACCGCAGCACTTTTCATTTTTCCCCAGGTACCCAATGTCGACATCAGCCTTGTTTGCAATTTCTACGACGCTCTTGGTCATTTCCCACAATCGTGGATCATATCCGGCGGTGCACCCAACGTAATAGAGGAATTCACCCTTTTCCTTGGGCATCTCCTTGATGTTGAGTTTTCGTGCCCATCTTTCCCTGCCTGACCGGGGTTGTAACCAGGGGTTGTCGTACGACTGTAGTGATTTTATCAATGGTTCGTGTTCCGGTTTCACGTGGCCAGAACCAGCAGCTAGAGCCCGCATTTTTATGATCGCATCCGTGGTTCTGACCTCCCACGGGCAGTTCTTTAAACAGGATAAACAGGTGGTGCACGACCACAGATCGTCAGATTGGAAGATTCGGTCTTTCAACCCGAGTTGAGCCATGTGGAATAACTGCCTCGACCTGTACTGGGACACTCTCCCTGAAGGACAGCGGGCGCTGCAGGTCCCGCACTGGAAACAGGCGGAAAATCCTTTTTCCACCGCTTCCTCCACTTCTTTGGTGAAGGAGACGTCCATCTCTTCGGCTGTAATCATGAACTCACCTCCAGCAGTGTTTCCACCATCTCCTTTAATTGCGCATCTGTGTACCCCCGCATGGTGATGGCTCTCTGGGGGCAGGTGGCACCACAGGCGCCGCACCCTTTACACAAGACCTCTATGACAGTAGATTTACCATCTTCATCCTTTTCAATGGCAGAATACGGGCACACCTGGATGCAGATGCCGCACCCTGAGCAGATGTCAGGATCGATGGAAGAAATTATAGGTTCAATTGTCACCCAGCCTTTCATCATGGGCACAGCAGCACGGGAAGCTGCTCCCACCGCCTGGGCTACCGAGTCAGCGATCCCCTTGGGTGAGTGGGCTGCACCACACAGGTAAACGCCGTCTGTGGGAAAGTCCAAGGGCCTGATTTTGGCGTGTGCTTCCATGAAGTAGCGCCCTTCTCCCAGAGGGATTTTCAACAATTTTTTCAGACTTTCGGCTGTGTCATCACCCTCTAAGGCGGCGTTTAACACTACAAGATCTGCGGGGAGCTCTATCTCCTCTCGCAAGAGCTGATCATACACCTTTACTCTCATTTTTCCATTCTTTATTTCTACGGTAGGTTCTGTGTCCTCGGTAAATCGCAAGAAGTGGACGCCCTTCTTCTGAGTCTCTTCGTAGTATTCTTCCTCTTTCTTGCCAAAAGTCCTCACATCCCTGTACAGAACGAAGACCTGTGCATCAGGATTTCTCTCTTTTAAGAGTCGAGCGTTCTTCACCGCGTTCCCGCATCCAATCCTGCAGCAGAAAGGCCTCTCCTCACAACGTGACAGCACACATCCGATGAACACTGCTGTCTTGTAGGGCGGGAGCTCATTGGTCTTCAGCATTCTCTCCAGCTCCAGCTCGGTGACAATGTTTTGATGTTCTCCATACCCGTACTTCCCCGTGGGTGTAACCTCTTTGAACCCGGTGGCTACCACGATGGTGCCGAACTCAATCTTCTTCTCCTTCCCCTTCACGTCTAAGACAGCCTCATAATTTCCGATGTAACCTGAAATCTCCTTCAAGGTCGTGTTCGTAAATATCTTGATCCTGTTTTCCTCTTTCACTCTCTTCACCAGAGGCTGCAGCACCTTTTTGGCCGGAACATCTGATGGGAATAACACATTGATGTTCCTCAAATTTCCGCCCAGCTCTTTTTCCTTCTCAATCAAGTACACGTACATCCCTAACTGGGCCATGTTCAGAGCGGTCGACATCCCCGAGATTCCTCCGCCAATGACTAAGACACGTTTGGGAACCTCAACCTCCATTTCATACAGGGGATTCTGCAACCCGACCTTTTTCACAGCAGAGCGCACTAAGTCTCTGGCCTTTTCCGTTGCCTTCTTCCTTTCAGAAGAATGAACCCAGGAGCAGTGGTTGCGAATGTTGGCCATCTCAAATAAGTATTTGTTCAGCCCTGTTTCTGCTAAAGTTTGCTGGAATAAAAATGCATGTGTTCGAGGGGAACAGGCAGCCACCACCAGTCTGTTCACATTATTTTCTTCAATAGCTTTCTTAATTCTGACCTGTGCATCCTCAGAGCAGGCAAAGGGCTCATGCTCCGCGTATACCACGTTGGGTAGTGTGCGGGCGTACTCCGTCGTTTCTTCTACATCTAGGAACCCAGCAATGTTCTTCCCGCAGTGGCAGATGACCACGCCAATTCGGGGCTCTTTCCCGATCTCCTTTTCTCTTACCTCTTCTTTCTCGTGCTGCAGTTCCTTGTTCCTCACATCGATCAAAGCTTTGGCAGCAGCAGCACACGCCTGCGCCACAGAGTCTGGAATGTCTTTAGGCCCCTGAGAGCACCCTGCAGCGTATATGCCTTCCCGTGAAGTCTCAAAGGGAGCAAAAACCACATCTTTTTCTTTTACAAACCCATTTTCATCCAGTTGAATATCTAGAATCTGTGCTAATTTCCCCACTTTTGAGGGTAGGATAGCTGTTGATAACACTAGTAAATCAACCTCCCGCTCTTCGACATCCCCTGTGTACGTGTTCTCATAAACAACTACAATGTTCCCATTTTCCTTCTGGTATGCCTCTACAGGACGGCCCCTCACGTATTCCACCTTCATGTCCTCTGCCAGGTTGTAGTACTCTTCAAACCCTTTCCCGTAAGCCCGCATATCCATGTAGAAGATGGTGGTCTCGATGTCAGGGTGGTGATCCCTCGTGATCATGGCCTCCTTGGTCGCATACATACAGCACACCCGCGAGCAGTACAGCCGGTCGTACTTCGGGCTCCGCGACCCCACGCACTGGATCCAGGCAATTCTCTGGGGTTTCTTCCCATCTGACGGCCTCACAACCTCCCCCTGGGTGGGTCCTGAAGCACTCAACAATCGCTCATACTGTATGGCTGTTATCACGTTGGGATACTTTCCGTATCCGTACAGCATCTCCACAGGCTCTAAAACCTCGAACCCGGTGGCCACAATAATGGAGGAGATCTCGTACTCAACCTCCCGGGAACAGTCCAGAAAGTTGATGGCCTGTGCCTCACACTGTCTCGAACAGGCACCACACCCCACGCAGTGTTCCATGTCGATCGTGTACACTGACGGGACAGCCTGGGGGAACTGCAGGAATATGGCCTTCCTTTTCGATAAGCTGGCATCGAATTCGTTGGGGACCTCTACAGGACAGCAGTCCACACAGTCACCACACCCCGTGCACTTTGCAGGCTCCACGTAACCCGTCCTCTTCCAGACACTCGCCCTGAAACTTCCCACCTCTCCCTCCACCCTAATAATCTCTGCATACGTTAACAAATCAATGTTGGGATGTCTTCCAACCTCCACCATTTTTGGCGCAGCAGTACAAATAGAACAGTCATTGGTAGGAAAGGTTTTGTCCAGTTTGACCATAGATCCTCCAATAGACGGAGATCTGTCCAGAAGAACGACTTTGAACCCTTTGTCTGCCACATCTAAGGCAGCCTGCATTCCGCCAATTCCTGCTCCAATGATGAGCACGTCTCGCTTCAGCATGGGTGGCACATGGAAAGAGGTTATATAAAGGTTTCCCTTCAATCTAAAGGAACCAAAAAGGAGAAGGGTTCCAATTAAAGATTCTTCAGAAAAATGGCAACGTTTATAAAGTAAATAGTTTATCCACCAGCATGTGTATACCTGATGAGACTGACCTCAAAATCTTGGAGATGCTGCAGGATAATGCGAGGATACCTTTCAAAAAGATTGCCCAGGAGGTGGGAGTCTCTGAAGCAACCGTGTACAACAGGGTGAAGAAAATGGAAAAGGAGGGGTTCATAGAGAAGTACACGGTGAAGTTGAACCTGGAGAGCTTTGAGAATGCCTGGTTCACTGCCTTGATACGGGTCAGGTTAAATTCAGGGAAGCACGTACCCGAGGTTTGCCAGCTTCTACAGAAAATGCCCCACGTCCACGCACTCTACGATATCACGGGGGAGTATGATCTCGTTTTGATAGCCCGATTTTCCAACCACAACGAGCTGTTCAGTTTCATTCGTGAACTCTCAGCAATTGAGAATGTCTCTGATACTAACAGTGAAATTGTCATGAAGGTTTTTAAAGAAGATTTTTCGGTGATTTTTGACCTCATGAGATGATCACATCAATTTTACTTCACAAATGCAATCGAAAATCTCTGATCAATAAATCTCTTTTTTTTTTGGTCATTTCCTTCTTTTCAATTTCCATTGTTTAATAATCCTTCTTCTCTTCGAATCCTGCATCTGCTAACCTAAAAAAAAGTGTGACAATCCATTTTTCATCTTCATTTATCCACCGAGTTTCGATGTCACCGATGTGACTAAAATTTTTGCACAAGTATGTGAGTGCAAGCAGAGTGTAGAGCTGTTGCATGAAAAACGAGCTACTAAAGAGTCGACTGTCAACCTTTAACAAACCTATTCAAGAGCTATCTTTACTTCTAGATTCGTTAACTTAGAAATTGTTTCTTCTGCAGACTGCACATTTGTAGGTATTCTCCTCTCATCCTCCTTAGAGATTCGCACCTTGTACTTCTGTTCTCCAGAAGGTAAGTACAGAACATTCATTCCCAGAACCCGTGCTGGATGCAGCAAATCCTGGACAATCTTCCTCTTATCCTCTGTATCCTCTATGATGCGGATCTTCTTCTTCAAGGCTTTCTGCAGGAACTTCACGGTCTTCCCGCCCTTTCCAATGAGGTTGCCAATCTCCCCCTTCCCCACGATAATGACGATGAGAGATCTGGATTCCACAGCCTTCAAGAAAGAGACATCTCTGATGTGGTGCTCCTCTTCCAGCTCGAACAGGAGCTTGGCTATTTTCACATCAAGCTCACTGATAACACCCATTTTCAGCTTATCCTCACAGCCTAAACAGAGTATGCCGCTCCTGAGGCATATATCGCAAATTGGCGCCTTCATGTATTTCCTCCTCTACTTGGAGAGGGTTATCTCAATGGTAGAAGTATTGATAGTGCCACCCTCTCTGCGGGGAAGTTCTTCTGTGCCGATCTTGATATCTTCCACTTTCAATCCAGAGAGAAACCTATTTCGAGCAAACTCGAGCACATCCACTGCTGTGGAAATTGCTCTTCCTCGTGCTTTGAGTATCACGGTCTTGTTTCCTTCATTGAACAGTGTTATCACAGCCAGCACATAGTTCATGGGAGGTTTATTTCCCACGTAAACTACATTATCATCCATTTGGTGAACCTCCTTTTGTCGCTCTTTGGTTAAGACTATTAAAAGCTTTTCGGTTAGAACGCTTTTTCTGTGAAAAAGGTTTCATCTTTGCTGGTAAAGCGTATTTTTGTTTATGTTATTTTCTCTTCCTTTCTATTGGGAAGCAATTTTTAGTGTAATATTTTCTGAAAAACTATGGTTGAGAATTTAATGGAAAAAAGAAAAAAGAAAAAAAGAAAAAAAAGACTTAGAGGATAGAGATTGTCCACTCTTCAGACACTTCTTCCACTCCATTGAGGGTGGAATCACCTGAAACACTGAAAAGAACAGCTTCACCGTATTCATTGTAGGTCGGCTTGAGAGAATACGTGTCAAGGTTCACTAAGAGGTTGACTCCTCCCCTAGTACCAGTGCCGCCCAGCCCTGCGACGATGAGAAGTGTGCGGCCTTCAATGGTGACCAGGGCAATGACACCGTAGTTCTGTCCAGTAAAGTGCTGGGTTCCTCTCGTGAAGTACCAGGTTTCATCCTTTCCGAACTGGATGGGCAGGTAAGGATTGACCTCCTGAGCGAGGGGATTGACTTCAGGCCCACCGATGATAATGGTGGGTAATTCTGACTCTTCAAAGAGGATACTCCCACTGAGAAGTGCTTGAAGGGTTTCTGCTCCCTTTCTGTCCACTTCTGTCCTGCACTCTTTTCCAATGACAAGGGTTGCTCCGTGAAAGAGGTCTTGGTAAAAGGGGATGGTGACCTTTTCTGACACGTAGGAGAAAAGCTTTTCTGCAAACTCCTGGTGACCTGGAAAGGTGAACCCAGAAAGGAACCACCACGAACCCCCGATGAGGAGGTCTCCCATTCCTGTCCTCTCCACAGCAAGGAGAGTCATACCTGGGTCTGTTGAAGTGATGGTGCCGTCTGTGTCTTCACTGATGGTGGTGGGATTTCCCTGGAGGAGAGGGTATGCATTTCCGAGAATGAGGGATTCGGGACTGTAGAGACTGATAGGAGGAAGGGATTTCGTCAGGGGATGGGGGTTCCAGTTCCCGAAGAGAGGGATGTAGGGTTTGCCTGCGTTGACTTCATCTTTTAACTGGTCGTCATTGTATCTCGTTTTTGATCCCAGGAGTTCTAGCAAAGGATTGGTCACTTCTGAATGGTCTCTGTTCTCATAATCTCCTGATCCAGTAAGGAAGAGGGTACCCCCCTGTTCCAGATAGTTCTTGAGGAGATGGGCATCTTCGGAGGAGAAGGGAACATCTGGGTTCACAGAGAGGACGAGACAGAAAGTGGACAAGTCCACCTTCTTAATGTTCTCGAACTCTACAGAGAATCCCCTGTCGGAGGCGAACTGGGAAAACTCTGAGAGTCTTCCTTCTTTGAGGGGATACCCTCCATGCCCGGTATCGATGAGGATGTGAGGATGAGAAGGCTCGCACCTCATCGGCACCAGGGATACGGTCAGGAGTACTACGAGTACTGTTGCTCGCATCTGAGCCTTCAAAGCTATCACCACCTCCAGTGAAATAGATCAGGATATAAGTGTTGAGTCTGTAGAGAATTGTGCAGACTGTTACAAATCATCGGGAACTGGGACAGTATCTCTCGATTGTAATGTTTTCTTGTATCAATCAGTAAAATTCGGAGAGCTTCAAAGGTATAGAGAGAGTTGCCATTCACCGTACTACTCACTGTAACCCGGGTAAGTCCAGGTATTCAGGTGAACCCCTCAGATAATGTCACAGAGTTCTTGGAGAAGTTTTCTTCTCACGGTTAATTTGCACAGAATCACTTCTCATTTATCGCTCATGCAAATTTTTTCCCAGGGTTCTTCACTCAAGATTTAAATAGGAAGCCATGGCAGCAGGAATAGCATTCTGAAAGTGAAGAATTCAGAGGAGAGTGAATTTGATGGAAAGAATCCAATCCACACAACCTGAAGGAAGAAAACGCATCTGCGTGGCCGAGTCTTTAGCCACTGCCTCTTACACCAAGGGAAACCTGGCTGTAGAGTGAGGTCAGCGGTGGATGCATGGCTACCATTTCCAGCCCTGACTACCTTGAGGAAAGAGAAGGTAAATTCCTCTATTTTTGGGGAGGTTATCCCCACTGGGTCATCACCAATAAGACGGGTCACCAGATTCTTCAATCACTTTTGAAAGGCGCTCCTCTTGAGGAGATGGTAACCTTTTATGGGAGGGAAACAGGGTTAACCCCAAAAGAGGCAGCGCAAGATGTAAAACATTTTCTCAAGCCCTTAATCCAGGTAGGTGTCATTAATGAAGGTGCCTCTGCAGTATCGAACGTGAAAGAGCAGTTTTCAGTTGAGGATGCTCTCAGAAATATCGCAAGCATTGTTTTAAATCCGACTCGTGCCTGCAACTACCAGTGCGAGCACTGCTACACTGATGCGGCAGAACCCCTAGACCATGAACTCTCTCTTGACGAGATGATTGGAATTGTAAAGCAGATTGCACCTTTCATGCGCGTGAAAATACTGGGGTTTCTGGGCGGCGAACCATTACTGCGGAAAGAAGAGGTCTTAAAGACCGCGAAATACTGGATACAAAAAGAAGGTGGGTACGCGTCCGTCTCTACCAATGGAAGTCTAATAGATTCAGAATTTGCTCAAAAAGCGGCAAATATTAACCTGGCAGTCCAGATCAGTGTGGACGGTGCCACTCCACAAACGTGTGACGCTGTGAGAGGCGAAGGTGCGTGGGAAAAAGCGGTCAAGGGGGCTCAAATCCTCGTGAACCACAAAGTTGCCACCTGGTTGTGCATGGTGTATCACAGAGACAACGTGAGTGAACTGGAAGACTTCATTCAGCTGGGGGTTCAGTTGGGGGTGCGTGGTGTCCGGTTCATCCCTTACAACTACCTGGGAAGAGGTGCACGCAGCGACCTGGTGAAGGTCATGCCCTTCGACATGGTCAAGAGAGTGCATCACATTCTGCAGGTTCACCCTGCGTGGGGTGATTTCATTGATCAGAGCTTTTTCGCAAACTTATCAGTGATCGTGAGGTCTGCACCCCGCTATGTCTACTGTGGAACTGGCCTCTCGACGCTACTGATTGAGAGTAATGGGGACCTTTACCCCTGTATTAACCTGGTGCACCCTGAATTCAAGGTAGGGAATGTACGGGTTTCAGAGTTTGCGAACTTGTGGGTTCACTCTCCCCTTTTGAAGGAGATCCGGTCTTTGTGTGTGGAAGACACGAACGCAAAATGTAGCTCCTGTGTGGTGAGGTACCTGTGTGGGATGGGGTGTCGTGCCGAGATTTACGCATTGACCCACCGGTTGACTCTACCCACCTTCTTCTGCGAGTCATGGCAGAAGGCTGTCATTGAGATGTGCTGGATAGTGGACGAATTTCCGAACTTACATGAGAGGGTGACTGCACAACGGCTTGACTGGCCTTCACAAAGTGAATATCTCGTTGATGAGGGGAAGGTGCACTTTCTCCTCGATAAATTGGGTTGCGGGTGATGTCACGCGAAAAGAGGAGGAAATAGAAGAAAAATTGAATCAAAAATTAAGGCTGCTGAAGAATATGAGGGAATCACTTTCTGCAGATCTTAATGGAACAGAGGTTGAGGACCATCCAGCAGTTTTGGTGCAGCTTTCTTACGTGGAAGCTCTGAAATGGGTACTTGAGAGTGAGAAAGAAAGTGGAAGATATCATGAATCTGTGCTCTTACTAGATAAAAGCATAAAGCATAAAAGCTTCGTAATATTCAAAAAAAAGTGTCATAGATGAAAACGAAAAAGTCAAAATTTGTAGATGCCAATGTAAGTGAATCGATTGCTGAACTGGTAGCGAAGCAAGACCACAAGACATTAGTATTGTGGGCCACTGACTGTGCAGAGCATGTGCTGCATTATTTCGAGGAAAAGCAATTGAAGGATGATAGACCTCGAAAGGCTATTGAAGCTGGACGCGCATGGGTACGTGGTGAAATCACTATGAGCGAAGTTCGTACTGCAGCATTGGCAGCTCATGCTGCTGCTCGTAGTACTAATGATGCTTCTGCGCGTGCTGCTGCGCGTGCTGCCGGTCAGGCCGCTGGAACAGTGCATGTTGCAGGTCATGCAGTCCATGCAGCAACATATGCTGCAAAAGCAGCATCATTCTTTTCCACAGATGAAAATTCTCAAGTAAACACTGAAAAGGAACGAAATTGGCAGTACAGACATTTACAAAGATGATATGAAAAACCACTTTTTCATGGAAGAATAGGAAATAAGCACTAACAATATATTCACTAATTATGTCACTTATTTTGACCCTCTACCTATGCATAAGCTCTTTTTCTGTTAAGTATTCAGGTATGAACCTGAATTCCCTCCCGTATGAAGCTGCGTTATTCAGGTTTATAATATTTTGTCAAACCCAAAGCTTATATAGAATAATGGAGGATTAGGACCTAGAAGAAACCTATATGAGGTGACAATGATGAACAAGTTGAAAAATAGTTTGTTGGTCAGGCAATTGTATCCAGCTTCGATAGTGGATCGTCTATTAGAAAAGACAAGAAACATATTGTCCAAGCCTTGGAGGAAATACATGTACAGTGGAGTGCAGCAGACATACAGGGAGGGACTACCATGACAGACGAGACAAAAATGGAAGGGATTGTCCCACTCTACCGCTACTACAATTCCGAAAAAGGCGATCACATCTATACTACTAGTACCATATCATTTTATATATGATAAGTTTAATAATAGTACATGGTAAACAAAAAGTTCAGAGTGCACCTCACTGAAGAGGATGGAGACTTCT